>Ga0209542_10000399_pt1 | contig 105900 bp, 110 predicted proteins | sample RifCSPhighO2_01_FD_184028 | JGI IMG/M metagenome (GOLD analysis project Ga0209542, IMG submission 184028) | Soil microbial communities from Rifle, Colorado - Rifle CSP2_plank highO2_0.1 (SPAdes) (version 2) | ecosystem: Environmental > Terrestrial > Deep subsurface > Rock core/Sediment ...
CAAAAGATTTTGTTTCGACGCCTGCTTCTTTGGCCGATATGACATTTTTAAAAGCGTTATCGTCGGTTCCAGATTGCAAAATAACCTCGGCGTTATTTTGACGATGAAATCTAGCAAGCGCATCGGCCAACGCAAATTCCTGAGCGTGGCCTACATGAGGGGTTGAGTTCACATAAGGTATAGAAGTGGTAATAAAATACTGATTGGACATGACTAAAATCTCCATTTTAAAAAATTAAACTTTTCTGATTTCTAAAGGGCGAGGGAGATTAGAGTAGCATGCCCACCGAGCAAGCGGAGACCTTAGCGCCATTGCGGCCCAGAATAATCTGGAAGCTAAGGTTCAAAATCCGGCTCGGCATGACAACTCCTTTGAAAGGTCAGCTTTAGTATTGCCCTAATTCCAGTTAGACTCAAATTTAGAATTTTTGGGGGATCTATAAGCTTGTCTTATGGATCTAGGATGATAAATCAATCTAGAGTTGGTACGGATTTGGGTCTCATGCCGTAGATACACCAACAGCGTCCGATCTGGAACTTCGCTGTCATAACAAAATAATGAGAACCAAGGTTGACTCTACATTTTGCCTTTCGAAAAATCTAAATTCTCCCAAGCTTTTGTTTTGAGTTTGGTTAATTTGTTTTTCTGAATTATCAGAAATCTTTGCAAGCGTAGTTTCTAAATTCTTCGCGGAAATAGCGGGCCAATCAATGATATATAGAGTAGTGTTGACTACCAATTCTAATTTCTTATTTTCTATGGCAACTGCAATCTTTTCCCTTTTCCCAGTTCGCATACGAAGCACAAGCCTCTTTAGTGAGCCCAACTTCTCCAACGCAGCATTGATAGCATTGAAGAGCGCTTTTTAGGGGAACTGAGCTTGCCATTTGGGGGTTAAAAAGAACAATTGATGAGTTTTTGAGTAGGCCTTCTTTGAGAAAATCTGGAGGAACGCAATACATGGCTGTATTTCCTTTTTGAAGTGCGATTATTTCCATTTTTGCGGTATCTTTTTTGTTGCTCAGTATGTGAGTTTCCTCTGAGTGAGAGACTAAGGCAAAAATAAAAAAAAGGCCGAATAATATTTTACTCATTTTGAGCCTCCAAAGAATTCAATTTTTATGGGACAGTCTCCTGCGTCGAATTTTTCTTTTTCAAGTTCTGTTTCGGAGCCATCGAACCACACAATAATTTCTGGCGAATGCGCAAAAGACCTTTTTGTAAAAAATAAATGTTGAGACTGAGTCATAGGGGGAAGTGTTGAATCATTGCTATAGAGACTAAAGCGAAAATCATCTGTGTAAACTATCGCATATGTGTTGTCTCCAAGTTGATTATCAGTTTCGAATGTTAATTTGTACTTTTTAACGCCTTTCAATGTGGGAAGATTTTGAAGATCAGGAACTGCCATTGGAGTAAATATGCAGGATTTAAATAGCGGTATTGGTGGTTGATTTGCCCATTTTGTTAATCCTCTGTATAAAGTTGGACAATTTGAAAACAAACTTAAAGCTCCCGCAAGTACAAATAAGCCTAGAATTGTATTAAAGATATTCTTTAAGACTTCTTTAATTGCTTTACAGAAACTTGCATTTACCCAAACTTCTTTTAAACAAATTATGTAATTTTTCTTCGAACCCAAGTGACCTCCATGTCTCAATCTTAGTTATAAAAAAGGTATAGTTAAGTCGATTTCTTGCTTTTCAATTTTATATGTGGCGCGCTTTGGCAAAACTTCGTAAACTTTGCAATGAGGTAGATGTTTTTTTATTAGACCACAGATTGCTTTAAATTTATCATAGCTTGATTTTCTACTATTTAACCCAAATATTACAGATTTTATGTTTTCTTTGGGAATTTTATGAGGGCCAGTGGAGCAAAAAAAACGAACCTCTTTTTCATAAGACCAGTCTTCGAATTTAGTTGAGCACATTTTCAAAATGTCGATTACATGATTTACTCTATAGATATCATAAGTACTAGAAGTCGAACAATAGGTGACTGGAGTGGGGGCGGATAGCAATTTTGAGCCCTCTGTTTCTATTTCGATGGCAATTCCACGGTGTTCGTCAGCGTAATGTGACCACAAGACCAAATTCTCCCAGGTTGCGCACGTCGAAAGTACGCCTTGTGTTCCATTTTGCTTAAGAAGTTCGATTGGATTTTGAACAATAGCTTCAATTTCATCAATGTATTGCTTTTGGTGTAGCTCGGAGCCACTTTCTAAGTGAGTGCCTATTCCGGCCTTAGTCCAATATTCAACTTTTGTTTTTAAATCCACACTAGAAAAAGTTGTCCTGACCGAGTATTCGAACGGATCGTTTAATGTATCGGGTTTTGCGAAATACAAAAAATTATCGGTTAAAATTTTGGTAGTATTATCAATAGGTGCCCCATCAGCTAAAGATCTAAACTTATAAACGAGCATGTCTCCTCCGATTATATTATTTCGCTTATTGGTAGATCTGTCTTGAAAATTCTAAAAGTATCTAAAATATCAAGAAGCCTGGAACGTGCTAAACGATTACAGCTATCAATATAACCATCAACGACTGCATGCGGGAATTAAATTTATACGTCCAGCCGACATGTTTTTTGGTCGAGGAAGCCAAGTTTTGTTAGAAAGAAAAATAAAAATCGAATCTGCCAGAAAAATTAGGAAACAAAAAAACTTTGAAGAAAGAATGAAAAATATGCATTAAATTATCCTAAAAAATGAATCAAAAAGTCCGAACTAAAAAAAGCTAGACAGTTGCTTTAGAGCTCACCTGATAGACAGACAGCCATCTTTCAGCATCGACCAACGTTTCCTCCAATGAAATTTTAGTGAAGTGCGATTGTAAAATTAGATCATTCGATTGTATTCATGACAAGCCAATACCAGTGAAAACTATGCCGATCTGAAGCCCGGATTAAGAGCCGCGACAGTAAATAAAATAAAGTGCATTTTATCAGACCAGTCCTGGAAAAGATAAATCAGTTAATGCATAAATTAACTTTGTATGAAGTGAATCAATTTTTGAAATTTTTTATTATCTGCATCACGCAGACTCAAAATATATTCTGTCCGAAGTTGCGATTCACTTGAAAAGTCATCTTTTGAAAAAGTATTCCGCCCCCAGCTTAAAGTTGGTTGTTTGTATTTTTTTAACAAAATATCCGTTAAGATCCGAGAAAAACGACCATTTCCATTTGCAAAAGGGTGAATCCATACGACCTTGTGATGAAATCTCGCGGCAATTTCGTTCCAATCATAAGTTTTATTTTCAATCCAATATTCACAATCATCACATAACTTTTTAATTTCAATTGAAATGTTATGAGGCTCTACACCGATATTTTTATTTGTCTTTCTATGTTTGCCAGCCCACGCCCATACAGATTGAAACATTTTTTTATGCAGATTTTTAAAAAATTGATCTGTTAAAATACTTTTATGATTAGTTTCAAAAATCCATTTAGAAGATTCAATAATACTTTGTTGTTCAGCGAAATTAAGCTCTGCTTGAGTGGTAATTGTATCAATGAGCAGTCCTTGTATTTCATCAGGATCAAGCGGCGTAGCTCCGTCAGGCATTTCAAAGTGGGGTTCTATTTTTCTTTTCGCCATAGTCGTGAGTCCATTTTGTTTAGTATTTCTTCCGCTAGGTTGTTAATTTGCTCTTTTTCAACTTCCGAATTCACCTTTTGTTTTTCAAGCTTCATATGATGATGAATTTCTTGAATAAGCGCCTTAGCAGATTTTTTAGCTTGGATTTGCACAACATCTTCCAGGGAAGTGCTTGGAATTAATGCGTAAACAAATTTGCAACCCATTGCGGTCGCTGCGCGCTCCATTGTTTCAAGAGTTGTCGTTTTGCTGATTTCTCTATTTTCGAGTATTGTTATATTAGATGCGGCAATCTTCATGCGCTCGCCCAGTTGTGCAGTGGTCATTCCTAAAGCTTCTCGAATAGCCTTAATCCAACCATTTTTGGGAACAGCAAAATTGATTTTTGAATACTGCAAAAGCTTTTGATCTAGTATTCTTCTTTTAGGTTTAGATAGTTTGTTGCTCTTATTCATATAAATCCTTATATACCATAGTATATCAATATATCGGAATTTAGTATATTAAAGTATAGTATTAATTTGAATTTTGATATATTATAGTATATCAAAATAGACTTAAGTTGCGCTACATTATGCTATTAATATTAACTTGTATTAGTAATTTCAATAGGTTATGTTCAATCAGACAGCGCAACCAATTTTCGTAATGGTAAATGACAGAAAAATCAAAAACAATAAATGTTCTAAGTACTTAAAATAACACAAAAAGAGTTTCGTCAGTCAGGTCTGAAAGATCGTGAAACGTCGTCAAATTTCACAGGTTTGCTATTTTTTTGCTACTTCGTTGCTACCAGAATCGAAAGCGAATTTCGCTCTGGAGAAAGCCCTCACACTCTGTTTTTAACTAAAACGGAGGAAGTTATGAACGGTGTCGTTCAATTTATCAGAAGTCTAATTTACGTTGCCATTATGCTTGGTGCCGCTGGCACTTTGGTTGAGGCGACGGGTATTGTTGGTCGCGAAGCTGCCAAAGCTCATCAGCATGGTGGCGTGAGCTTTAAGTGGCTGAACCGACAGTTGGTTGGCGGTGGCAAATGAGTGACGAGTTGGAATTCGAAAAACTCAGGCACCTGGCTTACAAATTGAGATGCATGGGATATTTTTTTGAAACTCAAGGTCCAATTGACGGCTGTCCGTTAGACTTTGAAGGCATTCAATATGGAATAGCGCTGATCCTCAATGAAATAGCTGCCGAGATGATTGTAATCGCAGAGCCGCACTTCTTAATTATCAACCTCATATTCTAGGAAACAATGGACTCAAATCCAGAGAGGACTCAGAAATATATTTTCTAAGTTTCTCTGCCGATTTCGATATGATTGGAGCAGCCAGAAAACTTATTCGATTGAGTTCTGCGATCCATTGATCCAAATATTTTTCAAGTTGCGCATGATCGGCCTGTTTCAAGAGTTCCCAAGGTTTTGAAGAATCAATTTCTAGATTGAGTCGATTGACAACTTCAAAAGCCGTCCGAATTGCTTCCAGAAAATCTTGAGGTCTTTGTGGATTTTGAAAAACTTTATTCGCTTTGCCTGAGATCCGATTTCGAAGGGTTAATATGCGAGAAGCCAAATTACCAATTTTGTTAGCCAAATCTGCATTGTAAACCTTCAGTAATTGATCCTCAGAAAAATCAGAGTCATCCGTAAATGATAGGCTCGATAGAAGATAAAATCTTAAAGAGTCTGAGCCAAATTTTTGAATTAGCTCCAAAAGATTGCCTCCATTTTTTAGCGATTTACTAATTTTGACTCCCTTATTTGTTAGAAACCCGTGAATGAAAATTTCATTTGGCAATGGAAGCTTTGCTGATAGCAGGAGGCCGACCCAGTAAATGGCATGAAATTTCCAGACGTTTTTTCCGATGACATGAATTTTGTAGACGTCTTCATTCCAAATACGCTGCCAATTTTCATTTCGTCCAAAACCTGGTCCCGTTAGATAGTTGATCAAGGCGTCTATCCACACATAAACAACTTGATCGGGATATTCTGGAAAGGGGACGCCCCATCCGGAACTACGAACAGAAGATCTCGAAATACTAATATCCCGCAAACCAGTTGAAATAAAATTAAGAATCTCTTTTTTCCTTGAGGCGGGCTTAATAATAATTCGATCTGATTCGATGAGTTTAAAAATAGTTTCCTGATACTCTGAAAGTCTAAAGAAAACATTTTTTTCTTCAATTTCGTCAGGCACTTTTTGATGGTCAGGACACAATCCGTTCACCAAGTCAGATGAACTGTAAAAGTCTTCGCAACCTTGGCAGTAGAGACCTGAATAAGAGTCTGTATAAATATCTTTCGGATCAAGTCGTTTTATAAAAGCAGCAACTCCACAAGCATGATCATTCGACGAAGTTCTCACAAAATAGTCAGCTTTCACGTCTAAATGACCAAGTAAATCGTGAAAAGCTTGAGCGTTTTGATCGACAAAAGATTTTGTTTCGACGCCTGCTTCTTTGGCCGATATGACATTTTTAAAAGCGTTATCGTCGGTTCCAGATTGCAAAATAACCTCGGCGTTATTTTGACGATGAAATCTAGCAAGCGCATCGGCTAACGCAAATTCCTGAGCGTGGCCAACATGAGGGGTTGAGTTCACATAAGGTATAGAAGTGGTAATAAAATACTGATTGGACATGACTAAAATCTCCATTTTAAAAAATTAAATTTTTCTGATTTCTAAAGGGCGGGGGAGATTAGAGTAGCATGCCCACCGAGCAAGCGGATACCTTAGCGCCATTGCGGCCCAGAATAATCTGGAAGCTAAGGTTCAAAATCCGGCTCGGCATGACAACTCCTTTGAAAGGTCAGTTTTAGTATTGCCCTAATGCCTGTTAGACTCAAATTTAGAATTTTTGGGGGATCTATAAGCTTGTCTTATGGATCTAGGATGAAAAATCAAACTGTACAATGATAGATTTACTCAATGGAAAAGCACTTTGAAAAAAGGTTTGGTGCTTGCAAGAATTAAATTTCAAAGTTCAGTACTAGTTGATCACGGTATTGTTTTGGTTCCTTGATGAAAAATCATTTTCCAGTTTTGACCTGACTTTTTCCAAATGGAACTTCTAAGTGACGCCGTTAACGAACCATCTTCAGTCCTTCTTCGAGTTTTAAAACGAAGCTGAATGACATCTGGCGCAAGCTGCACGGCAGAGAAGTCGTAGGCCTCTACAACTGCTGGAGCTTCTTCAGAAAGACGCTCAACTATTATTTTCTTATCGTAAGTTCTTCCAGAAGTTCCAAACTCAATAAATGAGTCATCTAATAGCTGATCCACGGCAGTAGAATCTTTTCGAACAGAAGGATCTAAAAGTTTCTTTTCAAGTTCGATAACAGTTTTGAAATCCATTGCTTAATCCTAAGCTGACTTTTTGAAGTTGACCAGCATTATGCTTGGTGTCGCTGGCACTTTGGTTGAAGCGACAGGCATTGTTGGTCGCGAGGCGGCCAAAGCTCATCAGCATGGTGGCGTGAGCTTTAGGTGGCTGAACGGGCAGTTGGTTGGTAATGGTTCTAAATAGGATTTTGATCCAACAGTAACAAATCCCAACGGCCCAAATATAAATTATCTCTATCGTGAAATTTACGCATGGTTGTATCGTTACGTTTTTGTCCTTTTTTCCCAGGAGTGTCCAGCCATCCTTGATAATCTTCCCTTATAAACTTTGCGACGATTTCAGCAGGAACAATATGAAAATCTGGATACTTTGAATCTGTTTCAAGGTTTACAAAAACATAGAAAAAGTTGGATTCAACAAAATCTTCACACTTTTTATTTAGAATCCAACTTTTCTGAGCGCCTTGATTAGTTTTTACTTGGATTGCTGCCGTTGCGGTAGCGGTCGAATTGGCGGCCAGTATATCAATGCCTTTCGTGTTTCTAAGCATAATGCTAGCCATGTAACCTTTTCGAGATAGTTCGGCAGCTACAAAATATTCTCCAGCCAGGCCGGAGAGCCCGGTAGATATTTTTTCTTGAGATTCTTCAATGTTTTTTAATTTAACTTTATTTTTCATATTCATTTTCAACCACTACTATTTCTTTTAAGATTTCATTTGTACTTCGGGTGATCTCGGATTCTTTTTCCTTAAGTAATTCGATGACATTCTGAATATGTATGATCCATTGATTTTCATTTGGCTCTCGCTGTAGTAGAGTCCTAAATGATGATAGTTCGGGATTTAGTGGAACTATTCTTTCGCTAGTATTTTGAAAAACCCATACGACTTTATCCTCACGCAAATCGTCATTTTCATCTAGGTGTCCGATTAGTTTCTTCCTGTAATTCATTATTTCTTTGTGACACTTTTCTTGTGCTAAACGATCTTTGAAGAGTTCGAGAGGAACTTTCTTTTCTTGACCTCCTTTTAGAAAACAAGAGGCGTAATTTACCACAGCATATGAAAAAAGTGATCTTGCTACAAACTGATACTTTCCCCGGTTTTCATCATCTATTGTGTAAGCTTCAAGCTCTAGAAGTGAAGACTTTGCTTCTTTTAAATTATCTATACATCGAAGCAATGACCTAAGCTCATTTGCTATTCCTAAAAGCTTCTGACCAACAGCTGGTTCGCATTCAATATTACTAAGTTCGGAAGTGTATTGGGTTGTCATTCCTTCAAGCGTTAAAGCTTTTGAAAAAAGATCCTTTTGATCAATTCTCATTGCCTACCTCAAATAACCACTTCACCAGTTCGACCATTACTAAGGTATCTTTTTTACAATATTCAAGAGAGGCTTGAATCAATTCTGTGCGCGTTTTAGAGCTAGTTCTTTCGTCAATTATATTCTCAAAAGCTCTCTGGGCCGCTGTTCCATTATCAACTAGCATTCCATCATATGAAGAAGCTGCGCCCAAAATGGCAGGTGCGACTTTTTTCAAACTAAAAGATCCATGAAATAAATCATCGTAAACAAAGTCACGGATAATCGGCAATGGATCGACTATTCGCACAGTAAGTGCCTCCAGTTGCTCTTTATACTCTATTGAATACTCAGCCATCTCTGAAATTCTGCTAGATTCAAATTGACCGTAATAAGCAACAATAGAACCTTCTGTTCCGCATGACTCTAATAGCTTAGGTATTAAAACTGGACGAGGGTCGGATTTATCTACATGCAAATATTCATGATGAACCAAATTGGAATTTGGGGACGCCCAAATGTGAATACTAAATTGAAATGGAACTTGTTGGTATGGACCAGTTTTATCATATCTTGGAATTGCAGGGTTTATGGTTTCAAAATCCAAAAACACTAATGGAAATTCCCAAGATGCTATTGCCTTTTTGATTCCGGATGTATCAATAAATCTGTTTTTACTTTTAAACACATCTACAACACGTTGCTGAGTCGGAGATAGCTCAGACAACTTAGGGTCATCTAGACTGATAATGCCCTCAGAATACAATTCCCATTTTCTTGATCTAATATTTGGTAAATCAAAAACACTTAATTTTTGAATTTTCTTCTCATTCCAACAATGCGATATAAACGGACACTCATTAGGGCTCGTGCAATGTGGTCCAATATCGACAATTGGCGCAGTTTCACTTCTAATAGTTTTAAAAATCACAGTTAATCTGTCTGGAATTGAATTATACCTTTTACGAAGCTCTTCAGTGACATCGACTTCAGTAAACAGGTTTTTTAAATTAGGAAAACGACACTCAGTATTTAAGTGCATGATACTGATTTTTTCTATAGGCAGACCAGCGTTTGCCATTATCCAGGCCTGTAGTCCAACATCATCTAAATGTTCATCTTTGACCTTAGTGGTAGATTTGACTTCAAAAATTGACCATCGCTTAGTTTCTTTTGAATAAATAATAATGTCAGCACGAGCGAAGCAACCTTTATATTCAAACGCAGCTTCAAAAATAACTTCAGTTTCATTTTGTAGAAGTTCTCGTGTTTTTTTCAATGCTCCAAAAAAATCCCACGCTGGGCTATCAATTAAAACGCCATCTGGGAACTTTATGCGTGCTACAGCTCCGACTTCATTTCCTTGATCAAAAATCGCTTGTAAGTCAGTTGATACTGGGGGCTCTAATTCTTTATGATGAATTGTTAAATAGATACTTTTTAGGCACTGATAGCCACGCATTAGCCGAGTTTTGCTGAGCAGTTTAGGGACTTGAACTAATTCCATAGAGTTTCCAAATCAACATCTTCACTATCCGGTTGTTTGCTTCTATCAAGCAAGTCTACGACAACTACCATTGGCAACGGAAAGGATGTTCCAGTGACTACACAGGCTCCTTTTGGCAATGTTGGAATTAATTCTCTTGAGAGGCGATCAAGTGTACTAATCGTATTGTCAATTAAATGTAAGTCGCGGTCATTGACAAGACGATGGATAAAAAAATTGTGAATTTGCGAAACAATTGTTGGAGAAATGTCAGCTGGCCGTTGGCTAGAAATAGTCAAGAACATTCCAAATTTTCGGCCCTCTTTGATAATCTCTTCGAAAAGTTCAAGCCTGTAGTCTTTCCAGCTTTCGCTCTCCCGAGTTGATTGCTCTGATAAGATATTGTGAGCCTCATCAATAATTAGATGTAGGGTTTTGTCAGGTGGATTCTGGACATTGTTTTTATGTTGATTGTAGTAGTGCTTTGCTACTAGCAAAGGTAGAATTTTTTTTACTTCTGAGCTGCATTTTCGCAATGAAATAACTGTTAGAACTTTTCTAACCTGGTCTTCAGTCACCACGCAGAGAACTTTTTTTAGACCAGTAAGATTTGATTCGATTCTTTTAAGCAACGGCTGAATATGGTCGAATTGAACATATCCATGCAGCAGATCGTTACAAAGTCGAATATTTGCTCTTAGTAAAAGTTCATCAAAGTGATCTACATTGACACTTAACTGATCAACATCTGCCTTTAAATTCGCATCATACTCTGTGCCACCGGCGTTAAAATACACAACGGTTGAGCCAGCCAATAATGTAAACTTTGATCCTTGAGAGTACCAAGAAATATTCTTCAACTTTTCCGAAAGTAGATCATTTTTAATAATTCTTGAAATTGTTCTAAGCAACTCAAGACAATCAGGTTTTTGCGCGGCAGAAGAAAATACGTCTCTGAAAATTGCTTTTGTATAAACAGCCAAACTATCAGCATTTGCAGCATATTTGTTTCGACCATCAATAATCCTTCGCAAGAAAGGGCGTTGAGTATTTATTGTCGCTTGGAATAGCAGGCTGAGGGTCTCTGATTCCCAAAATTCATCTTCTCTTAGTGGAAATCTATCTTTTGCATCTTTAGTATTTAAATGAATGACCTCTTTATCAGTTGTTTGAAGTAGCTGTTCACTTGTGTACTCGCCATTAAAATCTAACAAAATAAAATGACTTTTATTTTTAATTGACAATAGTTTTTCACTGAACAATGAAGTATAAAGCTTTGTAAGTGTATTTGATTTTCCGCTTCCAGTGTTTCCAAAAATTCCAATATGCGTATTAAATAGTTTTTTCCACGGAAGATAAACCGGAAGCTCTTCCTTTAGCATCTTTCCGATTGAAAGAGAATTTTTGCTGTTTTTATTATATATGGCTGCAATTTTATCTTCAGAAATCAAAGAGGCTAAGTCTTTAATCATAGGTAAAAATTTAACACCCTCATTGAAACTATTATCTTTGTAATACCCAATAGGCCTGACTTTAATTTTCCGAGTATAGATTAGTCTATTTCCTTCATATTCAGTTTTGTTTTCATCTAAAAATTCTCCTTCGACAATGCAGACAATATCTATGAAGCCCCTCTGAATAAGTAGATGCTCACGGATAGAAATACCTTTGTATTTTTCTCCAGCGAAAAACAAAACATCTTTGTTCGAATCTTCGAACATTTTTATCGTGATTGATATACCCTCTACCGCGATTACCTCGCCTATGCTGACACTCATTTAGAAGATTCTTTCATAGTGAAAATCTCATCATTAAAATTTGAAAAATCAAGATTTCCACCAATTCCTGTTAAAAATGTGATATTTTTAAATTTATCAAACTTTCTAGCCAAAAGAGTGCGTTCACTTTCATTAAAGCATGAAACAAAAACCTGCAAAGTTGGATTTCCTAGCGAACGCTTTATCAAGTTCAAAATATGCTCATCAGCGAATGAAAAGCCGAAAGTAATTAGGACTGAGCCGGGCTTTTCAAGCTCGTAGCTTAAGTGGCGTAGCATTTGATAGTAGTGTTCTTCAAATAATGTTTCGTAAAACTTCCATTTTGTTGGATTCACTATGGGAAGAGAGTTATATTTTTCCCAAAAATCGCTGATCTGTTTATCAGTGAGATCAACATCTTGAATGTCGGAAATTTTCTTGGATTCGTCATTCAAAACGGCTGAAAAAGAACTGATATCCGGAACTAAGCTCATGTCGATTTTTTGATTAAATCCTCTATAATCGACGAGAATATTATCATCTTCCTTCTTCCAATATGCAGATCCATGAATATGAATAAGATTTATTTGAGGCACTTGTGTTGAAAACTTGTCAAACACTCCTGATTGCCTGACGTGTGAATTATAGTTTTTAGCCGATAGATGTCGACGAAAAAAACCTCTAGTACCATCATTTAAAACAAATTCTTCAACTCCAGTCTTGATAATTTCATCAGCTACATGTGCAAAACAGCCATCGTAATTAGTAGTGAACATATTGCAAATTTTAAGATCATTGCTTTTCTTTTTTTTCAGAATTGAAAGTATGGTTTTAATGAATTTCTCATAATTGTTGATAACTGCTTTTTTTCCTGCGTCAGCACTTGTAGCCTCAAGATCAAATTCTAGAACTGGCTCTATGCACGTTTTGTAATAGTGCATAAAAAGGAGAGTTCTCTTCTTTTCATCCTTGTCTTTATCAAATTTTGTAGCAAGTGTTTCGATAGTTTGAGCGGAACCATCTTGTCCTTTAATTTTGAGCTGTAAAGTGGGAAATAAACCAAAAGAAGCTCCTGAGCCAATCAGAAAATTTAAATTTTTATCATAAACATCTGAAAAACTAAATTTTTCACTCATATCAACTCCATTTTTATTTCACTTGATCTTCAATAATCTTCCCGATTTTCGCATCATAGCGACAATGAACGATTGATCCATTTTTGATCCGCTCAATTGCCTCGTCGATGACGAACAAAGGAACAAGAAACCACTCTCGCGGTACAACTGGGTTTCCAAAGCGATCTTTGATTTCAATATCTAGCCTAACGGGCTCAAAAAATTTGTGAATCAAATTCTCTAATTTTGACCGACTCATATTGGAGAGTTCATAGGTCGCAATGACTTCTACATCGGCCATTAAAAACGTTGGATCAATTTTAGGATTTGCTATTCGTTTCTTAACATCACCACTAGTTATGCCGATTTTATGAATCACATCACGACTTTTCGAAACGATAGGATGGTCAGACTTACTTCGTAGAACATAGACAGTTCCGCTGGCAGTATCACTTACTTCAGGAATACCAGAAAAGAGCGGACCTAATAAAGTTTGATCTGTAATACGGCGCCCAGTTTGGTCTTTGTTTAAAGCACGCTGAAGGGATCGAAGAAGGATATTACTTTCAGTGCCATTATCATAAATTACACGTAAGCGCCGATCTGGCTTATTATTTTGATTGATAAATTCATCGCCAAAGTCAGCGATATACAATATTTGACCACTAAGAATAAAGTAATCTCCAGCCTTCATTTTTGCGTAGTCTTTAAATGGTCTGGTCTGACGCTCTCCTGATTTAAGTTCAGCTTGAGCTTGAATAAAAAGATTCTTGAACCTATTAAAATCCAAACAGGGTGTTCGTCGTGCGATTTCTTCCGCAGCATGGATTTCATCACGTGTTCTAACATGTTTGAGTTTTGTTATATCGGATTCCTCATTTGGAATAGCGCCAAGCTCTGATAGTAGCGTATCGTCATCAACTTCAGATAAAGCATCATTTGAATTGGGCGAGGCTTCTTGGATCAGGTTAAATTGATCTTTTCCATCCAAAATTATCATACATTCTTCAGAGGCCCGAATACGATCAAGGCGAACAGCATAAATACGTTCAAATATATCTTTATTCTCTTCATGCAAAGGGGGACGATTGTTAATTTTTACAAACTTAACGATCTCTTCAAATCCTGCGAGTATCCGTGACTCACGAGTATTTCCAGTCATTAGAGATTCTGCTTCAACCTCAACGCCAAGATCTGCCAATAGTTGTTCATCAGAGGATATCTCAGACATTTTTTTTACTCGCGGTATGGCGTTGTAATGCTGCAATTCCCTCTGCCATTCTTTTTTCCCAAGGATCTTGAGCAGTCAGAGATGGAAGTCTGCCGCGTTCATCTTTGAATTTTTTTGCACGTTTAGCTAGGTCTCTTGCTTCTTCGATCGAAATATTCGTCTTCCTACCGGCAATTGCATTAGCAACTTGTTTAAGGCTTTCTTCATTCATTGTTTTAGCTAGAATTGCATAAGCTTCGCCAAAGGGATTTATTCGATCAATGAGATCGATCTCTAATTCACGAACATCCATGGCGAATTTTCGAATACCATCAATCAGAGCGGTGTTCTTTCCGTATTCCGCAGTATGGTCATTTAGATTCAAATATGACTTTGCTTGTTGAGTTAAATTCAAAGCTGCAATTGCATGTTGGCGAACAGCTTCCTGATCTTCTTCGCTGAAATCCGGATATTTATCCCGTACTATTTTACCCATACGAATTTGAGTTAATTCTTCAGGCACCATTTCGCTGTCAAAAAGTCCACGCTCAATCGAGGTTTTATCTTGAACAAATGAGGCGATTACTTCGTTGAGATCTTCTTGGCAAACACGTTTGGCTTCTTTACTTTGAGGTTCGGTCAGGCCTTTGATTTCAATTTGAAATTGGCCAGTTTCTTGATTGAAACCGACATTAGCTTTTGATGGATCATATCCACCTTCACCATAATCAAAACCATCTAAAGGCTGACTACCAGAATTTTTTGGAGTGAAATTAAATCTAGGAGCAAGGACTTGCTCCATCAATAAACTTGCTGAAATTGCCTTTAATGTATCATTAACTGCGTCAGCAACGGCTTCTTCAGTTGCATCTGGTTCTGCTATTAAATTTGTAAATCTAGTTCTCATCTTACCTTTAGCATCTCGAGTAGCGCGTCCAATAATTTGTATAATTTCAGTTAGGCTCGAGCGGTATCCAACAGTCAAAGCGTGCTCGCACCAAATCCAGTCAAATCCTTCCTTAGCCATTCCAAGTGCTATTATCATATCAACATGGTCTCGATTGTTTTTTTGAGTTGGATCACGCAATGCCTCAAGTACCTTGGCACGTTTAGAATCATCATCAACTAGATCGGCAATTCGAAGCACTTTGCCGTCAGAACACTTAACAAGATGAAATCCTGTTTTTTCGTCTGTACCTTGCCAGATCCCAAGCTCATTAAGAATATGTTCAACTTCTTTTATTTTGTCTTTAGTGCTTTCACGTGAATTAACATTTGGGATATGAAGAATTGTTTTTTCATTAGGATTTAAAACTTTTAGAATTTCATCACTATAAGAACCGCTATAGAAGTAATAGCCCATATCAAGTTGTTTAAGATATTGATATCCATTTAATTGCTCATAATAGGTATAGGTAACAGTTTCAAATCGAGCTTCGTCTTGTGCAGAAAGAACAGCCTCCGTATCGCCACGAAAGTACGATCCAGTCATTGCAACTATATGTACTTTGTCACGAGTCATTAACTGTTTCAAATGAGTGCCGAGCTTATTATCTTGATTATCACTAACGTGGTGAAACTCATCAACTGCGATAAGACAATTGTCAAATACCTCTATTCCAAATTTATCGACCGCAAACCTAAAGGTTGCATGAGTGCAAACTAGGATCAGATCGTCACTGGCCAAAAAGGATTGAACTGCACCAACTTTGCCTCCATTTTCCCCGCCGGGAGCATTACACAAATTCCATTTTGGATTCACAACCCAGTCAGCCCAAAAGCCGAATTTAGTCAGTTTTTCATCACTAAAACTAGCACCAATTGTTTTCTCGGGAACGACAATTAAAGCCTTCCTTAATCCTTGATTACGTAATTTATCAAGCGCAATAAACATTAATGCGCGACTCTTGCCTGAAGCAGGTGGAGATTTTATTAATAAATATTGTTCTCCACGCTTTTGGTATGCGCGCTCCTGCATAGTGCGCATACCCATTTCATTTTCTTTTGTCGAGTTACCAGTGCACGCATAATTTGCAGTGACAGTCGAAATAGAAATTTTTGGTTTCATACTTGAGTTTCCTTTTTCTTGGATTTTCGTTTTATCGTCGGGCTATGGTCAGCGGTTGCAGTCATTTTTGTATATTGTTCAAAAAGCTTTTCTAATCTTTCGCTATCATTTTTGAAGCGCCTGCCAATATAAATTCGCTCCAAAACCTCATCGTTACGCTCGTGGGCTCTGCGTAACTCTTCTGGCATAACTTCTGGATCGTAGAGATCTGCCAAGCTTGAAGGGAAGTTGACTTCACGGGCTAGTAAGATGTCTTCTGCGCATCGGATTAGATCTTTCTTGTTCTTTTCAGTTAGTTTAGGAACAGGAAAAGTATTCCATCCAAGAGTGCTAGAATAACGAAAATCTGTTTTAAGGCGACCACAAACTGTAGCAATCCAAACTAGGTGTAATTTTGAACACAAGATAGCAAAATTCCAGAGTGGCGCATCGTAAAGTGCGAATGCGCCATCGCCGACGATAGTTCCCTCTTGGAATAGGCTAATTGGGAGATATGGTCTGGACTCAGATGATACTCTTGGTACGAGAATAATTCTCTCATTGCCTTGCTGCCTTACTTGTTGAAAAGCCCACGCAGTTGATGCGCCTTTCTGAGTAAGTTCTTTTTTACTTTTTTGACGAAAATCTTTTACTGAACTAATTCGTTCATAAATATTCTTAATTTTCTTTACTTTAGCGAGCTCCTTTTCAAGAATCCACAAACAAAATCGTCTATTGCCCTGAATTGAATCTGCTGAACCAACAAATCGGCGTATAAAAGGTTGTGCTTCAGGTTCTTCGTTGATAAATAGTACTGCATCATTTTGAGTTAAAATCAAAAAACCCCCGTCGGCAGGTTTACTTCCATTGACCATTTCTGTAATGCTCGAAATCGGCTTGCTCTCAGCTGCAATTATAGTATTTTTATGAGCCACCAAATATGGAGAAATATTATCTACCTCTCTCTGAACAGAAGTTTCTTCAGAATCATGTTCGATTAATAAAGCCCTCGAATTCTTCCTTCCAATTCCTATAATGACAACCATAACTCCTGCATTGTGTGCAGCTAAATTCGCCCACTTGAAAGAGGTATGGGCAAAAGTGATTTCAAGGTTTAAATTGAAAATCAATGGCCACAATCGAGCTACTTGTTCGCCTTGGGCAATAGAGTTTGTACTTACGAAAGCACAAGATGAATTCATTGATTGAGAGAATTTTGCAAATTTAAAAAACCATCCGCAAACATAGTCGAGTGATTTCCAAACCGTAGAGTATTCAGAGAACACAATCGACATATCATTTTTTTGATCTTTAGTTTGTTCAGTACCACCTTTGTATGGCGGATTGCCACAAACAAATGTTTCTCCTTCTTCAGCTTCATTAATTGGAGGACAAACTTGAAGCCAATCAATTGAAAGAGCATTGCCACATGTAATCCAATTGTCTGACTCTAAAGGAAGAAACTCAACAAGAGCTTCCTTCTGTCCACGGTATAAAACATCACATTGGTATTCCGCTATTATAAGCGCAAGTCTAGCAACTTCAGCGGGAAAGTCCCGCAGTTCTATACCGCGAAAATTTGTTAGTGATATTTCTGATTTAAGATGTCCTTCATTTCTTCGCTTGTTAATCTCTCCTTCAATTTCTCGCATATCTTTGTATGCAATAACAAGAAAGTTGCCAGATCCGCAGGCTGGATCAAAAACGCGAATTTTAGAAATTCGCTTTCTGAGATTAAGGAGCATTCTCTGATTGTCGCCAGCTTTATCAAGCTGTGAACGGAGATCATCCAAAAAGAGTGGGTTAAGAACGCGTCTAATATTAGAAACACTCGTGTAGTGCATTCCAAGCGCTCCACGTTCCTCATCTTCTGCAACTGCTTGTATCATCGATCCAAAAATGTCTGGGTTAATTTTTTTCCAATCTAATTTTCCAATATTAAGTAGGTAAGCTCGAGAAATTTTACTGAACCGAGGAACTTCTGTACTACCAGAAAAGAGGCCACCATTTACATAAGGAAAGAAGTCTGCCCAGCGTGGCAGCTGAGCACGTCCGCGTGCAGACCAAGTAGTATTCATTGCGCGAAATATTTCTCCGATCACTTCGTGCGTATTCGACGAGTCACTTGCGCTCATTTGCTCTACAGTTTTCGTAAAAAGACTAACCTCATTAAAAATTTCAGTGTCCTCAGCAAAAAAACAAAATATGAGTCTTGCCATAAAGTGGTTCATGTCGTGTCGGCGCTCTATTGTGCCCCATTTAGGATTGTCCTTAAGAAGCTCAACATATAGACGATTCAATCGACCTGTAGCTTTTATGTCGAATGAGCTTTCTCTGATCTGTTCTACAGTCGATATTCCTGCTAGTGGCAAAAAGAAACCGAAATGATCAGGAAAGTTTTTGTATTCGCAGACAATTGGAGAAATATTTGATGTCAGATCTTCTGCCTGAAAATCATTGCCGTCTGTTGCTAGTATAAATTTAGCCTTCTGGCGAACCGTTGCTGGACTTTCTCTCAATATTGCAAGTGTTTCATGTGTCTTGCCCGGTTGAGCTACGGCAATGTGAATATTGTTGTGCTGGAGTACTCCACCGTCGATATCAGATTTGTTAGAAGAGCCTGATCGCAGGCGCTGAATAGTCGTTGCCTTATTTCCAAACGCTTCTAAAAATAAATATGGAAAATTCGCAGCATCAAATGGCTGATCTGCTAACTTTGAAACTGCTTCTTCGATTTCTACTGCGTTCAAATGTGTTCCCCTCGTTCGGAACTATCAGCCTCAGCACCGCCAGACATTACCCATTTATCAACTTCGCTAGTTTTAAATTTCCATAGTCGTCCCACGCGATGTGCTGGAACTTTCTCGCGTTCAATCCAACGATAGATCGTTTCTTTTGAAATTCCTAAATGGGCGGCGATTTCTTCAACGGAAAGCCATCTTTCAGCATCGACCAACGTTTCCTCCAATGAAATTTTAGTGAAGTGCGATTGCAAAATTAGATCATTCGATTGTATTCATGACAAGCCAATACCAGTGAAAACTATGCCGATCCGAAGCCCGGATTAAGAGCCGCGACAGGAAATAAAATAAAGTGCGTCGCTATACTGCACTGCGCATACAACTTAAGCATCTTCACAATTTTTTAACATCATTTTTTGTGCAAGTAATTCAAGAACTTAATGAAACTTGAGACTCGAGTCTCAATAGTTTTACTCGAAAACCTATTCATTTCAATAAGTTGACAAAGGAATAGTCTCATTGTCTAAAGATGCCAAATGAACACGCAGATGGAGGTAAGAAATGAAAAATCAAATCGTCGGAACGTGGCTTCTAGAGCGCTTCTTAATAGAAACTCCGCAAAATGAACAGCGCGATTGGGGAAGCAATGCTCAAGGCTTACTGATCTACACATCATCAGGTCACATGAGCGTCAGCATCAACCGTGATGTTGAAAAAAAATCGGACGTTGAAGCACAAAATTATTTTGATTCCATACTTTTTTATTCGGGCACTTTTGTTGTTGATGGGGAAGTTGTAAAGCATCAAGTGATGCAAGCCTCTAATCCAAACCGCATCGGAAAAGAGCAAATCCGCTTTGCAAAGCTTGAAAATAATATTTTAACGCTCACGTCACCAAATGAATCATTTGGTCGTGCGATTTTAACATGGAGAAAAATTGCATGAAACTTCTGGTGATAAGTTTATTAATTTTCATATTTTCTGCACCGGCTATTTCGAAGGCTGATGTTCAACAGCCCATAAAAGTTAAAATTTCATTTATGGAGGCTCTGGCCCCAAAAGACACGACTTCATCTGAACGCTTTCAAAAAGAGTATGAATACGCCGTTCAAACAGGCAAAGATCTGACTCGTGAAAAGCTAAAATCATGTGGCTACGAATTCATTGAAGAAAAAGTCCTGTATGATGCCAGTGATAACTTACAAGCCTTCGAGCAAGCAAAAAAATCTGAAGCGGCAGGTTCATGGCTAATTGTGGGGCCGCGCAGAAGCAATCATTATTTATTGGCGGTGAAGGGTGCCCCAGAAACACCTAGTGTAAGTATCATGGCTTCGGCCAAAGAAGTGTTTCAGCTGAATTCAATGCACTTGTCGCTGGCTCAGTCGAATCAGCAAATGGCAAAAGTGCTGGCGCGTGAAGTTCAGAAGAAGTTTAAAACAAAAGCTAAATATTTTTCGATTGTTAGCGAAGATTGCGTGTCGTGTGTTGATTTTGCAGCAAGTTTCGATGTGGAAGCAAAGAAATTAAACCTAAAAAGCAAGCATCAACTTTATTTTTCAGGCGAACAACCGAACATTGAAGATCTTGAAAAAACCTTTCTAAAGGAAAAGCCAGACTTCGTACTTATCCCTAATTATTCAATGGTGTCTGCGTATCTGATGGGAATCATTTCAAAGTGGAATCCTAAAGTATTTTTTATTGGTGGCGATGGTTGGGGCGATGCCAAGTATGGATTCGTTCATGATTCGCCACAGTTATCAAAAGTTAACGGTATGACTGTAAAAGGGATGCCTCCTGTAAATAAAGGTTTAGAATTTTTTGATTTAGGAAAAGAAATTTTAAAGAACCCAAGTCTTGCATCAGCATTTCCGGCAAGTGGATCAGCGCAGGCATTACTTAAAGTTATCCAAGATGTATCTGAAATTCTTTGTAAGTATAAGCCAAAAGATAAAAAAGAATTTACGGCAAGTTTTAAAGATAATGGATCGAAATATTTTAAAAACCCTTGGGGAGTAAGTGTTTACAAGCTTTTTGAAGGTGAAATCATCTTCGATAAAACTGTGAATTAATCAGATGAAAAGGTCGCAGAAGCTAAAGCATTATATTTTTCATTCCTGGCTGATTGCTGGGGCCATTGCTTTTGCGGCGAGTTTGATTTTATTTTTGGCTCTTGGATTTTTTAGTTACAATAGTGCTACGGAAATAGCAAAGCTAGAATTGATGAATAAGGCAACAAAGGCCGCTCGTCGGATATCTGCGGAGTTATTGCTGGAGCATCGGGGATCTTCAGAAGCTGTCCGATTACTTATGCAAAAAGATTATAATATCGAACAAATTGAAATTTTATCGATGGATCAGTTCGTCAATAGAAACAGAGATTATATTCAAGTTCAGATTCCAATTCCCAATTTAGAGTCTAAGTATTCATTGGTTGCCTCTGTAAAGGGGATTTCATATTACGATCATTTCAACTTTTTTTTATTAATAAGTTGTTTTTCACTGATTGGGATCATCGTGACTTCTGGACTTTGGATACAAATCAAGTATTTAAAAAAACACATTATTAAACCTATCGAATCACTGGTCGCAATTTCAACTGGCGAAAATGTGACTTGTGGTAGCTGGCCCTCGGAGCTTCAAGAAATTTCAGATAAGTTAAATCAGTCTTTTCGTGAGCGTGAACAAGTTGTTTACAGCCAAGTGGCGCAAGGTGTGATTCATGATATTCGAACACTTTTACAATCCCTGCAAGTGGCAACAGACTTGGCTTCTGAAAAACAATCTGAAGCTCGCTTTAAAAACTTACTTTCTGTTTCTAAAACAAAGCTTCCTAATCTATTAGCAATTATAAACACAGCTTTGGATGGCAGTCGTGAAATCAAGATTCAGCCAACAGAATGTGATTTAATCAAAACACTGAAAAATTCGATTGAAACGAATCAAGCGATTATGGTTTCAAAAAATATTAAAATAGATTTTGAAAAGGTGCCTCAATCGCTGATCACAGTTCATGATCCAATACAATTAGAACGCGTTTTTACAAATATTTTGAAAAACGCAGTAGAAGCCGTCGAAGATCAGAATTCCATAGATAAGAAAATAAAAATTAGCTGTGAAAACATTTCTTCTAGCAATGTTAAGGTGATCATTGAAGACAGTGGTCATGGGCTTCCGCAAAAAGCTGAAAATGTTTTTCGACTTCTTAAAAGCACAAAAATTCATGGCTCTGGTTTAGGACTATTGGTATCTCGAAAAATAGTAGAGGCTCACTTAGGAAATATAAAAGCGTCACATTCAGTTGATTTAAAGGGTGCTAAGTTTGAAATTGAAATACCCCGCGAGGTTCAATTATGAATCAAGAACGAATTCCTAGAATTTTAGCCCTTGATGACGATTCTGAATGGTTAGGACAGATTCCAATTATGTTCGAAGATTATGGTTATCAAATTGACCTATACACAAATATTGACCAAGGCTTAATGGCTATTGAAAATTTCTTTTATGACGTCGTCCTTTTGGACATGAATTTTGTGGGTGATAATCGGACTGGTTTAGATATTTTTCGTAAAATTGCCACCAAGGATTCCGAAGTGGATGTTATTGTCATTAGCGGGGAAACAAATCCACATAAGCTTATTGAAGTCATGAATGCAGGTATTACACAATTTATTCCAAAGCCAGCCACCGTAGATCAAATTCGTGATTCAGTTCAAAAATCAATCAGAAGAAAAGTGCTTCGAAGGCATTCTATTATTTTGAATCAGTCAAAAAGTGCAATGATCGTGGGATCATCTAAAATTATTCTGGACCTTAAGGCTGAAATTGCTAAAGCCGCTCAGTCCGGAGTTAAAGACATACTGATAACAGGCGAGTCTGGGACCGGTAAAGAGGTCGTAGCGCGTTCAATTGCCGAGTTAGCTGATTCAGCCAAGCGATTTATTCCAATTCACTGTGCGGCCATTAACGACGGTGTTGCCGAGTCTGAGTTGTTTGGTCACGTTCGAGGTGCCTTTACAAGCGCCGACAAGGATCGTGTTGGTGCTTTTGAAGCGGCTCAGGGTGGGTTTGTGTTTTTAGATGAAATAGGTGATATGCCGCTAAATCAGCAAGCCAAATTGCTAAGGGTACTGCAAGAGAGAAAAGTTTCACGAGTAGGTGCTACCGAAGAAAGATCCGTGAGTTTTAAATCAATATGCGCGACCCACGTTGATCTGAATAAAGCAGTTGCTGAAAAACGTTTTCGTGAAGACTTGATTTACCGAATAGCCAAGTTCAAAATTGAAATTCCACCACTTCGAAAACGCATCGAAGACATCCCAGAACTTGTTTATCATTTTTTGGCGACAAAATTTAATAATGAATTCACGATCACGCCTGAAGCTATCGGATTACTGCAAAGTTACTACTGGCCGGGGAACGTTCGCCAGCTTGAAGCTGTCATTGAAACAATGATCTATCGCCGCGATAGTATGATCATTCGTGAAAAAGATGTTTGCAAAGCTATTCCAGATTTATCAAATTTGATGACTCCAAAGCAAAACGTTTCATTTCTTGGAAAAACCGGAGCGACACTTTTTACCCAGGAACGAAAACGATTTGAGAAGGCTATTGTTGACGCCAATGGCGATCGAACGCTTGCTGCGAAGGCTTTGAATGTATCAAGGGCTACTTTTTTTAGACGGGCGAAAGAGCTGGGGCTGGTAACGGGAAGACGGGCGTAATGAAGAATCAATTATTGTGATAGGGGATTTGAAAATGGAGCAAAATTCAAAAAAACAGTTTTATAGTTCGTTGCCTAGAAAACGAAGCGCCGTTGGTGTTCTCATATTTCAAGATGAAAAATTATTAGTCTTAGAACCAACATATAAACCCAATTGGCTAGTTCCCGGCGGAGTGGTGGATAAATCTGAATCCCCATATGAAGCAGCTTTGCGTGAATGCAAGGAAGAAATTGGTTTAGATGTAAAAATCGTAGACTTTCTTTGCGCTGATTATAAGCGTGGAAATATTGAAATTGGTGATGCTGTACATTTTTTGTTTCTTGGGAAAATTTCCTCAGATGCTAAAATTATTGTGGATCAAAAGGAAATTAAAGAATTTTATTGGATGACTCCGTTTGAAGCCGTGCTTAAGTTTGACGTCCATTTATCAACTAGAGTGAAAGTTGGGATTCGAGCCATTCATGAGCGACGGCCATTTTACTGTGAAGAGGGGGAAGTCGTTGTTTAGTAGGTTTTTTTTGAAAAATGTTGTTCGGTTATTTTAATTTGAGATGAGGGCTTCGAATCAAATAACGCATTTATAGAAAAAAGATGTGTTTTCGGCACAAAAGTAGCAGCATTGCGAAGCAACTGTTATCAGATGCAATTATGGAGTGAATGAATGTCGAACTTTTATTCAATGTATAGTATATTTTTCAAACTTATCTTTTTCCTCTTCTTTTGGGCCCTATCTGTCTCTGCAAAAGATATTTGTAGCGATCAGCAATTAAAAAACGAAACAGTCAAGACGACGAGTAATGCCTTCAATAAATTCGATTGGTCTGTATTAGATAGGCAGCTCGTCATTATCGGTGATAATCATGCCTATACTTCCCCAGATGATATTTTTGCTATTGAGCAGCGACTTCCTCAGATTCAACGAGGGAATGCATGTCTGTTTCTTGAGTTTCCCATTTCCTTGGATATTGAAACTTTTAAACAAAAACTAAATATTGATCCAGAAGATTCCGAGCAGAGAGCCTATATTCGATATTATCGACAAATAGTAAATCAAGCAGAAAGCCTGGGTTTACAAATTCATTTGGTAGATCATCCTGATCACTTTAAACAGCAACAGCCAATAAGTCTTCGCAATACAACTATGGCTACTAATATCAAAAATCTCTTTGATGTTTCAACTTGCTCATCTGGCATTCAAATTGTTGGCGAAGCACATATAGCTCCTGATGACGAAACTTTTGGTTCTATTCGAGATAGCTTAACAAATTTGAAATTAACGAATGCAGCTATCAACTTTGTGTATGCAAACAAGCCTCCTCCGAATCCTATTCTAGAGAAGTGGAATTTTATATGTACCGATAAATCTTTTATACCTTCATCTCCAGTTATCTTTCCAATCGATCGAATTAAAGATTTGCCGCTGTGGCCGAAATATTCACAAAAGGCAACTTACGAATATTTTGACTATACAATTTTAATTCCATAGTGTGGATCGTAACCTATTTTTTTAGCGATGAAATCTAAAACCACTGAACAATTTCTGATCAGTGGTTTTTTGTATTTGTAGTTCAAAGGTAATAACACTATGAAGGCACTCTAATCATGGGCCTTTTTGTCAAAGTCCGCTTCTATTAAAAAATAGTAAAATGGGTTTCAAAATCCTCAGATCCAATATGTCGCGGGTCGCTGAAAACGATTCCCTAACTGGACATGATAAGGAGGACGTCATATATTTCAGTTATGATTTTTCATATTGCTGAAAAAGAAATATGGATGAAATCCATCAAAGAAGGATGGTACCAAGTGCCGTCGCTCGAAGTTGAAGGGTTTATTCATTGTTCGAATATCGATCAATTTATCAGAGTTGGTAATTTCCTATTTAAAGGGCGGCAGGACTTAGTTTTATTAGAGATTGATGAGGGAAATTTAAGTGCTCCGATTAAATATGAAGGAGAGACTGAAGAAAAGTTCCCCCATCTGTATGGCAAATTGAACATCAGTGCTGTTGTCCGCGTGCATCCATTTCATCCGAGGCCTAATGGTGAGTTTGAATTACCTGTGGAATTGACCAGATAACACTCCATCTTGGTGTTCCAAAGTCCATAGCACCTGAGCTTTTTGAAGTATCAGGTGCTCTTGTTTCGTTCGCAGGCGCGAACACCCTTGAAAGGCAGTCAATCCTGAACTGGATGGATTCCTGAGCTTTCTAATCAACGAGCGTTACTTCTAAAAATTCAGTCAAATCGTATAAAATAGAGTTCAAGTAACACGACGACCTGCCGTGATTGATTTGGTTTTGGCACGAACCTTCCATGGAGGTTGTTTGTAAGATAACGAAACTTAATTAAAGGAGTTCTCATGAAAAAACTGATAACAATTTTGAGCTTGTTGTTAATGTCTTCGACAGTGTTTGCCAATCAGTACGAAGGAATCTATTCTTGCTTCTCTGATAGAGAATTCCAAAATAATTTGAATGTGTCTTTTCAGATCAAACAATCACAGACTTTCCTAAACGGTTCTTTTTATGATTTATTAGCAAATAGAACTCTTGTGATGCACTCATCAACTGTCATCGGTGGGAACCTGGATATGGTTATCCTTAAAAAAGTTGCGGTGAATACTGGCAACATCGAAGATATTAAATTTTGCAAGCTACAGAAGGCAAATGGAATCCTGTACCCAAGCGGTACCTTTGTTCCAGCTGGCCATTAATCCACTTCTCTGTGCAGCTTCAAGACTCAGAACCCCTGAGCATTTTGAAGCTGCAAATGACTTTGTTCTGATCGTAGATACGAACACCCTTTAAAGGCGAACCTTTCGGATCAGTCTCGAAACTTAGAACCTTCTAATCAGTGGGTGCTATTTCAAAAAAATCGGTCAAATCGTATAAAACCGAGCTTACAGAATAGCGCGAATCTGTCATTTAGATTAGTCTTCTTTACAGAATGCTCTTGTAGCGATAAAAGTCTCTCAAAGAGGAACTCATGGAATATGGACAAATTCATCACGTCGAGTACTATGTTAACGGCCTAGAGAAAACTAAACTGTTTTGGGGATGGTTTCTTTCCAAAATGGGATACACCGAATATCAGAATTGGGATGCTGGAATTAGCTATGCTCATAAAAATCAAACTTACCTGGTCTTCGTAGAAGTAGAGCCGGCACACCGCCAGTTCATTAATAACAGGCAGGCTGCGGGTATGAATCACATCGCCTTTAAAGGTGGTAGTCAGCAAGAACTAAAATCTTTAGTCGAAGAGCTAAAGCAAAAGGATATTAAAATTCTTACTCAAAGAGAAGATGCAATTTGCTTCGTAGATCCAAACCAATTTGCTGTAGAAGTTTTTTGTTGAATAAAATTACTTCATCTTGAGGTGCAGCCAATAGCAATCGAACGCTTGCTGCGAAGGCTTTGAATGTATCAAGGGATACTTTTTTTAGGCGGTCGAAAGAGCTGGGGCTGGTAACAGCCGTCGAGTTTTAGTTGAAAATTGATATATCATTACGAATTTATTTTTTAATAATGTTATCAGATTCTTTTGAAGAACCCGGAGAGCACAAATTTACATATATTACTTTACCATCATTAAAATAACAGAAAGAGCCTAAATCTCCAATATTAGGTGTGCCAGGCTGGCTTGACCTTGCAAGATTATGAAAATCTTTATCTAGATTTATTAAAGCTTCAAGTTCTAATTTTGGCTGATCAAAAATCTCTAACGGTAAGGGAATCTCCGATACCTGTAGTGTTCTATTTGTTGCCATTGCGTGAAGATGCAAAACTCCTTCTTTGAGAGGACTCTTCTTGGCCGATTTGACATCGAACTTTTGTGGTGGATAAATATTTTTCATCTCAACTTCAAATAACTCGAAAGTTTTGGAGTCAAAAACTATGACGGTCGGCTCGCAATCCTGTGGTGCATTTAAACAACGTTTTACCTCGGGGGTGAGGGCGTGCTCTATGACTTGCTGCTCGGTGTATTTTTTTGTCCAAAGCACAAGATCGCTCATAACCTCATGTATATCAAACCATCCAGCTTCAAGCTCTATATCGTCAGAAATCACTTTTATCATACCGTCGAAAGCATGAATTGTATTATCACATCCGGTTACACAAATAGCGAATCTATCCAAAACTACTCTTATTTTAGAAACAATTCCTCCTGACCAACCTTCAAGATTGTCCGCTCCCATGACAAATTGTTTTTTATCTTTTGAGTACGCTGAATATGCAACAGTCATTCTTAACTTCTTTCCGAAATATTACTATTCGTATGAAGGATAGTAGCATAATATTGAAGGCTCAGGTACAGTTTTGCACCAGTTTCAATTTCGCCTAGCCTGAGACTCCAGTCTCATTTTGCATGACGTCAGTGAGACTCGCGCTGAGACTCGTGAGACTCAGTCTCAACGTTGAGACTCGAGTTAAATCATAAAATCAAAATAAAATTAAGCACTTAACATTTTTCGCGACTGTTCAAACCGCTTGGCACGGCTTTGCTCTTATTACCTTTCGAGACCGTTAGAGTCTCACAACTAAAAAAGGAGAATAAGTGCAACAGAAAAAGCCAGGGATTTTAGAGCAGATTTTTTTTGAATCTGAAAACTTTAAAATTTCACGACGAAAAGTGAGCGAAGCCACTCGAAAAGTTCGAAGTTGGTTTAACAAAGAATTTATGGTCAGTGAGCCGCTGCCACCGGAATTCAAAGATTTTGAGCCGCAAAAAGAAATTGATAGAAATCGGGCGAAAGACTTATGGCAAAAATATTTTTAAGTCATGAATCATCTAAAATTCAAAAACTGTTTCGTGACTGGTACGGAACTTTGAGTGTGCTCGAGCTGGCAGTTAATTCAAAAATGACTCGTAAAATTCAAGAAATAGAGAATCAACTTGAGCTTTTAAAACAAGTTCAACGAATCGACGAACAAACAAAATTGAACCTTAGGCAGTTAGAAACTGATCTGAGTTTTTTGTGGGAATTATTAACTCCTACTGAAAAATCTAGAAATCTAGTTTTTAACAAATTTTTAGAACTTCAAAAAGAAGTTCGCGTTACGTGTGATCGTAATTTAACTAACAAAGGAATTTAAAATGAATATGCAAAGTGAAAAACATGAAATCTTCACCGGATTTCGTAAAGACAACGTAATTGAAGCAAAGCTTTTAGTGGGAGCCGCATTTAAAGATGATGGCGTGAGCTACTACAAAATTAGGCTTATGATGTTTCCAGGATATACTTACTATCTGGTTAAAAATCAAAATGCTGCTGATAAGTACACAGTCTATTCCCGAATGATCGTCGATAATAAAAAGCAATTGAAATTTCTGAATCCCGTTGGGAATGGTGTTTTGGATTCAAAACTTCAAAGCTATTTAGAAGTTCGATTTCCGATGTTACGGGCCTATGTGTACATGTCACTTTATCCACAAAAACAAAATCATAAGGAGTAGGTCATGTTGAACAATCAAAAAGTGTTTTCTGCTATCACATTGATTCTTATAGTTGCGTTTCCATTGCTTGGTTTCTGTAGCGTCGAGTCCAGCCTTGCAGCAGTTCAATCAAAACTGATCGGAACAATATTACCGTTGGTCGCCATCATCGGTCTTGTCTTCGCAGGGCTTTCGTTTGTTGCCGGTAGTCCCAATGCCAGAAACCATTTGGTTCTTGCCATCATAGGCGCCGCTATTGGTTTCGGAGCGCCTAGTATCGTGAGTTGGATTCAATCATTGATTCACTAATTTTAACAAAGGGCTTTCGTTTAATCGGAGGCCTAACTTTTTTGGAGTTTTTAAAATGGAATTAAAAGTGACCGAAGTCAGTCGATGCTTGGACAAAAAAATGATGATCATGGGTTATGAAATTCCAGATTTGCTTTTCATTTTTTTAACGATGTCGATTTTAAATTTTCTGTTTGGAACAACCAACTTGAAGATGCTTTTTGTCTGGCTGCCAAGTGCTGCAATCGCTTTAACGATTAAACTCACTAAGCGCGGAAAGCCTGACAATTACCTAATTCATTGGCTCAGATTTCAAATCAAGCCGGGTATTCTTTCAGCCTTTGATGATCCAACAAATCAAACGCCTGCTCCAACTCTTTTACAAAGGAAGTCTACATGAGTGCAAAATTAGCTGATTACTTGCAAGTCTGGGGACTGGAAGAAAATCACATCATTTTTACCGATGGTTCATTCGGCATAGGTTTTAAGCTTAAACCCACAGATGCAAGTTGTTGGTCCGTAGATCAAGCCAATGATTATTCCCAAAAATTGATTCAATTTTTGAATGGATTGCCTCCAGAAATAGATTTTCAACTGGTGAGCGACATCAAATCTGGCAATAATGAAATCATCAGTAAGCATCAACTGTCAGACATTTCAGAGAGTGATGTCGTTCGTGAGCTAACAGCAGCAAGGGTTTTAAAGTTTTCTGAATTAGATTCTGACGGATTGCTACCCAGTCATGGGCTTATGTTGTTTGTTAGAAGAAAACCAATAAGTTCGTTATTGAAGAAGGCCAGTTTTTTTTCGAATACATCTGATTTTCAAATGATTGCAGAAGATAAACTAAAGCACGAGCTTGCAGCCAGCGAGCGACTTTCGCACGACCTGAATTCAAGTTTATCGGCAATGGGTCTTGAACCAGAACTTTTGAGTCCTGAAATTCTTCTGAAGCTCATGTATCAGCAATGGAATCCAAATCGTAAAATTGCTCTAGGCTCTGTTAACCCTGACAATATTCGAAGCGGATTACTATTCACTGATGTTGGCATTGATCAAAAAGGCTTTGTGATGAGCGACTACAATTACAGAGTCATCACGCTAAAGCTGTTGCCGGATCAAACTTATGCAGTTATGGCGGCAAAACTGCGGGAGCTTCCGTTTGATACCAGATTGTCGCTCACAGTCCATGTGCCGAATCAACAAAAAGAGCTAGAGACCTTGCAGACCCAACGCAGGATCGCATTTTCTATGGTTTCAGGAAAAAGAGTGGGCGTTACTGATTTAGAATCCGAAGCTAAATTTCGAGATCTTGAAACTTTACTTGAGCAGATGGTTTCACACGGTGAAAAGGTTTTTCACATGAACTTGCAAGTTCTAGTGCGGTCGACATCATTAGATGACTTAGATAATAAAGTCTCAGAAGTTTTAGTAAAGATTCGTGAAATGGCCGGTGCTGAGGCAATGGAAGAAACTTTGGCTGCGTTTGATATTTTTAGTGAATCAGCCATTCCAAATTCACGCTGTAAAGAACGAGTAAAAAGAATCAAAACTTCAAATTTGTGTGATCTACTTCCAGTTTATGGTCCTTGGGGTGGTCATACAGATCCTAAGATTTTGCTTAGGTCGCGTTTAGGTAGTCTTGTCAGTTTCAATCCATTCACAAGCGAGCTGACGAATTCGAACCAAATAGTCAGCGGTGGGTCGGGAAGTGGTAAGTCTTATATGACTAACATTCTGATGATGCAAATGATGAAGGAAAATCCGAAAATATTTATCGTTGATATTGGGGGTTCTTACAAAAAGATCTGTGATAATTTTAACGGCCAGTATATTCAACTGGGTGTTGATACCGATTTGTCAATAAATCCGTTTGATTTGACGATTGGGGAAACGAAACCCACCAGTCAGAAAGTAAAATTCATCTTAAGTCTTGTTGAAATCATGACTAAAGAAAATGAAAAGCTTCAGTTGGGTAAACTTGAAAAGTCTGAAATTGAATCAGCGATTGAAAAAGTTTATGAGTTTTCAAAAAATCCAAGACTATCAGATTTAAGAAAACTTCTACTTGATCATGAAGACATTAATATTCAGCGTATTGGCAAAATTTTAACAAGTTGGTGCGGAAATTCGCCTTATGGGAAATTTGTTGATCAAAAAACGACTTTAGAACTAAAGCGTTCTGTTGTCTGCTTTGACCTGAAAGGAATGGAGTCATATCCAGATCTACAATCGGCATGTTTGTTTATCATTACAGATTTTGTTTGGCGTGAAGTCCAAGCTGATAAATCTAAAATGAAATTTCTGATTCTTGATGAGTGTTGGAAGTTGATGGAAAATGACTCAGCTTCATTATTTATAGCGGAGGTGTTCAGAACATTTAGAAAGTACATGGCATCCGCGATTGCTATCTCACAAAATATTGATGACTTCGCAAAAAGTAAAATCGCCAACGCGATTCTTCCGAATTCATCGATTAAGTGGGTCCTGAAGCAAAAAGGCGCAGATAAGGATCGTCTTAAAGAGGTATTAGGACTTAATCCAAACGAAGTGGATCTGATTGCCTCATTAGGTCAAGAGCGGGGATCTTATTCAGAAGCCTTTCTAATGGCCGAAGATTCCAGAGCTGTCGTTATTATTGAATCAACGCCTCTTGAATACTGGCTTGCAACAACCGACGGTCGTGATCTAGGTAAAATTGAAGACTACAAAAAGCAAAATCCTGAAATTTCACAGCTTGAAATTTTAAAAAAACTTGCTTTAGATTTTCCACGAGGTGTTGCTGCTCATCAACAGACACGGACTCAATTATGAAAAAATTGATTTCATTTTTCATGGCGGCTTCAATGTTGGTTTCATCACCTGCAAAGGCAGATATGTTTGGTGGCGACCTAGTTTATCTGGCGCAGATACTAGCGAACGCAATAAAGCAGCTAACAGAGCTAAAAAACATGGTTGATAATGGAAAGGATCAGCTAAACCTTTTGACTGAAATTAATCGCGGTATCAACGACTCATTGCAACTGGCAAGAACTATTGATCCAAATATTGATCCAGGAATTTACAAGGACTGGCAAAATGTCGGTGACGCGCTTATAAAGCTGCAAACGATTTATGGAATAGTCACAAGCTCGCCAAATTCAAAAGTTTATTCAGACACAGATCAAAACGTAGCTGAAGCCGTAACATTGAATAATGATATTTATAAGTACACCCAAAACATCGATGAACTTGGCGAGGCCATTAAAGAATTTAGTCATGACGTTTCTCCAGGTGGGGCCCAAAAACTAACGGCTCAAACTTTAGGAGTTATGCTTCAGGTTATGAATCAAAGCCTTAGAACCCAGGCCACTGGATTAAAACTTCAGGCGCAAACGATGGCTGTGCAAAACAAAAAAGAAAAAGATTCAACGAAACAGTATCTGGAAACTGCCAATACCCTACGGGTCGCTATGAAGAAAGAAAAAATTCAGTTTGTAGCGCCTAGATTTTAAGGAGAAATTATGATTTCAGATATTGCTTGGCTAGCAACAGAAGCAAAAAAGATTCACGAGATATTTTCAGGATACTTTTATCTTGTGATTACAGTGCTAATGCTATTAGGGATCGCCATAGAATACTTTAAATGGCCCATCGGCGGCGTTCCCAACTTTGGGACAATCGTCGGTCGTGCTCTGATAGCAGCACTTTTGCTTCATGCTTATCCAGAAATTACGAATACGATTGCAGATGTCACAGACGCTATGGCCGCAAGACTTGGTGATTTGAATAATTTTAAAATGATATTAGATAAAATGGGGGATAAAGTTGGTGAACTTTCATGGTCATGGGTCAGTTTCAAAGAAACAATCATGCTACTCATCAGTTTTCTAACATTTTTCATTTTGTATTTTTCGATTCATATTGCCGATAGCTTCTACATTTATGTTTGGGTGATGCTGTATGTGTTTTCGCCACTTTTGATAGCGCTTTATGTATTGCCAGTCACGGCGTCAGCAACATCAGCTTTATTTAGATCATTGATAGAAGTGGCCTGCTGGAAAATTGTTTGGTCAGTCATTGCAACGCTACTATGGAGTAGCGCTTTAAGTCAGATCAATCAAGACGGAACACAAGTAAGCTTTTTGACGGCGATTGGCTTTAATATCATTTTGGCGGGGTCGTTGTTACTCACTCCATTTATCGTTCACGCGCTAGCGGGAAGTGGACTTTCGGCGATGGGTAAGGATTTAAGTTCATTAGCAATTGGGGGAATGACCATTAGTCCAAGTCGAACTATTGGTGCAACGAAAAGTTTAGCTTCAAAGACGATTTCTAATGGGAAAAGCTATTTTTCAAAGAGCAGTGGAAACAAAAGTTTTAATAAAAAAAATCAGAAACATTCAGCAAATAATAAATCGCAAAAACAAATTAAAGCATAACGGGGAGTTTATATCATGAAATACACAGAAGCGTGGTCTTCAGTCGTATCGCAAAATTTTAATTTAAAAGTCGTCACAATACTTTTAGGGGCACTATCAGTTCTTTTAACATTGATCACCTTGAAAATGTCTTTCAAAGACTCAGTGATTATTGAACGTGGTTGCTTTTCAAGATCTGTTCAGCCAACTAAAGATGAACATTCGAAGCAAGAAGTAGAAAATTTCTTACGGGAAGCTTTGTCGCAAAGATTTGACTCTTTGGTGATGGCAACAGATGGATTGTTGTCTCCAGATGAATTAAAACTTCGAGATCAGGAACAAAAGGAATTTGCATCTCGAAACATGAAGCAACGCTTAATTGTTAACTTTGTCACTGAAACTGTCGAAGGCTTTAAGGTCGATGCAGATCGAGTAATTTCGGTCGGCGACGTTAGATCTGCGTTCAAGTTTTCGCTTGCAGTAAAACTTGAATCTAAATCAAGATCACTTGCAAACCCTTATGGTTTGTTGATTGTTTCTACTAAGCAAATTGAAGACAAATCAAAAACGGGTGAATCAAAATGACTTTGAAAGATAGGAATTTTTCAATTTTGAAAAAATTGAGGATTATTTTAATTTTTCTAGGCATGGCGGCAATGCTGCAAGTGCTTGTCAACGATGCTGAGGCAAAAACGTCATTAAGAACTGTCAAGTGTGTCGAATCCAAAATGATTCAAGTTTATGTAAGACCAAGTTTCAGCACGATTATAAATTTTCCTGTAAAGCCTGATAATGTGGTTTTAGGTGGAAAAAATCAATTTGCAATTGAGTACATCAAAAATGATCTTGCCTTAACGGCGTTATCGTCAAATTCGCGAACGAATCTCTTTGTGTATCTATTTGGGCGAAGATGCGGGTTTCAACTTATGTCGTCTTCAGTTAATCACGATAATTTAATTCTTGTTCGTGATCCCGAAGAATCAAAAATAAAAGTTCCTTTCAAATAGGTGGTAACGTTGGACGAAGAAGTTAAAGTAAGCCTGGTCGGGGATGACGGGCATAAACGACGATGGGGTCTTGAAAAATTACTCTATCGCAAAGAAGGTCGAAAGCTAAGTATTAATGCCAAAGTAACAGCGTGGATGTTCAGTCTATTTATTTTGATAGGCAGTGCTTATTCGATTATGTCAGAGTTTTTTAAGCCAACCCCGACAGAAAATTCAAAACCCATAGGTTTTAGCGAGCAAATGGGCTCTAACTTATCAGAGTCAGATAAAATTAAAATAGCCAGCGGAAATTCTGAATTCAACAAGCCCCAGTCTTTTGGTCGCAAAGTAAAAACCGTGGTTTATTTTTCTGCACCTCAGGTTATTGGAAGACCCAATTTAGGAAAGATTCCTCCGGGAACAATGGTTAAAGCAAAATTCATTACGGGTGCCTCTAATGGTCCTTTAAAGGCCATTCTTGCAGAGGCTCTGGCAATTAACGGTGAAGATATTGCGCCTGAAGGCACCATTCTGGTTGGTTCTGGCAGTTCCGGCGAAGACCGACTAAGTGTTCAGTTTACCAAGCTTGTATACAAAGATGGTAAATCACAAAGTATTCAAGCTCAGGGTTGTGATCTGTCTGATCAAACAGTTGGCGTCAAAGGAAAAAAGCTAAGTAAATATGCTGTTCTGTTGGCAACGGGTGCTGGATTAAATTTTTTAGGTGGTGTTGCCGAAGGATTGCAAGAAAGCCAGGTTCAAAACGGTGTTGCCACTAAAAAGTCAGATTTAAAAAATGCGGCACTTAACGGCGCATCAAAAGCTGCTCTCGATCAGTCACAAGAAGTTTTATCAGATTTGAAAAGTAAGAAGTCCGTAATTCAAGTCGATAGCGGCAAAGAATTTTATGTTTTGTTTGAAGGGGAGTAAATTTGATATTCAGTCAAAGTAAGAACTTGAAATCAACACAAGTTCAAACAGATGCCTTTATTAAATTATGCAAAAATCTTGTCTTTGGAATTGGTCAGCCAATCGTTGAAATTATCTATGGAATCAGAAAAGATACGATTCCATATCTACCAATACTAATATGGGGTGCAATCTTTGATGTTTTGTTATTAAGCCATCTTGATCAAAAAATGTTTAGGTTTTTAAAGCTTGGCTGGTTTTATCCACAAAATCCAGTGGCATACTCTGTGTATTCCTTTATTGGGGCCACGATGGGTTTTTGGATTTGGGGTGCAATTCAAACCAGAAAGAAAACGAACATGATTCAAAGATTGACTGAAGTTTTCCAAGAGACTGGCCTTAAAAGTCCAATGGGTAAGTTGCCAAATTTTATTTTCGACAAACCAGTGGATGAATTGGTTAGAAGACTTCGTGTCACAAATGCCTTCATGTCAAAAGCAAAATTTGATGAATCCAAGGATCGGCTTGAAAGTTCACTTCAAGTCTATATTGATGAGATTAGCGAAAGTAAATCTAGCGGTACTGTAGATATATTGTATTCGCATTTTGAGATTTCAAAAATGTTTGAAATGAAAGATTTGAAATCTATTGGCAAGCATCGGTTTTTGGTTGGTCAGACAAGAGCAAAGACAATTTATTCAAGTCTAACCGAAACGCCACACTTGTTAATTGGTGGTCAAACCGGCGGAGGTAAATCAACTTTTCTTCGACAGGTCATTACCACTCTTTATTGCAACAACACGGATTACAATTTTACTTTGATTGATATGAAAGGCGGCTTAGAATTCCAACTCTTTGAAAATCGAGATCGAATCAAAGTCATATCAACGCCAAATGATAGCAGTAGTCAGTTTCATGTGCTGGATCAATTGCTCACGGAAAGATTTGAACTTTTAAAAGTCAATCAATGCAAAGACATTGAAGAATTTCAACAAAAGCCAAAGGATCAGTTGAAATTACCAGAAGGTGTTAAAGCAGAAACATTTAAATTGAATCGCAATATTATTGTGATTGATGAGGCTGCCGAACTGTTTCTAGCAGGTGGGAAAATTAACGTCAGCCAAGTCCAAGAAATGACAAGGAAAGTAATTCGTCTGGCGGCTCAAGGTCGAGCGGTTGGAATTCATTTGATTGTAGCGACTCAAAAGCCAGATTCAAAAGCGATTAGTTCGCAGATCAAGGCCAACCTGACTGGAATTATTTCCTTCCCCATGGCAACACTTGGCGCAAGTTTTTCTATTTTAGGAAATGGCCGAGCCAAAGAACTGCCGTCAATACCAGGTCGTGCTGTTTGGAAATCAGGTCTTGATCAGTTTGAAGTACAGACTGCGTTTTTAAGTCCTGATCAAACTAAAGCCGAATTGGATAAATGTTCACCACTCAAGGAAAAGTCAGTTGAAGAAGCGACAGTTTAAAATAAATGATGAAGATATGAAGTGTCTTTGGATGCTTTGGCGGTGGAAGTTACTTTCCACAAGCGCCATTCATCAATTGGCCTACAGCAATCGAAGTGTTCATGGATGTTACGTTCGGCTTTTGGATTTACAAGAAAAAGATTTTGTCATCTCAACTGGTTCATGGGATCAGAAAACAATTGTCTGGCACTTAGGCGACGATGGTTACAAAGCCCTATCCACTCAGTTTAAAGTATCTGTTGAAAATGGTTTTCGATCAGAAAATAAGGATCATGATTTTTGGGTCACAGCCATTCATCTTGGCGAGTGGTTGAAAGGGTCACCAGCCGACTGCGACAACTTTACCGAACAAGAGCTAAAAAAAATCGCGTTGTCCGATTATCCAAAGTGGGTTCCTCATACCAAAGAGCATCGTCCTGATGGTTGGTGGAAAATTGGCCTTGGTAAGCACAATAGAGAAAGTCTTATTGCACTTGAAGTTGAGCTTTCAAAGAAGTCACCACAAGATTATTCTGATGTCGGAGCATTTTACTCCAACACCATTGACGTTTGCCAAGTGATTTGGGTTGTTAGATCAGAGTCCTACAAAAATTATATTCTGACACATTTAAAAAAGGGTTCTTCCACCAACGCCGGTGAGCACAGTTTTGTACTGCTCGACCACTACATTCAGTGTCAGTGGCAGTCACAAATTATTGATGGCAAACATCAAGGTAAAAAATTAATTGAGATCCTAAAAACGCCTTTGCAAAACGAGGGCAAAACGTTTTGTGCCAATTTTGCGTTAGACGTTCGTAAATATCCAATGATTTCAAGGTCTCCCATCTTAGCAAGTAAAGCTGATTTGGGCCTCAGTAGACACTACTAATAGGAGTATGTTTTGAAAATAGCAATAATGTCGTTAATAGCGGTAATAGCGGTAATGGGATTGAGTGCATGTACTACAATGAATAAGAATAAAGCGGATTCTAATAAATCTTTAATTAAAGATAATATTAAGTCGCCATCATTAACAGCACCAAAAGTGAATAAGGTTTGGGTTCCTGAAAAAATTGAAGGCGATAAATATATTGAAGGTCATTATATGTGGATCTTAGAAAAGACAACGTCATGGAGTCAGTAAAAATGAAATCTGAAATTGAATCTCAAAAAATTGAACGAATTATTTTAGACTCAGCAACGGTTGCAGTAATAAAATCTATTTCAGATCAAATTAATTTAGAATTGGGTGACTTGGTTCAAGTTACCCAAAAGTCTGTTGCAAACTTTATTATACGAAAAAGATTTCAGCTATTATCACCACAAGAAGTATCAGAGTTTTTATCTGAAAATTATGATCTTGTAAAAGCCTTGAAACACGCCACTCAAGAGGCCATTAGGGCCAAGCAGAATGGAGATAATATCGAAATTAGTGATGTTTTAAAATTAATTCAGACACCAAGTGTTAAGTCAGAATTGACTCTTAAGAAGACCCGAGGCCGAAAGAAAAAAGAAATAGTTCCGGCGACCTCAAATAGCGAAAATGAACCAAACTACAACTCAAATGCAGCTGATGACAGCGTTGTTCATAGCGATTTTAGTTCATCAAATTTAGTAACAAATTTAAATAAAAACAGAGCCTCATTAAACCTTGAATCACCTTGATTTTCGAGAGAAAAATGTCGAAAATACTTGTATCGGGGTTAAATAAAGATGAGTCCCGGATCTTTGAAAATCGAATAGAGTGTGAGTGGCTTTCTACGCAGCAAGCAGCAAGGTATTTATCAATGAGTGAAAATGCTTTAAGAATTATGGTCCATCGTGGTCAAATTGAAGCGTTCAAAATTGGTAGACGTTTGCGATTCAAATTTTCTGATTGTCGAAGCCTCTTTTCAAAAAAGGGGTTTTAAAATGGCAATCAAATCTTATGATGAAAATGGTAAAAAGGTTTTTGAGGTTTATATCAATGGATGTGATTCTATCGGAAGAAGATTCCAAAGAAGAAAAAGATCCATTGAAAGCTTAAGAAAAGCTCAAACCATTGAATTTGAATTTAAACGTGAACTTGCTCAGTTAAAGGAAGAAGCTGTGCCGTTTAGGTGGCACGAGTGGTTCGATGAATGCGTTAAACGCATGAAAATCGAATATAAACCATCGACCATCTATAATTATGAAACCCAGATTAAAAAATGGATTCATCCACATTGGTCAAATATAGAAATTAAAAATATTTCTAAAACTGATGTGTATGAAACAATTTTTAATAAGTGTCAGGACATTGTGTCTCAAAACAATCGAAAGACTATTTTGAAGATGGTAAAAAGACTTTTTCAAATGGCTGTCGAAGACGGACTTATAGATCGGAATCCCTGTGTTGGTGTTCAGGTTAAAGTGCCAGAAGTCGAACAAAAAGTTCTGACAAATACTGAGGTTGAAATATTTTTGAAGGAAGCAAAGTTAACAGATCATAAATTCTATCCGATTTGGGCATTGGCCCTGATGACTGGAATGCGATCTGGAGAATTGTTTGCATTGAAATGGACGGATATAGATTTTGATTCAAAAATTATATCGGTATCTAAGCAATGGACTTCAAAGAATGGCTTAGGCTCGACTAAATCAGGTCGCGCCAGAATTGTTCCAATTTCTGATAATCTTCTGCATTTTTTGAAAGAGTATAAAGTAAAAAGGTCGCCAGAACAGGACCACGTTTTGCCCCATTATAGGGATTGGCAAAATGGTGAACAGGCTCGTGTAACCAGGGAATTTTGTAAAGCGATAGGCATAACGCCAATCAAATTCCATGATTTAAGGGCAACTTTTATTACGAACCTGTTGGCTCGTGGTGAATCGTTGGCTCGCGTCATGTCACTTGTTGGGCATAGCCAATTGAAGACAACGAATGGTTATTTGCGCAAGGCGGGTGTCGATGTTCAGGGCGGTACGGATAAACTTGGTTACAAGCTACCTGATTTGTCTGGGGCAAAAGTTTTGTCCTTGGTCAGATAAGAAAGGTCTTGCAAGTTTGCTACTTTCTGCTACTTTAGAGTTGCAAATAACTGTTATTGCGGGCACTTACGGATTTGCCGCCCCCGCAACCAATTTCAAGCTATTGAAAACACTAGTAAAATTCAAAATCACCATTAACACAAAATTCTCCCAAAAACCCATTTTACGTCCACATTACGTCCACCAACTTCAGTAGCGATACGAATATCACCGAAATACTGAGTTGATTTCAAGTGTTGGAACTACTGAAAAAGTTTTCGCTACATTCTCAATTGCGCCACTAACAAGGTGAACATAGTTCATTGTCGTTGTGATATCAGCATGTCCGCAAATTTCACAGGTTTGCTATTTTCTTGCTACTTCGTCGCTACCAGAACCGAGAGTGAATTTTACTCTGGAGAAAGCCTCAGGAGATTATGGTTCTGACGTATCATTGATCACAAAATTTAAAACCCCTGAATATTCAACCATGCTGACTCCAGAGAGGAAAGGTTTTTAAAGCCGTCTTTTCCAATTAGAAAGTTCAAGCGTCCTTCGACAACTAGCATCGAGAGACCATGAACCGACGACCACATTCGTAATGAGATGGCATTTAAGTCTTCTTTATTTTTTCCTGGAAACATTTCAGAAACTGATAAATATAAATTTTCAAAGCAAGCTTCACTTGCTGATTTCAGTTCTGGGTTATCTGCATTTAATCTCGACCCAAACATTACTTTGTAAAGTGCAGGATTGTTTTTCGCGAAACGTAAATACTCAACAGCGACTGCGGAACATGGATTTGCCGTATCTTTCGGAGAGTTCAAAAATGTAACCCGTAATTTAGAAGACAAAGACTGGAATCCCTCAACAGCAAGACTATTTAACAGTCCATTAGCGTCTTTAAAATGATGAGCTGGGGCGCTTGGAGAAACTCCTGCGCGGGCAGCGCACTTACGCAAAGTAAACTTCTCATAACCAAGTTCTTCAAGAAGTTCAGAGGCGGCTAACATAAGAGTTCTTTTTAAATCACCGTGATGATATTCCTTTTTGACGGCAGATTTCTTTTTATCACTTTTTTTAGCCATATATTTTACATTTCCATGACTCATTATAGCACTTTATCGTTCAATCTTTACGCTGACAAGATTTTTATTTATTCAATCTTGACAATGTATAGATAAACAACATAATAATCTATACACTGTCAAGATCGGGGAGATTGTTATGGGCCGCACGTCATTAATTAAGAAAATTTACGTCATTTGTCTCAGTTTGCTTTTGATGTCTCAAGGAGCGGTAGAGTAAGTCCAATTTTTAATACATTAACAAAAGGAGATCACAATGAAAATGTCTGAAAATACCATTTTAATAACGGGCGGCTCAAGCGGGATTGGTTTGGAGTTTGCGAAACAGCTTTTGGAGTTAAATAATACAGTTATAATCACAGGCCGAAATCAGGCAAAACTTGATCAGGCGAAAAAGCAATATTCTAAGCTCATAACCTATAAAAGCGATGTCACAAGCCCAGATGCAATTCGCTCTTTATACGCTACTATTTTAGAGAACCATCCCTCGTTGAATGTTCTCATCAATAATGCAGGGGTAATGAGAGTGACCAATTTTTATAGCCCTGACGAAGATCTCATTTCGTTAACACAAGAAATCACAACAAATTTGAACGGCCCAATTTGGATGTCACATCAATTCATACCGCATTTAAAAAAACAAAAAGAAGCGGTCATTTTGAATGTCACTTCTCTGTTGGGAATTGTTCCATTGCCGCTGGCACCAGTCTATAGTGCAACAAAATCTGGGCTTATCTCATTTACAACATCACTTCGTGAGCAGCTTAAGCATACATCTATAAAAGTATTTGAGCTTGCGCCACAAGCAACACAAACAGACTTAGTAGATGTTTTCGACAAAGAAGACGTTGCAGATTTTAAACTAATCACTGCTGAAGCACTTATTCAATCTGCTATTAAGGGAATGCAAAATAATACTTTTGAAATACGACCTGAGCAAACTGGACAGGTTTATTTTCTCAATAAATTTGCTCCGAAATTCTTACTCAAGATGATGAGTAAATCTCTCGATCGAAGACTCGGAGCTAAATAAATGAAAACATCAACGAATAAAGTATTCGTCTTAGGAAGCAATCGAATCCCTTTCGTTAAAAGTCAAACTTCGTATAGCGAAGCCACTCGTAAGGATTTGCTCGTAGCTTCGATCAATGGCCTCGTCGAGCGTTACAATCTTCAAGGGTGCTTGATTGATGATAGTTCCTTCGGAGCTGTTATGAATAGTTCGTCAGATTTCAACTTGTCTCGTGAAGCAATCCTTTCCACGAAGCTCGATCCAAATTCACCGGCATATAATGTGCAGCGTGCTTGTGGAACTGGATTGGAAACGCTTTGGCAATTAGCGCTTAAAGCCCATGTTGGTGCTATTGATACTGGAATCGCAGGCGGCGTTGACACTAATAGTGATTTGCCTATTGAAGTCTCTGAACGGCTTCAACAAGGTCTATTACAATTAAACAAATCAAAGAGTTTATCTGACCGTCTTAAGGTTTTCAGTCATTTGAGATTTGGTGATTTAAAACCAAAAACTCCTGTTATCGACGAACCGCGAACTCATCTTTCTATGGGGGCTCACTGTGAATTGATGGTGAAGGAATGGAAAATTTCTAGAGTGGAGCAAGATGAACTTGCTTTAGCCAGTCATAAAAATGGAAGCAAAGCGTATGAATCTGGTTTTTATGATGATCTTATAACTCCATTTAGCGGAATCACAAAAGATGGAACTTTGCGGAACGATACATCAATTGATAAATTATCTAAGCTAAAGCCTGTTTTTGATCATGAAAATGGAACCCTGACTGCCGGAAATAGCTCACCTTTGACTGATGGCTCGGCTTGTGTGCTGATTGGTAACTCTATTGGAGCCGACAAGCTTAAATTGCAACCCCTAGCTGAAATTGTTGATATTCAAGTTGCAGCAGTAGATTTTGTAAAAGGCGCTGGACTTCTTATGGCACCCACAAAAGCAGTGGCGCAGCTTCTGAGTCGCAATCAACTTTCATTTTCTGATTTTGATTATTTTGAAATTCACGAGGCATTTGCTGGACAGGTTCTTTGTAATTTAAAGGCATGGGAATCAAAAGAATATTGTAATGATATTTTAGGATTACAAAATGTTCTAGGTACAGTTGATCGGTCGCGATTAAACGTTGTTGGCAGCAGTCTCGCGATTGGTCATCCATTCGCGGCGACTGGCGCAAGAATCGTGGGGACTCTTGCAAAACTGTTATCTAAAGGAAAAAAACGTGGGCTAATTTCGATTTGTACTGCGGGCGGTATGGGAATTGCCGCCATATTAGAGTCAGTGTAGGCTAATGTATTTGCTATTCCAATTAGAACATTTAAAAAATCTGACTCAGCGATAATTTATACTGATTGAACAGTTCAGCTGATTCTAAGGCTGCTTTTTCTAAGGCCTTTTTTGCGCTGACCCGGGCTGCGGATTTCTGTTTAAGAGATTTTTCGACAATCGCTCGATTATGCCAGGCCGCTGCTGAATTCGGATGAGTTTCGGTTGCTTGGCGCAGAAAAAAAATAGCTTTTTCAAATTCGTGACGTGCGAAATGGATATTTCCAAGTCCAATAAGGGCTACGAGGCTTTGGGGCCATTTTGATAAAATTGTTTTGTACACCGTCGCAGCTTCGGTTGTTTTCCCTATTTGTTCTAGCGCTGAGGCGCCGTTGAGATGTGTCAATTCGTTCGCAGTCGGGGATAGTTGATCAGGTCGAAGGATAACCAAGCCCCAATAATCTGCTAGCTTCCATGATCGTTCAAACTTTCGTAAATCCCATTCTTTAAAGGCTTCGGGGCCTGAATGCATAACAATATGACGCCTTTTCAAATCATATCCGATAACTAAAGCGTAATGCCATTGGGGTATCCATTTTAATGCTAGATTTTCAAAAACAATGACGGGGTTATTCGCGGCAACTTCTTGAAGCAGGTTTTCCATTCCTGTAATGGGTAATGCCAGCAATCCCTGCCTTCGGGCTGCGCCAATCATATCAGATTGAAATGTTCCCTTGGCTCCGGGAGTAAATGCGTGCGATGCCAGTTCATCAGCAGTGATCGACTGGCCTAATGAATTCATCGCCATGGCTAATGTCGCAGGTCCGCAATGACCTGCTTCTTGATTGATAAAGGGGGCATCAGCAATGTGATGCTGAGCTGGAATCGACAGTGGGTTCGCTAGTAGAAGATCGGTCTGTTTGGTTGAACTGACACATCCCGAAAAACAAACCGCAAGAATTAAGTAAACGGCCTGCTTCATGGAACTCACTAAATGCGTTTAATAAGGAAAATGATTAATACAACCAATAGAATTGTTACCAGAATATCTCCGCCGGCACGGGCTTCATTCATTTGTGAAGCCAATGAATTCAATTCACTAGGAGAAAGCGCCGCGAGTCGTTGTTCAACTTCTGCTGCAGATAATCCACGTTCAAGCAATTGTTGCTGCACATCTGTGCGACTCATAAAGGCTGAAACACTTTCCTTCGCATCCTGAACAGATAAATTTTGTAAAACTGTAGATGTGGGAATCATTGTTAAAGCAGTTTCCGCCACAACAATTTGAGGAATATTTGAAATAAAAACGGCCATACCCAGTGCGCAGAAATTTCTCTTAAGAGGTGAAAATCGCATAACGAGTCTCCTTTAAAAACTGTTAAAATAGTACAGAGATTTAGAAGACTAGGGTATGTGAATTCTGTCAAGAGGGGATCGGTATTCATTCTTCATTTTTCTTAACAATTTCTACGCAATGCCTTCTGGAATGAAATCGTGTAGTCAAATAATCAAAGTTTGATTGTGATGATGATGGTTGCTATTTATGTTCATCTGCTGCCAGCAGTCCCAGTAGGATTCAATTATATTTGATCTTAATAGAGTCTTTTGGGACAATTGTAGTTCCTGACATTTTAAGAAACGAGTAGATTTAATGAAAAACGCTTATGCCGTAATTTTTTCGTCTGAAAGAAATGACAACGATCTTTCTGGATACGAGGAGACAGCTTATCATATGGTCGAACTTGCAAAAACTCAAAAAGGCTTTCTAGATATAGAAAGCGTGAGAGATAATAACGGTATTGGGATCACAATTTCATATTGGGAAACGCTTGAAGATATTCAAAACTGGAAAAAAAACGAAGAGCATTTGGTTGCTCAACAGCGCGGAAAATCTGACTGGTATAAATCTTTCAAAGTAAAAATTTGTAAAATCGAACGAGAGTATGAGTTTTAATCTGGTACGGCCGTAAACAGACCCTCTTGACAAAAGACCTTTCTCCTTTATAATTAACGTATTGGTTAATTAACCGATTGGATAATTATGAAGCAGGCGGAAGATAAATTAACTCTGACATTTATGGCTCTCTCGGATCCAATTCGTAGAGGCATATTATCTAAATTGTCCAATGGCGAAGCCACTGTGAAAGAGCTCTCCGAGCCTTTTGATATTTCAGCGCCGGCGATCACCAAACATTTGAAAGTGCTTGAACGGGCAGGGCTTATTTCCAGGGGAAGAACCGCGCAATGGCGTCCTTGTCGTATTGAGTCTGAACCTCTGAAAGAAGTCGCCGATTGGATTGGCGACTATAGAAAATTTTGGGAAGAAAGCTTTGACAGGCTTGATATTTATTTAAAAACAATAACTTTAAAAAAGACGACGAAGAAGAAGGGACGAAAAAATGGCCGGAAAAAGTAAACCCAATGAGCTCTATATTGAACGCATTTATGATGCTCCAGTGAAGATGGTCTGGGATGCTTGGGTTGACCCTAAACAAGTGGCTCAATGGTGGGGGCCTCGTGGGTTTACGCTGACCAATCATAGTAAAGATGTGCGAACGGGTGGCCATTGGAACTACACAATGCATGGGCCTGATGGTGTTGATTATCCTAACAAAACTAAATATCTCGAAGTCGAAAAATATTCTCGTATGGTTTATGATCATGGTGGTAATGATGACCAGCCGCCGCTGTTTCGTGTGACTGTTAATTTTATTGATCTTAAAGGCAAAACGAGAATGGAAATGACTATGGCCTTAGCTACGGCTGAAGCCGCTGCCGAGACCAAGAAATTCATCAAAAAAGCTGGCGGAAACTCAACTTGGGATCGACTTGCCGAATACTTAGAAATGGAATCCACCCAAGAAGATACTTTTGTTATCAATCAAACTTTTGATGCTCCACTGAATTTGATGTTTGAAGTGTGGACTGATCCAAAGCATCTCAGTCAATGGATGGGGCCAGCAGGGTCTAAAATAAATTATTTAAGGGCTGACATTAAGCCGGGGGGCAGTGCCTTCTACTGCATGATGGGTGTTGGTGACACGAAGATATACGGTAAAGCCAACTATCTGGAAATCGTTAAACCCCATCGCTTTGTCTATACTCAATTCTTCTGCGATGAAAATGAAAATATATCTCGTCATCCAATGGCTCCCACGTGGCCTGAAATCATGAAGACAACTGTCTCGCTTGAAGCCGAAGGCCCTGAAAAAACCCGAGTGACCATCAAATGGGAAGTGGTCGGAGATGCGACACCAGCAGAGCGTGAAACATTCAATAAATCTAAACTTGGAATGTCGCAAGGCTGGGGCGGAAGCTTTGATAAGCTTGAAGAATATCTAACCAAACAATAATGCCTGTCCGTGGCAAAGGCAGCACTTATGCTGCCGATTTATTGATGACATCACTAGCTGGTAGTAAGTCGGTGAGCATTTGCACCAGCGCTTTTCGATTAAAGGGTTTTTCAATAATTCCTTTTAGCTTGAATGGTGTGATGAAAGGTCTGAATACAGAGACATCCGCACCCGTGAATAGAAAAAAATCAATATGGGCCAGATCAGGATTTTTTTTGACATAAGAAAGAAATTCCAAGCCATCAGTTGGTCCCATCATCAGATCAGAAACTATGGCTAATACTTTCTGTCTACTTTCCGGGTTGATAAGGTAAATTTGAGCCTCTTTCACGCTAGGAAAGGTCAAAACTTTTAGTTTTGTAGGTGCTAGTAAATCAGAAAATACACTGCGCATCTCTGCGTTGTCATCGACCATCAAGATAACGTTCTTCATTTGGCCCCTGGGGTTTAAAATTAAATGTAGTTAAATGGTAGCACTAGAAATTATGTCTTACAAACTTTTACAAATTTACTGTGCTATTGTGAGATTTTAAAAATCATGACGAACTCAGCGCCTTGATTTGGGCCGGGACTATTCACTTCGAGGCGTCCCCCAATTTCTGTCATGGCATTGGCACAAGAGTGAAGGCCGAAGCCATGACCTGTTTGCTTGGTTGTAAAGCCATGAATAAATATTTTTGTTAGATTTTCTTGGGAAATGCCACAGCCTTTATCAATGACTTTAATGCAAACTTCAGAGTTTGTTAAACGCTCTATTGTTAGAGTAAGGATTCTTTCATCTGCGGGAATGGACTCCATGGCTTCTATGGCATTTTTGATGAGATTCATAAGCACATGGGCAATTTTCACACGTTGAATCTTAACCAGAAAATCGTCCTTGGGAATATTTTTGATTATCTGGATATGGTGATTTTCTAAAGTTTTTTCTTGAAGATTTAAGACATCCTCAAGAAGTTCTTTTAATGAGATGACTTCTAAATAAAGATCTTTCTTGGCGTATTGCTGTTGAGTGCTGATCACATCATTAATTAAGGACAATTGCTTGCGCATCCGTAGAATTTCTTGAGTTTGCTTATCCTGTGATAATTTAAAAGCCTCTCCTAAAGTGCTATAATAGCTAATCAAAGCTTTTCCACGAGGGTCTTCAGTAAAAAAATGCGCTAAATTGGGAAGTTGCTCTTGCAAAAGTTGATTGGCTTTATTTAACTCTTTTACTTTTAATGAAGCAGTTATTTCAGCAAGCTCTTCAGTGGAAATATTCACGCTGTTAACGATATTTCCTATATTATGAAGCATGCCCGTAGAAATTTCAGCCATTCCTGCGGCATGTGCACTTTCCAATGCCATTGTCTGGGCTTCTTTGAGTTCTTTGGTTCGGTCGATGACTCTTTTTTCAAGATCCAGATTGCTTTCACGTAAAGCCGATTCTGCATTTTTCAAATCAGTTGTTGTGAGTTCAATTTTTTCAGCCATCGTATTAAACGCGGCGGCTAATTCGCCAATTTCATTTTGTGTGTTTGCTTTCAATCGGACATTTAAATCTGATTTGCCCTCGCTGACATCTTTAAAAACGCGGGCAAAATTTGTTAATGGACGAGCAATGCTGATATCTACAAATGGAATAAACGCAACAAGGATGACAATAATGATACAAAGGCCAATCCAAATTAGGACTTCAATCGTTTGAACGGTTCTTTGGAAAATGATGGACAGAGCAATGCTTGCCGAGGCATAGCCAACTATTTCTCCGTCCACTGTGAGTGGAACTAAAACAGAATCATAGGCTAGATTTTTTTGATCATTTATGTGAGTGATTCGTCCCATTGTTTCGCGAGCAGTACTAAGATCTAAATCGGGGAATGTATTTTCCGAAATTCCAACGCGACCCGAAATATCATAAATACTAAAAGAAACACCAAGATCTTTACCCATTTCAGCAAGATCTAGATTAATTGTGTTTTCAACAGTTATTTTTCCGATGACATCATTTTTTTTAAGTCCATAGTTTGGGTCATCAATAAGGCTTACAAAAGAAAAATCCCACTTGGCGGCATAGCCTTCATCAGTAGAGACAAGCCGAAATGCAGGTGTGCTTTTTTCAAAATATTTAGAAAAATTTGATTGTTCGATTTGATCATTATTAAAAGAACTGCGAGAACCCTCGGTGGGTGTTGAGATAATGCGAAGTGTGAAAATATTTGGATTTTGTTCTTCTTTTAAGTAAACAGCTAAGGATTTGGCGTGCAAAGAAATTCTGAGTTCATTTGTTTTTGCTATGACATCATCCTCTATAAAACCCAGTAGGGCTGCTGTGTTGAATTTTCGAGCGACGTCATCTCGAGCACAAAAATCTGAAATTAACTTTTGATCTGTTTTAACAGCATTTAAAAAAGAGCGTTGCATGCTTGTGATAGCTGCATGTATACGCTCTTCATTCTGATGACGGATTTGTTTGGTCGTCATCCATGAAGCTCCCAAAGTCAATCCGGTTCCAACCAGTAAAACTGAAAAAGTCAGTGATAATAATAGTTTTGAGCGGATGGTTCTTAAAAACACGGGTCACTCTGATTTTGGTTTGAGAGCTTTTTTAATTTCTGGACTATCAATATTTTCCGCAGTGATGACAACAGTTCCCGTATCAATGTGCTTTTCAACGGGTTTATTCTTTAAAGCATTAACAACTGCTTTAACCCCGAGATAGCCCATATTAAATGGATCCTGCATAATAACCGCTGAGACTTCACCTTTACGTATGCCATCCAAGCAAGCCTCGGGTTCATCTATACCCACGAGTTTAATTTTTCCGGCACTTCCTGTTTTTTTAACAGCTCGATAGAGATTTTCAAAACTGGGCCAATTGACCGCAAAAATCCCTTTTAAATCAGGATATTTTTTTAATAATCTTGTTGCTTCGTTGATTGAAGTCACCTCGGTGGTTCCAGCATAAAAGTCTTCTCGTATAATTTCAAACTGCTGCAGTTTGGCGGCAGCCTCTTCGAAACCAAGTGCTCGATCATCTGTTGTTTGTATTCCCTTTATAAATCGATAAATAGCGACTTTGGGTTTTGTTTTTGGTTGGATTTTAGTAGTCAGCGCTTTTGCCATTTCTGCAGCGGCGACAGCTCCAGCCTTTTTATTGTCAGTTGCTAAAAAGGATGTTGTTTTGGAGGTGTTGATCATGGCATCGACAATAGCGACGGGCTTTTTTTGGGCCATGGCCTTTTCAACAGAGGCCACCAGTTTTTCTGTATCTAGAGGAGCTAAGACAATTCCGTCTGTTTTATCAATCAATCCATTCATGAATTCGATTTGCTTTTCGACTTGATCCTCAGTCTCTGGGCTGATCCAAAAAATTTGTGCATTCTGCTCTTGGGCGGCCTTCTGAGCTCCGGCTTTCATTTTTAACCACCAGGGGTGGGTGGACTTGGGAATAACGGCAATTTTAATTTTTTTCTCGGCAAAGACAGTGGATGAGCTGAGTAAAAGTAAAATGAGTAACAGCTTACATGCACGCACAAGAAACTCCTTTTTTTAAATGGACATGATCTTTCATAAGGGTTGAGTTTTAGGGATTTTAACCACAAATCGCGTGTTCGGGTGTGTCGTATCAAGTTGGAATGTTCCGCGATGCTGATCGATAATACCCTTTGAAATACTTAAGCCAAGCCCAGTGCCTTGTCCCACTTCTTTTGTTGTATAAAATGGCACCATGATATTCTTTGCAACATGTTCAGGAATTCCTTGTCCGCTATCTATGACAACGATTTGAATATTATTATCAATTTCATCGAGCTCAATCTTAATCCATTTCTCTGTTTGGTTCTTAATAGCATCAAATGAATTATTAAGAAGGTTTAATACGACTTGACATATTTGGGCAGGATGGCAATTGAGCTCTCCGGATTGGGTTCTGTTTTCGACATGAAGTTCAATTTTATTTTCTACAAACTTGTGTTCACAGAATAAAAGAGCATTGTCGATAATGCTTTTTACGTTGATGAATTCATAGGAATCATTTTTTTCATTTCTAGAATAACCTCTAAAGGCCTTTATAATCGTAGCCATTTTTTCAGCCATGGAGACAATTTGCTTCAATAGCTTTGATACTAATTTTGTTTTGGGTGTCTCGGCGTCATCGGCCAGTTTCTCAATAACTTGTTCTGACGCAATAAGAATGGCGCACAAAGGAGTGTTCAACTCATGCGCTAAACCAGCTGACATAATACCTAAAGCTGCAAACTTAGCGGACTCAACACTTTGCATTTGAGCGACAGCAAGTTCATCGACTTTTTCTTTGACGATTTTTTCCAAATTATTGATGTGATATTCCAGCTTGCGAGCGGTTTTCCATTTTTCACTTAAAGATAATGCGAGCTGTTGAACTTCAATTTTATCGAAAGGTTTCTTTAAAAAAATAATCCCCTCGGGATTTCCAAGTTTCTTGACCATGTCCTCCCAGGAATAATCAGAGTAGGCTGAGCAAATAACTATTTGAGTATGAGGAGCAATTTTTCGAATTTGAGAAGCGGCTTCTATGCCATCAATTCCAGGAGGCATGCGCACATCCATAAAAACAACAGAAAAGGAGTCTGCTTTTTTTTCAGCTTCAATGATTTTTTCTATGGCTTCATTTCCTTGGCTTGAAAACGAAAGTCGATAGTTAATCTGTTTGTTGTTAAAAAAATGACTTTCAGATGAGCTCGTTTCTCCAAAGAGTTGTTGCTCTAATTCATTCATTTTGGGATCGGATTCCTGAGCTGATGAGTTTAAAATTTTACGAAAATCGTCTTGAATAGAGATGTTATCGTCAACTATCAGTATGTTGTCGTTGCCCGAGCTCATTTCATCTCGTTTCTTTGAGAACTATAAATTATAGTACTAGCGTTACATTTCGGAATATTTTGCTAAAAAATTAAGAAAAGATAACTTTTAAAAATAGTGGAATCTTAATAAATTCAGACCGTGGATCTTTTTGGGACGTTTTGATTCAAATTGTTAATTAGGATTCAGTTTCTGTACTTTTAATATCTGATAGAAATGTCTAAGCGTGCTAAAATATCACTCGCGCGAATTAGTCGAATATTAAAAAAGGTGACACGAGTGATATCACACTCGATGTCTTATTTAGAGTGCTAGGTGTATTAGGCCAAAAAACAACTTTGAATTTTTCAAAGGTGAGTTGATTTAAAACTATTTTAAAGGTGCCGAGTGTATTTTATTTACATGACTCGCAATAACGGCACCAGTATCTAAAACAACTTTTGAAGAATTAAATATCTTTACCCCTTGGCAGCTGTATTCATTGTCCATTGCAACAGCATTAAAAGTTACAAATTCTATATTTTCTGACTGACCGACTCCAATTTTGTATTCTGCTTTGTCCTGCCCAGTTTGAGAAGAATATTTGTTGCAAATAATTTCGCCTGAAGCAGTGCTCTTTTTTAGAATGGCATCGATTGTTTTATTTTGAAATTGGATACTAACAAGGTCATAGGGCTTCGAGGTCGAGATAACTGAAAAGGCTACGAAATCTATTCATCGACTGAGCTGTCGATTTACATTTTAGAAACGAGTGAGCGATCGTTGTTTAAGATAGATATTGATAAAAAACGCGTATGAAGCATTTTCCCGATTGGTCGAGCTATATGTATGATTTTACTGAGTATTTTTCTGGTTGTAGCAATATGCTACTTTGTGATACACTGTATGTGTACAATTCTTTAAAAGGAGAAGATGATGTCTATTCCAATTCGAGTGAGCGATGAGTTGCTAGAAGATGCAAAGCAGCAGATTAAGATGAGCTACAGATCACTGACTAAACAAATTGAGTTCTGGGCTCAAATTGGAAAAGAGGCTGAGATAAATATGACTCCTGCTGATGTTGCAGCCTTAGTCAGTGGAGAGGCTGAAATCAAAGTGCTTAGAAAAAAATCTGAACCTGTTGATTTTGATAGCGTATTTGATGAGGTGGAGTCAGATCGCAAGACTGGCATTATTAAATCAAAGGTCATTAAAGACGAAGTTTGGTATGAAGAAAATCCTAAAAAACTGGGTATGTTTTTTCGTATGACTAGTGAGGGAGAGAAAACTCTCGGCCAATTTTCTGATGGAAAATTTGTACCAGAAAAATCCGTAAAAAAGATGACGCGGTAGTTTTTTTAGATGAAACAACTTTGGATACTTGCTGGTGGGAATGGCGCTGGCAAATCAAAATTTTACGACATATATTTAAAAAATAAGAACTTATCATTTGTAAATGCTGACCGATTGGCAAAAGAAATTTCTGAAGAACAGAATGCTGAGGTGTCGAAGACCGCCCAGCAGCAAGCAATGGATGCCTGTTTGCAAAAGATTTTGAATGGTGAAATATTTTGTATCGTGTGCAAGCTCTTGTATAAGTTTGGTACGAGCTAATTCGACAAATTTAAGATGATCAACCAATTTTTCAATTTCATCGGCCATTTTGTTAAAACGGACCATGGCTTCGCCAAATTCATCACGTCGCTGAATTTTGAATCGAGCTTTTAAATTTCCTGACTGTATTTGAGAAATAACATCATCGGCTTCTTTTATTTTTTTATGAACAGAGTTGTAAATAATAAAAATAGTAACGCCAATGCCGATAAAAAGAGAAATTATAAGTGACCCAATGCCAAGCCAAGGAAGAATGGGATTGAATTCTCCAGGGGGTGGGCGCATTCGATTTTGATGAGCAATCCAAAGATAGTGGTTCGGAATTCCTGCTAATTTAATAACTGTTATATTGCGCTCAAAGAGTTTTGGACACCTGGTGTGGACTCAAGTCGAGTTACTTGAATTGCAAAATAATTAACATGTGCTTAAATAACAAAATGAATAAATATTTATTGGCTTTTTTTATGGTTTTAATGACATCTTGTATAAACCCGATATTGATGCAAGATCCACCAAATGTTGTGTATGAATTGAATAAGGTAGATGAGATAATTACTTCAAATTCATTTATGTTTCTAAAAAAACCAATTTCTAAAAATATACAAAATTCTGATCAAGAAATTGCTTTTAAGATTTTTGTGAAAAATGTTGATATTAAAAATAATGTCAGTGTTAATCTTGATGATGTTAAATTTAAATATTTGCATAATAGTATAAGTGCAACGTGTTTATTTAACCCAGAAAATAGTTCAAATACCCTTGAAGCTACGAAAGAGTACATCATTGATTGTAAGGTTATATTAACTCAGAATGATGTCACGTTAATTGGTAAAAATGACTTAATTGGAGAGCTTCGTATTCCAGTTGTCAGCAAATCAAATAAATATTTAAGCTCTAACGTTTTTATACGAAATGAGGAGCTGAAGTGAAAAGAATAATATTCTCTTTGTTTTTTTGTTTTCATATTAATTGTTTTGCAAGCGCTGGTGATGCAGCTGTCGGTGTTGCAACGGCTGTGGGTGTTGGTATGGCGTTGTCTGCGACTTCGGCAAGTGGTCTTGCGCCTTATGAATCTGACTATTGGGTTGATCCACGAGTTAAAACGACCACGAAATTAACTGAACAGTGTGGGTTAATCATTGAATCAAAAATATACAATTTATCTCCTTTTTCAGTGATGTTTTTAGGTATGAAAAATAACAGCAATAGTGGCGCGCAAATATTTAATAATTTGGCGACAGTAAATTATAACAATGAAGTGACTAAGTATTTTGATTTGGATTTGAGTGTGACCGGTTTTTTGCCTGCTAAAATGATATCGGCAGGGTATTTAAAATTTCATCAAAAATCTGATTTTAGAGATGCGACGACTATGTTGGTAAAAATACCTGTCATGGTTGATCAAAAAAATTGTGATATCAATATCACCTATGCGAAGAATCCTGAATTTAAGGGAAGCGAAAGTTTAGTTGATAGCGAAATTACAATGTTAAGTATGTATTTAGGGCCAACGTTCATTCAAGGTGATCTTAGTGATTTGACTAGTGAGAGTTTAGCTTCTGAAGTTAGATTTGAATGGAATGTATTAGGTGCTTCAAATAATGGAATGTATTTGGATCTGGGGTACGCTTCAGCAAGGGCTTCAGATAATTACAAAAGTTTGCATCCTCTTATTGGTCATGACACGTGGTCGATTGGAGGATTTGGTATTGGTTATGTGAAACGATTTATTATAAATGAAGATAAAAATATCTACTTGAGGATTGGCGGCGAGTCCGGACATATGAGTCTGGGAAATGTTGATGATGCATTTAAATCCAATTCGCCATATGCTGCCGGTCAATTAGGATTAAGATATAATGTTATGTTTTCGAATGTCGAACGAGGTTATTGGAGAGGTAAATATTATTTTAATTTAGGACTTAACTCTCGTTTCATAAGTGGCGTTGAATTCGATGGTGTAAAATCCAGTGGGTCATTAAATAGTTTATTATTCGGTATTAGCGTAGGAATGTGATTTTAATTTTCTGAATAAAACGGATAATCCGTATATCCCTTTGCGCCACCCTGATAAAAATGACTTGGATCGGGTGGATTCAAGGGAAGGTTTTCTAAAAGTCGCAGTGGTAAATCGGGATTGGCAATGAAGTTTACTCCCCAAGACACAGCGTCGGCGTCGCCTCGAGCAATACTTTCTTCGGCGGCTTCTTTAGAATACTTTTGATTAGCGATAAGCACGCCGCCAAATTCTTTTTTTAGGTAATCACCCAAAAATCCCGGACCTTGAGTTTCACGTGTGAAAATAAAAGCAATTTTTCTTTTACCGAGTTCGCGAGCGACGTAACCAAAAAGGGCTTTGGGGTTGGAATCACCCATATCATGTGAATCCATGCGTGGTGCTAAATGCACTCCGACACGTCCAGCGCCGTAGACTTCGATTAAGGCGTCTGTGATTTCAAGTAAAAAACGCGCTCTGTTTTCAATGGATCCACCGTATTCATCAGTTCGTAGATTAGTTTTTTCTTGTAAAAATTGATCCACTAAGTACCCATTGGCCGCGTGAAGTTCAACACCATCGAAATCAGATTTTCGTGCGTTGATTGCTGCTTGTTTGTATTTTTGGACCAGTTGCTTCACTTCGGTAGTTTCCAGTGCACGTGGAGTAACGAATTCTTTAACAGGTCGTACAAGATTTATGTGTCCAGCGGGTCTCACCGCACTAGGGGCAACGGGTAAGTCACCATTTAAAAAGAGGGGATCTGAAATGCGTCCCACATGCCATAACTGTATAAATATGCGCCCGCTTTTGGCGTGAACGGCGTCTGTGATTTTTTTCCAGCCCGCAATTTGTTGCTCGTTATAAATTCCAGGAGTCGCGGCATAACCGGCTGCTTTTTCATCAATAATAGTCGCTTCGGTAATTATGAGTCCTGCAGAAGCGCGTTGTTCGTAATAGTCGCGCATAAGATCATTGGGAATGCGGTCATCACCAGCGCGTGAGCGAGTTAGAGGCGCCATGATAATGCGGTTTGGTAATGTGATATCGCCGAGTTGCAGTGGTTTTCCGAGAAGTGACATAAACTACTTCCACCTGTTTAATTTTGAGAATTCTTCTTCGACGCCATTTAAGACAAGATTATTTTTTTTATACCTTGTTATTTCTGAGTATAACACTTGAGTCGATTTTAATGGATTTAATTTTTCTGAAAAATAGATCAGTGGCTTTGATATCGTAGAGTCATTCAGTTTAGCTTCGATGAGTTCCACAACTTTTCCATCGATAACGACGCAAAAATCAACTTCACGGCCGTCTTTATCTCGAATATAAAATAGTTCGCATCTGTAGCCTTCTGTATCTTCTAAATAATGTAGCATTTTCAAAAGATGGGTTGCAACAAGGTTTTCAAATCGTGCTCCGTCATCACCATCAACATCAGCATTGTCATAAAAATAGATTCTAAATGGTTTTTGAAGGCTTCGCGCAATTTTCACTGTGTAAACAGGAACTTTAAATATTAAGTACATCTTTTCTAAAATATCAATCCAATTTTTCACGGTGTTCGAAGCCACTTGTAAATCTTTGGCTAAATTAGAGACCACTATTGGTGATCCGACGCGCGATTTTAATAAATCAACCAATAAGGAAATATTATTTATTTCTTTTACAGCTTCGAGTTCGCGAATATCATCTTTTAGTATACGGTCAAAGCGTTCTTTACGCCAACGACGATTTTCTGTTTCGCTTCCTGAAAGAAATGGCTCTGGGAACCCACCAAATTTCATTAATCGTTTTAAAACATCTTTTTTATGAACTGATTTTGGAACTTCATTGATGGAAAAAGGGTGCAGTCGGTAGTAATGGTATCGTCCAAGTAATGAATCGCCACCTTTTTTATAAAGATCCAGTCGAGCACTGCCTGTTACTAAAATTTTATGATTTTCTTTTTGAGTGTCATAAACACCTTTAACCCAGTTTTTCCAACGTGGAAATTTATGAAGTTCGTCAAAAACAAGATAATGATCATCATCAGACCACTGGCGAGCAAGTATTTTTTTACGATCAAGCTCATCGTCCCAATTTAAATACAAACCACGGTTTTTAATGATATTTTTAGCCAAAGTCGTTTTTCCAACTTGTCTAGGACCGCCTAAAAAGACCATTTTTTTATTTAAATCATTTCGAATAAAATCTTCAATGTATCTCATCCGACTATTTTAACCTATACATTAAAATAGTCAAGTCTATTTTAATGTATAGGTTAAAATAGTCGGATTCGTTTCAGTGGTTTTCAAATCCTAACGGGCGCCAGAATTCTGTAAAGGATTGCTTCCAGAGATTCCTGATAAATTCCACCCCGTGCCAGATCTTTGCATCAGAAAGGTCGAATGTCCGGTGTAAAGTTTCGGAGAGAAGTTAGGTAGTTGCAAACAGCGTTTTTCCCATTTGCTTTGAATGGTGACAATATCTGGGCCAGCTTGAATTTGAGTATCCAGTAAATGGATACGGATTTGTTTGCATGTGTTGGATTCGGCCGTCATACCATCTAACATTTTTTGAAAGCCAATCATTTTAGAATCGAGAAACTCGCGAGCAGTGGTTATGTTTCCGGATTCGTAGGCGCGGAATAATTCATTCAGTGCCGCTGAAGCTTTTTTTGCATCTAAAGGAGTGCCAACCTTACTGGGTTTGCTGTCGAGAGTTTTAACTGAATTTGATGAAGTCTCTGAATTTTCGGAGGCATAAAGATGACTGCTGGCTGACAGTAAAATTGTTATTAAAAATATTTTCATAAAATCTCCTTAAAAAGTGTGAGTGTATTCGGCGCCAAGGATTTGTTCTTCGGTTGCCAGCGCGATTTCCTGAGTGTTGTTTTTAGTGCTGAGCCAGTAGATCCGTGCATTATCTTTTGCTGTGAAGTCATGGGCCACATCGAATTGTCGGCTTTCAGTGGTGAGTTCGGGTAAGTTTGGCCGAGGAGTGGCGCCATCATCGGCACTGAGGATTAAGCTTCCCCATTCAATATGCTTTGCCGAAATACTGAGTGAGCGCTTGGTCGTCAGAACATTTGTTCCGGTTAAATATCGATGATCATCCGAAGAGTAACTGATTGCAACATTTCCAGACCAGATCGAAGTTGGAGTCGGTGTCACATCACCAAGAGCTTTTGCTACTGAAAGATTCCAACCCAATTTTTTAGCATCACTTGTTGGAGCGCTGGCATCGGTTACTTTCCCCACAGAGTGTGTGAGTCCAATTTTCCACTGATGAGCTTCGTACTTAAGCGTCGCCGCACTTTGTTCATTTTGTATCAACAGCAATCTGATATCCCGTGCTTTTGAATCTGTTTGAGTCAGATTTAAAGTCCATTCTGGATTTTCAGATTCAAAACTGAATTGAGCTTTGGCGCTTTGTGAAGTGGTAGTTGTTGCAAGAACGGTATCATTTCCGTTTCGAAATTCTGCTCCAGCAGTCAGCCACGTTTGTGCGACCCAGTCAGCTCCGAGATAGGCCTCTCGTACTCCGGGCAGGGCTTTTACTGAAAGGGTTGAGAATTTATCACTGATATCATGATATCCCAAATGAAGCGCAACTGTTTTATTATCCCATTCAGCATCAAGAATACTAGCTAGACCAGATTTATTTGCTAAAGTTTCCTGCTGATCACTGCTGGTAGCTATTTCGCCAGCAATTTTAAAATTTCCTTCGGAAAACGCAAAACCGACGCTGGAACTTTGCAAGTTAGTTGCATTTGATGTCGCAATAAGTGCAGGATCATTCACACTGCCGCTGCGATCCGAACCAACCTGAGTGGTGGCGTAAAGTTGAATGCTATCTGAGTAAGTATACTCGGTTTTCAAACCATAAATATCACGTAAGAAATGGCTGCGCAGTATTGAAGAATTCAATGCTTCCCAACTTTCTGCAACAACGCCTGTGTAGGCCGAAACAAGAAAGTTTCCGAATAAATTTTGACCGATAATCCCGCGGGCACCAAGATTTGTACTCAGGCTGGAAAAATTCGGCGAGATATCTCCGCCTGAAATAAAATAGTCGTTGGTGCTGCGCCCGGCCTGTAAATTATTAATTAATGCAGGAGTTTGACTGATCACCGAGCGATCATTGGAATTAATTAAGCCAAATTGTAAAAAATCAACGAGGCCTTTGATTTCATTGGTTTGACGAAAATCAGTGACCACCGCTATTTTATAAAATGTACCGTCTTTGTTGGGTGTTGTTGTATTGGCAGGAGCTGTGACATGATTTGTATAGTTGCTGCCACGAACACTGGCTTGCCATGATTGCAAAGCCTGTTCATTAGTCCCTGTCACTATTTCTTCTGCAAAAGCGAAACACGGGACCATCGATGCTGCTAAAAAATATTTGAACATAGAATTAATTCACCTTTGCGCAGCCTGAAACTTTGGCGTCACGCTTAAGTGCTTCGCAAAGCGCCAGGCCTTCATCTGTGTTGCATTGATATATTCCAGTGCGAGCCACTGTGCACTTGCCAGCTAATGACTCAACTCCGGAGGCAGGCGGAACGGGAGCTGTGCGGTTAGGAGCTGTAGGTGGTTCGATACGTGTTGGATTTTTCTTAGGCTGTGTGAACCCTGTTGGTGTCGCCGCAGCTGGAGCGATAGAATCTTTTGGTAAACCCATTGGCGGCGGGGGCGCCATTTTATTGGGAACTATTTTAGGTCCTTGTTTGGCTTCAGGTTTATCTAGTTTTCCAGTTTCAAATTTTGGATTTTCAAGTTTATTAAAATGTTCAACCACTGCCATAAGTTGATCGTGACAGGCATTGACTTCTTGTTCAGCAATGCCACTGCGCTTTTGCGCAAGTCCTTCAGCTTTGCATTTGGCAATTGTTTTTAATAATTCATTTTTACACTGAAAGTTGTAATCCGATTTTTCATTTATTGCGGGACATAGTTTTCCATATTTACTCATCACAAGAACTTCGGCACCTTTGCCTTTTTTAAAAGTGTCCGGGATTTTGGCTATGGACTGTCCGCATCCGGCAGCCATTGCATATAAATCTTTTTTCGCTTTCGTTAGTTGAGGTGAATTGATTGCTAGTGAAAGCACTGTGATATCGGCTTGTTTGTCGATCCCAGCGCGGCATTTGTTAACCTGGTCAGTGACAGCCTCAATGCACCCAGGAAGTTCCAGGCTATAACAAGTTGCAATGGAAGCTGCGGTTTGCGCATTGAGAGTTTTTTTCACTAAATCCGAAATATGCCACTTGTCATTGAATTCTGAAATAAGTTTTGGACAATCGCCCGGTGCCGGATTTTGAGAAACAGAAGTTAATACCTGGATGTAGGGTAGGCCACCAAGGCATTTATTCATAGAAATTTGTAAGTCAAATTTGCAACGAGCAAACAAAGTGGATTTACTTTTATAGGGATCACAAGTGGATTCTTGTGCCATCATGAGTATTTTATTGTCAGCGTGTTTGGTGTAGCCCGTTGTTAATGTCGCATAAAGTTTCTGGCAGGAAGCCATTGTCGCCGCAACAACTTTAATATCTTGATCTTTAAATTCTTTTCCACCTTTGTTATAAGGAATCAAGGCGATATTAGCTTGGCAAACATTCCATCCTTGCTTGAGTTTGGCTACACAGGTCTCTTTTAAACTGTAGGGACATTGTGGAATCCAAGACGCCAATTCATCGTCCATGGCTTTTTGTTTTGCGGCAGCTGCACCTTTACTGATAGATTCTACAATGAGTTTAACAGCATAGGCATTATTCATTGTAGCGATTTCTGCAATGGCGTTATTGCGAGCGCCTAGGCTCGACTCATTTCCAATTTTCAGACATTTATTAATATCATATGAGAAGTTGGCAGGAAGTTGACATTTTTTCCAAGCTTGTACAGCCACAGGTTTTCCGCTGTTAAAAGCATTAGCGATATTTTGATTACAAGTCTCAGTTAATTTATTTGAATTAGGAACACTCGGATCATTCACTTTACAAAGATTTATATAACTGGCGCGCCACTGATCCACTTTGCTATCGTAAACCATACCGATTTGTTTTCGAATGTCTTCTTCCATTTTAGCTTGTAATGCACTGGCTTGATTTGAAAATTTCTCACGTTCTTCATCGCATTCGCCGGAGGCAGTTGAATCGGACATATTGCTTTTTGAAAAATAATCGAAACAGCCGTTATAGATCGGAACTTCAAACTGAAAAAGGGCATCGCCCCCGTAAAATGAAGCCGTTTTGGCGCCGTTATCTAAATGGGGAACCCAGTTCTGCTGATAGTACTGGTCGGTAGGAATGTGTTGATAACCAACAATTCCAAGGGCTTCGCCGATATCGCCGGCAGCTGTTTTTAACCAGCTAATGCCTTTTCCGAGAACGCTGGAACACGTTTTTGAAACCACTGAGCTGATGACTGGAATACTTCCGGTGCCAATAAATTCCGAGGCCAATTCACACGCGATTTTAGATCCGGCTTTATCAATTAAAATCTCAATGACTTTTGTGATGTCTTTGTTTTTTGCGGCTTTGCCGATGGCAATTCCGTCTGCAACAGCGGCATCGGCCATCACTTCAACCTGAAATGTTGTTTCAAAGGCGGCATCGCAACCACAATTCCAATTGCCAAGTATTGTACCCACATAAGGAATAGCCAGGATTTGGGCATCAATATAAGAAGTTCCTTCAGCAATTAATGGTGCCAGTAAAGATTTTGCAGAATCCGCTGTGGATTTTCCTAAAAATTTGTCGCCTTGACTGTCGATGAAAGCGTAAGCCTGCTCTGGTGGATTTAATTTTTTACAGCTGGGTGCATTGCTAAAATTGGACATTCCAGGGATAGACTTTATTTTAGTCACTTTAAGTCCATTAATAAAAGTAACCAGGGCGTAATCCTGCGCAACAGTGTAGGAAATAATTTTAGCAGAACAATCAGGATACTTAAGACTGAATAAAATGGCCTGAGTTTGATCTTTACTCCAAAGAATCGGAGCAACTTTGTTAATAATATCTTCGGCACTTGGAAGTGCTTGAGCAAAAGAAGAACAAACAAGGACCGCAGCTAAAATCAATAATTGCTTCATAGCACACTCATTTTCTGATTTAAATTGTGAATAATCAGTGTAGCTATGATAGCAAAAGGTATCAACTGCGACGAATGTCTAGCTAGGGTTACGGCCTAATAGAGTTAATGGCTTTTACTTCATTTTCAAATCTGTAGAGATATTCAGGACTGTAGGTCATATCTATTGGTAATTGCCAAGTGGGGTCAATGGACTGAGGGGGAGCAATCTGAATGGTGACTTTATCTTTGATTGAGTTTTTGTAGAATAAGTCAATCCATGCGTCATAGTGTGGAGCTTTATCAAAAAAAGTTAAATCCAAGACATAAGGCATGATGGAGTTATCGATTTCTCTGACCAGTACAATTGGGGCGATATGAAACTTAAATAAAATAACAGAGTGATCAGGATTGGTTACTTGCACATCACCCAATTCATTTCCAAAAATCAGGATTTTATTGTGCTTAATTCCAACTCTATAAAGTTCATAACTAATAAGATGAGACTTGGCGTAACATCCATCTTTTTTATAAGCATTGGCGTAGTTTTTTAAACGCAATTGTGATTCGAGTGAAAGGAATTCTTTTTTTGACAGAACTGTATACTCTAAATTTTCAAATACCAATGTATCGTTTTTTTGATTAAAAATTAATGCTGGCTTGGTGATTATTTCTGGATTCTGAGCTGTTGCTGTTTCAAATTTACGTAAATCTGATAATGAGGCCGAGTTTCCTATGACAGAAATAAAGAGCGCTAAAATAAAAGAAATAAACGGAGTCTTCATCATTTTTGGTTTCCAATTCTAATTAAAACTATGCGAATTAAAGGCCTTAGAATAGGTGCTTATATAAGGTTTAAGCTGAAAGGACTGTCTAGATTCTAGACGATAGAGCAATTATATGGCTGAATTTTCGGCTAGAACGGAAGCTCTAAAACAAATCGTGTGCGTTTACTTTTGGTATCGAGATAAAGCTGGCCATTATGATTTTCAACTATGGATTTGGCAACACTGAGCCCCAAGCCGATGCCCTTGCCAACAGGCTTTGTTGTAAAGAAGGGCTCCATCATCCTTGATGCAATTTCTGGATCTATAGAGCCACTGTCTTCGATTGTAATTCTATAAATGGATCTTATTTTCTGGATTGTCAGTTTTATCTGTCTGTCATCTAAAGTTTCCACTGCATCAATGGCGTTATTCATGAGGTTCAATAGGACCTGCGAAATTTCGATGGCATTGCAATTTATAGGTAATGGGGGTTCCGGTATTTGAGAGATAAAATTGATACCCAAGGCCGTCATTCTATTAAAACACAACGACAATGTGTCTTCAGCAATTTGACCCAAATCATTTTTTTGAGAATCAACCGTGCGACGATCACGAGCCACCTTACGAAGACTTTCGGTGATGTTGGAAATACGGTTGACCATCTGTAAAATTTTATCAGATCCTGCCACCACATGTTCAGCTGAAACGGAACCGGATTCACTGAGGCAAATCAGTTCATCGGCTTGCAACGAAATAATCTGCAATGGATTATTGATTTCATGAGCCACGCCACCAGCCATTCGGCCTATACTGGCCAATTTATTGCCTTCCCAGATTTTAAGTTCAGCCGTCGTGAGCAGGCGAGCTTTTTCTTTGACCTCTTCACTAAGTCTTGCATTCCGTCGCTGAAGTAGATTTTCATTACCCATGAACGGGGTCAGAATAGAAAGAGTGTGCATCAGGATAAAGGCTATCCAAAACCCAATGACAATCAGATCCGGTCGGGGCTTAAAATAAGGCCAATCCAACAGGTGAATAGCATAAATAAAGCAAATGACGACAAATATTTTTTGAACAGTTGTCAGCGGAGACTTCTTTTTTATAGTAACTAAATAGAAAGTATAAAAAAGTGGAAATGAACAAGCAATAATACCAGGGTAGGCATACAGTGTGAAACTAACGCCAGTTAACGATAAAAGGTAGGATGAGAAGATTAAAATACAATAAACGATGAACAATGATTTCCTTGGAATTTCAAGATCATGTAATCGTGCAAAAAAAGATCCTAAGAAATAGTTAGAGAAAAATGTTCCCAACGAGGCAACAACGATAATCCGCATGTCATTCTCGGGTAACCACCCATTTGCGACAAAGGAAATAATTGTCCAAATCCAAAATAGAAAAATGGCGCGCTGAGCTTGATTGCGATCGACCTGATACTGAATAAATGAAATAATAATATTGATAACGACTGTACCCAGATACATTGTTATCATGACCTGCAGTGAGTCCGTCATCTGCTGAGATTTGCATAGCGGGATGGCCGGCGCAACATCCATTTTTTTGTTAAGTTTTTTAAGCGAAAATAGGATGAACTAGTCTTTGGTTTGTGGTGAATTTCTTAGAAAACATCCGACAAGATAGGGATGAATTTTTCTCAGCAAATGGCCTTTTTGTTTATTTTTTTGATGTTTGTTTTTGAAGCGCAGGCACAAATTTGTTCTAGCGATTTGAGAACTGCCAGCGGAACTTTGCAAGAATCAAGTTGTGAAATAAATAAAAGCTTAAATTGCCAAGAGTTTTATTCAAATCTTAATGAAGAATCCTTAAGTCGACTGGCCCTTCAGTGTCCAGAAAAACAGGTCGATCTGTCAGCAACTTTAAATTGCAGCGGTTTGGCGATTTATGCAGGGGGTAAGGGATATCAAAAACTAAGTTCGCAAACACAAAAAATGATGGTTCAAAAAATTCCACAGATTGTTCAAAAACTTGGACCCCGGTTTTTATCAATTCTGTCAGGATTAGGGATCGCCAGCACCATTTATACAGCGGCTGATTTTGCAATGGATGCATTAGAAAGTGATCGTCAGTGTTTTAAAGACAATGACTCAAAACAAATGATCTTGAACAGTGTTTACAATCAATCTCAGTTTGTACAAAAAAATCTTCAAAAACATTTAAACTCAAATGATTTGCGGTCTATTTCATTTTCAAAAAACTATTTGGATATGGAATTTATTAAAAACTTAACGTGTCAGCAACTGAAAGATCTTTTGCTTCAGCAAAAAAGAAAAGAAGACATCGCTCTTGGACCACTTGTGGCACAAAAAAAGATTTCAATAGATCCTCGAAAGCTTTATGCGAAGCAGATTTCTGAGAATCAAATGTTTTTTGATTATTTTCAAAAGAGTTTAAGTTGCATAGATCCGTCGCGAAAAGCAGAAGTCATTTGTGCATTGGGTAATTCCTTACTTGGAGTGCAAAGCTTAACAAAGTATTTTAAAGGTTCAGATAAAAAGTTTTTGAATTCATTGATTCAAAAACAAAGACTTCAGGCGCTTCTTGATCAGAAATTGGTTCAACCTCTTCCTGTTCGAAAAATTGATCCACTGGATCTGAATGATGATTATTACGGTGAAGAAGTCGGTAAATCGATGGCGTTTTCTAAATCAAAAGTCAAATACATGAATGCCGAAGAGAGAAAAGGATATCTTTTAAAAGCGCAGAATGGTTTGTTTTTAGATCCTCGAGGAAAGGCTTTCAGCACGACCGGGGCGCGAAGTCTGCATTCTTCACGAGCTTCAAATCGTGCTATGTTTGTTGTGGATATGCAGGGCAATATGTATGCTTCAAATATGCAAATCCCAGGAAAATTGCATCATTCATCTTTTGTGGCCGGAGAGCCAGTACTCATGGCGGGTGAAATTGAAATCAAAAATGGCAAGGTGATCTATTTTTCAAGAAGAAGCGGCCATTATGAACCAACTACTGAACATTCGAAGATGTTTCTTGAGTATTTAAAGACTCAAGGCTTTGATGTTTCTGAAATTAAAGTTGATGATGGATTCTAGCCGGCCCATGCTGTGAATGACTCTGCAACAATAATATAAAGATAAAAGTCGGGTTTTATCCGATAAAAAACAAATCATTAAACTTTAATTAGAGTATCAAGTATTCTTTGTTTGCTGCTTTAAATCTTTTTTGATGATGAGGATATAAAATATGGAAGTTTCTGTAAAAGAAATGTGGACCGTCCTGCACGGTATGATATTAGGCTCCGTTTTCTTGCTGGCATTTGCCGGAGCTGTTGCTGATCTCTATGCCATGAACTCACAATGGTTAACACCTGCTGGAGCAAATCAGGGTGTTAAGCGATTGAAAATTGGCTTGTGGAGTATGTCCATCATTTCTTGGGTCACAGTTATAAGTGGAACGTGGATGGTTTACATCTGGTATCGAGCTGTGCCGCCAGATGCTGGTGCTGACTTGACTCAGTTTCCAAGATACTTTTTGCTCTCGAAAGAAACCACTAAGGGGTGGCATGAGTTCGGAATGGAATGGAAAGAGCATGTCGCTTGGATTGTTCCGCTGTTTATGACTTCAATTGCCTATGTGGTTCATTATTATGGGACAGAACTTCGTGCCAATCCAAAAATTCGACAAGCGTTATTTTGGCTGTTGATTATTTCTTTTGGTGCAGCGGCAGCAGCCGGTATTTTTGGAGCTTTTATCAATAAAATGGCAGCAACTCGTTAAAAAAGATGGAGAAATAGTTATGAGTGAAAAATTTAATGGACCACCGTTAGCATCATTGACTGCCGCAGGAATAGGTAGTTTTTCCTTAGGATTATTTGTTGTTTTAACAGAGGCGTTTCCTCAAGCGATGAAGCCTTTGATGACTTTGGACTCTGGTGTGGGGCCATTGTCCGGTAAGACTTGTTATGCCGTGGGGATTTACTTCTTATCTTGGATCATACTGTATTTTTGTTTTAAGAATAAACAACTCAAGGAAATGTTTTGGATTAAAGTGACATTTCTATTTTTGTTTCTAGCCTTGTTGACAACATTTCCTCCAGTATTTTTGCTCTTCGGGCAGCACGCTTAAACAAAAGTTAAACGTGCTATCCTGAGCTATTCGTACTCGGCCATAGTTTTTTCAAATTCACTTTGGCTGGGGCGCATTTCTTTTTCATTGAAACTGCGAAGAGGGGTATCGCTCACCTCTAATGTTTCCAGTAAAGTTTTGTGTCCGCTATTTTGATAAAAAACACCAGTAAGAACTTCTCCTTTTTTGTAGGCCTCTTTGATGGCGTATGTTGCTGTGGCGGGGTCATTGAAACCATCCGTGATTTTCAGTGGGACTTCGTGAGCTTTCAAGTAGGTATAAGATTTTGTTGATGTGTCATGATTGTTAAAGGTCACGCACGGCGAAAGCACATCGATAAAAGCAGTGCCCGAGTGTTGAAGCGCTGCTTGAAGAATTTGTACCATTTGCTTGGCGTCGCCAACGAAACCGCGAGCCACAAAACCACAGCCCAACTCAAGAGCCAGCGTGCACAGATCAAGGCTTTCAAACAAAGTTAGTTCTCCGTGTTTAGTTGGTGATGCTTTATCAGCAGTCGGAGAAAATTGCCCTTTTGTCAGACCGTAGACCCCATTATTGGCAACAATATAAACCATGGGTACATTTTTTCGGATAAGGTGAACGAAGCCACCAATTCCGATACTGGCGGTATCGCCATCACCACTGACGCCCAGAACTTTCATTTTAGGATTCACAAGTTTCGCTCCGGTGGCAACAGGAGCCATGCGTCCATGCATCGAATTAAAAGCAAATGACTTGGACATAAAATAAGCCGGAAGCTTTGATGAGCATCCAATACCTGAAATTTTTAAAACATCCAAAGGGTTAATACCAAGTGAAAAGCATGCCGAGATAATTTGATTTGAAATCAGATCATGACCGCACCCTGTGCATAAGGTTGAAGGTTGACCTTTGTAGTCGTCTTTAGTGAGAGGTTGCATGGGCGAACTCCTTAAGGGCATTTTCGATGATGGCTGCGGAAAGAGGTTGTCCATCATAATTCAGAATGGATTTCATTTTAAAAGCCAACTCTGGAAAGGCAATTGTCAGTGTGGCTTTTAATTGACCCAATTGATTTTGATCAATGACGAAAACAGACTGGTGGGACTCGATAAATTCTTTAACATCTTCATTAAATGGCAAAGCTCGGATGCGACATGTGTCGAACGAGATACTTTGTTGGGCTTCTAAAACGACTTCTTCGATGGGGCCACTGTAAATGATTCCGATGGATTGAGATGAGTGATTCAGAATCGGTGGTGGAACTAATAATTTAGCCGTTTCCCATTTGCGATCCAAGCGATCAAGAACGGCTTTGTAGGCCTCAGGATTTTCGGTGTAATTGGCTTTTAAATCATGACCTGAACCTCGCGTGAAATAGGCAGCATCATCATGACGTGTACCAGGTAATGTACGAGCAGGAATGCCATCACCTTGCTGATCATAATAGCGCGCAAATGGGACTTTGTTATCCAGGTGGTCTTTGGTGACAATTTGGCCGCGTTCGTATTTTGATTCTGGATAAGGCCACTTTTCTTGAGCCCAAATATTCATTCCTAAATCCAAATCAGAAAGCACAATCACCAGAGTTTGCAATGTTTCAGCAAGATCAAAACAGGTTTGCCCAAATTCAAATGATTCTTTTAAATTACCTGGAATCAAACAGATATGCCGGGTGTCGCCATGAGATAAAAAGTGAGCAGCTAACAAATCGCCTTGAGCTGTACGGGTGGGCATTCCTGTTGATGGGCCCACGCGCTGAACATCCCAAATCACTGATGGAATTTCGGCATAAAAGGCATAACCGCTGGCTTCGGCCATCAGGCTTAATCCTGGTCCCGACGTGGCGGTCAGGGCACGCGCACCGGACCATCCTGCACCTAAGACCATACACATGGCGCTCAGTTCATCTTCAGCTTGAACAATGATGGGCTTCCCAACGGCGGAACTGTTTTGAGTAAATGTTTTAAAATTTTCAATAACCGAAGTGCTGGGTGTGATGGGGTACCAGCTCACAAAATGGCACCCCCCATAAACAAGTCCCATCGCTGCAGCGGTGTTTCCATCCATCAGAACTCGTTTTTTTGCAGTTGCAATGGGTTCACAAACAAAAGGTCGATCCATTTTGCCATATGTTTCACGATAATAAGCGGCTCCAGCGTTGACTGCGGCTTGATTCAAATCAATCGCATTTGCGTTTGATTCAAAATGATCGGCGATGCTTTCAGAGACAATCGCGAAATCAATTCGTAAAAGTTCAGCTAAAAATCCAACATAAACCATACTGAGAGCGAACTTACGATACTTTATGGGAATATTTAGATCCTGAATTATTTTTTTATAAGGGATGGAATACAAAACAAGATGATCCGTCGAGATATCTTTTAAGTCAGTATCCTGATCATGAATAAAAAGAGCTCCAGGTGGAGTTTGTAAAACATCTTGGACCACAGTCTTTGGATTCAGATTCACCAGAATATCTGTTTTTAAATTGTAACCCGTGAAGCCATTTTTATTGACCCGAATTCGAAACCAAGTCGGCATGCCTTGAATGTTCGAAGGAAAGAAATTTTTTGCACCGACAGGCAAACCCATTCGAAAAAGTGATTTTAATAAAATTGTATTGGCCGTCTGACTTCCGCTGCCGTTAACTGTTGCTATGTTGATAATAAAATTATTGATTCGACTTGCCATAATAGGATGAGCCTCCGCAGGGTAAATTTCATCTTACGACCTCGACGACAGGCTCCAATATGATTTGGGTCATATGGCTAAAAAGTCTCTGATAGTGCACATGAGTCAAATCATAACCCGTTTAAAAGGGGATCATTAACTTTGAAAGTTCATATAATGGAGGTTTATTTTGTTTTCAAAGTCACAGGCAAAGGCCTTTTTTTTAGTTGGGACAGGGTTATGCGCAGGCGCATTTATCCTGCTCACGATAGACACTCTAAAGAGAATTCCTAAGCAAACGTATTCACAAAATCTGACGGATGAGGCCATTCGGGGAAAGCATTTATTTGAAACGAATAACTGTGCTGGATGTCACACTATTTTGGGTGAAGGTGCTTATTATGCACCAGAACTGACAAAGGTCTATGAGCGTCGTGGAGAATCTTTTATTGAATCCATGTTGCGCGACCCCGAAGCTATGTATCCTGGTCAACGAAAAATGGTTCAGTATAAATTCACCGATTCGGAAATCAAAGATCTGATTGCATTCTTCAAATGGATTGGCGAAATGGACTTGAATGGATTTCCAGCAAAACCAGATGTGATGCGTCCCGCTGTTCAAACAGAAGCGCTCCCTGAGCATATGGTTTCTGAGACTGCAAAATTAGTTCGTCCCAAAGTATTTGATCAAATGTGCACGGCATGCCACTCAGTTCGATCACAAGGTGGTACGGTTGGTCCTGCACTTGATGGGGTTGGAACTCGTCGTGACCTGGCGTACATAAAGCAATGGTTAATTTCGCCGACGTCATTAAAATCAGATTCTAAAATGCCAAAAATGCCATTGAGTGATCAAGATATTTCAGAATTAACATCTTACTTATCTCAACTGAAGGAAGTGAACTAATGAAATACAAATCACAAAAAGTTGCATATTGGTTTTTTGCGGCATGTATGGGTTTACTTGCTTTGCAATTGGTCTATGGATTCATTATGGGTTTTGCTCATATGGGTTTCGATGGTCTTCATAGTATTATTCCATTCAATACAGCACGTGCGACGCATACAAATCTATTAGTTATGTGGTTGCTTACGGGATTTATGGGATCAGCTTATTATATTATTCCTGAAGAGGCCGAACGCGAACTTATTTCAGTGAAGTGGGCTTATGTTCAATTGATTGCGCTTCTTGTGGTGGGTGTTACGGCAATTATTGGATTTCACTTTAACTGGTGGGAGGGGCGTAAGTTCTTAGAAATTCCAAGGCCACTCGATTATTTAGTTGTGGTGGATGTGCTGCTTTTTATCTTTTTAATTGGTGGCACCATTTGGCGCGGAAAGCGTTACACAACAACCAGTATGGTCTTGTTCTTTGGACTTTTAATGACGGCCCTTTTGTATCTTCCGGGAATGATTCCGACAGATCATCAGACAATGGATTCTTACTGGCGTTGGTGGGTGGTTCATCTGTGGGTTGAAGGTGTTTGGGAATTGATCATGGGTGCTATTCTTTCATTTTTACTGATCAAGCAAACTGGAATTGATCGAGAGGTCATTGAAAAATGGCTTTACATTATTGTGGGATTTACATTTTTATCTGGAATTTTAGGAACAGGACATCACTATTATTATATCGGAACACCAAGATACTGGTTGATGATCGGTGGAATTTTTAGCGCGCTAGAACCGGTTGCCTTTTTAGGAATGGCCATTTTTGCCATCGCGATGGCAAAAAAAGGAGGGCGAACTCTAGATAATAAAACCGCATTGAACTGGACGATCGGATGCTCTGTCATTTCATTTGTCGGGGCTGGGCTTTTGGGTTTTGCTCACACCATTCCCCAAGTCAATATGTACACCCATGGCACCTTGGTGACGGCAATGCATGGGCACATGGCTTTTTGGGGAGCCTATGCCATGTTGATTTTAGCGATTATCACGTACACGATGCCCATCATGACGGGTCGTAAAATTCAAGATTCTGTAATGAATGCATTCGCGTTTTGGGTAAGCAACATCGGGATGATTTGTATGACTGTTGCATTTGGTATTGCGGGCATTGCTCAAGTCTATATGGAAAGAAAATTGGGTTTGGATTTTTTAGGAGTACAAAAAGAAATTGAAGTGCATTTTCTGGGTTTAGTACTGGCAGCAACTTTATTTACGGCAGGAGTTATTGCATTCATCTGGAATTTTATTCGTTATGGGTTACCAATGGATTCTAAGCGATGATTTTAACCCAAGAAAAAACCATAGAACAGATCTATTATCGTGATGTTGGAAACGAAGCAGAGGTTTTTAAGCTCTGTTATGATCAGAAGTTGCCACTGATGATCAAGGGTCCTACAGGGTGTGGGAAATCACAGTTTGTCTCAGCCATGTCAGAGCGTCTGAATCGACCATTGATAAAAGTTTCCTGTAATGAGGATACAACGGCCGCTGATTTGGTGGGACGTTTTTTAATCAAGAATAGAGATACAATTTGGCAAGATGGACCGGTTGTGCGAGCTGTGCGCGAAGGGGCAATCCTTTATTTAGATGAAGTTGCAGAGGCCCGCGAAGATGTCATCGTGATTCTGCATTCATTAACGGATCATCGACGTGAAATTTATATCGATAGAACCAACGAGAACTTATATGCTCCGGATAATTTTATGTGTGTGGCAAGCTTTAATCCTGGGTATCAACGGGGTTTCAAAGAATTAAAACCATCAACGAGGCAGCGCTTTGTCAGTTTATCTTTAAATTATCCAGCTCCAGAAGTCGAAGCAGAAATTTTACAGACTCTTACAGGTATTTCGGCTTTATTAGCAAAAAAATTGGTGATTTTTGCCACGGGTATTCGTCAGCAACCTCAATTGGGTTTGCGCGAAACAATCTCGACCAGGCTTTTAGTTTACAGCTCTGAATTGATTAAAGCTGGAATGCATCCTCGACAGGCCTTGCTTCATGGAGCTGTAGAAAGTCTCAGTGATGATTTAAAAATTATTCAAGCGCTGAAAGATATGACTGCGCTTCATTTCTAAGGCGCTATGGATTTACTCGAGTGGGCATTTCATAAACTGTCAGTCAATCATGCACAGAAAATGCGACGGCAAGAAGCCGCATTTTCTGTGCGCACCGAAGATGAGTTAACATCTTTGCGGGCACTGTTAGCATTGGTCTTAAATGGAGAATCATTGCCAATTTTTTCAGGTAAGGGATTAGGGCGTGTCAGTCAAAATCAAATTCTCTTGCCTGAAAAAATTTATCTTTTTAAGAATCCAGAAATGAATCGACAAGTTCTGATACATAAAATTTTAGTTGCAAGCATGATTTATCAAAAAAATTACACATACACCTCAGAAGGTCTGAACTACGCCGAACGGACTTTGCAGATTTGGAAACTTAGAAATCTGATACGAAATGAGTTATCAGTTCGTTTTTCACAGTTTGAAGCCTTTTCAATGAATCTTGAAAATCAACTGTCTCAAGTGCCCACTGATTCAAAAAGGGAAGAGATTGGATTTAAAAAATTGCTTGCCGCAAAATCACCAGCGAATTTCTATCGTTGGTCCTGTTTTCCTGAACAAGGATTAGCGCTTTGGGTGGAGCCACTTGAAACATCAAGAACATCTGCAGCAGAATCTGTTTTATCCAGGGATGATCATGAAGAAAAGAATAAGAGTCAGGGTACTTTGATTGAAGGGAATTCATCGACGGAGGTCATTCAAGAAGTCAGTTTAGCCAGCAAAAAACAAGAACAAAACCCAGTATTCCATGCGTTTGAAAAATTAGAAACTGCTGATGAGTATAACGGTGGTTCAAGAGTCAGTGATGCTAAAGATGAAGTGCAAGATCACAGCGAAGCTTTATCCGAATTGAACTTAAAACATGTCACCCGCGAAGGCGGTGGCGCGGGATCTATTTATAAGGGGCATCTTTCTGAACTTATCGGTGCAAATCTCATCAAGACACCAGCTCCGCGATGGAAACAGTTTCGAAAAGTGCCGGAATGGGATTATAAAAAAAAGACACTTGTTCCAGATCATTGTCGACTTTACTTGCTGGACGAGTTCCATGAGCCATCCATTTCACTGGGTACTGAATTGAAAGATCGCCTTCGGGTAAATTATGCCTCTGAAATTGAGTTCTGGAAAAATAAAATTGGATCGTTGGTAAATAAAAAACATTGGATGGATCGCCAGCTGGACGGTCCTGAGTGGAGTTTGGATTCCTATATTCGGTACTGTTCAGATCTTCAAGCCAACGGAAATGGTGATACAAAATTCTTTATGAAAAATTATAACTGCCAGCGAGATCTGCAGGTCAGTATTTTAATGGATGCGAGTTTTTCTACAGAGTCGTGGATCGAAAACAGGAAAGTATTGGATATTCAATTAGAATCTATCGGGTTATGTGGACTTTTGCTCGATGATCTCAAAGAATCTGTATCTATTTGGGCGACATGGAGTGAGACTCGACATCACTGTTATTTAAGAAAAATTAAAGATGCCAATGCACCGTGGAATCAGTTTTTCCAACAGGCTGAGCAGTTGACGCCGCGGGGATACACTCGATTAGGGCCAGCAATTCGCCATATCACATCTGAATTTGAATCCACAGGAGCTAAAAACAAATTATTTATTCTTTTGACGGATGGAAAACCAACAGATTTAGATCATTACGAGGGTCGGTACGGAATTGAAGATATCCGGCACGCCATACTGGAAGCTCGGCAACTCGGAATTCATGTTCAGGCGCTGGCAATTGATAAAGAAGCAAAATTTTACTTTCCCCAGATATTTAATAGAAACAGTTATCAAATTTTATCCGATCCAAAGTTATTACCTGAACAGCTTTTTAAAATTTACGTGGATTTTACCAATAGAAAATAGGAGACAAAGTATGACTAACCCGCCTGAGAGTTCTTATCAACCGTATGCACGAGGTCTATCAGCAGGGCATCCGATACGAACTTACATTGAAGAGAATATTTACTTGCAAGAAATACTAAATGAAATCAGTCAAACAGATGTGAATGTTGATTTTCAAAAGTTTTTTAATTTATTCAATCAACTTTCAGAGGTTGAGAAAAGATACGCCCGTAAAGAGAATCAACTTTTTCCTTTTCTTGAAAAGCATGGAATCACAGGCCCCAGTCAAGGTATGTGGAATTTTCATGATCAAATTCGAGATTTAATGAGATCTATAAGAAAAAAAATAGAAACTCGAAACCTTGATTCTTTAAATAAAGACATCGGAGTTGTCGTCGGAGAAATGCAACACTTAATGATGGTCGAAGAAATGCGACTTTTCCCAGCGAGTTTACAAGTATTAAGCGAAGAAGAATGGAGATTGATGCGTGTTGGTGAAGAGGAAATAGGTTGGATGTTTCAGCACAAGCCAGCCGACTACCCAAGCCAAAAAAAAGTGGATCTATCAGAGGTCGTTAGCATTAAAAATGATAAACCAGAAGGGCGCGTGACTCTGGAAGAAGGATACATGACTCCAGAGCAGGTGAACTTGTTATTGAAGTTTATGCCGATTGATTTGACCTATGTGGATGAAAATGATCGCGTTATTTTTTACAATCGTGGTGAAGACAGAGTTTTTCCACGAAGTGCTGGAATCATTGGGCGTGAAGTACGATTTTGTCATCCACCGAAAAGTGTAGGAACGGTTCTACGTATATTAGAAGAATTTAAATCAGGATCCAAAAATGAAGCGGCATTTTGGATTCGTTTTAAAGAACGTCTCATTCATATTCGATACTTTGCTATTCGAGACAGTCAGCGGCGCTATAAAGGCGTTATTGAAATGTCCCAAGATATTACTGAGATTCAAAAGTTAACGGGTGAACAACGTCTTTTGGACTGGGATGATGAATAAAAAAATATCAATTACCTTTAGAAATTTTTCTCAGTATTTTTACAAAGTCTTCAGTAAACTGAGTTTGAGTTTCTTTTGTCAGTAAAAATGGGTTCATCAGGGTCATTCGCACCAAGTGGCAGGAGTCAGCATCAAGTTCAAGGCGAGCTTTTTTAAGTTGTTGAGCAAGCCAAGCATTCTTTTCCAGAGGTAGAGAGGTCTTTGAAACATAATACGGCCTGTCCCCTTGGGGAAGCAGATCAAAAATTTGATCCACCCATTGATTGGATCGGGATAATTTTTTGCTCCCTGGCAAAACTGTCCAGCAAAGTATATTCAAATCTGAACCTTTAGTAAAAAGAAGACCTTTCACTTTTCGTTGCAGCAATTTTTGAAAACTATTTTTCACTTCGAGATGTCTGGTTAAAACTCGGCCTAATCCATTTTCATGAAAGCCTAACGATTGAGCCGTGAGCCAGGTTGCGGCAGCTCCGGTAGCAGGCCTGGAGCCTTCGACAGATTGAACACCGGCCTCTTGAGCGGATTGAAACTGAATATAAGGAGCTTCAACATCAGTATAGAAATAATTTTTTCGCTGACGGCACAGGAAAGCCCCGCATCCATAGGGAACATATCCCAACTTATGGGGATCAAGTGTGATGCTATCAACATTTTTTAAAGCCAATGCCTGCTTTGAAAGATAGGAGTTTTTTTTGATCGCCACAGAGGCAAAGAATCCTCCATAAGCTGCATCCACATGATGCCAGATGCGTTTTTTAAGAAGTTTGCTTATTGTATCAATATCGTCAATAGTTCCGCGTTCTGTCGATCCAAACAAAGTGACAATTCCTAGAATAGGAGATTTCAGTGTGGGTAACAGTTTTTTCAAGTATGACGTCGACATACGCCCCTGTGCATCCAAGGGAATTTCAACAAGTGCCGAATCAGGGAAGCCCATGATTTTTAAATTTTTCTTCCACGAGTAATGGGCCGCAGCCGAAGTTAGTAATTTAGCTTCAGGCCACATCTCGGGTGAAATCTGAGATCGCATACGAAGTAAGGCCTCAAGATTAGCAACTGTTCCCCCCGAGGTTAAGTGTCCTAACCCCTGCGGCCAGCGAAACATTTTATAAAGCGCTTTGATGGCATCAGCTTCAATTTGAAGTCCTACATGCGAGGATTCCTTAGAAATATTATTGGGATTATGAAGTAATGCCGCGACATGCCCCAGAAGCCCTGGAAGTGAAAGCTCCGAAAACATATGTCCCAAATAACGTGGCGAGAACTGCGGAATTTCCTTTTGTAAAAGTGTTGAAAGATTATTTGTAAGCTGGCGTAGATTTTTTTGATTCTCTAGGAAAAGTGGATTCTGTTGATCTGCAAATGAAATGGCTGCACCATCTTTTGGAAAAAGAGATTTTCTCCAGTCAAAGTACTGCGAGAGTATTTCAACAAAGGCGACTTGCAAAAAATTAGCATTTTCGGCTTGTGGGCCCAAAAAATTGGACTTTAAAGAAATATCAGAGGTCGAACATTTTTTCATGCATTGATCGTAGGCTTTGTTTTGGAAAATTCTTATGATTTAGAACATATGCCATAAGAACTCTCCTAACTTTTAAGCAAGATCGAATATCATAAATTCACTTTGGTCTAAGGCTTTGATTTTTAAAAGCTCTTCATTTTCAAAAGACATAGCGTCTCCTGTAGAAATTTCAGTCTCATTGAGAGTGATTTTACCCTGAACGACTTGTATCCAAACACCGCGAGTGGGCCTTACTTTAAATTCAAGTTGTTCTTGTTTTTTCAATCGTGAAATATAAAGATCAGCATCTTGTTTAATGCCAATGGATCCGTCACGAGAGTCCTGAGAAACAACAAGTACCAAATTTTTTGAATTCAAATCGGCTTCAAAAGATTTTTGTCCGTATCCGGGTTCTCCGCCTTTTGCATTGGGCATAATCCAAATTTGAAAAAAATGAGTTTCATCCTGAGGCATTGCATTGTATTCGGAGTGGGTAATGCCAGAACCCGCGCTCATTCGTTGCACTTCACCAGGGCGAATGATGGTTTTTGTTCCCATCGAATCTTTGTGCTCTAGAGATCCGCTGACCACATAAGAAATAATTTCCATATCTTTGTGGGGATGAGATCCGAATCCGGTTCCTCCTTGGATACGATCTTCGTTAATCACTCGCAAATTTCGAAAACCCATGTGCTTGGGATCATAATAATCTGCAAATGAAAAGGTGTGGCGAGATTTAAGCCATCCGTGATTTGCAAAACCTCTGTCGTCTGATTTTCTGATTTGTTGCATGAGTTTCTCCTTGTAGGGAGAATAGCGGAAAAAAAGACCATTGAATAGAAAGGAATGATTGCAAATAGACCTTAACTCAGTGTCTGGGTCCACTTTTGCCATTTTTGACTGCATTGAATTGGATTTTTTATTAAAACAGGTTCGTGAAACTCGATGGTGGCTATAATTTTTTTTATTTTTGTTAAATTAAAAAGATGAGATAAAAATGTATCATCATCGATATAGGCGATACTTCGTGCATTAGTGTAATGAATTTTAAAGAACTGAACTGGAATTTTGTTTTCTACAGCAATTTGGAACAATCCGTGCCGCCATGGCGTGGTCTCTTTTAAGCTAGTGGTTCCAGATGGGAAGGCTGCCAAAAGGGCATTATTTTTTTGTAGCGATTGAGCAATCTGAAGTTTGGCCTCGAATCTGGATTGGGTCGAATGACGCTCAACAAACACAGTATTCATTTTTTTTGCTGCCCTTCCAATGAGAGGCCATTTTTTAATTTCACTTTTTGAAAGAAATGAGATCTTACTGTGACAAGCCATCAGTAGAGGAATATCGGTGTAACTAATATGGTTTCCAAGCAAAATGAGAGGTCCTGTGAAATGCGGATTTCCAACAACTTGCAGTTCTATATTAAGATATTTTAGAAATTTTTGAGCCCAGCATTGTTTTAGTAAACTAATATCTTCTCTAAAGTGACTTCGTAAAAGTTGAAGACTGAGGTGAAAAAAAATTGTAACAGTTTTTGTAAGAGCCTGTGTAAGATGTATCACGTTGATATTTTATGAGATAAGTTCACTTTATCAAAGTCAGGATTGTGTCAGGACTCTAGCAAGACGCAACATAACACTTTAACTATCTTAACTTAAACCTAACACGACAATGAATCATTTAGCTCGTTAATCTTATGGTATGCAGTTAGAAAAAATTTCTTTGGTCGGGGCAGACTTCGAAATTGGTCAAGCGAAAAAAGGGATGATTGAATCCTCAAACATCTTATTCAAGTTTCTTAAAAAGAATTATCTATTTGATTTTGAGATAATAAAACAAGTGAAATCTTCGATACGTACCGAACCTATTCACTGTTTTTCAGATGCAGATCTTTTTCGGATGGATGTCGCAAAGTATGAAGAGCTTTGTCATGCCACCACTCAAGGGATTTATCAAAATAACAGGTGCCTTAATTTTGGTGGTGATCACAGTATAGCCATTTCAACAATAGAGGCGAGTTTAAGAAAAAATCAAAAAACACATGTTCTTTGGATTGATGCCCATGCTGATGCTAATTGTATTGGAGAAAGTCTTACGGGGAATTTTCATGGTATGCCAGCGTATTATTTAATGAGTGAATCTTCAAGACGGCCCCTGCTGTTGCAATGGATGCAAAAAACACTCAAGCCAGAGCAGATGACTTATATAGGGCTTCGTGATTTGGACCCATTTGAAAAAGTACTTTTAAAAAAAGCAAACATAACAGTCTTTACTGCGGATCAGATTACTACTGAAGGAATGGAGCATGTCCTTAAGTATCTCAGAAAAAAAAATGATCGCTATGAAAAAATACATCTTAGTTTTGATATTGATTCAATGGATCCAAGCTATGGTATTTGCACCGGAGTACCAGTTTCTGGTGGTCTGAGGCTTAAGGATGTTGAACAAATTTTCAATTTGGTGAGCGAATCTGGAAAGCTTATGAATGTTGATTTTGTTGAAGTAAATCCATCGTTGGCAGCCTCTGCTAGCGAGCTGAATCATGTCTACTCATTGGTTCTTCATTTGTTGGAAATTTTATTTAAATTAAAACCTACATTCACTGCAAAGGAGTCCGCTTGTGCGCACACTTATTACTAAGTTTCAGCAGAACTTGAAGTTTCGTAGTTATGAAATGCATAAATTTATGCCCAAGGTTTCCTTTGAAATCGAAGTGGGTTCTTATATATTGAAAACTGCAACTCATAGAGACGAGTTAAAATCTGCATTTTTATTGCGAAATGAAGTATTTTTTGGAGTGGATCATAGCAGAGGGCGACTATATGACATTGATCAGTTCGATTCTGTCTGTGACCATTTGATTATTCTTCATAAAGAAACAAAGGCTGTTGTAGGTACATATCGAATGAATCATTCTTCAGAGGAGACAGATTTTTATTCATCCATGGAATTCAAGTTGCAGACGATCATCTCCAGTAAGAAAAGTTGTGTTGAGTTAGGACGAGCTTGTATTGCTGAGAATCATCGAAATGGAATAGTGATCAGTTTACTTTGGCGCGGGATATACGCGTATATGAAGAGTTGTCAGGCGGATATTTTATTCGGGTGCTCAAGTATAAAAAACATGAATTCAAGACAAGCAGCACTCGTGATGAGATACTTTGAATCAGTTGATCTGATTGATCAAGATTACGCAACAGAACCCCAGTTTGTATATCATGTTCCACTTTTGGATGAGTATTTATCTGAATATTCATTACCTCTTAGTACGGATCAGCTCATGGAGGTCAAAGAGATTATTCCCTCTCTATTAAAGTCCTATATAAAATTTGGAGCTAAAGTGACTGGACCACCAGCTTGGGATACAGTAATGAACTGTATGGATTTTTTAACTGTGATGCGTGTTGAAAATTTGTCCAATCAAGTAGAAAGAAAGTTTAGAAATAACTAAGATTTTCTTTTTGAAACCAGCATGGTACGATTTTAGGCATGAATCCTGAGATATTAGAAGAATACACTCGAATCGAAAAATTACGGCTACGATCCCATGGCAGTTCCATATGGAAGTTTGAACAGATCTCAACAGTGACACATGATTCCAAATCATTTCCACTTTGGAAAATCACTTGTGGCAGTGATGAAAGTGATGCCTCAACCCTGATACTTGTTGGTGGAGTTCATGGACTTGAACGAATTGGCTCACAGCTGTGTATTTCTCTTTTAGAAAAGTATTTTGAACTGTCTCAGTGGGATGTTGTCCTTCAAAATCAATTAAAGCAATTGCGTATTGTTTTTATTCCGATGGTTAACCCCATTGGAATTTATCGTCACACCAGATCTAATGGAGCTGGTGTGGATTTGATGAGGAATGCTCCCATCGTCTCAACTGAAAAAAAGACTGCATTTTTAATTGGTGGTCACCAAATTTCAAAACACCTGCCCTGGTATATGGGCGAACAACCAATGCAGCCCGAAGCTCAATTTTTAGTGGATACCGTCGAGATGGAGGTGTCTCGGTCTCGAGCAGTGATCTCGTTGGATATTCATTCTGGTTTTGGATTAAGAGATCAAATTTGGTTTCCGTGGGCATTTAGTAAAAAGCCATTTTTCCGTTTGGATTTGATGCAAGTTTTGACAGACATGTTTGAATCTCTATACCCACATCATATCTATAAGATTGAACCTCAATCAAAAGTGTATTGCACGCATGGCGATTTGTGGGATTATTTATTACATGATCGCGTTAAAAGCTCTCGCTTTTTACCGTTGACGTTAGAATTGGGAAGTTGGCTTTGGGTTAAAAAAAATCCGGTGCAGATTTTTAATTTGAATGGCTTGTTTAATCCGATCAAACAGCATCGGATGAAGCGAATTTTTAGACGGCATCAGCTTTTGATTGATTTCTTAACTCGCTTCTTAGTTTTTATGGAAACGGATGATTTTAAGAAAATGGATTTGAATGCCTATCATCAGAAAGGGCTTGGCACCTGGTACAATGGAAATAACTAAATGGATTGTTTTGCGTGGATTGGGGCGAGGTCATGGACATTGGGGTGTTTTCATTCAGAAAATGCAGTCGGCATTTCCACAGGATAAAATATATTGGTTGGATTTGCCGGGGAATGGATCTTTGAACTCTGAGAAGTCTCCGTGGGTTTTATCTGAATATATTCCCTATCTTGAAAAACAATTACAACAGTCTGATTTTTTTCAAGTTCCTGGGCAAACTTATGGAGTCGGCTTATCACTAGGCGGGATGGCGCTTGTCGAGTGGGCTGTGATTGATTCAAATTTATTTTCTAAATTGTACTTAATAAACACGAGTTCTGCGAATTTCTCCAAACCCTGGATGCGTTTTTCAGTGGGACAATTTTTTAATGGGATTTGGGAACGACTCAGTCAAAATCTAGAAGAACTTGAAAAAAAATTACTTCTGGCGACGACAAATCTGACGGAAGAAAAACTCATGTCTGATTTTAGAAGTGCCTATCAGGCGGTGGTTGATTATTCAAGATTGTATCCAGTCAAAAAAATAAATATTATTCGACAATTAATAGCGGCATCACTTTATCATTTTCCCAAGGCGATGCCGAGTTCGGTAATTATACTCAGGGGTTTTAAAGATCGTCTTGTTCAGAGCCAATGCAGTCAAGATATTCAACAGCATTGGCTCTGCGAAATGGAGACTCATCCAACAGCAGGGCATGATATTGCCTTTGAAGACTCTGAATGGTTGATCAAAAAAATTACTTCAACACACAAGAAATAGAACTAATGCTATAAGAGCCCCAAGTTTGAGTCGAGTGATCGTAAGCATCAGTAAATTCAGATTCAATAGTGATTTCATAAGTATCTTCATTCATTTGGTCTGTAACCGATGTTCCAACAATAAGTGTTGTGAATTTAACATCTTGTACTCCTTGATCGATTTTCTCAACTTTTTCAGTTTGCGCAACTTGAACTAAGTTGAACATCGGACCGCAGTTTTGAAAAATACTATCTGTCATCAGATCTTGATGGCGAATTTCATTTTTTGAACCAGAAATTTGAGCGAAAGTCACTTGAGCTACGAAAAGGCTGATAGCGATGATTACTGTTTTCATTTTAAGTCCTTTGGTAAATTGTTTGTGAAGGGACTTGTACCACACATTTTTAAGGTTTCTAGAGGGGGCTTTGAATCTTAATAGAACCTTAACGTATACATACAATATATTGTTTGCTGCGGGTGATTTTTATTAAGTCCTTAGGCACTTTTAGCAGGGGCAGGATTTTTTACAGGGATATTTTTAGGATTGTGAAAATGGGGATTAGTGTGGTGATTGCCATGGTAGTAAAGACCGGAGGCAATCAGATTAATTAAACGATAGAATGAATGATCTAAATTTTTAATCATATAGTCGCCATTTTTATCGATCTTGTGAGTAGCGTAATTGAACCAAGCGTAATGAAGCATTTTTAAAAGAATAGATGTGGTGAAAAAGAAAGTAAAATTTTGTGGACCAAAAACAAAATACCAGAAACAAACTTTCATCAGCATATTAAACTTGGCTGCCTTCAGAAAGTAACCAACCCGCTTGATAGAAAGCGGACTCTCTCCAAAATACTTAAAGTAGTGGCGCATGAAGCAGTTTCCAATATGGGCTCGCATGCCAAAGGCAAATTCCCAATAGTTTTTTTGCAGAGGTGGATGCGGGTCTAGTTTGGCATCGTCAGGATGTTGATGGTGAAAAACATGCAGAATCGTCCAGTCGGGAAAGCCAGTTAATTGCACTAAGCCAATAAATTCTCCCAGTGGTCGATTCAGCCATCTCGGACGCATGCTTCCGTGAGATGGTGAGTGAATCCAACTACTTAAGGGGCATGTTAAAAGAACTGCAAGAAGGACTGCGAGGGCACTTTGATACGAATAGTCTGCACGAACAAAGCTAACAGTCCAAGCATAAGCCACAGCTAGCATCACAGTTTTAAGTTCTGTCGAAGTCATTAATAGAATGGCTGGAAGATACCACAATAGAATGGGCCACTGAGGTGGTGAAAAATACAAAATGACAGCGTTGAAGCAAAAAAGAACCATCGCCACTGTCAGATGGTACTTCATCAGATAATTTGGATCTTTGCGAAATCGATTGAACATACTTTCCCGACCGTTCTAATTATGTAGAGTACATCGGTTTATATATCAATGGACTTGAACCAAAAAAAATCCCTCAAGACTATTTAAGGGATTTTTGAATTAAACTGAGATTTTTGGATCATTACCAAACGCAGTGATATCCAGCTTTGAGCCACTTCTTGTTGTGTCGACATCCCATCATGGCAATATCTGCGCCGGACCAGATGCCACGACAAATATCCCAAGCTTCATAACGATTGAATGAGGCTAAATAATAACCCCAACGGCTGTACCAACTTGGATCATTATCCATACAGGTTTGGTAATTTTTAGCAAGCGTGGCTTCGCTAACAGCATGGCTTGTTGAACCGAGTAAGCTTGCTGCAATAAGTACACATGTGAAATATTTTTTCATAGGATCTCCTTTTGGTTAATCAAAAGTTTATGTTTCAAAAATTATTCGAAGCAATTAGTAAATGATTTAAAAAGAAATCTTCACAAAAATATAAGCTTGGAAAATTTGCCACGAATATGTGGGACTTATTGGAACTTGCGTGGGAAAATTATTTTAGATATCGATGAAGTCATGGAAAAAAAAAGAGCGCAATCTTTAGACTTTAAATCGGTTGTTCAAAAGCATCCGATGGGTTGTGCGATCGCCTGTGTTGCTGCACGCTGCGGTCTCAGTTATCAAAAAGCCATTTCATTTTTCGAGAATAAAAATCATGCGTGGACCCGCGGATATTATTGTCCGGAGGTTGTCATGGCATTAGCCAATGCGGGATACAAGTATAAGTATCAGCTCTTTGATTTTGAGAGACATTTTGTGGAACTTGAAACTCCGGGTACCATTGCATTTACCAAACCCGATCAGCAATATCCTGCAGGTCATTTTTTTTTAAAATCACGGCGATGGTGGATGAACCCCTGGAGCAATTATCCATTGATCACACCAGCAAAAGCGTCATTTCAAAGTGAACTTCAAGGAAAGGTGTCGTATATTATTTATGAGCATTATTAATGGAATTATAGTTTTGTGTGGCATTGTGTATTGCATGCCACAGGCATTCGCAGAATCAGGCGCCCTCATCAAAGTGCAATTGCAAAGTACCGTTGGAATTCGCCTTGATGATTTTCCGAAATCCATTCAAAGTCGTGTCGCAAAAAGTTATTTAAATAAGCCCAGTTCATTTTGGAAAGCACGCGCCAAATTGCAAATCGAAATGACTTTATATCGATTGATCTATCGCAATTCCTTTCACCCGCAGAAGGGACGATTGCCTTTGCCACCAAAAGAATTATGGAACATTCAAGTGACAAAACCTAAGAAGATAAGAATAGATGGCCATAATCTGATTGCAGTTCAGTATAATTTCTCGAGCGTGTTGGTGACAGGCAGTTCTTCTGTGCAGCAGGCTGAGCCCCGTTTGACAGTGATCGGAGGAATTTGGAATGAGGATTTTACTCTGCCGGTGGATCCGGAATTTCTATTTGAACGAACGGGATATTCTTGTATGAACCAGACTGATTTTCCACCCAACAGTGTGGATTCTGAAAACACAAAGCATTTCTTTGATCCATCACCATCATGTATTGAAGCTCTTAAGATTCATGTTGGGCGTGTCCAGGTGGTTATGAATTTTAAGCGCATCGATTGGGATCCGGTGATCGCCCAAAAATTTCGTCAAGGTGATACCCATTCACTCGTGCCGAATCTTTCGGTGCTCAGTAAAGGGCTTGCTAACAATCGAATTATTTATCGATATATTCCGAAAAATTCGTGTGCCATTGCCGAGGGGTGTGTTGGCGGAGTAGGATGGCGACGGCTATTGCAATTTGATGCCTCCGTTGTGAATCAGAGTTCTCGGGCATTGGCCTTGGGTGTGATCACACCGCATTCAGAATTAGTGAAACAGAATATGTTTGAGTTCAGTGCCTGCCATGGTCATTTTCACTTCAGTCATTACGGGAGTTTCTCTTTTGGAAAAGGAATGAATCAGTTGAATTCCAAAAAGGCTTTTTGTTTGGAAAGCACATCAAGGTATTCGAATAATGAACAAACCCCACTTCATCATCCGTACAACTGTCACAATCAAGGGATCGCTGCCGGCTGGGGAGACGATTATATTGCTGGAATTGAGTGTCAGTGGATTGATGTGACTGACGTGAAAGGTCCTGCAAAAACGGTATTGGAATTTCAAGTCAATCCGGATCAATTTTTATGCGAGGGAAAACCTCTTCTGGATCATCAAGGTCAATATACTTTTACTCCCACTGAATTTCGAACAGAAACAGGTGAAGTTAAAAATCGAATTGCCTGTGATTTTTCAGATCAATGGAATAAAGATAATCGGGGGACTCAGATAGTTTCTTTGCCTGCGCGTGGCAGCTATGTGACTTCGTTGTGTCAGCGTGATGAAGATTCGCCGCTTAGGAATTGTGGGTTTACTGAGAGAGGCGGTCTGCAACAATGTATTCCCGGCAGGTCTGTGAAGTATAAATGTCAAACATCCACGTCGTCTACGCCAGTGGTTCTGCGTGTTTGTGAAGGAAGTCATGTGTTGGGGGCAGGAACAGCGTGCACTTATCTGGAGTCTCTCAAACAAGTAGTGGTTGAAGAATTTGAAAATGATTTCGAATTTTTGTGTCCCAGGGGGCGGGATGAAAAAGAACAAGGTGGAAATTTTTCTTTTTACGAGGCAGCCGCGCATGCTCAGGATTTGAAGATCGCACTAGATTGTCAACGACAGTATTAAAATTTCTCGACATTGGATTCTCTTTTTTGTTGGAGTCATTTTTGCAATCGGATGACTCATCGTTCGATGATGAAGGGTTAATGAATGGATAAAAAAGTATTTATAAGTGGAATGCATTCAGGGCAAAATCCAAGTGCGGGCGTTGGAATTGCTCGTTCGCTTCGGAAAGCTTTTCCAGAGTTAAACTTAGTTGGTGTCGATCACTGGCAGGGGAGCTCGGGCCTTCATCATGAATCTGTGGATGAAGCGTTGCTGCTGCCTCAATGGAAGCAAATCAATCGAGTTCGGCACGTAGAATTTCTTCGCGAGATTCTAGATGCGGGGAATATTTGGATATCGGGACTTGATGTGGAAGTTTACTGGTTGGCTCAAAATTTTGGATATCATCAAAATCTTTTTGCACCAACGGGTACGGCTTTAGAATTAACAGCCAAACCTTCGGTCAAAGCCTTCAGTGAATTGGGGTTTAAAGTTCCAGATTATATTTCTGCATTTTCTGCAGACTCGGAAGTGCATTCATTTATGCGGCAGAATTCTTGGCAGTGCTGGCTTAAAGGTCCGTATCATGATGCCAAAAGAATCACATCCTGGGATGGATTTTGTCGTCATCGTGATCAAATGCAAAAGGATTGGAAAACATCACGACTTTTTTTACAAAAGCATATTGTAGGGAATGAAGAATCCATTTGTTTTTCTGCTAATCGCGGCAAACTTGTCGCTGCGGTTCACATGCAAAAGCGATTGATCACGCCCGAAGGAAAAACTTGGGCAGGGCGAGTAACTCCAGTATCTCCTGAATTCTTTGAACAAATGAGTGAAGTGATTCAAGGGCTTCGATGGTCCGGAGGGGGTGAGATTGAATTCACTCGGGATCTGGATGGCAAAAAATGGATCATTGAATGCAATCCACGTTTTCCGGCATGGATTTTTGGATCGGCCCTTTCAGGAATCAACTTACCAGCAAAAATGATTTCATCTGCTCTGGAAATTCCATTTGTAGAAATTGTGCCATTGTATCCTTGTTTTACACGCGTTGTTTATGAAATCCCTGCAAAAGAATCTGTCGGATTGCCAATGCCTCTGGATCCTTCCTTGGCGGCTTGGTCCAGTGATGGAGGCAAAGGAAAAGGCGGTGGTCCCAGCGCTGGGTCTGTGATGCCATTTCTTCGAGATACAATGGAGCAGCGTCAGGAAAGTCATCATGATTTTGATGATGATGAAGACGATCATGATGATGAAAAATCTGTTGAGCATATGCATTTTGATTCGTCGATTCCTCCACAATACTCTTCTGAAATTAAAGAAAAAGCGGAGCGCTTTGTCGGAGAGACACCATCTCGTGTGCATTTAGAAGGCTGGACATTTTCAAGATTTGAATCACTCTCCAAAGCTATTCGAGCGGCACATCGCTATCCGGAAATTCGCATTGGGTACAGTGTTAAAACAAGTTCGACCGACGAGCATTTGCGGCATGCAAAAGCATGTGGATTTTTAACAGAATGTATTAGCCAGATGGAAATTCATAGAGCCTTGAATGTGGGAGTTCCTGCTAAAGAAATTATTCTGAATGGTCCGGGGAAATTTTGGCCTTTGACTCAAAAACCTGTCACGGATCTTCGGATGCTATTTTGCGATTCCGTCGAAGAATTTGATCGCGTGATTCAGATTCCTAATATGTCTAAAGTATTAGGATTTCGAATTCAATTGCCAAAACTGAATTCTCGATTTGGAGTTCCTGTTGATAAAATTGAAAATTTCCAAGGAATCATCAAAAGTGTTCGTAAGCTGAGTGGTCAAGAGTTGGGTTTTCACTTTCATATGCCCAGCTGGTCCATTGGAATTCAGCGATGGAAAGAAGCCGTTCGTTCATTGTTGACGTGGTGTCAAGCTGTCGAGCAACTCACAGATGTTAGCGTGAGGCATTTAGATATGGGCGGTGGATTTTTTCCATCAGATCTTGAAAAAATGGATTTCAAATGGATTCAAGAAACCATCCGCGAAGCGCTACCTCAGATTAAAACCATTTACTTTGAACCTGGACGATCATTGACACAAGAAGGTGAAGCCGTTTTTTCACGAGTGTTGGATGTGCGTCGCACCAAGGATAATAAAGTGACCGAGATTGTTGTGGATGCTTGTATTGCCGAATTACCGCTTATTGATTCCTATGCTCATCGCATATTTTTTAAATCGAAAACCTCTGATGATTTTACTCATTTGAACAAGGGTGACACAAAAGTTCTGGGTCGAATATGCATGGAAAATGATGTTTTAAGCAAAGGTTTAAAAATACCCTCTTCTGTGGAATTGGGTGATTACTTAATATTTGGTGATGCAGGAGCTTACGAGAGGAGCATGAGTTATGATTTTGGACGCGGATAGAGTAAAACCAATAAATGATTTTAAATTTCATCTGAAAGGGTTGATAGATAACGAAGAATTTTATCAACGCTGGATCGAGCATCCGTCTTCATCTATTATTCATCATGAACGAGAATGTTGTGAAGAGGCTAGATTATGGTTTTTAGCTTACGCCCGTTCGATGGAGGGGTGGACAGCGGCGCAGTATCAAATGAAGCCTCCAACATGGTTGGCCCAGTTATTTAAATGGGGTCCTTCGGTTTGGCCTATTTCCTGGTGCCAAGTGATTAAAGAAAAAACGATTGATTGTGGCGTTTTTGCGGCCTTGGCGCGCGAAGTATTTTCAGCCCAAGGTGTTTCGGCACATCCTGCCCAGGCCCTATTGAGTTATAATCAAAACTGCACAGATCATTGGAAAGATCTTTGGATCAAGGGCATGAATAAAGTGGATAAAAGAAAATTAGGAGATGTATTTCCGTGGGTTGGAAATAAGATCGTGTATCACGAAGTGTGCGTCCTGGAAATGGCAGATGGACAAGCTAAAGTGTATGACTCCACATTTGGAAATTGGCTCGAACCTCATAAACGCGTTGGATTTGGAGCGCTTCTTTCGGTACGGACGGAGTGTCCCAGATTATTAAACTGGGGAGATAAACTTTTAAGTTACGGAGAGTGGGTAGATCTATGAGTATTGCCATTAGTCCTAATCAATACAGCGTGCATATTCGAGATTATTTTCAAGGCATCAGTCAGACATTATTTTTAAAAAATGCCTACTTTGGCGCCTTGCTTATATTGATTTCAATTGCATTTAACTTTCATATTTTTGCATGTGCTTTTGTGGCCTCACTGATTGGATATGGGTATTCGACGTTGTACCGCACTCCGAAAATTCTGAGACAAAATGGTTTGATGACCATTAATGGATTCTTTTTCGGAGTGGCTTTTGCCAGTTTATTTCAGGAATCACCACCTTTTTATTTTTGTTTTTTAATAGGTGCTTTTTCAATTCCACTTCTGACAAAAGCACTGTTTGAAATATTACAACATTGGAAGCTGTCACCTTTGATTGGTCCCTATATTCTGGCTATTTGGATTCTGTGGTTGTGCTCTGGTGTGATTGCTCTGCCACAGGCATCAAGACTGGGGATACTTGATCAATCTTTTATCTGGAGTCAGTTTACGGAAATACCACTCTGGGCTAAGCTTTTAAAATCCATGTTTCTCAGTATGGGACAAATTTTCTTTTTTCGAAATTCTGATTATGGATTATTTTTGTTGGTGCTGATTTCGATTTTTAGTCCGCGCAGAGGCTTTTATTTTCTGATCGGAACGGCGCTGGCGACGTTGTCTTTTTATGGAATTTCTGGTGGTGAATCCGTTTGGCAACTTGGATTTTTTAGTTATAGCGCAGGTTTGGTGGGAATTGGTTTAGCCGCGCAGCCTGAAAAATTCAACTGGCGGACAATTTTATTATTTTGTGTGCTGTCCTTGTTTTTATCGTTAGCACTTGAACGATTACTGAGTGGTGGGGGAGTCGGTCTTCCGATTTTAAGCCTGCCATATGTGATGACCTTTTGGTTTGCGATGCTCAGTCGCGCTCCACGGGTGAATGTGGGATGGGCTCCCTCTGAGGTCATCTAGATATGAAATGGTTTCAATGCCCACAGTATCTCATAATTCTTGTTTTCGTTATCATCGCGCAGTCATCAAATGCACAGAATACCAGTGCTTTGGTTTTTGCTCCGGAAAAACCAAAGGAATTGGGTATTATCACAGATATCACATGGGCTTCGCAGTACATGTCGGATGGATTTAAAATTGCCGGAAATTCTCCAGTGTGGCAATTGGCCTTGAAATCTAAAATATTTTCGACAGGATTTTCAGTGATGCTGTGGGGGGCTTTACAGATCGATCGTCAGAATAGTCAATTTGATGAGGGTGATTTTTTTGTGATGTATGGGCATGATTTTTTTCAAGAGAGGGCTTTTCAACTCAATATTCATGGTTTTTATGATTATTGGATTTTTCCCAATACGGAACCTCTTCGAGATGAATTTGGTGATATCATTTCAGATGTTAAACGGCGGGGTAATAAGTTAAACTTGGGAATCTCTTTTCCAAAATTAATTCCCTTTGCGGGATCTTATATCATTCCATCATACAATGCTTACCGTTGGATTTACTGGGAACTAGACCGTGCGGACCGCAACGGAGCAGGAACTCGTCATGAACTGATGCTAGAATTTGATCGGTGGTTGAAGCTGTTTATTCCGGGTGCCACCTACCAATATGCCGGAGCCACAACAAGTGTGAGTTACCACGATGGGGTTTTTGGAGTGAACCCCGGAGTCAGTCACGCGATCGCATCGTTGCGGACGGGTGTGTATGCTTTGAAATCTATTTTTGAAATGAGCCTGAATCATCAGTGGACTTTTGAACCAACAGTTAATGATGGAAATGAACTGTGGTCAACAATGTCCTTTGTTAAAAAATTCTAGGAATGTGTATGAAAAAATGGTTTTATATTTTTTGCTTATTTACATTTACGGCTTGTGTGCGACCTATTGAGACTATTCCTGTTGAAGTTGAAGACGTCTTGCCGGATTCAACCGCGACACCATCTTCAACCACAGTTTTGATTTACGGTGGTCCAGGTTCTTGGAAAGCCGAAATTGCGGCACTGAAGAATATTCTTTTTCATCAGTCTTTATCATATGAAGTTTTGAAACCCAACGAAATCAATCAAATGATGGAATCAGATTATGCAAAATACAAAGCCATTATTTTTGCAGGTGGTGATGCTCCAACTGTCCGTCAAGCCTTAAGCCTTCAAACTCGTCATTATATTCGCAGAGCAGTTCAAACTCAGGGCCTGAACTATTTGGGATTTTGCGCTGGGGCCTGGTTAGCGGTAGCTCCCGAACCCGCACCAGGACAAGATGTCGTTTACGGATTAGGTGTTATCGATGGACCCGTGCAAGAACTGACACAACTTTCAAAAATGGGACTGAAGTATGCATTAGATCGCTCTATTTTTCCTGATGGCAGCCAACGAAATTTACTATGGTATGGAGGCCCCATCACTCCAAATCATGCCGGAAGTATCGTGGCTAAGTACTCTGATGGCACAGCAGCGATTTCACAAATTCGTTCGGGTAAAGGATTGGTTGTGATCTCGGGTCTTCATCCAGCAGCCACTAAAGGTATTCTTAAAAGCCTTGATATCAATGACAAAGAAGCTAGCGCTCCAGATTTTGCGTGGTCGCTTTTGGAAGCTGTTATCCATGATAAATTGCTCCCTACGTTTCCGTAAAAAAGTTCAACAGTTTGGGTCGTTCAACTCAATTATAATCTCTGAAAGTCGGCATCCAATTAGCATTGCCTTAGACAAAAGGGGTCTATAAATGAAATCATTTGGTTTTTTAGCATTAAAGTCTGTCGTATTATTTTGGATCCCAGTATTTGCTTTTGCAGATTCAGTAAGTCAGGCAAATCATCAGTTTCCTTTTGAGCAGCAAATTAATTTGAATACTGTTTATGACACCACTCATTCGAAGCCTCACGAACTATTAGAGATCATCAAATCTCATGGCATTGAAATTCAAGTCGTGAAATCAGATAAAAAAAATTCAACCCACATCAATCCATTATTTAAATCTTATCCTTTTGCGAAGTTAGATTTATTGAAAAAGGCTGAATTCGATGTCGACACTGTTGGCATGTTTCTCTCAAAAGATAATGGTTGTTGTGAAAATCAAAATGATCTTATTTTAATTCGAGATACGGCATTAACATATGATCTTATTCATGAATTTTTGCATTCGCAATTATTTGTCAATGGCAGAAACAAAGACCGCGTTGGTGATCAATTTTACATGGCCCACCGAACACTTAATTTCCGACAACAAAAAATTGCAGGAGACATGGCAAATCTTGCAGACTCAAGATGGCGAAAGGATATCTTAGATTCCTGCCAAACATATATTGATTTGCTTTACAGAAAATTGCAAGAAAGCCAAACGGAAGAAGCTATTATTGAAAAATTATTGGCTAAGTATATCGATGATAAAAACATCTATTCTAATGTAGAACGAAGAAAAATGGGTTTAAAATATGCTGAGAATTCAATTAATAATGCCGTTGATATGTTTAATATGATCAATCAGTACTTGAGGGTTAATAAAGGCACCGTGATTTCTCTGCGAGAGGCGATTGTGAATCAAAAATTAATTCCTGAGTTTGATCAAAAATTATCTGAATCCGAGACCAAGGATTTTGTCCACCAAACTGACAAGCTTTTGCTCACGCTAGATCCAATTAAGAAAGAAATTTTAAAATTGCAGGATTTTTTTAAAAACCAATAAAATAAACATGAATTACTTCATTCACTAAAAAGCTTCTTCCAATGACAATTCTGTCATTGTCTAAAAACATATTGCATAAATCGTCCGCTTTATTGAACAATAAGCGTATTCAAATATTATTTTTTCTTAACCAAATTAAGAAAAATACTGCGGCCGATATCCACCAAGATCGTTTGTAGAAAAACACATTTTAAAGGAAACCTATGATGAAAAAGAATTTAATTCTGAAGCGTCTCCTATTGTCTTTTGCATTGACCATAACTTTTGCAGCATGTACTCCATCGACGGATTCTGATATCAGCTCTACACCTGATGGTGAGACTGTCAAATCTCTTCCCGATGTGATACAAGAAGATCCCAAAAATCCTAATGATGAATCAACTCAAGAGCAAAATGCGGGATCCGTTCAGATTCTACTTTTCAATGGAATAGGGACATCACTTTCAGATTGGAAAAATTTGGAAGTGATAATTAAATCCATGGGATTAACGTATCAACTTGTGAATTCAAGCGTGTTGAACAACATGAGTCTGTCCACATTAAAAACTTATGGAATGATTCTGATTCCAGGTGGAAATTCAAATACGATTAATAACGCTCTGACAAAATCCACTAAAATTCGTGTGCGCCAAGCCGTTCGTGATGGGGGAGTCAGTTATTTAGGAATTTGTGCGGGCGCATTTGATGCTGTGGGAACAGACAGTCTTTCAAATACTACGGCTTACTATGGTTTTGCCGTGGCTCAAGGGGCGTACTTGAAACATTGGTATCCGAATGGAAATTCATCTTTGATTGCTGCCGTTCCCAAGGTTTCATTTGCTGATGGTTCATCTCGGTATTTGATGTGGTATGACGGACCGTCAACTCCCGAGTGGTACCGAGGCGTGGTGGCTAGATATCCCGGAGGCAAGCCCGCCATTTCACAAACTTGGACAGGATCAGGTTTTGTGATTGTGTCAGGTCCTCATCCCGAGGCTCCACCATCATGGCAATGGGATTCAGGAAAAGATCCAGATGGGACAGATTACGATATTGCAATGAAGTTGATTCGAGCGGCCTTGTACCGCCAACCTCTTCCAGTTTACTAATTTCCAAGAGTTGCCTTAATCCCATATCTCATTTTAAAGTGTGGTATGGGATTAAAAATTTCACGAATACTTCATGCGGGTTATATTTTTGAATGTGGACAAACACAGATTGCTTGCGATCCCATTTTCGAGAATCCTTTTAGTGTCAATTGTCACGCCTATCCCAATGTTCAGTTCAACCACGCAGAGATTTCAAAACTTCGACTTGATGCCGTATTTATTTCTCATTTTCATGATGATCACTGTTCCTTTGAAAGTCTAAAGCACCTTCATCGTGAAACACCTATTTATATCTACTGTCTTTTTAAAGAAATGATGTCCTGGATTCGCGAACTTGGATTTTCAAAGGTTTATTCGCTGGATCTTAATTTATCGATCAGCATCGGAGATATTCAGATAATTCCCCGTCGGGCATTGGACTCTGATGTGGATTGTCTGTTTCAACTTCAATGTTGTGGATTAAATGTTTTGAACGTGGTGGATTCGTGGATTGATGAGGCAACATTGACGTTGCTTCATCAGCAAGGAGATTGGGATCTTATTCTGTGGCCTTTTCAAACGATGCGCGAGATCGAAGTGATTATGCCGTCACGATCAATGCCAGCGTCAGGAGAAATTCCAATAGAATGGATCGAGCAGCTAAAAATCCTCAATCCTCGCTACATTGTTCCGAGTTCCTGCCAATTTATTCATGAAGAGTGGTCCTGGTACCGGCACGCCTTTTTTCCAATTTCCTATCAGCAGTTTCAACAGCAGATTGAGTTGGCATTACCAGATTCGAAAGTGATACGCCTGAATCCATCGGTGGCTATTGAATTGGATCAAAATTCAATTCAATTTGCGAAGCCTTTGCACTGGGTGCAACCCCTTGGTGATCATGATGTGGACTATGAATATAAAAAAGATTTCAAAGCGCCAGCGACATCCCAGATTTCAATTCATTTCAAAGAACTGACATGGAAACAAAGAGAATTTGTCATTGAATTTTGTTGTAAAGGAATTGTTGAAAAGTTTAATTCATTAGATCGATCAGATGAAATTTATTTTTCAATAACAAGACATTGGAAGCTTTCCGTCTTTGATTCATCTGGGAATGCGATGGATTTTCACTATGCAGTGAGCCCACAAGAAATGCAATTTTTAGGGAAGTCATCGAATGAACCCATATCCTGGTTAACAGAAATCCCTTTGGCAAAATTGTATGGGGCACTTGCTGATGGAGAAACATTGTCCTCGCTTTATTTACGCATTAATGATTTTATTTTTTCTACTGAAATTGAGCTGGAGATGCATGACCTGGATTGTCTTGAAGATCCCTTAATGCGTTGTCTTTTTAACGGGGAGTTTGGGACCTATCAGTTGGCGCAATTGACGCGTCTTCGTCTAAAATCTAGTCAGTGAATCCCGCCAATCCCTCCTAAAATCAATACAGACGGGTTTTAAACGTTTCATTTTTGGTCAGGGAATTGAAAGAGCACAGGAGTCGGCCGAAGACCTGACGGAGGATCTATGCGATATTTTTTACTTTCTATCATGCTTGTTTGTTCTATTCAGACTTTGGCAGCGCCCCAGGTTTCGGATGAGGATCAGTTTAAAAGTAAAAAACAAATGGCGGCCTTGTGGTCAAGTATTCCCTTTTTTGCAGCGGGTGACATGGGACAGTATGTGAAAACGATGTCACAGGATCGCGATTCTGTTCGGAAAATGTTTTTTTCAGAAATGACGACAGCTTTAAATGATTTAGCGGAAAAGGGTGTGCCCGCTGAAATGATGGTGGAACCACTAGCGAATGTTTTAATGATGTTCGATCAGGCGCATGATATTCGTAAAGCGTCGGATGTGATTAATATTGATTGGTCACTAGAAAACCAATTCAAAGCGGCCTTGGATCGTCAGTATATTAACAATGATATTCGTGACAATGATCGACGTCTGCAAATTTCAAAAGGCAATGACACTCAAGTTTTAAAAATTTATGTTAAGCTTCTTTCAAGTACATACGGTCTTGGTGGCACTGTTGATCCAGCTAAGTTGAACCCTGTGCTGATGGATGCTATGTATAAACAGATTGATTATGTATCCTATGGAACGTTTTCAAGTTTAGGTGCTGGTCAGTTTCAATTAACCTATCACATGCAAGGTGTTAAAAATGGAATGACTCGTCAGTTTATAGCCCGCGGAAAATTGATCGAGGCCTTGGATAACTTGGCTCTTCAAGTTTTTGATTTCTTTCAAAAAAATATTTATCCTGATTGGGAACCTTCTGCAGACTCTCAGAACTTAGAATGGATTAGAATGCCTGTTCAATCCACGGGTTCAGGGTATACATATGCTATGGCTAAAGCTTACTGTTCAAGTCAGGGTGGACGACTTCCTTATTCACGCGAATTATTACTGGCCTCTTCAGGTGGTCAGTACAAGCAGGGTGGAATTGAAAAACTTCAATCGTTAGTTTCTTATGCGGTTTCTGATCGTCGTCGTCTGAATGAAAATTACGTTATCACGCCGGGGCATGAACAGTACACCGGCGGTGCTATTCAACCAGAATCTTTAAGTACTAAAAAAGTTCTGTTTTGGTGTGTGCGAGGTCCTATGTCTCGGGATGTGAAAGTTTTAGAACGGTTGTGGGAATTACACCGACAGTATCGCTATAAAGATAAAGAAATTTTCGCTGCTGTTGAAACCATTCGTTTTGAAATGGGTGATTCCGATACGGATTTGATGTACTTCGGTAGTCAGTTTGAAAAATTTGAACGCCTCTCTGGTATTCAAGAGGCCAAGTCTATTCTAAAAGCTAAAGGTATATCATTATGATTAAATTTCTGCTGTTGAGTTCATTAGGGCTAGTGCTTATGTCCTGTGGACAAATGCCAGTCAAGACAGCTCCCGATCTGTCGGTTACTTCAGAGGCTCCGACAATTGATTATCAGTCGATTCAGCGTTTGCTGGGATTAGATAAATCAGTTAATTCATTAGGGTATTCAGAAAAATATTTTAACACGTGCAAAGTGGGTTATGGTTTTTCAGAAACAGAGAATTGCCAGAATCGTTATTTTGTTGTGGTTCATTTCAAACTGATGTGTCGAGACTCCGAAGGAACCGTATCCAATCAGGTTGTTGAAGATGATTTAATGCCAGTTTCTAATCAGCCATTGAAATGGCAAATTCAGAATTTGAATGGATCTATGCAAACAGATTCCAGTGGGAATGGTCAGATTTTAGCAATCTCAGCACGTCCGCTGAGAAAAGAACGATTGCGCGTTTCCACCAGTAAAGACTTTATGTTGATGCGGGCTGGGGATATTCAGCGCTTAATTGTTCCGCGCACTTGGTGTGAGTGATTCAAATTAATCTCAAGACGTAATTGCGTGGCGTCTTCCATGAAACCTAAGTAGCTAACAACTTTTTTAGCCTGAGATTTTGTATCCACGGTCAGCCACGTGGATTGAGTGCGGGTTTGACCGAGGACTTTCCCTTCGGTCGCCCAGTAATGAAATTCGTAGGTGGTTTCGTCGGCTCGAATAAATTCCCGCAACAACAGATGTAAACTGAAGCGATAATCTTGGCATTGCACCGTCCACGAGTGGGGCTGGGTCCCTTTGGTATGAGTGCAATCCAACCAAAAACCACCATCGCTACTCATATAATCAAAGCTGATTTTGGCAGGGTCTAAAATGGTGTGCGGCGGAACTTGGGCTAAAACAACAGAAGATGAAATCGAAAAAATAAATATTAGAAACTTCATTTTAATCCTTGTGTGAGTTCAATAATTGTTTGATCGATCCAGTCTTTGAAGGCCAAGGTGTTGGTGTAGACACCCGTATTATCACAGGCGAAACTTCCGCGGCTGGTTACGCCGAAGAAAAGTAATTCTCCTTGGTGTTCAATAAAGGCGGGGCCACCTGAATCACCAACACAGGTGCCATGACCATGGGATTCATCCAGACGGACCTCAGTGGACGAGATCGAGCGGATGGTGGCTGCGGTATGAAATAATTCATCATCACCTTCGAAATCTATTTTGTAACACTTCAATTTCTGAGTGGTCTCGTCTTCTTCGCATTCCAGTTCACCGGATTCTATGGCTTTCTTTAAATTAGGATATTTTTTTTCATTTACATTTGTGATTTTCACATGGGTGGCGCCATATCCTGCCATGATGACTCGATTTCCCTCTGTTAAAAGTGCGGCATCCGCTAAACGGGTTGCCGGATGATAGCCTTCAGGCAGAGATCCTTTAAACAAGATCAAAGCCAGATCATGCCATTCGGTTTCAACAGTCGAGGTGTTCTCGGTGGTCTGTTTATTCCATTGAGGATGACGGCGAGTGGCTTGAGCTCGACGAACGAATTCTTCTTGTATATCGACTTCACGAGCATTTAATGTTTCAAATAATTGAAGACCGAAAACTAATCGAATTTTTTCAGGTTTGGTTTCAATACAATGAGCCGCAGTCACAATAATATGCTCTGTTAACAGAGTTCCTGTGCAAATAAATTCGTTCTCTAAATCATAAATTCCAACAGTACTGGGGGCAGCTAAGTGTTTTTCAGAAGTAAGTTCTCCGCCGATAATTCTTGAATAAGATGGTTTTGAAGGCGTGGATTTTTCAGTTTTTACGTTACTGCAGCCAAAAGCTAATAATATAGGCAATGTGAAAACTGCAATCAATAAATTCATGTCTATTCCCCTCGTGAAGTCGTTTTATAGTGAAGTGATTAAAAAACAGCAACAAAAATGTGGATATTGATGTCATTGAAAATGCAAAAAAGTGCAAGCAGTGACATTGGAGGCAGTATCGCTTAGCTTAGAGATATGTTTGCACTTTTAGTGATTTCCCTTTGTCTTTTTATTAATGCGGTTCTGTCGTGTCTGGAGATGGCATTTGTAACGGTCTCGCGTCCACATTTGAAGCAGTTAGCTGCAAAGGGGAATTCGGCAGCAAAGAGAATTTTGCGACTACGAGAAACTCCAGAGCGCACGCTTTCAGTATTGCAGATTGGAATTACCTTGGTGGGTGCTATTTCAGCAGCTATCGGAGGCGCTGGTGCCGAGGAAAGTTTGACTCCGTATCTGATGGAGCAGTTTCCAATCACGATTGAAGTAGCTAATGGTATTTCGATTGGCCTGATTGTTGTACCCCTGACTTACTTCAGTGTCGTGATTGGTGAATTGGTTCCAAAATCGTTGGCATTGAAGTTTCCGATGAAATTAGCTCTTTCAGGCGGTTTGATGTTGCAGGCGTTGGATAAGTTTTTTTCTCCTTTTGTTTTTATTTTAGAGGTTTCTACAAAATTTTTTCTGCGCATGATTTCGATGGGGGTCAAGGCAGAATTAACTGTTCATGAAAATACCGCCATTGATATTGAACCGCTCTCGGATGTGAACAAGCAGTATGTTCTGAATCTGATCAATATTGATAAGCGAACGGTGAAAGATATTTTTGTTCCTTGGGAGGAAGTCTCGACTATTTCAACGGAGACTCATTTTTTAGAGATCATGCAAAAAATTAAAGACTTTCGACACACGCGGATTCCAGTAGTGGATGAGGGAGCGGTGATTGGGCTTTTGCATGCAAAAGAATTTGTCTCTGAATCTGAAATTGCTCGATTGGATTGGAAGCAATTGATTCGTCCAGTGGTGAAGTTAAATCCCAAAGAACCTATCTTGTCAGCACTGAAAAAGCTTCAATCCAAGCAAAGCCATTTGGCCGTTATTATGGAAGACAAATCTCCGATTGGTATTGTCACCATGGAAGATATTTTTGAAGAAGTTGTTGGGGATATTTCCGATGAGGATGATAACCCACGGCTTTTGTTGTCTTCAAATTCAAAGATTCGGACCATGCATTTGGGCGATAAAAAATAGACGTCTCAGTCTGAGTCGTCGAGCCTGAATGGGCTCACTGTCAAAAAATTGAACGTTTTGTTGTTTCAAAATTAGAAAAATCCAGGCATCTGAATTGCGTACCTTAAGGTTATGCCCAAACCAAAAGGTGGAAATATGAAAAAGAAAATCGTGATGTCAGTTTTAGCATTAACTCCTCTATTGCCAGGAGCTGCGATCGCTCAAGATCAAGTGAATGCAAAGACTGAGGCTACAACACCTCCTGCAAGCGGTGGATTTGTTGAGTTGCTTCAGGATTCATTGGCTTCAACCCGTCTATCAGGTTCAATGAAACTTCTCAGCGGTGAAATGGGTTATGGTATTTATATTGATGGTCGGTATCGTCCAGAATCAAAACCTTCAGTCAACGGGCTGTACAGCCGTGTCGATGCATTTAATCTGACTGGGAATGTATTGATCGGTGAACTATTAGGAAAAAATTTAATAGCAAACCCAGGAATTGGCGCCGGTCGCGAGATCGTCTTTGTTCGTCATTTTAAAAAACAAAGTGACTCCATTTTTACACTTCCCCATGCCTTAAAACAACTTCCAAAAAATTCTGAAAAGGCGTTGGCCTTGGCCGAAGGAACATTTGTCAGTTTTCGAGCGCCAATGGTTGTGAGTTTAAGTGAAAAGATGATTGATAACTTCGGTAAAATTGGAAAAGCTACGCTAGCTACCACTGTTGGTGTTTCGATGTTTGCCTCTGGTGAGTTCGATATTCATGTTTTTCGTATGAAAGACAACATGGTTCGAGTTAAATTATTTGCGTTGAATCAAACGGGGGGGGGCATTGAGACGCGACTTTCTATTTTTGGATTAGTTCCAGGTGCCGGCAGTTTGTTATCGCGGTACTTTGATTTTGATCTGATAAAAATGGGCTTGAAGCAGACCGATTCAAAATTATTTTTGAATGACTATGTTTTTAATTTGAACAACGCCGAGTCTCGCGCGTTTTATGATAATTTAATGGGTCAAAAATATTCAATGACAGATTTTCCAGTGATGTCTGTTGTCCCAGGCCGTGCCAATGATGTTTTAAAAAATCGACTTTATGCCAATCTTGTGGTTATTGATCAGGCGGCAAAAGCCGACTTGTCTTTGGATTTGAATCAACGTCGGATTGTACGAATTATTAAAGGTGAGAACAAAACAAACTCCGAAGAGAATCGATTTCGTCTTAATTTAAAGTTTTTAAAAGTTGTAAAAAACAGCAGCTGGTCGACGGGTGTGTTGAAGGTTTTTGATAGTGAAGACCGCGTTTCAGATGTTTATAAGCTAAAGGGATACTCGAATGAGAGCTCAACCAATTACAACCTATTCTGGCTTAAAGGTGGAAAAGAAAAAACCAATTATTCAGGAAGCTTAATTCTGAAAACAGATGCTAAATTGATGACTCAAGGTTTCGAGGGTTTCAATTGGAATCATCGGTACGAGAGCTCCAATTTTCGTAAGTCTGAGTATAACCAGTTGATGGCTCAAATTAACGATTTGATTCCGGAGCAATTTAGAGCTGGAATTAAAATTCCGAAATGGGACATTGCCGATGGAAAAAGTGCCTTTATTGAGCGTGAGATTTTTGTTGGAAAAGAAGCGCTTAAGTATTTAGAAAGTGTATCTCAAGATAAAATGATCCAGGCGTTTAATGAAATTCTGGCTCAGTCAAACCATCTGAAGTCTCTGCCTTATGGAATTGCAAGTTTAACGATCCATGAAGGGACTCCATATACAGAATCAGACCGTATTAATGCTTACAATAAGGGCGACTTTGTAACAGCATACTCATGGGATGTTCAGTATATGGCCTCGTTCTTATCGCGAATTGCAAATTCAAACTTATCTATGAAAGAGCGCGAAGCCGAATTTGAAAAACTTAGTTTTCATACGCCAGTATTTTATGAGATTGGCCCTATGCTGTTTTTAAAAATTATTCCAGAATCAAAACTGGATGAGACGGTTACCATGCGCTTAAGGATGTCGGCACATGGACAGAAGGCCTTTGATGAATGTTTTCCAAGCGTAAAAGCTTGTGGGCAAACCAATATTTTTCGTGAGGTTTCGGCTCAGAATGAATTGATTACGGAGAGAACATTTAATTTACGACATTATATGAATGAGAAAGCAGAGATTTACACGTTGCCGGAGATCATGATACATAAATAAGATGCAAACCAACGATGTCCTGCGCAGTATTCGCTATATGCTTAATATCAACGATCAAAAGATCGTTGATATTTTGCTTTTGGCCGAGCTCAGAGTTGAGCTTTCAGAAGTGAAAAATTTTTTAAAAAATGAGGATGAGCCTGGCTATATCATATGTTCAGATATCATCATGTCACATTTTTTGGATGGTTTAATCTTCTATAAGCGTGGACGGGATAAAGACCGGCCAGCACAGCCGATTGAGCTTCCGGTTACAAATAATACTGTGCTTAAAAAAATGAAAGTGGCCTTTGAGCTTAAAGAGGACGATCTGCATGTTCTGCTAGAGTCAGGTGGCTATAAAATGGGCCGTTCTGAATTGAGCGCTTTTTTGCGTAAAAAAGGACATCCGAATTACCGCGAGTGCGGGGATCAAGTGTTAAGATATTTTCTTAAAGGATTAACGTTACGACTGCGTGCTTAATGCACTTATTCAAGTTGATGCCTTCAAGATTCTCATCTAATCTTGAGCAGATGAAAGACGAGGTTAAGCATGTCAGACCAATTAAAAGCGGAAATTGAACGACTAAAAGCAGAAAACGAAGCTTTAAAGAATAAAAAATCTGGTGGGACTTTGACCATGAAAGTCAGTGAAAAGGGTGCTCTTTCTGTTTATGGAATGGGTCGATTTCCAGTCACTTTATACAAAGAGCAATGGAATAAACTCTTAAGCATCGCTGAAGAGATTAAAGCCTTTATTAAAGAAAATGATACATACCTGAAAACTAAAGACTAGAATTCAATTTTTGTGATTCTTAACTGGTGGCATAATCTTTCAGTTTCAAAGAAGCTCTTTAGCGTCGTTGGCGTGATGGCATTGCTCATTGCGACCGAGCTCTTGACTCTGTATTTCGCGATGAGCACCTTGTCTGCAGTACGGGCTTTTGTCGGCGGCGAAGGTCTCTGGTCAAAAGCGCAAAAAAACTCAGTCCTTTATTTGCAGAAATATGTCACGTCCAAAGACGAAAGACATTATAGACTTTTCGAAGGTGAGCTTGCTGTACCATTGGGTGACCGCATGGCACGAATTGAAATTGAAAAGCCTGATATGAATATGAATGTTGTGATGACGGGATTTCAACAGGGTTTGATTCATCCTGCAGATATTCCTGAAATGGTCAAACTTGTGCGAAGGTTCCATAAAGTGCCTCATTTGGCCCGTGCCCTGGAAAAATGGAATCAGGGGGATCAGCTTGTTTCTGAGTATATCGATTTAGCCAGTCAACTTCATGATGAAATTCGTAAAAAAGAGTCTTCAGAAGCTCAAATCAGTAAAATGATGAATCAGGTATTTGAGTTGGATGCACGATTGACTCGAGTTGAAAATGAGTTCTCTTTTGCTTTGGGAGAGGCCTCGCGGTGGCTTGAGAATATTTTAATGCTGACTCTGATATTTGCTGTTGTGACTGTTGAATGCACGGGATTATTTTTGACATTTAGTTTTGGAAATCGTCTTAAGAATGTACTGGGTGAGATGATTGTTGCGACCAATGCTGTCAGCGAAGGAAACTTCAAATACACGGTTCCAGTTCATTCAAAAGATGAACTGGGGCAGTTGGCCATCTCGTTGAATCGGATGATCTCTAATTTACAACAGCAAATTCATGATCGAGAAACAGCTCAGCAGGCCAGTCAGGCTAAAAATTTATTTCTGGCCAACATGAGTCACGAAATCAGAACACCATTAAATGCTGTGTTGGGGTTTTCAGAGCTGCTTCAGGATTCCAATTTAACTGATGAAGAGCGGCAAACCTATGGATCCATTATTCGGCGCACTGGAAATAGTTTAACGACAATTATCAATGATATTTTGGATGTCGCCAAAGTCGAAGCAGAGCAACTGAAAATTGAGATGGCAGCTTTTTCTTTCACACAGCTTATGGATGATGTCTATACCTTGATGCGACTGAGATGTGATGAAAAAAGTATCGATTTGATTTTTGAAAAAAACGGCGAAATTTCTGATTTTATTTTTTCAGATCCCGTGCGCATTCGTCAGATTTTAGTGAATATGATTGGGAATGCGATTAAATTCACTCAGCGCGGTTCTGTGACGGTCAAGTATCAGGTTCTGAATGGTTATTTAGATTTTAGAATTATTGATACCGGAGTTGGCATTCCGGAAGCTCAGACAACTCAACTTTTCAAACCTTTTTCACAGGGCGATAGCTCCGTTCGAAAACAGTTTGGCGGCACGGGATTGGGGCTTGTTATTTCTCAAAAATTGGCACGATTGCTTGAAGGGGATGCTGGATTAAGCGAGACCCATCTTGGTGTGGGGACTGAGTTTTTTGTTCGGGTTAAGTATATTCCACAGACTCCAGAGAATGCTAAAGTCGTTGCTGATCAAGTGGCCAAAGCTGATTTGGATGAAAGTCGATTAAAAGATAAAAAAATTCTTGTTGTTGAAGATTCTTTAGATAATCAAATTATTGCGCAACTTTTTTTAAGAAAAAGTGGAGTCTTTGCCGATTTTGCGAGTAATGGCTTGGAAGGCGTCACAAAGGCCACTGAAAATGCATATGATTTGATTTTAATGGATATCCAAATGCCGGTCATGGATGGCTATGCGGCAACTGCCATTCTTCGTGAAAAGGGTTTGACCATTCCCATTGTCGCACTGACAGGTTATGCTATGAAAGAGGATCAACAGAGATGTTTGAGTGTGGGTTGCAATGATTTCGTCAGCAAGCCCTATGATCGAGCAAAATTAATAAAATGTATTTTAAAAAACTTATCTTAATGTTTAAATGGACACCGCGACATTAGTCCCGAATTGATTCCTGCGGCGTATTTGTAAAATACAACAAAACAGGTCTTGGCTTAATTTTTCCAAAAGGTAATATAGATATTATGTCTAATAAATCGCACTCGCTTCTTTTAGTTGATGATGAAAGTGACCTCGTAGAAATTTTAGCCGCACGGTTTGAGCTCGAAGGTTACACTGTATTTATGGCAAATGATGGTGAAGCGGCATTAAAAATTCTTGAGACTTCTAAAATCGATCTTGTCGTGACAGATGTGCAGATGCCAAAGGTCAGTGGTGTTGATCTGTTGGATGCAATCAGAGCTAAGGACGAGGACTATCCCATTGTATTTTTTATTACTGGGTATAGTGCTATTGCTCCAGATAAGGCTTTTGATAAAGGGGTTCAAGCTATTTTTTCAAAGCCATTTGAATTCAAAGATCTTTCATCATGTGTGAAAAAATTTTTAACAGCACAGGATTTGAATTACACCGCACGATCCTTTAGGCAGGATATTGATTTGGCGCTTGACGTGACTTTTTCTAATGGGGGTTCAGTAAAATCTGGACGTGTTCTTAATATTGGAAAAGGTGGAATGTTTATTCATCTTGATGCTCAAAGTTTACCGGCGGTTCCTTCCTTGGTCGATGAGAAAATTTCCTTTCGAATTCATATGAATGATAATGGGATTGATATCAGTGGAACTGGTCGTGTTGTTTGGCTTCGAAATGAAAAGCTGGGGGAACTTGAGTCTGGATGTGGTATTGAGTTTGAAGGGTTCTTGGAGGCGTCGTACCCTCGATTCATTCAATTGATTAACAATCTGCGAACAAATAAATATATTTCACATAAGTAAAAACGAAACTGCCCCACATGAGTGGGCCTTCCAGACACGGAAAAAACTGATCCCTATCCGCATTCCGTTCACACACGGCACCTGCCACGCGATGATTTAAACCTACTGAGCGGCCTAAGACATGCTTTAGAAGCTCTC
>Ga0209542_10000400_pt1 | contig 105851 bp, 105 predicted proteins | sample RifCSPhighO2_01_FD_184028 | JGI IMG/M metagenome (GOLD analysis project Ga0209542, IMG submission 184028) | Soil microbial communities from Rifle, Colorado - Rifle CSP2_plank highO2_0.1 (SPAdes) (version 2) | ecosystem: Environmental > Terrestrial > Deep subsurface > Rock core/Sediment ...
ACCAAAAGAAGACATGGAGGATATGGAATGAAAGGTAGAACTCCGCAGCAAAGAATTGAAGACTGGATACTTGCAAACAGGACACAATCAACCCTGCCCGATGTCAACGAAACCCTGATACTGTACAACAGTAGCACTATTGACAACAGTGTTATATAATACAGTTGGTCGCGGGGTAAAAACCGCGCCCATCGAAAGAAGGCCTCACAAGAAGAACTTGAGGTCTTTTTTCGTTTTATCAGGGAAAAATTTTAATCCAAATCCATCAATTTCGCCTTCGTGTTTATACAACTTTGGCAAACTTAACTCTTTAAACCTCCAATATTCATTAAGTTTTTTATCATATTCAAAAACATGATAAATCGGATAGCAAAACAGATCAGCAATTTGAATACCAACTGTTTGATCGGATTGTGAGAAAAGCAGTTTTTCAATAATATTCGGGCATTTTGTCCAAACTGAACCATCTCCATGACGCATTTTTTCATGCAAAGAACTTAATTCATTACCCATAAAATGTTTCTCTGTTTGACCTTCCCTCGGATCAATAATACAAATCCCTAGAGAATCCTCTTGCTTTAAATACTTTTGGAACCTTTCAAGCAAAAACGTGTAGGCAATATGGTAAGGATTTTGTGCAGGATACTGAGACCAATAAGGCTCTTTATGAATGACAACAGAATATAAAGTCACATTTATGTCTTTCAAAAAGTCTGCGATATCTTTTTCTAATTCATCGTATTTCTTTTTTGAGTTTAATTTTAATGGAGAATTCTCCATTAAGTCTGGATTGGCATACCTTAAAAAATTAGACTTAATCTCGATATCTGGATCCTGGTAGTACTTGCCTTTAATTTTTCTAAACTTCTCTTCAATATTGTGTATATCGTCTTCTCGAAATATACACCCCGTTAAAACTAAGAATTTCTTTCCGCTTTGAGACAGCGGAATCGTATCTCCAGACTCGTCAATATACATTAAGTACATATATGAAACATTATATCTTTATTTCCTAACATTTTTAAATTCAGTCTAGGGAGTTCCATTATCATCTACAAATAACATTGTTCGCGCTGGGCTGGGTGGGGCAAGAACAATATCCTGCATAGCAGGATCAAATCGCGCGCAAAAAAACGGAGGCGAGGACGAAGGACGAGCCGGAGCTAAGTCATTAGAGCGGTGCAGTAAATTGGGTTCGGATTTTGGTGTAAAGACCCTGCCAAAATTAATTTTTGGCAATTTGATTTTCTAATTTTGAGACTCTCTTCTCTAATTTGTCAAACTCTCCAATCGTCGGGGCATCATCTTCAAAATTAGCAATCTGCAAACCCAGCTTATCAATTCTAGATGTTAGCCTTGTTTCTGTTTTTTCCAACTCTTGTTTTACTTCATCAACCTTATTATCCATAGATTTTACTTTATCCAATATCGCTTGTAATAATTTTACATTTGACATGAATAGATTATTACACCCCCCGTTGAAAAAATATAGATGTAATCCCTGTAAAAAATTTATTTGAGCTTCGGAGACAGATACTGTATAGTATCCCTCCCGTATGGTAACCTGGCCCCCACCACCCCCAGTTACTAAATCTTCATTTCTTGCTATTATTTATTACGTCGCAAGAAGAAAGCTTTATTATTACTTATCCCACTTACAGTCGTTTATCTCTTGTTTATTTTTCTTCCATTTATCATGGCCCCTGGAAGTGTGAGTGGCAGCATTGGTATTAGCCCGCAATCACACCCCGCTGCCTGTTATATTATCAATAAGTCCCAGACTTTCTGCACGGCAGACTCCACGCACTTCCACCATAACCTCCCTGTTATAAATCATTCCTCTACACAAAGCCTTACACCCAATGACACTCCACGGGCTCCGTTTCACTACGCCCGTGGTACCAAGTTTGGAGTTGATGGACAAGTAACAGCAGCACTACCTAGATAATATGTTTGATAAATACGTTATTGAAGTTGAATATTTGATTTCGGATACATCCGAATACGCCGGGAACGACGGAACAAGCCTGCATTTGATCTTTTAAAAGTCAGAAGGTAAGTGGTACCTACGCCACGTCGCCACCCAATTCTGGTCACCCTAAAATCTTCCCTTTTCGTTCATTAAAGACAAATTCCTCGCCTTTATTCTTTCCCGATATCACGGCACCCAAAGGGGAATTCGAGGAGATTAATTTAACACTGTCAACTTCTAAGCCCTTAGTCAGCTTTGCTTTCTTTTCGATTAATTTTTGTCTTAACTTCCCTTCAAAATTCATATTAGTATTATATAATTAAACATCATGTTTAAAAACAAAACATTCTACGGGGTAGTCGGAACTGCAATTATTCTGCTTACACTCGGTATTTACGCCTCGGGGAAAAGTAGGCTTACAAATAAATCAACCAGCCCGACACCCAGCCCAACCATAGTCGCCAAAAACGTCCCGGAAGGATGGAATACTTACAGCTCAAACAGCTTAGGTTTTGCCATTGGCCGCCCTGCCGACATGGAAGCTGTAGAACATTCCGACAAAACCGTTACTTTTGTATTACTCGGACTGAATCAATCCAAAGAAGCCGATCTTACGAATGCAACAAGTATCAACTTTGCAAATTACAGTTATCAAGGTAACTTCAAAGATACAATCCAGAACGGCTGGACACAAAAAAAAGAAAGTGAAGACTATACCAGTGTCGGTGAAATTAAGGAAGTAAGTTACGCCGAAAGGAACGGGTTTTTGTATTCTGTAAATTCCTCGGGAAACTTTGATCTAATTTTTCTCCCGATAGACGAAAATAACTATTTGCAAATTACAGTGCTTGTTGCCGACCCGGGTAATCTTGGGTTTGAAGAAATTGCTCAAAAAATATTAGAAACACTAACAATGTCGCAGTTTACAACCCCGTAAGTTTCGCGTATTCAACACGACAAACTCCTTTCAAACCTCTATACTCACTTGGAATCTTTTGAAGATAACCCACTGCTACTCGGTCACACATTTCCATTGACTCAGGTGCCACTGATCTCGGTGGTAACTTATCAGTATTTCCAAGTAACCGACCAAGCTCACCTGTCCCAACTGCAGCAGAAGTGAAATAGTTTAAATTACCGAATCTTACATCTTCTCTCCAGTCTCTAACATCATCTGCAATTTGCATAAGCAATAATGCATTCACCATTGATTCTTCAATAAATATTTTTTTTTGTTGCGGTACTTCAGAAAAAGGTAAACCACAAACTTCAGATGCAATTCGCGCATTTAAACTACCAGTTAACTCCTTATACCCTACAACCTCATCAAATGAAAAAGTTTTCCAGTCACGATCACCAGGTTCAAACTCCTGCAGCCATTCATATTCCTGTCTTCGAAAATGTGCCAAATTACCAATGAATTTAATACGCTCACAAGCGGGAGTTTTTAGCTGTCTATGAACTATATTTACAACGCTGCAAAGAAGCTGGCGAGCATATTCACTTGATGCAAGTTCATCTTTTGTTGGCAATGGCACACCTCCATCTCTTTCATCACACAAATCGTCGTAGAAGCAGACCAACCTGTAACTATTAGCAAATAATTCATATAGCGGAGAGTTAATAAATCTGCGTCTATCTATCCCTGCAAGGTTTCTCCAAATATGAGGTATTAAGGCATAAGCAACCCTGTGTCTGATATCCTTGTCCATATCTCCGGCAATTTTATTAGTATCAAAAGCTACTAAACCATCCACAGTTGAGCCAATAAATAACCTCACAGTAGCGACTTTATCTCGCAAAGTTGGCCTCAAATCAGAAAACTCAATCTTGTCTCTTTCTGTCATAATTTAACTGTTATAATACTACAAAGTGTTTAAGAAGTTATTGATCATTAGATACGAACAATATAAAAAATATTAAAAAAATTTCGATTATTTATCAACAATATTTCTGATAACTTTCGCCGGGGGCTTTATGTCGGTTAATATTATCTACAATATTATCGGTAAAAAAATATCGCCAGCCTCATGGCAAATAACATTTACTCTGCTTATCGTCTTCTGGATAGTAGTCGGATTTTTAATTGAGCACAGGAGACAAATAAAGAAGGCAAGACAAAACGGGTTTTAATTCTACCCCGAAACAATCGCGCCGGGAACATCGCGAAAATATTTTACTTCCTGTATGCCATCAATTCGCCCGATGTTCGCGTGAGTATAGTCTGTCATTACTCGAATAATATTTTGAGGTAAGACCTGGTTTTCAAGAGCGGGCTTCACGTCTGTGGCCCAACTGTCCCCAACAATCATCGCGTGTGCTGGATCAATTTGGTATTTCCCAAAAACATAGCGCCATGCAGGGCCGTCTTTAAACTTGGTCGTGTCTACTCCATAAATCTCATTAAAAAACTTTAAAAGACCATTTTGCGCAAGCTTCTTTTCTGTCCAGTCTTCTGGAGAGTGACTCATGGCAATTATCCTAACCCCAGACGCGTGAATAACTTCCATTGCTTCCAATACACCATCGAAAGCCGGTGGCGCGCTAGTATACAGGTCCATCAGCCGCGAAACTTGGCTAACTGATTTATCGCTGTAAAAATCGACTCCGTATTGTAAAGCAGCAAGTCGGGCTGACTCTTTCAGAATCGTCGGATGAACACGAAAAGTGCTTCTTAAACCTCTAATCGCGTTTCCCATTGTTTCCCGCACAACCTCGGAATCTATCTTTCCGTTTAGCCTTGCGATATAGCTGGCATATTCGCTCATGAATATTTTATAAAGCCAAGAAGTATCGACTAACGTGTCGTCGACGTCGCAGAAAAAGACAACAACGCCTCTTCTTGTAAAACTTTCAGTAAGTAAATTCGCCGTTCCCAGCCTTTCCGGCCCGAGCATGAAGCAGATTATATCAGAGAAACTTTATAAATCTCTTTGCTTTGCTCTTTAGCGATCAATAAATAATAGCTGGTTGCGTCTTCCGGAATTTCGAAAATCAAACTTCCTGAAACATCAATCGACGGAGATAAATCCTTGTAGTTTAAATAATCGTCAACTGCACCAATGGAATCGGAATAAGTTTCGTATTCCCTGCCAATACTATCCACCAACCTGATGTTTTCGTCGGGTCGGAAGGTAAACTCACTGGTAGTCGTGTTTGCCAAAGTCAAATTAACCGATACAAATTTTGCCCCGTCCTTGGCCGCTTTCGGGCTGCCATAGCGGGCTGACAAAGTCGTTTGCTCACCTGACTTATTGACGACAACGGCCATTGTTTTAAGGTTAATTGTTTGGCCAACACCGGCTTCGATATAGCCTATTAAACCACCGACTAAAACTCCGATAATTAAACCCAAGAAAAAGGACTTTTTAGACATTAATCAAATTGGAAATAACCAAAATTAAATTTAATTTTCCTGAAAAGCATTTTCCAATTAAATTGAAAATGTTTTTTAAGTAATGGTTCCTGATTCCCTGGCCAATCAGGGCTTACCGTCGGCAAAGGAAAATAACCAGGTACCGGCAAGATTGTTGACAAAGGACTGGCTGATGGTTTCGGGCTAGGGATGGGAATTACCGACGACCTGGGTACAGGTGTCGCATAGAAAGTCGGTGTTGGTTTGGCCAGACAATCAGCCGGACAGCTGCCTTCTAACAGAACGCACGGTCTCATCGGACACGGCCGACCCGGCTCGCATATTGGACAGTTATCATAGTCTGCCTCACCTGGTTCGCAAATGTTATTACCGCAAATTGGTGAAACTGGTACCTCAGTGGGTTCAGGCTTTATTGTCGGGCTAATATGTGGTGTTATGTCAGGAGTTTTTACCGGCCCACCGCCGACACACAATGTATATTCAAGCCCGTAAGTCCAGCCGCAAACACCCGTTGATTGCACTTCACATTTGGCATATTTCAAACAAGAATACTCTTCACGATACAGGCAAATGCTCTCCATTGGCCCGCGGGTTTCATCGACACACAGCTCCCCCGAGCAACCCCCGACAATGCATACCGAAACAGTTACCGGTAAAGGTTTAACTTCAACCGCACTACTCAAATTTACAAATGCCAAAAAAGAAAGGGTGGCTAGAAAAGCGGCAGGTATAAAAATGCTTTTTAACTTGGTCATTTTTTTACCTTGGCGCAATCCTAGCACTAAAATTTTAACAATTCAACCTTTGCCAATAACCCTATCCACAAAATTCATTCCATGCTTTCGTTTGATTAAACTCTTTCCGATTTTTTTAGCTTCCCGAACCAAAATTCCATTTTTCTTGCCTTTGTTTTCCAATTCATATTTTTTATTTTTATAATCAATTTTTAGCAAAATTTCGCTGCCGTTAGCGTCGCCGACAAAATATTCGGCCCTTTTAAAGTAGAAAGTTTTAATCTGGTTAGCCAATTTGTATCACCTCCTTCATGAGCCTCTGGCTCATTGATTTACAAATTGCTATTTTCTTGGCGAAAGTTTGAGGTTAGAAGACACTAATCTGTAAACCAATTAGCGTTTGGTTTACAGCAACAAGAAGATAGTATTACGATATCCACCACTAAGCACCAGTATAATACATCTGCTATACTTGGGGCAAATGCTCTACATTCCGCTTATTCGCCAAGACCCAAAAAGTGACGACTGCCTGCGGTGCTGTGCCTTAATGGTTGTCAAATTTTTTGGCGACAAAATTACCAGAGACGAAGTATGGAGAAAGCTGCACGTTTACAAAAAACATTCAGGCCTCTTTGGAGCATACTTTTCAGATCTCGGGAGGCTAGCTTTAAAAAAGGGCTACAAAGCAGTCATTTATCACTATGATTGGCATTTTTGGAATATTGAAACCGTTGAGTCGCTGCATAAAAGCACCAAATCGCTTTTAGCTTCTCTTGCAACACTACGAAAGGAAAGCAAGTCTTTTGGTGTTAAACGCGAGATTTCAAAACAGCTGTTATACGTTAAAGACGGCGGAAAATATATTTTTGAAATACCAAATTTAGAAACCATTGACGGCTTTCTGCAAAAAAAAATACCCGTTATCATTAGCGTATGGGGCCAAGACTTTTACAAAAACCCCAAAGAAGATTACCGCCACGTAATTATAGTTTCCGGCAAAGACAGGGATGAATATATCATCCGCGATCCCTACCTTGCATTGGAAAGAATTAATGAGCAAGAACTTGATTTTGCACTTAAAAGAAGGGGTGGGTGGATGATGGTCATCGAGCCAAAACTGGACACTTCAAAACTAAAACAGGGAACTTTGAGGTTTTAACTTAGTATATTTCCGGTTTTACTTGCCGCAATAGCGGCAACCGTCCAGCTGGGCAAGTGGCCTTCGTGTTCTTTTTGGAAGTCGGGATCTTTAAAGTCGCCTGGGGTAACTGAACCGCGACAATTCGCTGCCCCGCAATTGCAGGCAAACTTGTGCATTGTTTCTTCCGTAATTTCGGTAGTCGCATAATCATAAGTAACTTCTTCATCCGCTTTGATATTGCGTTTTGCAATTAAGGTTTCGTCATCTGCCCACCAAGTGTTGGGGTCGCAGCTGTGGTTGATGTACATCCTGTCATCCTGGACAAAAATAAACCTGTCTTTGTAGTGATGGATGAACTTGTGATACTCGCTCCGTACTGTTGATATCTTGTCGGGGGTCAACTGAATTGTATCCGGCTCCATTTTCCAAATAACAGCTCCCACCGGAATGTCACGAGCCGCAATTAAACCGATTCCCTCTAATTCACTTTTGCTAACCGTTACGTCAGGATTAAGCATATTTATATTATAATACATAATACATATATGGACACAAAGAAAAAACACGCTCTGGTCATAATCCTGCTCTGGCTTTTTGCCCCCGCTGCTTGGGTATTGATGGTCCGCGACAAGCGCTATTGGAGCTGGCTCCCGACCCTGCTCATCATAAACGGAATTGTTTTTACTTTAATAGCGCTGTATTTAAATAAGTTTTTATTTTTACTATTTGCCACACTTCAAATCCCCTACGGATTGTTTTTACAAAAAAATTCCACTTATCTAAAAGCAAATCTCGCAGTCATTATTGTAATTTTTACACTAGACTTACTTTTCGGTTTAGGAACCATCTCCACTCTTTTTGACATATCGCGCCTCCTCTACTAAAATAGCTTCTTACTATGTCAGCTGAAATACAAATTGACGATCGTGTAAAAAAAGATTACAGGTATCTGGGAGTCGCTGTGGTAAGCGATAACAGAGCCACCTTCGCTTATTGCACGTTAGCTATTGAAGCAATCGCTACGGGAAGCGGTTGTGATTTTAATTTCGTGTCCACGCTTCCCTAAAGATGATCCTGGAATACCGACAATCCCATTTACCACCAGAAGTCAATAATCATTCAATTACTGCAGCTTCGGCCAGTCGAATAGACAAATAGGTGCCAAAGGATGAGTTTGTCAACAAAGACAAACGCTCATGATAACTAAATTCTCCCCAAAACCCGCATTACAGAAACAACTTTGGAGACTGCATTAATGTAAGCGCACATACGAAGGGACAATCGTGGCTTATCTAAATGAACATGCCACATTTCGGCAAATGCCCTATCCATAATAATTTTTAATTTTTCAAAGACTTCCTGCTTTTCCCAGTAATAGCCCGATAGATTTTGCACCCATTCAAAGTAAGAAACTGTTACCCCGCCTGCATTTGCCAATACATCCGGAACCGACAAAATTTTTCTTCTCAAAAGTATTTCATCTGCTTTGGGTGCGACAGGACCATTTGCCAACTCGATAATTACTTTTGCTTTGACATCCTTGGCGTTTTCACCAGTGATAACATTTTCTAGTGCGGCAGGAACCAAGACATCTACGTTTAGAGTTATTAGTTCCTGGTTAGTCAGTTCATGATACAAACCCAAAACTGACCCTGTCTTTTTTTTGTGTTCCATAACTTTCTCTAAATCTATTCCCTTCGGATTGTAAACTCCGCCCTTGGAGTCGGAGATTGCCACGACTTTATAGCCCCCGTCACTTACAAACTTCGCAAACCAGTAACCGACATTGCCAATCCCCTGAACAGCGATAGTAGAGTTACGAGTGACGAGTGAAGAGTGATGAGTCAACTTTTCCAATGTATAAAAGCCGCCCAAGCCGGTTGCTTCTTCCCTACCCTGTGACCCGCCTATTTCCAGAGGCTTACCGGTAAATGTTGCCCGCGGGTTCACTTGGAGTTTTTGAGTTTTGGAAGTTTGGGTTTTTTCTATCTCGTCTACCATCCATGCCATAACCTGACTGTCTGTATTTACATCCGGCGCCGGCACGTCAGTCCACGGACCGATAAACTTTCCCGCCCAGCCGGCGTATGTTCGGGATAACCTTTCGAGCTCCCCAACTGACAATTCCCCGGGGTCAACGACAACTCCGCCTTTTCCACCACCATAGGGAATACCGACAACGGCCGTCTTCCAGCTCATCCACATCGACAAGGCCATTACTTCGTCTTGGGAAACTTGAGGGTGAAATCTTATCCCACCTTTATATGGCCCACGGGCGCTGTTGTGTTGCGACCTGAAAGCTTTAAATTGTCTAATTGCTCCGTTATCCATTTTCACCCGAAGAGTATTTTTGTGGAAACGCTCGGGCTTTGAAAGGTAGTCAACCTCTTTTTTGGAAAGCTTTAGTAACTTAGCTACTTCTTTCAGTTGAGAAACGGCATTTTTATATAGGCTTTCAGGCATGAAAGTAGTCTAGCACTTTTGTAAAGATTTTGTTAGAATACTTGCGGATGGTGATTTTATGAATATAAGCCGCTTGTCATGTCTCATAAGAACCTCTAGGAAGGGGGCGATTATTCATGGTAGTCGTCAAACGACTCAAGGGAGAGTCGGAAGACAAACTAATTGCTCGCTTCAAGAAAAAAGTCTTGTCGGAGAAAGTTTTGATTGACTATAGAGAAAGGGAGCGCTACAAAAGTCCCTCGGAGCGACGCAAAGAGAAAAAATATAAAATAGAGCACCTTCGCGAGTTGGAGAAAAAAAGAAATTATTAAATATAATTTCTAATAAATAATTTTCTATGATGCTTAGTCGGCCCGAACCTCTCTAGTGATTTAATATGATCCACTGTACCATAGCCTTTATTGTGGTACCAAAAGTATTCAGGGTGCTCTTCATTTAATGCAACCATTAAACTATCGCGATAAACTTTGGCAATAATTGACGCAGCTGCTATAGTCATACTTTTAGCATCTCCTCTTATTATAGGTATTTGTTTAGACTTTCTAATATTAGCTACATTTGGGACATAAAACCCATCTATGAGTAAATAATCTATACTCAACATGCATGAAATTGTAAACTTTTTAATTGCCGAACGAAAGGCGAAATTTGTCGCTTTGACTATTCCCGCACGGTTAATTAGTCCGACACTGCCCACTCCAATGCCATAACCAATACAACTGGCTTTTATCCAACTGTCGGCACATTCTCGCTGGCCTACTGATAATTTTTTAGAGTCATCAATTCGTATTTTTTGTTTGAGCAAAGAAGCTCGATAACAGGAATGCGGAGCAAAAGCAACGGCGGAGGCAACCACGGGCCCGGCAAAGCTTCCCCTCCCTACTTCATCCGCACCGGCAACCGATAAACCTTTCCGCCAGAATGTATTTTCAAATTTATAACCAGTTAAGTGCATTTACTTGAATATTTTAGCAAAGAACGCTACAATTTTAACTTGTGAAACCAAGTCACCCGATAAAAAACACCCTAGGCTTCCTGTCGGAGGTAAAAAGTGAGATTTCAAAAGTCACGTGGCCAACCCGAGATGAGGTAACAAAACTCACACTCATTGTGGTAGCTGTTTCTCTTATTGTAGGGCTTTACTTAGGAGGGCTGGACTACCTGTTCACAAAACTATTAGAATTAATCATCTACAAATAACATGGACAATACACAAATACATGATTCCGGAGTATCGGAGCGCGGCACTGGGTCCAAAAAAATTCCGGGGCACATCAAAATAAGCGACGAGCAAAACAAAAACGCAAAATGGTTTGTGGTCCACACAACCAGCGGCCACGAGGCAAGAATCGCCGAGACACTGCGCCAGCGGGTAGAGACCATGAATCTGGTCAGCAAAGTGCTTGAAGTATTAATCCCGACACAAGACAGAGTAGTCATCCGCTCCGGAAAAAAGTCGACAGTCAAAGAAAAAATATTTCCGGGCTATATGTTAATCAAAATGGAATTGGACGACCCGACATGGCTCGCCGTGCGAACAACGCCAGGGATAACAGGCTTCGTCGGATCCAGCAATAAACCTACGCCGCTTTCAATTGAAGAAGTGAAAAATATTCAAAAGTTTGTCTCCGCTCCTGCGCCAAGATTTAAAACTAAATTCAGTGTCGGCGAAGCGGTTAAAATTACTGACGGGCCTTTCGCTGATTTTTTGGGTTCTATTCACGAAATTGACGAAGAGAAAGGCAGGATCAAAGTATTGGTAAGTATCTTTGGCCGAGAAACGCCGGTGGAACTTGATTTCTTGCAAATTCAAAAGGTTTAAATTTTTATTAATAAAATGGCAAAAAAAGTTAAAACAGTTCTTAAAATTAACCTTCCTGCGGGCGAAGCCACTCCGGCGCAGCCTCTGGGACCTGCCTTGGGTCAGCACGGCGTGGCAATCATGGATTTTGTCAAGGCCTATAACGACAAGACAAAGGACATGAAAGGGAACACAGTCCCTGCTGTCATAACTATTTACGAAGACAGAAGCTTCGATTTTGAGATAAAGCTTGCCCCGGTCGCCGATATGATCAAAAAGAAGCTGGGTATTCAAAAAGGTTCCGGAGTACCGAACCGGGATATTGCGGGAACTCTTTCCGTTTCCCAGGCGGAAGAAATCGCTAAAGAAAAAATGCGCGATCTTAACACCGACAACGTGGAAGCCGCACTCAAAATTGTTATCGGGACTGCCAGGTCGATGGGAGTAAAAATCAATGGGTAAAACTAAGACAGCTTTTGTTGCCGGCGTTGAGGAAAAACTTTCCGGCAAAGAGCTTTATGAAAAACGAAAAAAAGCAAAAGAAGAGAAAGCCACCAAAGTACACATTCCGGGCCTTAAAGGCGGACAACGGGTAGTTGCCGTACAGTCCGACTTGCCGCCAGAAAGCGAACTCCACTCCGAGCAAACTTCGGGAAACGAGGAAGCCAAAAAACGTAAAACAAGGCTAAAAGTCAGAAGCAAAAAATACAAGGACTCCAAATCTAAAGTGGATCCTGCCAGACTTTATAAATTAGATGACGCGGTCGCTCTTTTAAAAGAAATTTCCTATTCTAAATTTGATTCAACTGTCGAACTTCACCTAGTTGTGCGGAAGGATAACTTAAGCGCAAACATCACACTGCCCCACTCTACCGGCAAAGTAAAAAGGGTTGAGGTTGCCGGGGACGAAACAATAAAAAAACTTAAAGACGGAAGGATAGATTTTGATGTACTTTTAGCAACGGGCGACATGATGCCAAAATTGGTCCCGTTTGCAAAACTTTTGGGTCCAAGGGGTTTGATGCCAAATCCCAAAAACGGGACGCTAATCAAAAACGAAAAAGAAATCAGCAAATTTTCAGCCAACTCAATTACTTTAAAAACTGAAAAATCAGCGCCCATCATCCACACAACTGTTGGGAAACTTTCCATGCAGAAGAAAGAACTGGACGAAAACATTACCGCGATCCTGGAAACGCTAACTAGCAAACAAATAATAAAAGCTTACATTTGCTCGACAATGAGCCCTTCGGTCAAACTTGCTCTTTCCTAATAAAGATATGGTCCACGAGGATTATAATTGAAGACCGATATCATGACTACTATTATCAGAACACAAAAAGCTGTCCAGAAAACAGTCATCAAAAAAGTCGCCAATGCCCAATGAAGCCCACGCTTTAGCCCGACATATAAAGCCGGGAAAAAGAGCAACACCCCGTAGACGGCTATCGACAAAATCAAAATGATTATAAAAAGTATCGGCCCCAAATAATTGCTGCCAAAGTAAATGAAATTACTCGAGGTAGTCAGGAGAACCAGAGCAAAAGTATAAGCCATCATAAGTAGCGGTGAGAAAAAGGTAACGACTGCCACAACCAACCCCGTTTTGACATAATCCTGGCCCGTCAACATACCGGCTTTACCGACACCCGCTTTAGCACTCGGTTTCGCCGCTTGTGCAGCCGCCTCAACATTGGCTCTCCGTAATTGCAATCTCCTGTAAACTGCGCGGACAAAGAAAACAAAACCAGCCAGAAATAGCACCACTACCAGCAACCCCCACAAGATTTCCTTGCCATAGAGCTTAATTTGTCTGTCGGCATATACGCCTTTGACCGAATAAGACTCCAGGGCGGCCAGATTTGAGGCTGTCTTTGTCACCGTACCACTCCCTATCTGACTCACAAAACTTGTCACCTTTGGGTTCCTTAGCTCCACTCCGTATGCCGCGTCGGACAAAGGCGCGAGACTTGCCTCTTCAAATCTGTAGTTGACTCCGCCCTTGGCGTCTTTAAGGAAAAGGTCCGAGTCCACGCTTATCCCGACAGTCATGCTTCGAATCGACTCATTAGCCTTAAGAGTTTCAAACGTGTAATTGTAGGCCCCGACGATGTTTTTCTTCGCATAGCCAAAAGCCCGATAATAGACAAAAAACGAACCGGACCCATCGGGCCGCACGGACTTGGGCAGATAAACTGTTAATGTGTCACCGCTATAATCGGTTCTGGCTTTGTAAAAAGTAGCGTCCCCAAGGTAACCGCCGAAATAGTCAGGACTACTCCACTGTTCACAGTTAAGGTTGTTGTAGTAGTTGTAGTAATAGTCTACCGGAAGCTCGGGTGTCAAAACATTTGGGAGATATCGAAGGCAAAATTCAGGTTTATAAATCTGATAGACCATGACTTCCCTTGGCTCAACCTTAGGCACGCGCAGGTAAACCTTATTCATGCTCGAGGTCGTTACGTTGCTGAAGGTAACTTTCAAGGTCACAACCGCTTCCCCGTTACCCCGCATGACGACAGAGTAGGAGTGATCCTGACCGAAAATCGGATTACCGGAAGGTACGGATGTTGGATATGGATACGGGGGTATTATCGACTCAGTTACAACATCATTTACGGCACGGCCTTGGCTGTCTGGCGGCAGTTGGGCAAAAACGGGAACAGCAAAAACAAAAAGAAAAGCTAATAAAAAGAAGAATAGTATCTTGGTCTGTTTCACTGTATTACATATTAATAGTAGTACTACAAGTGTTTCCTTGTCAATCTTTGATATCATTAGTTAATGACAGATTTCGAGCCTCAAACAATACCGCCTAGACTTGATATAACGCCTGTTCGAGACTATTCCCAGAAAGAACATCCGCTCCCGAGTGAAAAAGCACTTGGGCTGTTAGATAACATCCGAAAGTACAAAGAGACACTACCCGATGCCGATAATAACAGACTTGCAGTTATTATCCCGGCGAGGAGAGCTTCTCACCTTCTTCAGACAGGATTGCCCATACTTAACCGCCAAATTAAAGAGTGTGTTGATAAAGAAAAAATTGACGGAGCAGATATCGCAATTGTTCTTAACCGTGGCGGTGACGAAGCTGATCAACAGTTTGCAAACGACTTTCAAGTTGAAGCTGCAACTACTGTTAATCTCTACGAAAAGGGTGGAAGACTATACACGGATTCACAATACACACAAGAAGCAAATCTAGCTGAACTTAGAAAGAGCACTATTAATTTCTTCTTTATTCATCAAGAAGACGTTGACGTTAACTCTGGAACTGCCAATGCCCTCAGAACTGGTTTCCAAGCCTTTGTTGATTCTGCTAAACGAGAAAACACCGTACACAAATATTATCTGACTCCTGGCGCTGACAATAGGTTATACACCGGTAAACAAGGTGATAACTTTACAGGTAACGGACTGTTGCGAATGATGGAAATTGCCGAAGCAACCGGGTGTTTTGCAGTCGGAGCAAAACTGGAACCGGTTGTGATGGATGAAAATGGATATATTTTGCCAGACAAAAAGATTGCGGGTTTAGTTAGGGCTACTGCCAATTTACACACCTACTCGCCCGGAGCAAAGTGGTCCCCAGGAGGCGGCACATTATCAGCTGGCCGAGACGCGTTGGCAGCTCAAACCGCAATTATGGATGGCGGCCTCCAAGTCGAAGATGTCAGTTTCGACATTGTTACAAGTGGTTTAATGGGAAAAGATATAAGGTTGACTGATCAAGTACGTGTAGTTTACTCAGCTCCAGCGGATCGAGGTTTATCGATAACAGAACAACTTAAAGAATTAAGAATACTAAAACCGATTATCTATGAGTGGGCGCGGGCAAATGAGCCTCTGGAAAATTTAATCAAAAGACCGGAACTTCCGGAAGATTGGGCAAAATTGGTTAGGTGGTTACAAGGACAAAAATATGCGGAAAATTATTTTGGGCAAGCGTTTGTGCGGGCTTTGGCCGGCCCGAATCTTTTTAATATTATAATCGAAAACATCAGAACAATTTTGAAAGATTGTGGCTGGAATAAGAAAGCAATTAAAGAAGCTGTCTCTCTTGCCAGAGAGCTTCCTTCATATTTGACAATAAATTCAGGGTTGACCAGAAAGGATTATGATAAAGAAGGCGGAGTCAGTTGGTAACAATCTCATTCTCCCTTGATAAAGGAATAAGGATCTTTGCTAAAATGTATCAATGGCAGAAAACTCGGCCGCATCTGAGCCAACTACAAAACATCTACCTAAAAGAGGGTTTTTATGGCTTAAGGTCGCAAGACGAACCAACCCCAACCACAGAGTCAAATCCACTAAATGAAGTATTTGCTGCACTCGAGCGCGCTTCCGTCAAGGTCGACCTGATTCGCAAATCGGGTGAAAAAGAGGTCGAAAAACTACAAAGCGGGACCGCGACAGTAACCGAAAACGGCCAAGACGTGCCATATGCAGCAATCTTATTAAGCTCGCATCAACTGGCTGTTCTAAAACAAATGCTTACACTTGGTGAACAGTTCAACCTTTCGCTTACCGACTCAGGTGGAAACAGGGTAACCAGATCTTTGAAACCGGAACAGATAGGACTGCCAGCTGAGCCTTACAATACGGGAGAGCCATTTTCTGATTTTATTTCAGGTCTAACCGAGCCGGAAAACATCAAGGACTGAGGGTATCATTGTCATACCAACCGATAATCCTTTACCCTATGGGGAAATAGGGGTTATTGATAACTGGAATCCGATACCCGGCCAAAAAACAGGGTTACACCACTTCAGTTTTTTGGCAGTCGACTCCGGATTTCCAAACGGTGTGCCTGATGAACTCGCCGTAGCCTCGAAGGACGTTGACGAAAGTAGATACAAATATCTAATAAAGTTCTCGGAGAAACCTTAAACCAAGTGGGGCACAAATAATTCAGGTCAGTAACTCACTTTCAGTCCACTTTAAAAAACCCGAATTGTTTTTTTATCCTTAAAAATTTATGGACATTTAAATCAAGTTCATTTATTTCTTTGGTTTCATCAATTAGCCCAGAAACTTTTTGAGCTTGCTCGGTTAGTTGGTATTTTTCCACCATCGCTTTATATTTGGACCACTTAAATCCGGGCAATCTGAATAACGAAACCAAATCTACCAAATCTTTCCTGCCTTTAGTACTCCTTACCCGCTCTACAAAGGCTTTTTGCTTTAATATTGCAAGTAATTCAACAGCCGGCAGACGAAAACCTTCTACCAATACTGTATATTCTTCAATCTTTTCAGCAGGGATACCAGGATTGGAGTAAAAAGGAAGGTATATGTCAATTTGCAATTCCTCCACTCTTGCTTCATATTTTTTCAGCCGTTCATTTTTACTTAGCTCAAACTCCTGCTTTAACCTTTCCAATTGCTCATACTCGACCACAACATCAATATCTTTTGATTTTAATACCCGGGTGTAAAGATAAACTGCCCAGCCTCCAATCAGGATAAACTCATAGCTTTTTTTAAGCTTTTTTAGTAGTTCCCAACTTTTGCCGGTGATAATATCAGTGTAATAGGTCATCGATTCTGTCTTTCAATGCTTGTGTAAATTCTTTGGCATACCAATCATTTAAATTCCAGATATCAACAAATGTCTGGGCTAATGTAGTTTTACCTCCATAACTGCTGATAAAAGGATCAGACTTAAGGATATACAAATTGGGTTTACCTTCAACAAAATCAAATCGTGAAGCAAGATCTTCCTTGCTCTTTGCGTAGACAAAAACTTTATCGTAATCAGCCGGAGCTTCTTTTAATATGAACCGAGCAGTACTATAGCCGGCAAAGATACTTAAAGCAGGCATCATGCCTTCAATCTCCAGTAGAGGTAAATCCACCCGACCCTCAAAAATTGTGTCATTGGCGAGGTTGCGAACACTTGCCCAATAATAAAGAAGCTTTTCAGGATCTTCAAGCGTAAAGTTTCTACCGGTTACCCGTGCTGCACCCATAGCCCGTGTCGGCTTTAAAGCTTGAAAAATGGTGCTTGTGGAAAAATTAAACTTAGCCGCCAAATCCTTTTGGACAAAAACGCGCTCGCCTTTTTCAATACTCCAATAAAGCAACTCCCGCCACACCATTTCGATTTTCTTCATAGAAATACTACCTCATTTCTACAGTAATCGAAACGGCAAGTTTTGTCAACACCCGCCAAAGAATATAGTTGCCAATAACGGATGATGCTCAGAGTTTACCCTGTCCACCATGCCGATCAACACTCACACCTGTCCCTGGGAAATCTGCTCCTGATTCTCCTGGCATATTAATCACCCCCTCACAGGCAAAATCCTGACTCTGTCCAGTAAACAAAAATGCTATAATCGGAGTGTGAAGTTAAACAAGTCGGCTATTGATAAAATCCGCAAAAAGTATAATCTCGTGCTTATACTTCTGCATGGATCCCAAGTTAGTGGCAAAACCCACTCAGCCAGTGATATAGACATTGCAGTATTACCAAAGCCGGGCGTCAGTTTTGATCTGCTTAACTTATATACGGATCTGGGAAAGGTCATTAAACCGGCAGACAAACTGGATATTACGAACTTAGCCAACGCTGACCCCTTGTTGTTGTTCACAGTTACCACTGAAAGCAAACTTATCTCAGGAAGCGGGAAAATTTACACAAGTTTAAAACTGACTGCATTCAAGAAATATAACAATTATCTACCCTATCTCGAAATGGAGAAAAAAGTAACTCTCACAAATCTGAATAAATATGTCGCCGGTTGATATCCAAATCATTACTAGAAAAGCAAAGCTAATCGAAGTCGACCTGGCCATTTTGGCAAAAAATCAGCCGAAGAGCTACAAACAGTACTTAAAAAGCGCCACATCACAACTTATTATTGAAAGACTTCTGGAGCGAATTGTGGGAAAAATGATTGATATTAATTATCACCTCTTAAGCGAGCGATGTGGGTTTGTACCTAACAACTACACACAATCGTTTACTGAGCTTGGAAAGCGAGGAATAGTATCAGAAAAACTCGCAAATGAACTGGCAAAATCTGGTGGCCTACGTAACGCACTCGCGCACGAATATGATGAAATTGATCCCAAGAAAATTTATGAATCAATCGAAATGGCCTTAACCCAAGTCCCCAAGTATCTAAAGTCTGTGCTTAAGAAAATATATACTAGTTGCCATGGTTGAGATAAACACAGAAGTATCAGAACTTACGGATGCTGTTAGTGCTGAAATTATACCAGAGGAAGCTAGGTTAGGTGCAGATGAAGCCCTTTCGAGATTGGGTCTTGAAACTAAAAGGTTAATGCTTTTACCTTTCATTCATGACGAGCAGCATGTTTTTGTTACAAATAATCCTAATATCTACACCAGATTCCACAGACCTAGAATTGATAAAAATCAAGAACTCCCACCAAGCAACATAGTAAAGATTGAAGAGTGGATTGCAGGCATAGCCCCATTTATTGCAGTTGTGCCAGAAAAGTCACAAGATAGAATCGAGGCGTTTTTTGCTAATGATGTACTCGCCGAAGGCCAAGTTGCACGAGTTGAAGGTGTAGTAATACAGCAAAATTATTCCAACCCTTTATTAGACGCTTTTGGCTTAAGCCGATACTTAAGGCATCCAGATATTGGTATCCATATCTATGACGAAAGTGGAGCGTTCGCTCAAAAAATAAACATGCATTTTATAGATACTAAGACAGCCAAACGAATAGATACGATCAACGATCAGGCGCAACAGATGTCTCCGGACCAAATTGCTACAACAAAAGAAAGGCTAAACAGAGTTTTCACAGCACTGGAAGAAGACGGTGTAACTGAACGCTTAGTTGAGAATCAACACTCGATAGGCCAGATAGCAGACATAAGAGGTTTATCCGTAATAGACCTTGCAGAAATATGTTTGAAATACAAATCAGAGCAAGAGTGGTTAGAAAATACAGATCTTAATAGTATTGCCAACATGACACCCACTCAACTTGCAGTGTTAAGGCTAAGGAAACAAGGCTATCAAAAAGGGGTAGTTACTGATGGTGAACCCATCTTACCTTCAGATATGGATATTATTAAGCACGCTGTCGAACTAGCGAGGGAAAACGGCGATGAACAAATCGCTGATAGCCTACAAATGCAGTTACTAGAAGCTGAAGGTGGATTAAAAAGATACCAGCATAATATTGGTAGGGGTGGAATTTTTAGAAAATTAGATCACGCTGAAATTGAAGAAGGATACCTTACTTTTTTTGGTCTACTTGATAAAATATTAAAAAGTGGCCGACTTATACCAAGAAAAGCCACTTACTCCAAAGGTACATATTTACAATCTGTAAGTCTTCACAAAGACGACCCAAACGATCTTTATAATTTTGTTCTTTATGCTATGAACCCAGGGGAAAGAGTAAAAAATATTCGAGCTCGCCCACTGATCATAGAAATTGCCGACAGACACATGCCCACTTTTAAACACCAACAAAATGTTGTTAAATACGTACCAACTTCCCTTCATGGATCGCTTAGAAGAGTAATTGTTCATGGTGATGAACAAATAGACAGAGTTGGCAATATCCTTAAAGAATCTGGTTATGAAGATGTATCGGTTTGCAGTGTAGATATTTGGTCTAGAGAAATCGAATACTTAAAGGCTGCCAAAGATCGATCTATGGCTGATTTGATTAGCAGAGTTGACAAAAAGTAAGAGTCTTATCATGACTCACTCACTGACTTTGCAAGACTACTTGAAGTAGAAAGTGCCAAAATTCTGCAAGAGACTTAGTCTGCTAAAATACGTCAATGACTGAAAATTCGGGCGCGCCTGAGCCAACTACAAAACAGCTACCTAAAAGAATGAAGTGTTTAATGCTCTCGAGCGCGCTTCCGTCAAGGTCGACCTGATTCGCAAATCGGGTGAAAAAACGGCCAAGACGTGCTATATGCAGCAATCTTATTAAGCTCGCGTCAACTGGCAGTTCAATTCTGCTAAAAAACTACATGAGCGATTATACGGGACCGCAACCGAAGAGCAACAGGCAGCCCAATATCCTCCAGCCAAGCCGACACAATAAGAGCCTTTAGGCCCAAAAACTCTTGAAGTTATTGTATTGTGGGAAAGACAATTGATATAAACTATCACATATTAAGCGCGGACTACAAAATAGTACTTGAGAAATTAAACTAAGCGGTTGGTTCCGGCTCGCCTACGGGAGATCTACCAGCTTCAACTTCCCCAGTCAGGGCAGCAAATATCTCCTTATCCGATACACCGCGCCCTCTGGCTCCTAAAACGGCTTCATTGACATCCGCTGCATCTTCCTCGCTCAACGACTCTAAAAATTCATCGAGTGGAGACAAAACTTCTATTTCCTCTGGACCATGTATCATATAATCACCTCCTAGATAGACCTACGATTTATAGTATATAATAGTTTTCAACTTGTATGACACCTGAAATGCGTAAAAGCTTTGGAATAGAGGTATATCGAATAGAAAGCGCTAATCAAAAGGAAGCCGAGCCGTTTGTTGGCCGAGTCGTAAAAAGGGTCAAACAACTTCAGGGAAAAATTGAGAACCCCCACCCAAATTTTGATCCGATTGAACGCGCACGAACATTAAGTGACCTTCTTTACGAGCCAAATTTGGCAACCCAAACAAAAGCTGGTGCCCAGGCTGTTTTTAGTGAGCTGACCAAAGAATATTTCTTTGCGACTGACGACTACGATAGCGCGCTTTTAGTTCTCAAAACCGGCTTGGAGATGCTAACTAGTCCGCTAGACAAACAGGGAGTTGAAGCTTTTGAGCTTAAGCTTAACACCGCATTCGAACAACTAAAGGACACCGAAGGCCAAGCACTTGCTTTTTCTTTTGATTTAAAACCAACTGAGAACCCCAATGAAAAAGAAATTGAGCTGGTGGCCATAGGTATTCCCGAAGACTTAGTGAATTTGACTAGCGTACCCAATTTGGTATCTATAGAACAATGAGCGGACCCGGAGAAACACCAGTGGAACTAGGGGGCAACGCTGCCGTGCCGGTTGCCACAGAAATAAGACAGCCCGGCGGGGCGTTAGTAGAAGCTCCTGTAAAGATTGTCTTTTTAAGGCAGCCCGTCGCAAAATTGAGAATGGCTTATGAGGGAACACCAACAGCTCTTCGAGCTAAAACCGCGGCTGAACGTGGTTCTCTGGCGCAAAGACTTCAATACGTAAAGGGCTGGAGAACTCCACAAAACGTGACAGAAGAAGAACGAATACAAATGCTTGAACAAAACCTTAGCCAAAATATCCAAACTTACGGAACGGAAGCTGCGGCTGGGGCTTCTGTGGAACCAACCGACAAAGGCGTACTAGACTTCGCAAGAAGGCATGCCACAGCTCGTCGAGCAATAACAGTCAACACTTCACTTCAGGCCGGTAAGACTGCCAGAACTGAACAACAAAGAATAGAAGCTGAACTTCACGCCCAATGGGAAGCGCAAAAAGCTTCCCTGCCGCCTGGCTTACGCCAAGTCGCTGAAGATGCCGAAGCAAGAGGTGCTGCAAACGTAATCAGTCCAGAAGCCAGAAGAGAAAACCTCACCATGGAGGCTGTAACAAAAGACGGCACGCCAATAATATTTAAAGGGGTAGGTAAATTTACCGGTAGAGATGTTCCAATATTTTTCAATACAGATGATGTCAAAGCTAGTTCAGTAGTCGCAATCGGCACAGGGCCAAACGGCGCCGACAATATGAAAGTATACGAGGCCACAACTGTCAGCATGCGTGATGCTAATGACAAGAAGGCTAAATGGGATGGCCAAGTTATACTCAGGCCGGTTATTGACCCAAAAGAAGAAGGTCAGCTGTATCAATCAAGGACTGTGTTTTCTACGGAGCCTTCGGCTGGAACGCTTGATGTTCCCTTACCAACCGATGTTCGAGAAAGGCTAGGTATTCCACTAGAAACAAAGCAAACTATTGAACGAAGACTTCAGCCAACCAGTATAGTGGGAAGATTGACTAGAAAGTAAACTTCAGAGCTTCCCCAAAAAATCCTCAAGTTCGCCTGCAATTACAGTTTCAAGACTTTCGCCTTTGTCATTAACAACTAAAGCTTGCGCTTCCTGCCATTTTGCATCGTTTTTAGGATCTCCCAAAACGCTTTTACCTAAGTCTTTCACCTTATCTGTAATTCCGCTCTTTTGATCTTGCAAACTATTGATTACTCGCTCCATTGTAACGTTGGCAGCAATAAAAATTGTTTTATCTATTTCTTCTTGAGAATAACCGGCCTCTTTCTTTTTGAAACTAAATTTTGAAACAACATCGGCTACTTTATTCATAGTCTTTATCCCCCCATCCTTTTAGCTGTATCAATAATAATCGGCATTCCATCGCGTGCTGCAGCTGCTAAACCCGCTCCTGCAACGGCTCCTAATGCAAAACCAGACTTGCCTTTGCCTGCCACCGAGCCAATACCACCACCTATCAAACCGCCCACCAACGCACCTGCCAATATCACTGCGTCCTGCATTTGAGCCAAATCTTTAGCTTGCTCTAAAACCTGTCCGCTTAGGCCTTCGGCAAAAGCGGCTTTAGCTAAAATAAGATTAGTTGTTTCAGCAAGCACGACTGACAACCCCACTTTAGCTCTAAGAGGTGCTTCAATTAATTCGTCTAATGCAGCTCTCCCACCTTTTATAACAGCATCCCAGACCTTCGAAGCTCTGTCCGCGACTGGTCCGCCCAATCCAACAGCTCTTTCCGCCAAACCAACGCGGGGTGCCTGCTCAACCTGAGGTAATGCTTCACCAACCATATCTACCATGTCGTTATTCTATACTTTATATTTCATCCTTGCAACTGACCAGCCTTCATTTATCCTTTTCGAGTAGCTTTGATACCGCTTTTGCAAACTCTCGCAAATTATCTAAATCCTCATTTTTAGTCTTGTAGACAACATTGTAATCGACGTCGACGCATTCATGAACCAAAACGTTACGCAAACCACAAGCGTCTACTAATTTTTCGCTTAGTTTCTTTGAGATAATATTAGCACGTGCTAATTCGCGAAAAACATCTGCAGCTTCGTCTTGCCGCTTAAGCGAAAGCGCAGCGATAACCATGGTCACCATATCAATACAAGATTCAATAGCAACCTGCAGCCTTCTATCTACCAAACCCTGTATATCTTCGTCCTCTCGAATTTCATCCAGGCCAAATTCCATTGTCTCGAGCTTGGCCAGTTTATGCTTAAGTTTATCCAAGAGCCTGGTTAAGGTCACTTTGTCCACGATCATATTTATCCTCCTTAATCTGTTTATATAAAAAATACTTATAAATCTCGCGTATGTACCCTTGGTCGTAAAACTTGCTCATAGCCCCAACTTCAAAGCGAATCCTGTCTAACTCACTTCTTTTATATAGAACGCTGGAGTCTTTGATTATACTCCGCAAAAAAATTTTTGAGCTACTTTCGTCCACGACTCTCACGTCGGAATTGGAAAATGGTAAATTACTTCCCACTTCAGACATCATTTCGAGCTCTCTCCTTAGAATGTCATGCTTTTTATCAACCACAACGGCAACATCCGTATCGCTTGTTGAAATAGAATATCCTTTAACCCGAGAGCCATGCAGATAAACCGCAATTACACACGGATAGATTTTGCGAACGAAACGGTCAAATTTTTGCCTCTGTTCCCCGGTTAATTTCATGTCTTGATTACACATTAATTTGACTATATAATTCATTTTGTCCTAAGACAGCAAGCATAAAAATAAGTCTTGCCGAGGCAGATATTTTTACGCGCCTCGAAGCGCGTTTTTTGGTTTTTTATGAACAAGAAAGACAAACCGGTTTTTGTCAAGAAATTAAGCGATGAATTAGCAAACGCTAAGTCGGTCGTGTTGGTTGACTTTTCGGGGCTGACCGTCAAGGCCCAGCAGGACCTTAAAAAAAGGTTTAAAGAAAGCAACTCCAAAATGCTTGTTGTCAAAAATACTTTGTTTAAATTGGCTGCAGAGGATGCCAAACTTCCAAAAGAGACTTTAGCAGACACAGTTTTGACCGGCCAGACAGCAGTTATCACGTCGGGCACCGACCCGGTCTCCCCTATCCAGATATTGGGTAAATTCGCTAAGGAATCCGTCAGTGTAACCGGCGAACCGCTTCCGAAGTTTAAAGTCGGAGTGATTGAGGGAAAATTCCAAGACAGCGAAAGTTTGGTTAAAATTTCAACTCTTCCGGGAAAAGATGTCTTATTAGGCCAGGTGCTTGGAAACTTGATGGCACCAGAATACGGATTAGTAAGTGTGTTAAATGCAAATATGCAAAAGCTAATTTTTGTATTAAGTGAAGCCGGTAAAAGGGGGTGAAATCTATGGCAGACGAACCAAAGAAAGACATGCCTGCGCATGCAGGATCTAAAAAACTATCAAGCAAAGTCGAAAAACTGGTAGACGAAGTAAGCAAACTTACTGTTTTGGAATTGTCCGAATTAGTCGAGGCTCTCCAGGATAAATTGGGAGTGACCCCACAAGTTGCCGCTGTCGCGGCACCAGCGGGGCAAGGCGCGGCAGCGGGTGAAACCCCTAGCGCACCTGAGTCCGCCGCGGGTGCAAATCAGACTGTTGTCATGACAGCTGCAGGAGCCAATAAAATCGCGGTTATTAAAGCACTCCGGGAAGTCAATCAGAACTGGGGTCTTAAAGAGGCTAAAGACATGACGGAACAGGTTCCGGTAGAAATTTTGAAAGACGCTAAGGCCGAGGATGCGAAATCCGCTGCGGATAAGCTTAAAGCGGCAGGTGCCACAGTCGAGCTGAAGTAAAAATTGTCAGGGGTTAAATAATATAGAAAGACACTTCTAAATATAACCCCTGACGGGTTGGGACAAGAAAGAGAAACTACAGCAGGCCTAAGGCCTGCTTAACAATATTGATCAGGACTCCAAGACCCCTGCCCTTTTGTAGCACGGCCATCACGCCCTTTCTGAGTGCGATATCCTGAACGGTCCGGCCACTTTCCATCCGGGTAACATCTCCTGAATAGAAAATAATCCTGGTCGTTGGGCTTCGGACTTGAGTGCATCGATGCACTCAAGTCCCTGAATTATACCGGCGAGGTTTGATACATGTCGGCGATAGTTACATCAATTCCCTTCCAGATAAGACGGCTACTGAAATTTTTCCAGAAGAAGATCTCCAAGAACTGTATAGAAAAGCTAGACTCAATAATAAATCGGTTGCGTCCTTCAAGCACGAGCTTGTTCTTGCAGCTTTAAGTGAAACAATTGAATTCAACTACTACTAGCTAATTACGGGGCGGATTTTTTATCCAAGAAGATTATTAACCGACGGCAAATTCCAAAACTTTCTTTGCCACATTCACTCCGGTTGCTTTTTCAAAACCTTCAAACTGACAAGCCCTATTAACTTCCAAAACTTTCCAGCCCCCGTCTTTTCCCCTCATCAAATCCACCCCACAATAATCCAGAGAAAATGTATCGGTTACTTTTAGTGCAATTTTCGAAGCGCTAGCATCCCCTGTTAAATCATAATTTTCAACGCTTCCGCCCCGCGAATAGTTAGTCAGGTAGTTGCCTTTACTCGCAATTCTTTTCATTGCACCAAGTACCTTGCCATTTAATACAATTACTCTAAGGTCTTCACCACCGGGCAAAAATTCCTGAAAAAGCAATCCCTTGACTGTCCTTTTATTGAAAGGTTTTAGTAGCCTTTTCAAGGCGCGTCTGCTTTTTATTTTATAAACTTCGGTGCCGCAACTTCCAACATTACTTTTAACAATAAACGGAAACCTACTTGGGTTTGCCCACGCAGTGGCAGATTCCTGGGAGCCGAAGACAGCTGAATTAATGAAAGGAATATCGTTTTTTAAATACACCAAATGTTGTGATGTTTTATCTAACGACGGCCACTTTTTAAAAGATGCCGAATTAATCACCTTTGCACTTTTTGATTCGAACCAATCTATTAGGAAATATTTATAAGGATTATACTCCGCCATTTCCCCCAGGGCACGCAAAAAGACACCCTTGGCTGGAGGAAGTTCTCTGCCCTTATACGAAAAAATATAGTTTTGGGGAGCTCCATTTAGTTTGATGTTTAAATATTTATAAAGATAAGCACGAAAAATTATGTTATTTTTTTTAGCTTCTTTCCTGAGCCTGTTTGGGGCATATGCTCTTGGACCACCTGTAAATACTATAAAATCAATGATTTTCATTTTATTTTAGATTTAAAATTCACAATCATTTCATCCAAAAATAAATCTTTAGCTCTCATACCAGGCTTTGGGAAACCGACTTGGTCGTTAATTTCAAAAACAAAGGCCTTACCATTTGCGTCCACCCCGAAATCTACGCTGAATAATGGGTTATCATATCTCGTATACAGCTCTTTTGCAATTTTTTGAGTAACTTGTTTAATCTTTTCCGGAAGGATTTCTGTATCCACTTCCATTATTCTGCCTCCTTGGGCTACATTAGCTTTCAAATTTCCTTGAGAGGGGGTCCGGACATGGGACCAGACGATTTTTTGATTAATTACAACCATCCGCAAATCATGAAAACCGCTGACAATCCCTTCAATACCCTTCTTGGTGTCTACAAATTCTTGAGCAATATAAAGAGGTCTCTTTTCTAAAAAATCAAATTTCAACGAATCTACTTTGGATCCGATAAATATTCCAAGACCCTTCAACCCGTTATTAGGTTTTAAAACTATAAAATCGGTTCTTACTTCAGGCAATACTTTCATGAGATTAATTTGTCTACCAATCCAATAAGTTTTCGGCATATACTCGCCTATTTCTTTGTATACCAGCCATTTGTCGCACGACAATCTTTTGAAGTCGTAATTGTCCACAACCCGGAGCGTATCAGATTTGGCGGGAAAAAACTTGCTTGCCGACCTGTCATAAACTAAGTCTAATTTGATTAGCTTATCCCGGAATTTCAAATGCCCTTCTCCTATAAATTCCCAAAACCCTTTGAAAAGTGCGTTTCCTTTATAGGTCCTTGTTGTAACCACAACACAACTAAGGCTCTTTACAACACATTTCATTATAAGATCTTCATAAACAGACCTTTTTTTGCCCAACCGGATAAAAGGATCCGTGTCCGTGTTATTTGAAAAAGCAATTCCTATTTTCGACATTCTTTTTCCAAAAATTCGGCTATTGCCTTAAATTCAGGTGAAACCGATTCGTCGTACGTTAATCCAGGACCTCTGTTTACTTCCAATACAAAATACTTTCCGTGGACATCCACTATCACATCTACTCCGGCAACTTGAATTCCCAAAGAATCTGCTGCGTTTATAGCTAGCGTTTCCAATTTGGAAGGGATGTCTTTAACGTTTAAAAAAATTTCTCTAGCACCCAAGGCAATATTATTTCTAAATTCATCTTTACTTGCGGAAATTTTCTCTTCCCAAACTCCAATTTTTTTGCCTAAAACCAAAATTCTGTATTCATGGTCCTTCTCTATGAACTTCTGAAAAAAGTATTCATTTTCACTACCCCTCTTCGTTTGAGCCGGTAAAGTCCTTAGATCTTTCAAACAATAAATCCGATGTACCCCTTTTCCCTTTTGAAGAGACATTTCTTTGGCAACAAACGGACTACCGAGCCCGCATGAAATTTCCCTATAGTGTTTTGTATAATTTTTGTCGGCAAAATAAAGCGTTTTAGGTATACAAATTGTACTTCCAACAAGTTTGACAAGTGAACCAAGTTTACTTCTATGCGGACCCGCTTCACTGTAAAGTGTGTCGAAATATTTTATACCAAGTTTTTCTAACACCATCGCTACAGTCGTAGCAATAAAAATATTTCTGCTTGTTATACCCCTCAAAAAAACTAAGTCATATCTGCAAATATCAACCCCCGATACTTTAAAAGAGATTTCATTTTTACTTAAGCTTAAACAAATAGTGCTGATTTCCTCGATCGAGATTTCAGTTTGTTCATCTTGAAAGTTTTGCTTGACCAAATTTACAAACGATTTCTTCGTATCAGTTAATTTTGAAGTAAGTATTAATATTTTTGCCATTTTTAGTTGATGGTAGCATTCCACTTCGGCGGAACCCAATGATGTGGTTTGTCTTCAATACCCGGAACAACCAAAAAACCTTGGATATCCCTTCTACCTATGATAATAGGCGCCCTCATCTTGGTTCTATTCGATATACTTGCAATTGTCGAAATTTTTGTACCCGATAGATAGTACTTTAAGTTAATAACCGGCCTTTCTACAACACCCAATGAAGTACGTATTTTCCTCATCCAGAGGATGTTCTCTTTCTTAAGAATACCAAGTTTTGCTGCTAACTCTTTATCTATCGACGTCCTCCAGGCACCCGTGTCGACTTTGGCAAGTACTCTTACTTTCTTACCCGTATCCGAAACCAGCGTTATTTCTTCCCAAACGCTTATTTTTTTAACTTCTTTATCTTTTTTGACTCTGCCGGCAAATCTCTCGCCAAACAAAGCCTTACCAATATTTACCCCGTGTTCGACGTCCCTTACATGCAAGTCTTCAACTCTCTCCAGCCTTTTTTTTAATCCCGCCATATTCGCAAGCTGAATCTGCAACCCCGGCTGGGAATTGAGCTCCAGTACCATGGGGCCTTTTTCGGGGTGAAGTACGATATCCACCCCCAAATAGCCCAGACTGGAAACTTCCTGACAGGAAACGGCAATTTTCAAAATCTCCTCCCATTGAGGAATCTTTATTCCGTTAAGCTTCCTTTCAGTTCCCGGCTTATACCTTATAAGATTACTGTTGTATACGGCTTTTGTGGTAATCCCTGTCGTAATATCCACTCCGAGTCCCAGCGCTCCCTGGTGTAGATTAGCCCGGCCACCGGATTCTTTTGTTGGAAGGCGCAACATTGCCATGACAGGCACTTTATTAAAGACAATTATCCTGATATCAGGAGTACCCCTAAAGCTATATTTCCTGAATGCATTGTGCCGGTCGACGAACTCCTGAATAAAAGCCACGTCCGGGTAATTTCCAAGGCTATACGCACCCTCCAAAATGTCCATTACGTGAAGCTTAAGGTCACCAACTCCAATTCTTTTTTTCTGGATGGTTATCCAAAATCCAAGCTCCTTTGCTCTTTTTTTGACAACGATTATCCCCTCGCCGCCAAGGCCGCGGCTTGGTTTTACAGCAAATGATGCCGGAAGACTATCCCAATTAAAATCATAAACATCATGAGTAGTCCTAAACCTTTTAAAAATTGCGGGAGTGGGAATCTGTGCTTTTTTCAATACTCTATATGTCGATATCTTCGACCTTGCGATTCTTTTGCCTTTTTTAGAATTATAAGGGTAAGAAAAAAGTTTAGTCCTGGCATTTAGACCTAGTACCGATGAAACCTTCATAAAACGTTAATTTTTAAAAAGCTTTCGAAACCGCCAAAGTTCTCTAAGTCTAAGTCCAATATACCGGCCCAAAAGTACGTCACCTGCGGCAGTTAAAAGCAGAAGTACTTCAGGATTAAGAAGTGCAAATTCCTGTATCGTCTTTAAAGTCAATAAGATATAGGACATAAGGGCCAAAATCAGAGTCTCGGTTGTTAAGTTTATAGCTGTCTTGGCACTCTTGCCTATTTGGGTCTTGGTAAAGTCTTCGGCCAAAAGGGCAAGAATTAAAACCGGAAAGATTGAAATGTTTCCAAAAACAAAGCCGCCCAGGAAAGGGGACAAGAAAAGCATTCCCAACACTCCCACAACCACCGACCAGAGAATAAGAGCCATTCGGGGAAGGTACTGAAGCTGAATTTTAAACTTTCTTAGAGCTAACCGAGTGGTCGTAGACAAAAGAACAATTAATAAAAATAAACCTATACCGATAATCGGCCCCAAAGCCACAAACACAACAGACAGAGCCGCGGGAAGAAATATACCGAAACCCCGAAGCCCCACAATGTGCCGAGAGGCGGCAATGACAAAGGCAATTACCGGCAAAAGCAAAAGTAAAACTATTGTATTTGCCGGTACACCCGAGGCAATTGATGCACGAATAGCGTATTTGAGAGGATTTACCGGCCAGACAGGACCCAAAACTTGTTCTTCCAAAAGCCTCTCTAAGTGCCCTGAGGTTTCTTCGGACTTTTGGGTTAAATCAGCTCTGAGCACCGGAGTCGGTACGGAAGTAGGTTGGGGCGACGGAATGGGAGAGGGTGATGACGAAATAGTTGGCAAGGCACTAGCCGCGTGAACAAACTGCGGTTTGACCGCGAAGAGCGAATTTATGGTTAAAACCGCAGCAAACAACAATCCAATCTTTTTCAACATAGTAATGCCAGGAAATCAACAGAAATTAAGGGTAATTATACTACAGACTGGTAGTTACCTGTCTAGTCCTTGCTCTGCATCCCCAGAAGCCACAGCACCGCCTCTTTTTTGTAGCGCCGATCCCCCCGGGAGTTAATCCTAATTGCCGGAAGTTTACCGCGCTTGCCCCAACGCTTGATGGTAAGAGGAGAAACCCGCAATAACTCTGCAACTTCGCGGACAGTGAGAAGATCAGGGAGATTTTCCAGTTTTAGATCTTTCTTATTTGCCATACTAATTGGTACTTAGACCACCTTTGTTATACGCTTGAAGCTAAAGGCTTACTTTAGTCAGTCACAAGATAACAAAGTGTTGCATGTTATGTCAACATGCAAAAAAATTTGAGCTTAGGCTATTCTCTCCTTCAAAGCTCTATAGAAGCGCTCGGTATAATCCTGTGATTTGGCCCAATGAAGTTCTGCCTTTAGACCTGTTTCTTTAATGGCAAGGTCCCTCTCGGCAGTGGCTAATGCTGCTAAGTGCGCGGCTTTGCTTATTTGGTAATTGGAAATTCTATATGTTTCGGCATAAAGCTGTTTGTATTGCTCCTCGATCATCAAACCTTCCTGAGTTTCACTGGCATTGCCATTGACTCGCCAGAGATTTACTTCTAGGGAAGCGACCAAATCCGGTTCAAATGCCAAACCCAAAGTCTTTTTGACTATTTCATACAAACCCTTAAGCGCCCGCTTTGCCTCGTCCCACTCCTTATTTTCACCATACAAAATCGCTTTGGCGAGCGCTTTGCCGGCCACTTTTGCCAATTCTTTGGAAAGCCCGTAGTGCTCACTCACATAACGGACCACAAGGTCTCTGAATCTATCCCCTTCCCCCATGGCTAGGGCGTGCCGCCAACCAAGTTCCAATTTTGCCACCATTGAAGGGTCGAACTTAAAACTAATAGCTTTATCTTTTTTACCGAACCGTCGTCGGCGTCTTGAATAATCAAGAATAGCTGCTTTGAGTTTATCAATATTGATATCAGGAAGGTGGTCCTGCTCGAAGTAAAATTCTGAATATGCGCTTTGCCAAATTAAAAACCCGCTAGTTCTCAGTTCCCCTGAAGTCCTGATATAAAGATCGGGGTAAGGATAGGGTTGATCACCGGTATCCAGATATTTCAAGAATTTTTGCTCATCAATATCTTTTGGTTTGACACCGTCTTCAACTAACTTCCTGATGGCCCTCAATATCTCGTCATGCCCACCATAATCAAGTGCCAAATTAAAAACATATCTCGAGTTATTTCTGGTTTCATTCTCAGCTTTGGTTATAAGATTTAATAGTTCCTTTGGTATTCTGTCCTTTCTACCCAGATGTATGAACCGTACGCCTTCTTTTTTAGCTTCATCCAAAGTCTCCTCTATGGTTCTTTTGACCAGTTTCATAATTTGTATAACCTCGTCTTCGGGACGGCCCCAGTTTTCGGTCGAGAAACCCCACAAAGTCAATGTGTGCACTCCCAAGTCTCTACAGTTGCGTACCAATTCTTTTAGGGCCTTTGCGCCGGCTTCGTGGCCCCGGGCAACCGGAAGACCACGGGATCTGGCCCAGCGGCCATTGCCATCACAAATGATTGAGATGTGATTGGGAATAACAGTTCCCTTTGGAAGCGAGAGATCTTTTTTAAATTTCTTCATCACTAAGTATCAAAAGTATAACAGAAAAGCGCAATACTAAACAATTGATATGATATACTAAATTGATGAAATTTAAGCTTGATCACAAAGTTATTAAACAGATAGAAACTTTACTGGCCAAAGAGTCTTATGCTGTCGCAGCCTATATTTTTGGTTCCTACTCCAAAGGGACCCAGTCATCTAAAAGTGACATCGACATTGGAGTTTTATGTTTAGACAAAAGTAGTCTAAATCAAATCGAAACAAGCCGCGATATTCAGCACCTGGTCAATCACAGACTTCACACCGCCGTTGAAATATGTACTGATATCGCAATGAATATTGCATCGGCCTTGGAACTTCCCGGGCGAGATAGTGCAGTTGACGTTGTGGCCCTATTGGGAAAAGAGGAAATAATCACAAAAGACCTGGCCAATCGATTTCAAAAAGCACCAAAACTTAGAAACCTTCTAATTCACTGATACGCGAAAGTGGACTATGGAATAATTTAATCCTCATGAGCACAATCGAGCAAGTCGTCAACAAAACCAAAAGTGAGAAAGCGCTTCGCGCTAAAGAAACTCTCATAAACTTTGTTACCAAGATCGAAAAAGAACTTGAAAGTTACTTCGACGCCGAAATCAAAAATTCATTTGGGGTTAGTAAAAAAGAGAGAGACTTATCAATCCATGTTTGGAAGCACATTAAAGAACACAACCTCCGACCCGCAAAGCGCATTCGGGGCTCATTTGTTTACTACGGTTACAGACTTTTTAAAAATGACAAGGAAGAAGATCTTTTAAAAGCATCTATGTGTATTGAACTAGTACACACTGCTCTACTAATGCACGACGATTTTATGGACCAAGACGACACCCGCCGCGGGAAACCCACAACCCATGAGTATTACAAAAAAATTCACCAAGACAGGAAATATAGATTCGCCCCCCTCCACTATGGCGAAAGCATGGCACTTAACATCGGAGACGTTGCTCTTTTGGCTGGGCACCAAATCTTGGGAGAAGTCAACTTCCCGGAAAACCGGAAACTTGCTGCCTTAAACAGACTCCTTCAAGGACTTGTCAATACGGGGTTGGGGCAGGCATTCGACGTAACTTTGGAAGCCGGAGGCCAAGCACAAGAAAAGGACATTTTTGATCTGCATTTGGCCAAGACCGCAATATATACCTATGAAAATCCGCTTCATATTGGCGCAATCCTCTCAGGGGCAAGCGGGAACGACCTTAAAATACTTACAAAATATGCAATTCCGGGTGGTATTGCATTTCAACTACAAGACGATATTTTGGGGCTTTATGGTGACCCCGTTAAAACAGGTAAACCCGCCCACTCGGATCTCCGCCAAGGAAAAATGACTCTGTTAATCATTAAGGCTTTGAAAAACGGTTCACCCGCCCAGGTAAAAAGATTGAAAGAAATTTGGGGTAAACGTGATTTAACCGAAAGCGAGGCCGGGGAGGCCAGAAAAATTGTCAAAGATACAGGGTCACTTGATTATTCTCGAGACATTTCAAGATCCTGGGCCAGGCGCGCCCAAAAAGCAATTCCTGACATGCTCAAAAAGGGCTGGAACAAAGAGGCAATTAACTACCTCGACGGCGTTGCCCAATATATGGTTGAAAGGGACGTTTAGTTATAACCCCAATCCAAGCACATCTACTCCAATTACTTTAAGGATGATGACTGAAAAGAGGACGAAGGCTAAGCCGATGACGGCCGCAGATATTACATTTTTGCCTGACTGCAGGCGTTCGGGATCGTTTTGTGAAGTCATTACTTTAAATCCGCCAAAGATGATGAGAAGGAAGGCAATTCCGCCTACTATCGATGCTCCCGCTCTAAGCATAGTTATTGCTACTCCTACTCCACCCGGGCTTCCAAAATCAATGCACCCCAGTGCGGTATAAAGGAGGCCTGTTGGGTTTGTAGTAGGATTGCCCGATGCATCACAATATAAAGCTGGAGAGGTTGCTTTGGGTGCTCCAAAGGCTTTTACTCCGATTTCCGGTGTAGGAGCTACACAACCGGGTATATGTCTACAAGTAAACCGGAAGTCTCTGCACTGTTGGCCCATTGAAAGAGTCCCAGGGCAACTTCCTTCCCGCTCCCAACAGGGTGGACAAGGCTCATTTTCATTGGGAGCAGTACAGCTCCCCGGTTCGTATGAGAAACACTGAACATCAAAGTCATAATTAAGAGGGGTTGGAGTGGGAGCGGGAGTAGCGGGAGCGGTTGGCCTAGGAGTAGGCAAGAAAACTGGAGATTGATCTGTTACCAAAATCGCCGCCTCGTAACCCCGAATCGTCAGTGACGCGGCCGTCTCTGCACCCAATCCCCTCCAGTCCAGTCCTCCACCCCCGTTTCTGTCTGAATAATCCACAAAAGGTTGGTATGTCAAACCGGGATTCAGCGTTTCCGCTGTTGCCGATGGATTCACCAGTACCAATGCTCTATCAAACCATCTTGCGAACACATTATTTGTCCCCGGCCACTGAAAATAATTTCCTTTAGCATAACCGATATCTACATTAAATCCCGGCCATGCTTCATACTCTCCCGAAGCATGGCGAAAATAAAACTGATCTCCGGGAGCACCGGCTGCCAGCAAAGCGCTTGCGTATGCAAACATCAACCGGCTGGTACCCGGCCATGGTTGGCTATCACCCCATGCCTTACCCAAATACACCATCGGTAGTTTTCGCCGCATTACCTCCGCTGTCGTGTCCACATCCCGATTCCAGCGCGCTTGTGAATATGTGGCCATATCTGAATGAGCAAACCAACCCCCTCCTTCTGACAACACCGCTTTATATTGTTCAACTACGTTCCACTCCAAGTCACTTATCCCCGAGCCCACGTTCGGTTGAAGGAGAATTGGCAATCCGTTCTTCGACAATCCGCTGGGAAATGCTTGGTCAACCGCAGTTCTCACCGTCTGTGCCATTGCCAGATACTCCTGGTATTGTTCAAGTACGGTGTATGTCTTCCCGGTGCGGGGATTTAGCGGGTTCATGACCACTCCATCCCGAAAGCGTTTGATGGGCATAACATACTTATCATCACCTGACGGAGGTCCTGCGTTATCCATCCACAGTCCGTCTAACCCCTGTTGGAGGGCAAATACAACTTTTTGGGCAAAGAAGTTCCTGAAATTTACATTCCCCATGTCATACACCCATTCGTTATGGGCGTTCACATCGGGATTAATAGTCCACCAAAAAGTTACTACTCGATCTTCTATCCTGTTTGAACTGACGGGATCATGCAAGTACCACAATTCCGGGATCTCCTCTTGCTCAAAAACATTTCCTCCCCAGTTCCTCGGGTTGGCATATTCTTGAAGATAAATATCCGGGTTGAGGTTTTTGAGGATCGGGTATACCCATGTAGCGTATGTCTTTGTTCCGTCCTGCTCCCATGTAGCCCTCAAGGGAAATATCAGGTCGTAATTCCTGGCCAACCCTTCCAGATACTGCCGCGTTGCCGGGGGTACAGGATTGACCCGCAAGTCCGGTGCACGAGCCCGACTCACGCCACTCATAAATTTGAATGGAGTTTTGGCAGATTGAGCAGCTTTTGCTTTTGGTATAACTGTTTTTTGTGAAGGAGAAACCAAATAACCGTTTACCCCCACAAAAATCGCCAGTACTATAGCCGCCAAACTCAACAGCGCGGTAAAATCATGGAAATTTTTAGGCTTATTTACACTACCCATGTAGTCCTTCAATCTTACTATTGATCATTGCAACTATTGGGGTTCATGTCAAGGCTTGTAAAGTAATCTGGGATCTTTCAGATAATTTGTGACCCAAATTTATTTTATTTCGAACTCGCAAATTAGTCAATTCGTGGCTGCGATGAAGGAATTGAAAGAAGCTTCTAATAAATTCAGCCCTTTATTCTAACTAAGTCCGAGATTTGCTTGTTTATTAGCTTTTTGTAAATGGAACTTTACTCAAAACTGATCTTATAATCTCAACCACTAATATTGTTATAAAGTAAGCCGTAACTGCCGACTTAATGGTTCCTAATGCGTCGAGTAAAATAAAATATAAAACTGTTAGTATAATCATACCCAATAATGATAATAATTTCCAATTTCTCTCAAAATAATATTTCTCGATGTATTTTTTATAATTTTCGGTGTTGTGGTTGGATAAATATATCAAAATCAATAGAAACAAAATGGAATTTGCAAGGCTAAGATAAACACCCATATTTTTAAGAACACCCTCCATTAGTACAGTTTTTGAGAAGTAATCTTGGAATAGTACAATGGTGGATAAAACGATTAATATAAGATGATACATCGGACTTAAAATTTCCAGCGTATTTATGTCGTCGTTAGATAACAGTGCTCTCAGACCCAGTAAATACATAGGCGGAACGGAAATTAATAGAATGGCACCAACTACAAAGCCGAATGCTGAATCTATATTTCTGAGATAGTCGAAATTTATAAACACGGAAAATATTGAAGGTATCGAGTTATAAATTGACTTTATATTTGACAGAAAAAGTAGAAATATTAAGTAGGTAATCAATAGTAAATCTACCTTTGATAGACTTCTTAAAAAGAAATCAATTAATTTATTTTGGCCTCGCATCAATTAAAGTTTATTCCTTATTGTGCAAATAAAAACCTTAGGTTCCTCATTACCCAAGCTTGAGTCGAACGTTTCTAGCTTCAGATTTTACCAAAATTTTGCAACTTTGAAAATTCTAACCTCGTGTGACCCAGGGCGGAATTTTACCCAAAGGTTCCAAGACTGCTCTTTGCAAATACAAAGCTAGATTTTGCGGGCTTGGTATCCAAAATCCGACGGCAAATCTATCAGGTAGGTGTGTCCAAACATGTTCTTTTTCGTGTCCGTCCCCCCAATCAACGGGCTTTATGTAATAGGATGAGCCGGGTGGGTAATATCCGACCTTAGAGTACCAGGCCCCGTCGAGTCCGTCGCTGTCGGCTAAAACTGGCGCTCCCGATAAATAACCTGTGTGAACAGACCTTTCGACCCAGACACTCGGATCCAGCCAGACGGCTCTTCTTATTACGAAAGGAAATTCGGGCGCTAATTTTAAATTAAATTCTTTTATCTCGTTTGCATAAAATGCCTGAGGTGTCATTCCCGTTCCTTCTTGAATTCCGACCGCATCTCTTGCATAAAGAATTAATGTGCCATAATATGGACCTTGCCTCATCTCGGCGGGTGCGCCGGTTTCCGGAGATCTTCCCGCTTTAAATTCCTGATTAAGGTGAGCCACAAAAGCTGCGTAGTCATTATCTGAGGAAATAGGGTCGGCTTCAGTCGCATAAGTGTAAATTCCATCTACCAGTCTCATTGGGGGCAACTCTTGTGTTGGAACTTCTATTCTAGGCAGGAATCCGACAGCTGTCACCGCAGCCAGTATGCCAAAACGTCTTCTACTCATTGGCGACTCAGGTAATTTGTCGACCATATTATTATAGGCAAGTATAAGCTCTTTAATCTTGATATACAAACTAACCCGGGACTTTGACTAGCGGATTGTGGTTCAGGAGAAGATAGAACTTTGATATTGATGAAAAACTCACAGTCGTGCAAAAAAACATCATGATAAGACTCGTGGAGTTAGGACACCCGGAAGGTGTACGGGTTGAAGAAGATTATTTTTCGCTAAATACATAACCTCTGCCTGGCTGACCTTGAAATACGCGATCCCATCTATTTGGATCAGATTTTGGAATGTAACGGTCTAGGGTTAAAAAAGTATCAACTCCGAAACGTGTTTTTACGTCGCTATATATCACTCTTCTTCCTATAATTGAGCATAAATATGCATATAAAACAATATCCGTTTCGTGATTAGGATCAAACGGATTTATAACCGCATCACAAGTCCCGACTGCAAACATCGCGTTCGCTTTTTCAATTGCAGTCCTATATTTCATGCCGTAAGGGTCATCAACCGGCATGCCTCTGTCAATCGGAATTGTCGTTTGGGTTGATCCATTGCCAATATTAAACCATGTGTGAACTCCAGCACCTGGGCCTATAGCGTAGTCGCTAGGAGTGTTTATTGCATCAGCTCTCTCTACAACAAAAAAGGTATGCCGTTTGAATTTTGTAGGTTCGAGAGTCAATTGTGCAGCTTCCTTAGAAGGGGTAATTAAGTCTAGTCGGGTTCCTGACATGGCGAGTTGTTCATAGAAACCTATTAACTCTATAGCTTGTTGATGGTTAAATTTCATTCCTGCTGCATTATAAACCGTCGATTGCGAATATCCTGTTGATATTTCCTGCATTCTTACTGGTTTATTTCTAAGACCAGGGTAAACCCTCATTAATTCTTCATAGCTACCTCCTGTGGCACAACCTTCACAGCTGTCGGGTTCGAACTCGGTAATTACAATTCTTCTGATAACTGGTACTGCGGCTTCCGTTAAAACCTTACCTGCTATCAAACCTAATGTCGCAGTTCCCACGAGTTTTAAAGCATCTCTATGTGTAAATTGACGTCTTTCGGTTTGCGGCATAGTTTTAAGTGGACGTATTATATAGTTCGTAATTGTATCACTAAAGTGGGGAATTCTCTATCCGTTGCTAAAGTAGAAAAAACTTAGTTAGAACTCCGGGTAAAAGGTTTTGACGAGAAGGGAATAAGAGTTGACGATCTTTGGACCCTTGGAGATAGTTAATTCAAAAATAATTAGGTATTCGTTACCATTGATGGATTTTTTATAACCGCAGCTTTTGAAGAAAATAATAGTCTGCTTCGAATTAGAATTGGCATTGCTATCGCAAAAACTGTCAACAAAGCCAAAATAAGAAGCCGGGGGGAAAGCTTAGGCGAAATCAAATTGGGTTTTGACATAAATTAACCCTAAATAAAGCATTATCTGGACTTGGCTGCATGTCAAGAGTTAAAATAAGTCTATGGAAAAAAAGCTAAACCTACGCTTGGTCGCGGTTGCAGTGATAGCGCTTATTCTACTAATAATTGTCCTCATCGGGTTACTTCCCATCTTAGGAAACAACAGCTCTATTTTAAGACAATGCAGATTTAACGAGTCAAGCGGCGGCTACGACAAATGTTTCTGGCGCTGGGATCCTGCCTTAAGAAATCCATCCATTTATTTTTAGGTGGTTTAAGAAAACTATTGTCAAATTTGTCTCAATAGTACTTTGGAGTTAGATGCGTGAGCTGGTAAATAAATTCTCTTTCGGTTTAATAAGTCCTGCTTGATAAGGTCTGATAATTTTTAACAATGCTTTTGTCAGCACGATTAAACACAAATGAAACGCGGACTTGTGAAAATGTATTGGGAAGTCCCCAATCTCCCATTACGTCCTCCTGATATTCCATTTCCAGCACTATTTTTGTTCCGCCAGAGATGAATTTTGCAGTATTTCTTGGTCCGGGTCCGTAAGCCAGCCAAAGATAGGTAAGTAAATCCTTAACGTCGTTTTCAGAATAACTCTTTTTATTGAACGTGCCGAGTTTTGAAGAGGAAATATTTCCGTCCAGTGAGATTTCCTGACCGTAAAACCCGTATTCATCCGGATAGAAATAATCACATCTGTGCATACGCATTGGCTGAATATAACTGTTGTCCTGAGTGCTACTCCTTTGATCTGAAAATTCAAAGTACTTTTGTGTTTCTTTAGTATTATAAACAAGTCTTTCTCTAACAATACTGTCATATTTCTTTATATATTCCTTGTAAATAGACTCAGCGTTTTCCAAAGTGTCGACACAAATAGGATGCTCTGGTGGATTATACTTGGGAGCGGTTAAATCATAATTTGTAAAATAATAGCCCCTTGTGTATTCAGAAAACACGGAGTCGTCCAAATTAATTATTTCTGTCCTACCTGAAAGTGTAGTTTGCTTGGAAACGAAAGTAAAAAGAACTATTACAGCGGAAGTAATAATTGAACCTAAAATAACTTTTTTAACTACTCGGTAGCTAACCACATCAATGTTAATTTACTACTTTAATTTTTAAAATACAACAACCCACTAATCAACTGCCACTAACTTTATCTTTTGAAGCTCGCCAATTGTTTTTGCCCCCACCCCAAACATTGCAATTTTTAGTTCCAGAGCCAATCTTTCAATTAACTTCTCCACTTCCTCAGCCGATATTAAAGCTGCTTTGGCAAAGGGTTGAGCGATACCAACCATATCACACCCCAAAGCAATACACTTTGCTACATCAATTCCGGTTCTTACTCCTCCGCTACCAAGTATTGTCACTAAGTCACTGAATAATTGACTTACTGATTTCACTGACTTTATTGACTCACTGGTTGGTATTCCCCATTCGCCAAAAAGCTTGCCTAATTCGCGATCTGCCTTGCCGCGCATACCTTCGACTACTGACCAATTCGTCCCTCCCCAGCCTGCAGTATCAAAGTATCTAACCCCTACTTTATATAATCTTTCTATAACACTTTTAGAGAGCCCAAAGCCCACTTCTTTAGCGATAACAGGCTTAGACAATTTGGGTAAAACTTGTTTTAATTTCGGCAGCAAATTGGCCCAGTTACGGTCGCCTTCGGGCTGGATAACTTCCTGAATGGGGTTAATATGAACGCTCAGAGCATCCGCGTCTATCATTTCGATTATTTTTTGATATTCGGCTGCTCCGAAACCATAATTAAGCTGGACCAAGCCGACATTGGCAATCAAGGGGATGTCCGGCGCTACTTCGCGAGCCGTAAAAAGGCCAGCCAATTCAGGGTGCTCGATAGCCGCGCGCTGACTCCCGACTCCCATGGCAATACCCCATGTCTGAGCCGCAGCGGCCAAGTTACGATTAATACGCTTACCTTGGCTAACTCCGCCTGTCATGCAGGAAATAAAAAACGGATAGTTTACTTTCTTACCCAGAAAAGTTGTCGAAGTATCAATAGAGTCAAAATCTATTTCGGGCAGTGCGTTATGAATAAAGCGGTACTTGTCAAACCCCGGATTGCCGGTTTGCGAAATATCACTCGTCGCAATTCTTAAATGGTCTTTCTTACGATTTTGGATGTTATCATCCTCTTTCTTCACAGTGAGAGCATTTTAACAAATTTTATGGTAAAATTCTTTTCCAAATAAACTAACCATGCCAGAACATGAAATTGGTGGCAGAAAGTTTACTGTGGGCGATCGGACAGAAGAATGTCTCTTTCTTTTGGCTAGAGGAAATTCATATCAAGCAATCGCCGAAGCTTGTGACATCAGCATATCGACTGTTGGGAATCTACTTTCTCAGGCAACCCAAAAAGCAAGAAAAGCTGGTATAAATGTTGCAGGCGCTCAAGACCTCGCCAGCTGGATTTTTCCTAAGTAGGTTTTACTCTCGCAGCAAAATATCTTTCTGTTTTTCCTCTTCTTTTAAATTCCCTTGTCCAAATCACTTCGTCTACTTTAAAGCCTCTTCCGATCACATCACCGGGATCGGGAGGCCGCCAAGCCATATCTTTAGTTTTTGGATCCGGAGTCATTCTTGAGATTCGCATTACATAAGTTTCCCCATCCGGTTGTAACCCTCCTCTAATATTCCTTTCTGGCATATAAACTCATCTCTTCTTACACTTACAACCTGAGATCTTTTTTACGATTAAGGCATTCTTCAACCACTCTATATCCTACTTCAAATCCTAATTTATTTACCCCGTCGTGGTATCTTCCGTGCGGTTTTCCGGAAACAATACCACGGCCAACTCTGGTTATAAAAGCGCCGTTTTTGATAAGAAGTGATCCAATAGCCGAGGATAAATGCCCCCTTGCAACGGCTGCCATACCCACAGCCTGAGCAGAAAAATAGTGATATAAATTACCCGGATCGGGATCCTCATTACGGGTATCGAACCTGCAAACACTGTTATTCCATGCAAGCACAGTGTCCAGGGGAAACCGAAGTTCTTCACCTAAACCATCATCCTTCCGCCTGCTGACAGCCCGTGACCCCAACATTGCGACAACTGAGGCCGCGACGGGATAACCACCCGCCAAATCCAAAGCAATTCCAAACTGTTCATCCACACCTAATGGCCGATTAATCCTTCTACTCTCTTCGATCACTCTATTTACATATTCGCCAGCCTCGCTAACCGGATAGAGTTCCAGTCTTGGCCGAACACCCCGATCTCGTAAATCATCCGAAAAAGGAATAGCAATTTCAAGTAAGTATCTGACTTTCACAGGTTTATTCGTCCAAGAAAAATACAACCAATTTTTTCTGTCTCCCAAATCAAGATTGTGTAATCCGGCTTCGATACTACTTTCCATTCTCTGGACCAGAACATCAGCGGGGGGTGAGTATAGTTTTGTATGGGGGTCGGGAGGATCAGCGACAAACTCTCCTATCGGCGAATGGCCTCCATTCATAGCAGCAATGCCAGAGTTCAAAAGTCTTCGAAAATCCCCATGAACTTCTATTGTCATAATAAGTATTTTATCAAACCTGAGTCTGAAGCTTAAATTTAAACACCGTCCATGGAAATATAAAAATTGCGTTTACCACCCTTTTTATTCTCTTTTTTGGTTCGCGGGCCAATCTCCAGAACCACTCCAGCCCCAATCTCGATAACACTTTGGGAGGTAGTTTGGCAACGCCGGCATAATAATCCAATGCTCCGCCCACTGTCATTGCACATTTGACATTAAGACGTGACAACCACTTGGCTATCCACTTCTCCTGTTTCGGACAGCCAAAAGCAACAATCAGAATATCCGGCCTAAATTTATTTATCTGATTTATAGCATCTCGGTTTATTTTCTCCTGAAGTCTACCAAGTGGTTTTGCAATATCAGTGATAATCGGCCCGGACGAACCCCTAACTTTTGCGCCCGGATATTCACTTTCAAATTTGTCAAGCGCTTTCGCATTCACCCCTTTCGTCGCCCCCAACAAATAAACTTTCTTTTTTCCCTTGTTCGCTACGTCAAAAAGATCCAGCATTAGTTCCCTCCCCCTTACAACACCATCTCTGCCAATGACGGCACAAAGCAAAAGTTGGCAGGGATAGACTAACTTTCTAATTGTTTTGCTGCGAAATTTTTGCATATTTAAAAACTTTGAAGCTATCGGCAGGCCCACCCCGTCAGGAATTGCAATTAAAGACTGTCCTATAATGTCTTTTAACTTTCTGTCTTTTGAAGCCTTTAAAACGATCTCCGGGTTGGGCGTAGTAATATAAAACTTTCCGCCTTGAGTCAATTTTTCTTGAATTTGATCTAGCACTTCCTGTCTTTGAGTGCCATCGACTCGAACATTAAGAACTTTCCAGGTTTCAGGCATTTTTAGTACTTAATACTTTTAACCGTAAAGATGCCAAGGTCAAATCATTGACACCGTTTTACTACTACGCTTAAATTGCTTGTTAGCCAAGTATGTTTTCTACCTTTAAACATTATCTTATAGTAACTCTGACATCCAATTAGTATTCACCAAAACAAACCCTATAACTATAGGAGGTGTAAATATTTTTCTGAAAATTATTAACTAACATATTTGTTCACAATTTTTTTTCAAAATATTAAGCTCGCTGCACGCCTATTATCCTCAAACCATCCACAAAATATTTTAAAAAGAGCAAAACTACTATATGCGGTGAACTAACTAACAACTGGCTATTTAGTTGTTACACTTCGCTTCCAAAGATCAAGGTTTTCCATCACAACACCCGTACCTTTTACTACACAATACAGGGCATCCTCGGCAACTTGGCACGGGACACCTGTTTCCTCCGTCATCAATTTGTCAAAATTCCGAAGCATACTCGTTCCGCCGCTCATTGTAATGCCCTTATCGATAATGTCCGCGGCAAGTTCCGGCGGTGTATCTTCCAAAACAGCTTTCACTGTCCCGACGATTTGAGATAATATCCCCGATATCGCTTCGGTAATATCTGTAGACGATACTGGAATTGAGCGCGGAAGACCAAACACCAAGTCGCGACCCGAAATTTCCATTTTCTCTTCCTTGGCAAGTTCCACAGCTGAAGCCAGCTTTATTTTAATCTCTTCGGACGTCTGGTCACCAACTATGATATTATGCTTCTTCTTTAAGTACGACTGGATTGCTTCGTCGATCTTGTTACCCGCCACACGAATGCTTTTATGTGTGACAACGCCACCAAGAGAAATTACAGCCGCCTCGGCGGCGCCCCCACCGATATCCAAAATCATGTGACCCGACGGCGCAGAAACCGGAATCCCGGCTCCGATTGCCGCCGCCAACGGTTCTTCTATCAAGTATGCATGCGCTGCCCCCGCGGCCAATGTTGCGTCCAGCGCCGCTCTACGCTCGACTTGAGTGCACCCCGCCGGCACACAAATCATCACATCGGGCCTTAAAAAATAAACTTTACCGACAACCTTACCGATAAAATAAGCAAGCAGGGCTTTGGTCACCTGGTAATCCGCAATTACACCGTCTCTCATTGGGCAACTGGCGAGCAATGCCTCAGGAGTGCGCCCGAGCATTCTTTTAGCCTCCTCGCCGACAGCAACGACTTTGTTATCGTCTGTCGAAATTGCGACAACTGTGGGCTCATTGGTAACAACACCTTCCCCTTGCACCCATACCAATGTATTGGCAGTACCAAGATCGATTGCGATTCGTTTTCGAAGCATTTATGTAGCTATTATATTTAGTTACAACTTGCCAAACAAGAGAGAAAGCAACACGGCTTTGGTATAATAGGCAAATGACCAAAGTGCGCGTTATCGTTTTTGTTTTGACAATTCTTATTGTGGGAACTGTAGGCACACTGGCTTCGCTCTATGCGCGTGGCTACAGATTTAATCCCAAAACAACCGCGATTGAGCCGCGCGGTATATTGGTTGCAAACTCGGACCCAAACGGAGCGGCCATACTTATCGACGGTGACCTCAAAACAGCCACTAATGCAAACATACCCCTTCCGCCGGGGACCTATGACGTAACCATCAAAAAAGACGGTCTAATCACTTGGAACAAAAGACTGACAATTAAAAAAGAGGAAGTAACACAGATTGAAGTCAGCCTTTTTCCGCAAGCGGCCTCACTTTCGGCGATAACTTTTTCTGGTGCATCCAATCCGATTGCTTCAACTGACCTGACGAAGGTTGCCTACGCAGTATCGGTGGATCCGCAAAATTTGGAGTCGGGCGGATTATGGGTCACCGACATTTCCGCTTTTCCGTTTGGATTTAGCCGCGAACCGGCGCAAGTAACAGATGGTGACGCGAGCGAATCCAGCTGGCTTTGGTCTCCGGACGGCAGAGAAATACTGCTTACCACAAAAACCGGTGCTTTTTTGCTCGACTCGGGCAAATTTACCCCCCAAGCCCAGCGCGTGAATGTATCATCGCAAAAAAAAGAAATACTTGCGGACTGGCAGCAACGCGAGACTCTAAAAACTAAAGCTAAACTGAACAAACTGCCGGACGAAATCAGACAGGTATTCGAATCTGCAACACAAAACATTACATTTTCTCCGGATGAAAATAAGATTCTCTACACGGCCGTCAGCGAAAACAGCTTACCGGAAGGCATAATTCCTCCCCTTCCCGGCTCCTCTACCCAAAAACAAACCAGAGATATCAAAATAGGTAATAAGTATATTTTCGATATCAAAGAAGATCGGAATTTCGAAATAGCTAAGGCTACCCAACCCGTTTTTTGGTTCCCGACCTCAAGTCACGTGGTCATACCCGAGCCAAACAAAGTTTATATTACGGACTACGACGGGACAAACAGGCAATCTGTTTACTCCGGCCAGTACGTCGCGCCCCACGCATACCCATTTTCCAATACATCTAAACTTCTGATTCTCACAAGCCTCGGCGCAACAGACACAGCCCCAAATCTTTATACTTTGAATCTTAAGTAGTAGAATAGAATGGTTTCCTGTATGAAACGCCTTCATAGCTCAATGGATAGAGCAAGCCCGTCCTAAGGGTGAGATGGGGGTTCGACTCCCTCTGGAGGCACCATTTGGGAAATGGCAAAATCATTGGGTGCGGCGCTCGCAACGCCGCCGCCCGATGCGAGCGCCGCAAAGGAAAATTCAAATTCGCCGAGAGCCGCCGATTAAATAAAGAATAGTTCGAGACACTCTATGTCAACCCTAAGGGCCGCATTGGCGATGCCATCGTAGGCGTGGCAATGGATAACATTTTCACGACTCTGGGTGCCTCAATAGTAGCCATCATGGGCGGCATCTTTTTAGGCGGCAACACGCATGGGTGGAGACTTTCTGACAACAAGCCAGCTGCAAATAGACACGGACAAGACTGATCATTGGTTCGGGTATAAACAAATTCCACAGGGAGTGTATATAGCCTGATTTCCTAAAAAAGCAGAAGAATTCGTCGCCACCCAGGAACCCTATAATTTTGCCGGTTCGGGGGTTTTTACCGATAAAGGCAAATTAACAGCAATTGTTATGGGGTCTCCCTGGGATATAGGCGACGATCTATTATATTTAGAAGTTGCTGTCTTCAGCGAGGCGACGTGGGGCAAAGGCCGCAATGGCTACACAGGGGTACTGGCAAAACTTATCGAAAATTCACCAAAATAACCTTTAGGTTGACCCCGCGTTGTATAATACTGCAGGGAAAAGTATGCCAGGAACACCAGAACTAATGGGCAGGCACCCAATTGAAACAAACCAGTTCTTGCAAAGATACTGGACCGGTATAGGAGTAGACAATCTACAACCACCCGAGCCCGAGGAAGCCCATAACCCTCAATCCCCAAACCCAAGAGATTTGCTCCCCTAAAGCGGCCTATGAAAAGAAAAAAGTGCGGTATGTGATATTATTAACTCCACCATACTTCAATTAGTGCTAAAATACTTTGTCTGCGGAGTGTGGCTCAGTTGGTAGAGCGCTCGCTTCGGGTGCGAGAGGTCCCCGGTTCGAATCCGGGCACTCCGACATATGAAACAAACTGATTGGCAAAAAATATTCCGCTGGCAGCAGAAGTCCGACTGGTGCGGCCCGGCAGTAATTCAAATGGTCTTGGCCGCAGGTGGCATAAGGGCAACACAGGCAAAAATAGCCAAAGACGTATTTTTGCCTTGGTGGGGCGTAACTCAACAAGCCATTTATGCATATCTGTCAAAGTACTTCAAAAGCTTAAATTTCAAAAGTAATGGCACGATAGCCGACCTAACCAAAAGACTTAAAGAAGGGAAAGTAATCATTGTCAATTGGTGGGACGATCTGGAAGGCCTGGACGACGAAGACGGGCATTATACCCTACTTCTTGATGTAGACAAAAAAAATAAAAAAGTGGTCCTTGCAGACCCTTCGGAAGGCCGCGGTATTTGGAAAATGGACATTAAGAAGTTCAGAAACCACTGGTATGATTCGCTTGATCTTCACAGAAAGAAATGGGTAGAGGGCTGGATGCTTTGGGTTGATCCGGAGTCTAAAATATAATTACTCTAGTGACCACTGGGGATCCGCTCTCTCAACCCCATTAGTATTCCCTAGCACCGCATTGTTTCCATTGCCTGACAGGTCCGCCACTGCTTGCCCACTCCCTTCATTAAATTTATAGAGCAAAAGCGTATTAGTATCCGTCTCGAGTGAGTTCCTTACCGCAACAAAGTCAGCATTATATCGAGCCACTTTTGAAATTCGCACGTCGTCAACATAACCTTGAAAGTACTCGCTATTGAATCTTCCTGCACGACCTAAGTGTAATTGTGTATTACTATTTGTGGGAGAAGGCGAATTCAGTGCCTCGGACACCATATTGCCATCAATAAATATTCTTCTAATACCACTTGCCTCCCTGACAACCGCTACATGGTGCCAGTTGCCAAGATCGGCAACAATTCCCGAACACTGAGTATCATCACCATTAACCTGGTAATATGCAAATTCATCTTGGTCACAATCCTTGTTCCCGCCATCGATAAAAAGTGTCAACATAGCTTGGCTATAGTTTGCGTTAGCATCAGAAAGAAATGCTTCATAATCTCCAGTATCTTTGACTCTTTTGACCCAAGCCTCAACCGTAAATTCGCTGAGAAGCGGCAAGTCAACAGATTTCGCAAAATCTCTGCCATCAAATTGTAATGAGTAATTTTGTGAAGGTACCGTACTTTCTACATACGTAAAACCTCCGTGTGGCAATCCATGATAGTCCTGGCTAGCTGAGTTAACAAGATTTCCATCAAAATGGTACAAAAGTATAGTATTTGCATCACTTGCAAAGGGAGTTGTAGGGATGGAAAAATCACTGTCATACCGTACGATATTTGAAATCCTCAGCTCATCCATTTCTCCCTTATATTGGCCATATAAAGTGCTGCCATCCCCACCTAAGCGTGCGCCGACTGCGCCACTGCCACCTCCATTACACGGACTTGCTATGCTTGTTGACGCACCTTTCTTCTGTCCATTAATAAATAACTCACTTCTGCCATCATTCTGAATTACCGCAGCAACGTGCTTCCACGAAGTAACTATAGAGAATGAATCTTTCGGAATTGTCTCAGTGTATGACGTAGTGGTGTTTAAACAATATGTACCATTTGCTACCGAAAAATGATAAGCCACTCTGTAACTTCCATCCTGATTGACTGAGTTTGAGACTAATAACTCAGGGGAGTAGTTATAAATTGCGGGAATATGTTTATTAAAAACTGACATCGCTGAGGTTGTTATCTCCGGCACTCTTAGCCAGGTTTCTATTGTAAATCCATAATTTGAATTTAAAGTCCCCGAGTTATTAAGACTTATATAAGCTGTCGAGCCATCAAATGAAGCTGCTTTGCCAAACGCACCACTTACGGGCGGCACTGGCTCACCTGACGCAGCTTTCGTTTTAAGTGAATATTGTCTTGTCGTTAAAGCAAATAGTAACAATGGTAGAGTGATTACAAGCACCAGTGTACCCGAAAGTGCCACAACCCTGTCATTGAAATCCATGCCCTTTTGAATGTGAACTATGTTCCTCACTTATATTAATATGATTACATCAGGTCCAAATGTCAACTATCTTCAGATTAATAATAATTTGGTCAGCCACATTACCGCTTGTGACTCTAAATAATTCATATGAGGGGCCAAAGATAGTCTTCTTTCTAATTGGTGGGGTTCTGCTCTTTGTCTTTTGGATCCTTTTTTTGTGGAGTAAAAAAGTCAATTTAAAAAAGGTTGATTATGCATTTTTACTCTGGCTAGTCATTATGCTTGCCTCAAGCCTAATGGGTGTACATCCGATTGACTCAATTTTAGGAAGCAGCTACCGGCACCAAGGAATACTGTTTTTTCTGGTTCTTTTTGTCCTGGGCAAAACAATTGAAGGGTTCAGCCTAAAACTAAAAAACTTACTGATTAAATCCATCATTATTTCGATCGTTATTCAATCTTTGGTTGTAATACTAATAAGCCCAATAGGAACAATCGGCGAGGCAAATTCAGTTGCGGGGTTTCTGGTAATTGGAAGCACTTTTGTTCAAAAAAGCCGTTACAAGATAGTCTTACTTCCAATTATCCTCATAGCTATCATTGTCACGGGTTCCAGATCAGGCTTAGCTATATTCGCAATTGTCACTTTCACCAATTTAATTCGCAGTAAATATCTTGTTTCTCTTGCGGGAGTTGGATTTGTACTGATATCGATCCTGGGAGCATACCTCGAAAAAAACGTTTCAGCATTTGAGAGCAGGTTTACTATCTGGTCACTGGCCTTTAAAACAATTAGAGAAAGGCCTTTATTAGGTTTCGGGGCCGAGACAAATGAAGTCGTTTTTGGCGAAATGTTCGCCCGGGTCAACTTGCCTTTGCACGAGCTTATTGTCGAGCGCAGCCACAACCTGTTTTTGGATGTGGCAATTTGGTCAGGCCTGATAGGGTTAGCGGCATTTACATTGTGGCTAGTGATGGTGGCCAAAAAAATAGCTAAGCATGATCACGTACTCTTTATCGGGCTAGTTGGATGGCTACTTTTTGCCTTTGTCCAACCCATCGGTGTCAGCCACTGGGTAATATTAACTATCCTAACATCGCTTCCTCGTCACTTCGTTTGTAGGAATGAATTTCCGCTTTATGAAACCACAACTCCTCTTCAAACTTTGCCTCCTCTGCATTTCCCGAAGCGTGGACTAAGTTTCTGGCGGCTCTTTTCTTCTCGTTTGCAAGGTCAGTTGAATCAACCGAATACATTCCTCTGATTGTCCCAGCGTCTGCCAAATCGGGGTGAGTAAATCCAACCATTTTTCTGACAACCGATATGGCGTGATTACCCTCCAGTAAAATTGCGACTAACGGCCCTGAAGTCAAATAATCAATATTCCACCGGTTTATCATTTTACCTATTTCCAATGGATTTATTGTTCCCAAAAACTCATCAGGGTCTTTGCCAAACTCCCTGTAGGCTTTTAAAGTCTTTTCCCCGATCTGACTTAACCACTCAGTGCGATCACTTGAATAGTGCTTTCGGACATGAGACTTGTCGACGTGAACCATTTTCAGAGCAATTAGCTTTAAACCCACTTTTTCAAAACGGGATATAATCTCACCAATCAAGCCCCTTTGAACTCCGTCAGGTTTTATTAAAATGACTGTTCTTTCCATGTTTACACAAGAAGTTTAGCAAAACGATCCTCGCTTTTGAAAGGGCCAATTACGGCAACGTTCGCAAGGTTGGGCACAAAAATCTTTTTTGCCAGTGAAACTACTTCATCTGCTGTTACCTTATCTATTTTGATAAACATTGACTCGGGAGTTTCAATGGGTAAATTAAAAAGCGCATCCTCACCAAAAAAATAGTTCACGTCTTTCGTGTCCTCCAAAGAAAGGGCCAAATGCCCTTTTAAGTACTCTTTTGCTTTGGTAAGTTCCGCGGATTCGATTTTATATTTGCCGGAAGCAAGGCCGTAAAATTGGTCCGCGGTAACTTTTATTGCTTCATCAATTTTAGTCAAATCCACTCCCGCGTATGCCGCCGCGTAGCCTGTTTCCCTATATCTTTCCAAAATTGTCGTCACCGAATACGCAAGTCCACGTCGCTCCCGAATCTCGGTAAAAAGCCGCGAAGACATGCCCTTGCCTAAAACAGCTGACAATACAGCTGACACAAAGCGGTCGGGAGCCCCCCTGCCGCCTACCGGAAAGCCAAAAATAAAATGGGCTTGGTCACTTTTCTTGGTTTTAAGCAGTACCCTGGGCTTGGTTTGTTTACTTAAGTAAGGCTTTGGGGAAAGTGCCACACCACTAGGAGGCAAATCCAGGAAAAATTGTCGGGCAAGTTTATTAATTGAGTCAGGCTCAATACCTCCCGAAACAGTAAGAAGCATATTTTGCGTAAAATACCTATTACTAATATATCGAACCAGATCACTTCGTTTCAAGCCGCGGACGGTTTCTTTAGTTCCGGCGATGTCCCATCCAAGCGCATGATCTTCAAACATTACTTCCTCAAAAAGATCCCCGATTTTTAGCATCGGAGTATCCTCATACATGGCTATTTCCTCACAGATAACCCCCTTTTCCCGCTCAATTTCTTCGGCCAGCAAAAGCGGGCTGAGTAACATATCCGCTATTACGTCAAATGCTACCTCCAGCTTTCCGGCTCTACATTTTATGTAAAAATTCATCCACTCTTTCGATGTGCTTGCGTTAAATTCTCCGCCAATACCGTCAACTGTTTCGGCCACTAATTTTGCCGAGGGCCGCCGCGCACTCCCTTTAAACGCCATGTGTTCCAAAAAATGGCTGATGCCGCTTAATTTTCGTGTTTCGTTGCGGGAACCTGTTTTCACCCAAATAGTCAGGGTGGCAGACTCCACCGAAGATGTGGGCACACACAGCATCCTCAACCCATTGGCCAATTTGGAAACTTCATACCTCATGTTTTGTATTTTAGCAAAAATTGGGATTACAATGATATTGTATGTCAGAAGACAAGCCGGAGTATAAAACCCATTCCATAGGCCAGCATACCGTTCCATGCAAACTCACTTTTGCCAGGCGGGACAAAGTTGCCCATGTAATTAAGTCTATCCGCGAAAGCCGCAGCGACTGGCCCAATAGTGAAAATGTTTTTGTGGTTAACTCAAACGGTAAACTGGTCGGCGTGGTTGACTTTCAAAAACTTCTTTCTGCCAACCCGCAGTCAAGGTTGGAAGAAATTATGGACAGGAAATTTGACAGCGTTACAGATCATTCCCACCAGCATCACGTAGCCCGCCTCGCTATTCAAAAAGGCTGTCAGACTGTTCCCGTAACAAACCAAGAAGGCGTCTTTTTGGGTATAATCGATGAAGGGCAGATACTCAAAATCCTGCACGAAGAGCACGTTGAAGACTTGATGAGATTTTCCGGCATAATTGCAAACGAAGCCGACTTGGACGTCAACAAATTGAGCATCACCAAGATGCTTGCAAAAAGAATCCCTTGGCTGATTCTGGGGCTTATAGGGGGAATGATTGCCACTAAAATAGTCGGCAATTTCGAGGGCACACTGCAAAAAGAGCTTGCCTTAGCATTTTTCATACCGGTCATTGTCTATATGAATGACGCGGTAGGAACACAAACTCAAACGATTTATGTAAGAACCGCGGCATTCGAAAAAGTCAAGATAAAAAAATACCTGGTCAAAGAAGCCAAAACTTCATTAATGCTGGCCTTTATTTTGTCTTTTTTGGTTGCCATCTTTTCTTTTGTCATTTTTCAAAATAACCAAATATCAATCATCGTTGCTATTTCCATGTTCATCGGGGTCACCAGCGCCAGCCTAATTGCGACAATCATCCCGTGGCTATTTACCCGTTTCAGGAGAGACCCGGCAGCAGGAAGCGGTCCTTTTACAACCGTCATCCAGGATATCGTTAGCCTAATCATTTACTTTCTCGTTGCCACGGTAGTGCTTTCAAAATGAAAGACAGTATCGCTTTATCATCCTCTACGAAAGACAACTCAAAACTTTTTTCCTATCTTCACTCATCATCAGACGGACTTACCCACAAAGAAGCCGGGGCACGACTCAAAAAATATGGTTTGAATAAAATCAAAGCAAAAGAAATTCACTGGTACCACATTTTGATCCGCCAACTCACCTCTCCATTTATCTACGTCCTTATAATCGCCTCCATTTTTACTTTTTTCTTGGGTGAGACGGCAGACAGCGTAATAATTATAGGCTTCGTAGTCATCAACACCTTCTTGGGTTTCACCCAGGAGTACAGATCGCACCAGGCGGTAAAAATTCTCTCCACTTATACCACAGCCCACTCAATGGTAATCCGCGATAAAAAACTAATATCTCTACCGGCCGAAAAGTTGGTCCCGGGCGACATTGTCGCAATCGAGCCCGGAGACATTATCCCCGCTGACATGAGGATCATTACCTGCAACAACCTGATTATCGATGAGTCAATCTTAACAGGAGAATCAGACAGGGTTTCCAAAACCTCCGAAAAATTAAGCGGCGCAGTCGATCAAATTGTCAAAGCCAAAAATATCGCCTTTAGCGCAACCAGCGTGATGCATGGAAACGCCACCGGAATTGTCATTGCGACAGCCAAAGACACTGCATTCGGCGAAATAGAACGCCTGACTACTCAAACCACCCACACCGGAAGCTTCGAAAAAGGCATCGCCAAGTTTTCAACATTCACCCTCAGGTTGATTGTAGCAACTTTGGTTATTCTTTACATTATAAATCTGGTCATAAAAGGCACCGGCACCGATAAATTCCAGCTTGCAGTCTTTTCCGTGGCCTTAGCCGTCAGCGTCATACCCGAGGCCCTCCCCCTTGTTACCACTTTTTCCCTTTCAAGAGGAGCTTTAAGGCTTGCAAAAAAACACGTTGTGGTCAAAAGGCTTTCAAGCGTAGAAGACTTGGGCGGCATTGAAGTTTTATGCACGGATAAAACCGGTACCCTGACTGAAAACAGACTCACTTTGGATGAAATCCATCCCGCCTCATCGAGTGATTGCCTGAAGTACGCCTACTGGGCCTCAAATCAGCCTGGAGGCAGTGGTAGCGACCCTTTTGACATGGCAATAATATCGGCAGCAAATAAGGTCCTTGGGGGGTTAAACTGCCCGAAAACGGAAAAAGAAATACCCTTTGACCCTGAGCGAAGAAGAAATACTCTACTGGTCAGGTACAAAGGAAAATATCTGCTTATTTCTCGAGGCGCACCTGACACTATTTTCAAACTTTGCAAGCTTACTGACAACAAGTATCAAAATTGGGTCTCGTCAAAAGGTAACTTAGGAAAAAGAACTATAGCAATCGCTCACAAAGAGCTTCCGGGAACCAAGATCGACATTGAGGATCAGGAGAACTCTATGGAATTCGACGGAGTCATTTCCTTCACCGACCCGATCAAGCCTACTGCCGCGGCTGCAATCGCCAATGCAAAAAAACTAGGGCTTACCATCAAAATCTTGACCGGGGATAGCAGCGAAGTTTCAGGTACAGTAGGCTTGGCGATAGGCCTTATCAAGTCGCAGAGCCAAGTCACCTCAGGCAACAAACTCGAAGAATTAAGCACTAATCAATTTAATGAGGCGGTGGGTCGCTACACAATATTCGCCAGAGTCACGCCTGCGCAAAAGCACAGGATCGTCGAGGCTTTAAAAGAAAACCACGAGGTGGGTTTCCTGGGCGAAGGCATTAACGACGCACCGGCATTAAAAGCTGCAAATGTAGCCATTATTGTGTCAGGTGCAAGCGACATTGCCAAAGACACTGCAGACATCGTTTTGCTTCACAAAAGCTTGCGAGTCATAATCGAAGGAATAGAGGAAGGCAGAAAAATCTTTGCCAACACGACTAAATACATCCAGGCCACCTTAGCCTCAAATTTCGGCAATTTCTATGCGGTAGCGGTTGCCTCTCTTCTAGTCAACTACCTCCCCATGCTTCCGGTCCAAATCCTTCTGGTCAATTTACTCTCGGACTTTCCGATGATTGCCATTGCAACAGACAGCGTGGATACTCGTGAACTTACTGTGCCCAATAAATACGACCTCAAAGGCATTGCCCTAATTGCAACTATTTTAGGCCTGGTAAGTTCGGTCTTTGATTTTATTTTCTTCGCCATCTTTTCGCAGTACAGCCCGGAGACTCTCCAGACAATGTGGTTTGTCGGCTCAATTCTGACTGAACTTGTCTTCATTTACTCAATCCGCACCAAGTTTTCCTTTTGGAAAGCAAGCCGTCCGTCGGCAACACTGATTCTTCTCACTTTCGTCGCAGGGATCGCTACTATAGCCCTGCCGTTTACTGCTTTTGGCCAGCAGGCCTTCAAGTTCGCTAGACCCGAAACGGGCTTTATGCTAAGCGTCTTTATCTTGGTTCTGGTCTATTTTTTAACCACGGAGTTTGCCAAACGGATTTATTACAAGTTCAGCAGCACGGATTAATTAATGACATTCTCCCCGTACTGAGAGCGGGGTTCTCTTGAATGCTGTTATAATACATCATGGCTGAAATATTTAATTAGGCTGTTCATGCTCTTGTCAATGCCTATAGGGAAAGGGCTGCCCAGACTGTATCCTACACTTGCCCATGGAAGCAAAAAACAGGCGGCGCTTCCTGCAGTGGACGTTTTGTAAATGTATTTGACGAAAATGGAGGCGGATTGGCAGGACTTGCCAGGGCAACGGGAGACCTTGCTCAAAGATGCCCCTTGGGCGCAGGCTGCTTGGGAATCCTAGGAAGAGAAGCCGCAAAAAGTGTCCTATCTCTCCCTTTCTCGGCAAAAACCGGGGGGCAATCCAAACCTCAAGTTGACAATTATGGCAGAAACCTCCTGAAAGAAGTCAGAAGAGTGGCGCCACCTCCACCAGAGGGCTCGACCAGCGGACCGGATGACCGAGCTTTTATTGTTTTTGGTATATGGTCAAAACCCAAACCGGCGGGTACTTCAACATCTAAAACAGTCTGCTGAATCTTACTACATCCTTTCAGGTGCTTTAATTCCCAAAAGATTAAGGCTGGTTTTGAGAATTTGGCCGACTGCCAAAGTCAATGCCAATCTGAAGTTTTCACTTTTCTCCCCTAGTATCCGATTCGAATTATAAAAATTGTTATATCTTTGGGCCAGATCAAAGAGGTAATTGCAGATCAAGTTAGGTGAGTAGGTTTTAGCTGCATTTTCAACGATTTGGGGAAAACGGGGAAGAAAACGCAAAACCGATAGTTCAGGCGCTGAAAGCGCGTGATTGGTGATTGGTGGTTGGTGGTTGGTGGGTTTTGCTTTGCGCAAAACGCTCTGTGTACGAGCGTGTGTATATTGCAAGTAGGGTCCACTATTTCCCTCCTGAGCAATGCTTTCTTCAATGTCAAATTTTGTATCCTGTAAAGGATTATTTTTTAAAAACGAGTATTTGACTGCTCCCAAGCCAACTGCTTCTGCAATTTTCTTGTCTTTATTTATCTGGCTCACTTTTTCGACAACTTTATCAACTAAATCTACTGCACTTACAATCTCACCGGTTCTTGAGCTCATTTTGCCGCTTTTAAGGTTCACCATCCCAAAACCAATATGCATAAGTTTTCCTTTATAGGCAGTGTCCAATGTTCCCAAAGCCTTAAAAACCACCTTGAAATATTCATTTTGCTCGTGCGCCGTGGTAATTATTAAAAGATCGTAAGGCCACTCCTCCATCTTCAACTTTTGCAGATACATGTCCTTGGCTTCATAAGTCGGGGTGCCGTATTTTGTAACAAAAACTCTATCATGCAGACCCACTTTGCTGCCTTTGAAAATTAGTGCTCCTTCGCTTTTTTCAAAAACCTCGCCAATATTATTCTCAACTATCTTCTTCCCCATCTCCTCTACCTCACTTTCAAAATAATACCTGTCGTAAGAAACCCCCAATCTCTTCTCAAATTTTTTGTAATATTCAAGATTCCACCCTCTGGTTTTTTGCCAAAGACTAAACCAGGGTTCTTTTTTCAGATAGATTTTCTTGTTAATCTCCAAAATCTCTGTTTTTGTTTTCTCGTCCTTTTCAAACGCCTGCGCTCCTTTCTGATACATCTTTTGTAAAAGATTTACTTTTCCCTCCAAAGTACTTGGTACCGACGGATTCCCTCTCTCAAAGGCCCAAAGACACTTTGCCACATGAGGCCCAATATCACCTTGGTAATTCACTCGGCGAAGTTTAGAGCCCGCTAATTCCAAAATGTTAGTCATACTGGCGCCATAAATGTAAGAAAATAAGTGGCCTATATGTGGTAACTTGTGGGTGTTGGGCTGGCCAAACTCAAACATTATTCTTTTTCCCTTTAATAAATCTGACTTCCCGAATGCATCTTTCTCATTGTTAATATCAACTAGTGTATCAAGTAACGCCTCTTTTGACAGAAAGAAATTGATAAATCCGGGGCCAGCGACTTCGATTTTATCTACGATCTTGTTTAGATCTTTGTCCGTCTTAAGCTTTTCTATAATCTTTTCGGCAATTTGATAAGGTGATTGGTGACTGGTGATTGGTGACTGGTGGAACGCGACGTTCGTCGCGTAATCCCCATGCTCTTCCCGCTCGGGAAAATAGAGTTTTATTTCGCTTTCCGGCAAACCCGTTGCTTTCGATAGGCTTTTGATTATTTGATCTTTGTTTAACATATAAACGGCTTGCTGTTAATATATATTCATCACGATGACTGGATAGGCCTAAGGTTTCGACCGACCGCTGATGCCAGTCTTTATTTTGTGTTCTACGCTTCCTCTAAGCCAGTCAACTTGGACTACATAACCCGAAAAAGGTTTAAACAATCTTGAGTAAAACCTTTTCCGGTTTTATAGCCAATAAAAAGGTATGCTTTCCCAACCTTGTGCTTATCTCGCAAGTATTGGCGAAATTTACGCCAATCCAGCTTCCAGCCCTGACTTCGCACACCAAGATTTAGGTTCTGGCTATCAATAAAAGCGTAATTGCTTTGAATTTTTTGTTTTTTATACTTCATCACCCACAATTGTATTTCTTTTGAAGTCTAGGCGCAAATTACTACCCTTCCAGCACAAAGCCTTTCTTTTTCTTCGTGGTAATCGTGTAAAGATTTGTGTAAAGCGACAATTTTTTGCGCAGACGGGAAATCGTTTTATCTATAGCCCAATCCGAATATTTATCCTCCATTCGGCTTTCCCAAATAAGTTTGGCGACAGCATCTCTTCCCACAATTTTCCCCTCTCCTTCAAAAAGATGGGCAAGAATTTTGTTTTCTATGGGCGATAACTTTTGACTGATGTCAATTGACCCAAGATATAACTTTTCGTCCTTTGGATTAATGTTTAGCTCCCCTGCCGCTCCGCGCTGTACTATAACCTGCTCAATTATCCGCATTATCTTCCTGTCTTTACCCCAAAAATTCACATTTTCAAGTTCAAGTGCAATCTTTTCCATAGACTTAGGGATTTTTCCTTTGATAAACATAGTTTCCATCACTTCTTTCTCGCCATCGCCGTAAAGTTCATATTGGATTTTCGCTTTGAGCAGCAAATTCGGATCCACCACAAGATCATTAACCGATTTGGCGTCTTTGATACCCCTCAGGGCTTCTTTGATTAACCAACTGTCATGGCCACAAACTTCAAAAATTTTATTTATTTGTCGGGTTGACAACTTCATAGCCCAAAGTTTCTCATAATAGTTAACGTAGTGGTCGCACTCCTTTTTGTCAGGTAAAGCAACAGTAATCATGCTTTGAATAAGCACCGCAGGCAAAGCTCCACGATCAAGCAATTTCCGGTTTTCCCCGTTTATGTGCGTGTGGATTTTGTCTAAGTGTCGTTCTACGATTCTCGCCCAGGCGGAAAAAAGTTCTCGTTCTAGTTTGGATTTGAAATTCCCTACTTCAATGATAAAAACAACATCAAAGCCTTTATCAACGGCTTTAATACACATGTTTCCTATTTCCTGAATAATGAAAACCGTGGGAGGCGTGCGCCGTGCAAAATTCGCTTCCTTTACATTCGAAGTAATTTTGAATTTAGACAGTTCATCAGCCAGCTTCTTTTTGACGTACATAAAAAACAAATGAAGCGGATCAATCGCAAAGTCAGAAGCATCTATCCTGACCAAGATAGTTTTGCCGTACTTTTCCCCAAAGCCTATTTTCAAAAAACTCTCGTCTGAAAAAATCTGCATCATCCGCACGGTCATTCCGTGACCCGGGAACCAGCGACAGAAAACGCTCTCTCCAACTGTCACAGGAGCAAATATTTGCTTTGAAACCTGCATTATATAGTCGTCCGTAAAAGCGGTGTTAAGTTTCATGTTAGCTAATTAAACAATTTTATGGATAAAATCCTGCCGACTCTCGGCTTCGGTGGCTTCACAATAATTAGCGCCTGTTGAACCGCCAGAGCCAACTACTTGCTCAATTATCCTTTTATTGACTGACGTTAATTTTATTTTTCTAACCAAATCTATTATGTTTTCACCAAATTTTGCAGTTCTTTCTTCTAGATTAGATTTACTATTTGATACTTTTTTCATTGATCATTTATTGAAAATTGGTTATTGATAATTGATTATTAACCTCCAAATTATTGTGTATTCATTATTTATTCCACAAAGTTAGTCCGTTTACTACTCAATATTGTCAGGATTGTATCATTTCTGTCAAGTACTGTCAAGCGAACTGTTTGGCTAATCTATAGACTATGGGCTAATAACATCTTTAACTGTGACAGCCACAGTAAAAAAGATTTATTATTTAGCACTTTGACATTCCTGAAAAAATCCTTATTAAATATTCTTACCTTTGTTCAAAAAGCGGAGATGCTGGAAAGTAGATAAATTCATTGATAATTGAGAATTGATTATTTTGTCTATTCCCCGGCATCTCTGCCTTGGGCCTCAGCGGACAAAGCTGAAGGGACCCCTTGAATGAAGGGAGAGGAAGTCGCCACCGACTCGCGGGCTTTTGTCCCGTTTGATGCGCAACAAGCGCTATCTAACTGGGACAGGAGTCCTTATTTTCCTTTCAAAGGAGAAAAGATGAAGACCTTGCGCCGAGCGGCCGCCCTCGGGCTGGCCGCATTGTTCATCCTCATCGTGGTCGCCTCCCCGGCAACCTCAACCGCAGCGCCAGCTGCAGAACTGGAGCCACGCGCGTGGCTCCCGATCATAGCTAAAAATGAGCCCAAAGCACCTTGCGTGCCCGGGTTCATGTCGGTGCACAGCTACCGGATCGTTCCGGGAGTTGAGCGAATCGACGTGGGAATCCACGTCGAGTTGTGTGGGCAGGATCTGAAAGTTCAGATCCTGAATGGCACCCTGGAAGGGGTGCTGCCCACCGAGGGGTGGATCCCCTGTCCCCCTGGCAGATGCCAGGGTGGGCGCTGGGTCAACCCACCATCCGAATTTTTTTGGTTACAAATAGCCCGGAGTCCGGGCTACGACATAACTGAAATAACTCTGGTGATCCCCGGATCACCAGAGTTCACGGAGGTCTATGATTGGACCTCCTGCACGTCGGCACCGTAAGGGCGGAAAGGAGTCTTTCAGGAATAAAGGCGGGGTGAGAAGAGAGTTCAGATTTAGTCTGAACATTGAAAATGTCACGTTCGCGTGACCTCATTTTTTCAATACAACCCTCTTCCTCACCCCGCCTTAAGTAGTACCTATGAAATTTTGAAAGTTTGATCAAATCTTGGTCGTATTTGCAAAATTCCAAAGAGGAAATAATAGTTTAAAAACCATGAGAGAAAGATTAAATAAGTTATTCGGAAGCAACAAAGAACCTGAATCCGTGAAACAAGCGGAAGGGGTCGCTGTGGCATTTTTTGATGCACTTCCCTCAGTCGGCCCGGCAGTAGCCAACGAAGTTGAAGCCAAAAGAATCAGTCTTGCAGTCGGGCAAAGAACAAATATTGGACAAGTCCGCGACCACAATGAGGACAACGTTGACACAAAAACAATCGAAGATTGGCTTCTACTCCAAGCCGCAGACGGAATGGGAGGGTACCTCGCAGGTGAAATCGCAAGCGAGTTAGCCATCAAAAGTGTTCCTGAAAAACTAGCTCAACTAGTTGCAGAATCAGGCCAACTTGGCCAAAAGAGCATGCAACAAGCAATCCGCTACGCCGACAAGCAAATGACTGGTGATATGGGCACTACCTACTCCGGTGTGCTAATCAACCGCAAAACTGGCGAGGCGATACTCGGTAATGTTGGTGATAGCCGAACATATTTACTTCGAGCCGGTAAACTATTCGTCACTTTCGATCAAACATTTGTAGCCCACAAAGTCTTTGGAGAAAGCGGCCATATTGACGATATTAAAGACGAAGATGGTAAAAACGTACTTGCAAATGCATTGGGAGGAACATATGGCATGCAGTCGGACGCCGAAACTCATCAAATCGAAACTACAAAAGGCGATGTCTTTTTGCTCTGTTCAGACGGGCTCTGGGAAATAACGGATACACAAGACATTTTAGATGCAATGCAGGCGGTTAACCTCGGAGAAGATCCTCAAGAAACCTGCGATAGTCTAGTTGATCTAGCCAACAAAAACGGCGGTGCTGACAACATTTCGGTCATTATTGCCAGAGTAGATGCTCCCGAAGATAAACCTGAAGAAGAACCACCAGCAGCCGTAGCCGAAAATAAGGCAGAAGACAATCCTACCATTGAGACAGAACGCCTCGAGCCCCACAAACCCAAAAGATACGATCTGGAGGATGGTGAAATTAAAATAATTCTGGGAAACCCAGATAAGCCTTGGAAAACGGTTTTGAGGGTAGTTAATTTAAAAAAACACCCAGACTTAAAAAAAGATCACCCTGATTATATAGAATTCATGCTCATTCAAGAGAGGGTATTTCAAAAGGGAGACGATAAACCCGGTTTCATAGAGTTATCACCCAAAGACAAAGGAATTTTCATCGGACGAAATTGGTGGTCAAATGAAGTTCTTTCTTTGAACAACTTGGTAAGCCGGGACCATTTATTTGTGCAACTCATAAAGGATAAAGACGATAGATTCTATCTGCAACTAACCGATTTGAAATCAAAAAACGGCACATATGTGCAAATTCAAAAACCTGTGGAGTTAAACCGCCCTGTCTGAACAAGTTAAGATACATATGCGACATTAGATGGTTGTGGAATATTCGTCCAAGTCATATCCTCTTTGGAGTTATATTTCAGGCATTAAGGGGGTGATGAGGATGGTTCCAAGCCTAAGGAAATTCGACTCTAGTGAAGTTGCCAAAAAACGTATGGAAATGATCCGTTTTTATGATGCTCACGGCGAAGCCATCACCAAGCAGGCTTTCGGAGTGGACAGGAAGGTTATTTCCAGGTGGAAACAAAGGCTAAAAAATGGGGAAGGCAGCCTGTCGTCCCTGGTTCCCAAATCCACCCGCCCCCACCAAACCAGACAGCCGGCAACCAAAGCTCAAATAGTTGAGTTTATTAGAGAACAAAGAAAGAAACATTTTCGGTTAGGAAAAGACAAAATCAAAATATTTTTAGACCGGTTTTGTCGGGAAAAAAGTATTCCGACCATTTCTGTTTCCACCATCGTAAACGTCATCAAAAGAAACAAGTTCTTCTTTCAAAAGGCCAGCAAAACATACCACGACCCGGCCAGCAAATGGGCTCAAAATCAAGTTAAAAAGAAGAAACGGCTAAGAGTAAAGCATTCTCCCAAGCCTATTGACTGGGGATACATTAATTCCGACTCTGTAGAGAGGGTGACGGACGGGATCAAAGAGTATTTCATCTCCGCCATCGACGTCAAAATGAAGTTCGCCCTGACTCTAAATTACAAACGGTTAACCTCCCAAAACATGACCGATTTTTACCACAGGTTTAAAGATCTATACCCGGGCAAAGTCAGAGTCTGGCAATCAGACAACGGAAGCGAAAACCTGGGGTCATTCGATGAGCAGTTGAAAAAAGACGGCGTTCCCCATTGTTTTATTTACCCCAGATGTCCCCAAATTGACACTTATATTGAGCGGTACAACCGAACCATTCAAGACGAGTTTATCTATCCCAACTTAGACGCCATACACGACAAAGTTAACAGCATTGTAAACCGCTACATTTAATTTTAGATGGGATTGCGATCAACTAACCTATCCTCACTTATGATTTCACCTTGTGTATTCGGGCTTCCGTCAATTACTGCATAGTAACCCTCAACCCTCGGGTTACCATATAACCCGTGTATATGGCCAGGGTCAACGCCCTTTGTTCTAAAAAAAACATTATAAGCTTTTCTCTTTCTATGTCTAAGTAAATGCTCGCCGAAGCTGGTCCTATCGATCTGGGCACCTGGGTAGGTATGATCTAAATGTTCCCGCATCTGACCCCTGGTACAACCCAGCGGGTTAATTCCTGACAAAAATCTCCCAGCCGCCGCTTCTATATCCGGCAACCTTCTACCCACCGTACGGGCAAGACGAATATAAACAGGATCTCTTTCTATCATAATATAATTTATGAACTTCAAAAACTGATTTATGTTATACACAATTTCCCTTGAATAGACTATAGGTGGCTGACCTGCGGTTCTATTTCCCAACCACCCACCATTTCTCGCCATCTGTCACAACCTCGACACTTCCCATCTCGTCTGTTCTCAATATCTTTATATCTTCATCTCTTAGTATCTTGAGTGTTTCTTCATGCGGATGCCCGTAGGTGTTATCTTTCCCTACGGAAATGACCGCAACTTCCGGACTTGTAACATCCAATAGCTCTCCAGTTAAACCGTTGCGACTTCCGTGATGAGGCACTTTGATATATTCCACCCTTCGACTATCGCTCAGGGCAAGCTGTTTTGCCATCTGGTCTGAAATCTCAGGACCAATATCTCCGGTAAATAACGCATCGAAGCTACCATAGCTCAAATTAAAAACGACTGAAAAGTCGTTCAAGTCACGCTTGGGGGAGAATGCTCCGAGTCTGTTTTTACCTACAGTACCCGGTTCTTCATCCTGCAGTTCAGCAGTTGGGTTGAGTATATCTAACTGTATCTCACCCAACCTCATCTTCATACCCCTTTGGGGATTGACAATTTGAGCCTGAGAGGCCTTTACTAAATCTTTTAGCACTTGGTAACCTTGAGTGCTATTGTCCACACTCGGAGCAAGAAAAATGCCTACGTTGTAACGCCTGAAAACTTCTATCAGCCCGCCGTAGTGATCACTCTGTGGATGGGTCATTACCACCACCTCCAGAGTTCTGTCCCAAAAAGGCATATAGCGGGACAAGCAATCCAGCACTTTATTTCCGGGACCCCCGTCTACCAAAATCTGACTTGATGCATTTTGTAGCAGTATCGCGTCCCCTTGGCCGACGTCACAAGCGATGATATGCAAGTTGCTATCCGACCCAACGATAACAGCCAACCAGACAACAACGGTAACCAGTATTAATAAACCAAAAAAGTATTTCCAGATAGGCTTCATAAATTTTCAAGCACCAATTTTTGAAAATTAACTAAACAGATCAATTATCAATGTAAACCACAGTGTCAACGGATACGCCAACATCAAAACCATCTGTCCCAATGGCTCGAAAATTACTCCGACAATTCCGCCAATTGCGCCGATAATCATAATCGCCGGCACAGTCCAAAGAATAAGCACGTTAATAAGTGGGCTGAGTAGGTTCAAGTAGCCGAAAACAAAAAGCAGAAGGGGGCTGACAGCAATTTGAGCCGAAAGCGTCGCTGATAAGCTTTCTTTAAAAATCCGCGGAAATATATCAAGTTTTGAGCGTATTTTACTTTCAAACAAAACCAGGCCCAGTGTCGCCAAGAAAGAAAGCTCGAAGCCAGTATCGACCAACCACTCGGGCTTTGCAACGAGCATAATAAGTGCAGATAAAAATAAGGCGTTCATCGCAAAACTCAGCCTACCAAAAGCCCCAGCTCCAAAAGCGATCGACCCCATGACAGACGCCCGAACAATCGGCGCGTCAAAGCCGCTTAAAAGCGCATACACCCAAACTCCGAGAAGGCCGACTATCACTGCTCGCCTGCGATTAATAAACAAAACCAAAGATTCGATTAGAAATTTGGCAACAAAGGTAACGTTCATGCCTGAGGCGACAACAACATGGAGCGTCCCGGTCTTTCTTAATCCCTCCCAGAAATCTTGAGGCATGGAAGATTTTGATCCCAATGTAATGCCTGCAACCAAAGAACTATGCGGTTCGGGCAAGGATTTTCGATACACTTCGATAACTTTTCCCCTAAATTGATACAGAAAACCAGTGTTTTCCTTAACATCAATTAACCTGGGATTTTTGAGTCTGTCTCCGTCAACTACTCCCTCAACAACGACATTGTCCGCATAGCTTATGACCGGATATTTAGGCAAATAAATCTTCAAATTTTGTAAAATAATTCTCTGGGAACTGTCAAAATACAGAGGCTCGCTAACAACCTTGTCCGTGATTCTGATTTTATCCCCGTCTTTGAAAATTGACCTTGAGACATAAATTCGAAACAATACAAGAAGGACAAGAAAAGCATAAAAACCAAATCGCATGATTTATTCTACAACTAACCTAACCGACCCGACGAACTATAAAACAAAACACTTAAGAGGAGATAGGGCTTAATAAACACTTATCTGATCCTTTACCCTGTCGTAAACATTTTGCTTAATAATTTTTTTTGTAAGTAGTTCTTCCACAGATGAGTAAGGACGTTGTTCAATGATGTTTTGGGCGTAAACAGGGCCAATTCCCCATAGAGATTCCAGCTCGGATTGGCTAGCAGTATTTATGTTTATCAAATTATCCAAGACACCTAATATCTCATTATTGGAGTTTTGGGAATTTGGTATTTTGGAGTTTTCCTCTTCTGAGGGAATGTAAATCTTTTGGCCGTCTGAAAGGCGCGCTGCCCGATTGATTCTTTTTTCTACAAACTCCGTATCGGCTTCACTCGTAAGCCCTCCGGCCGCATTTATGACATCTTCCACTCTTGACCCGGCTGAAAGATTATAAACCCCGGGTTTATTAATTTGCCCCGAAACCTCAACCACAACATCCCCAAGATCATTTAGACTCGACTCATCGTTGATTATTTCCACTTTAGGAGAACCGGAACTTGAATTTCCTAGAACAAATCCCCCACCGATAAGTATTAATCCAACCAGAAGCATGAGTAACTGCCACTTGAACTTGGGCAACATGTATCAGATTACAAAATTTAATATCTTACTAGGCACATAGATCTGCTTTTTAATCTTCCCTTTAGCTAACCAGTTGGAAATTTTTTGGTCACTTTTTGCCAAAGCAACAACGTAGCTTTCGTCGGCAGCTTTATCCAACTTAACCGCAACCTGCCCCCGCAGTTTACCGTTTACCTGAACGGCGACAAGCACACTATCAGTACTTAAATACTTCTCGTCGTAACTTGGCCAAGTAGCTTTGTGAACTGAATATTTTTTGTTTAAGACCTCCACCCATACTTCCTCGGCCAGATGGGGGGCAAACGGCGCAACTAGCAAAGCTAAAACATTCAAGGTTGCCCCACTTACCCTCCCCGCGTTCCGAATTGAATTAACAAGCTCCATTATCGCAGCTATCGATGTATTGTACTTGAATTCCGATATATCCTTGGTTAGCTTTTTGACGGTTTTGTGGAGCTTAGACAAAACCTCCACAGATTCATGCTTTGTCCTCGGCAGGTTAACAAAGGTTTCCCAAAGTCGGTTCAAAAACTTCCTCATACCTTCGATTCCGGAATCCCTGAAGTCGCTTTTTGCATCCATGGGCCCCAAAAACATTAAATATAGCCTAAGGGCATCGGCACCAAATTTTTCAATATAATGATCGGGGTTAATTACATTCCCGCGGGACTTACTCATCTTGGCACCGTCTTTAATAAGTAATCCGTGCGCATAGAACGTCGGAAACGGCTCTTCGAAGCTCAAGTAACCCAGGTCTTTGAGAACCATGGTGACAAATCGGGCATACATCAAGTGAAGTACGGAATGCTCGGCGCCGCCAAAGTAGAGATCGACCGGCAGCCAATTCCGAGTCACCTCCTGTGACCATGGAAGTGATTGGTGATTAGTGATTTGTGTTTGGTGACGCTGAAGCGCAGATGAAAGCGAGCGATCTGGCCACGAAGTCCGAAGATCCGAGCTTTCGCTGTGCGAAACGTCAAGTCCAACAGATGGGTATCTCAAAAAATACCACGAACTGTCTAAAAATGTATCAGAAACATCCGTCTCCCTTCGTGCTTCGCCTCCGCAATGTGGGCATTTCGTCCTGTAAAATTCGGGGTGATTAGCAAGCGGCCCGCGGCCCGTCCCTTCAGGTTTGTAGTCTTGGATAACGGGAAGTTCAACGGGCAGATTCTCTTCCGGGAACCAACCAAACGATGACCAGTCGTCGTGGTGATTAGTGATTAGTGGTTTGTGTTTAGTGAAATACGAAATTTCTCTTTTGGCACAGAACTCGCAATATATCATCGGGATCGGCGGGCCCCAATAGCGCTGGCGGGAAATCAGCCAATCACGTAGATGATAACTGGTCGTCCGCTTCCCCCAGCCCCTGTCTTCCAAGTAATCCATCATTTTAACTGTTGCTCGGTGAATATCCAGACCGTTTAGGAACTCTGAATTGACCATTTTCCCTTCCTCTTCTTGGACTTGTGCTTCTTCTGCTATTTCAGACTCATCTCCGTCAGTTCCAATGACCACTCGTTTTATTTCAATTTTGAATTTCCTCGCAAACTGGAAATCGCGGATATCATGCCCGGGCACTCCAACAACAGCCCCCGTCCCTACATCCATCAACACAAAATCGGCAATGAAGATGGGCATTTTATAACCGTTTAGCTGATTTACGGCATAGCTGCCGGTAAACGCACCAGTTTTTTCCCTGCCTTCCGCAATCCGCTGGTATTTAGATATATTTTTAGATACTTTGATATAATCTTCGATTTCTTTCCTATGATCTGAATTGGTCAATTTCAGTGCGTCAGGATGTTCAGGAGAAATAACAATAAAAGTGGCCCCAAAATTGGTATCCGGCCTGGACGTCCAAACGGCTATTGAGAATTGAGAATTGAGAATTGGATACTTAATCTCTATCCCCTCTTTCCTACCTATCCAATTTTTTTGGGCAAGCTTTATTTTTGCTGGCCAGTCAATTTTAGCCAAATTAGCAAGTAACCTGTCGGCATAATCTGTAATCCTAAATAACCATTGCTCAAGATCGCGTTTTTCGACAACTGTCCCGCAGCGCTCGCAAATTCGTGCGTTATCTGGTTCGGCAACAGGCGAGCCGTCAAAGTTTTTTGGCTCCTTCATCGCTTGAGCAGGCGTCATTACCTGTTCGTCGGCAAGTACAGTTTTACACGAAGGGCAAAAGTTAACCTCCACTTTCTTGCGGTAAGCAAGGTCTGATTTAAACATCTCGACAAACAGCCACTGTGTCCATCTGTAATAATCCACATCGGAAGTAGTTACCGTTCTTGTCCAGTCATAGCCGTGTCCCAAGCTTTTAAATTGTCTCTCATAGTGGTTGGTTGTTCGCTTCAACATAGTCTGAGGAGTTTCCCCAACCTTTATCGCGTAGTTTTCGGAGTGGATTCCAAAAGAGTCATAGCCTATCGGCTGAAAAACGTTCCATCCGACCATTCTTTGAAAACGACCGTAGACATCTGACCCGGTAGAAGAAAAGGCGTGACCGGCGTGAAGGCCTTCTGCGGATGGGTAAGGAAACATATAGAGGTTGTAAAACTTCTTATCCGGAACAGACAGATTTGGTGAATAAATTTTTCCCTTCAGCCATCGCTCCTGCCATTTCTTCTCAACTTGCTTATTATTGTAGGTACGCTTTTTCTCCACAAGTCAATTGTAGATTGAGGTCGAAAAAATTGCAAATTAAAGCTAAAAAGCACTTTAGCCCGAAAAGTGGGTCACTATTTAAACAACAAACACTATTAGCAGTCAAACATCTCGTTTGCCAATATAGTCCTATATTATATTGTGGTGTCTACCATTATTCGCCGACCCAAAAAAAAGTATTCCTAATCTACTAGACTACAGGAAAGCATTACTGGTTATTATTCGCAAACTTTTTGGGACTGACTTGCAAACCGATTAATCCTTTAAATTTATTTCCGCATAATTTCCGTGCATGTTCAGATACAGAGATTTACTGACTTTAGTAAATACGGGCAGGTGAGTATTTTTCCTATCTAGTTAAACGGTAACTTTCAGCTTTCTCCTCATGAACAACTATTTATTACAGGATATTTTAATTTTTTCAAATAAAACGTATCGCATTAATTAGTTTTTAATTATTTGGAGTGATAGGACTGCACTTACCAGATATAGTAAGTAATCACCCTGTATTTTTTTGCATAGATAATACTTTACTAAGTATGTGATTGAAGGTCATATGAACATCCTCCACCACTCCATAACTGTTGCTTTTAACCACTAACGAAATGTCTGCCAGCTTGGCAAGTTTGCCGCCCATCATAAAACCCGTCAGGGCGATTACCATATTACCTTTTGACCTGGCAAGACGCACAGCTTTAATGACGTTTTTGCTTTCTCCACTTGCCGATATTGCGATTACAACGTCACCTTTTTCAAGAAATACTCTAAGCTGCTCGGAAAATGCGTCATCGTAGGAAACGTCATTGGCAAAAGCTGTAATATTAGCTATATTGGCAGTTAGAGCAATAGCCTTTATATTACATTTTTTGACTAAATCACACGCCATGTGGATTGCCGTAGCAGCACTTCCCCCATTACCAATAAGATATACATGCTTGTCACTTCCTTTTACTCTTTCAATATTTTTGATTATTCGTTCAATTATTCCCAAATTCAAGTTTCCGAGAGCTGTGTTCACTTCTTTAATATAAGAATCTATATCTTTATACATAAAATGCTTGACTCCCTTGGGCTTCAAAATTGAAATCAACTTTCTTGAGATCTTTTAAGGCAGAAATAATTCCAGCATGCCTGGAACCGGGGGCAAATAAAAGCAGAAAGCCTCCTCCACCTGCACCGCAAATTTTCCCACCAATTGCTCCCAAACGCCGTGCAATCAGATACCACTTATCTACTTTAGAATTACTTATCCCATTTGCCAGCTGCCTTTTCAGAAGCCAGTTTTGATGTAAAAGCTCACCAAAATCATTCAGTTTACCTTTCTCGAGCGCGTGTTTTGTGTCGGTTGCCATATCTGCCATCTTCTGCATTACCATAAGCTTTTTTGGGCTCTTGATAACTGCCGATTTTTGTTTTTTTAATACGGATGAAGAAGAGCGGGTCAAGCCGGTATAAAGCATGAGCAAATTTGACTGAAGTTTATACATAAGTTTTTGAGGCAGTATAATCGGATCAATGAAGACGGATCCGTTTCTGTTAAACTTTATGTGCTGTAGGCCCCCTTGGGCAGCAATATACTGATCCTGTTTACCGACGGGCTTGCCCAGAATGTCAATTTCGATCCGACTGGCCTCGCTTGCCAGTCGTTGCACTCCTACATGTTTGCCTTTAAAAGCATAAAGAGCATTTAAAAGTCCTACCGTGTAACTGCTTGATGACCCCAGACCTGTACCCTCAGAAGGAATGTCAGAAATCGAAGTAATCTCTATGCCACCGCCAATTTTTGTTAATTTCAAGGCTTCCCGCACCAATTCATGTTTAATTTGCTCCACTTTGTCAACTATTTCTGTTTTCGAATAGCTTACACGAACTTTTTGATCAAATTTTTTGTTGACTGTTATGTAAACAAATTTGTCTATTGCCGTCGAAACAACAGCGCCCGGGTATTTTTTATAAAACCAGGGAATGTCCGTCCCCCCGCCAACAAAACTGATTCTTAAGGGTGTTTTTGATATGATCACTGACTAAGTATACGTATAATACTATTGAAGCACAAAAACTTAATAGGTAAAATACTTTGAGATGAACATTTGGAACAAGTGGAAAAAAATCAGTAACGCTGTTTTAGATTTCCAAACTAAAATTTTTTTGAATCTCTTTTTCATTAGTATGATTAGCCCTTTTGCCTTAATCTACAAACTATTTTCCGACCCGTTAAAGGTTAAGGGAACCGTCTCATGGACTGACAAAAGAAACATTAACTTCTCCTCAATTCAAGCTCTTAAAAGAGAATATTAATGAAAATCTTGGGAATTTCTTGCTACTACCATGACAGCGCTGCTGCATTAATTGATAACGGTAAAATAATTGCTGCAGCAGAAGAAGAAAGATTTTCGAGAATCAAGCACGATTCAGATTTTCCCAAGTTGGCTATTGGTTTCTGCCTTGAACAAGCTGGTATTAATTCTGAAGACCTGGATTACGTCGTGTTTTATGAAAAGCCTTATGTAAAATTTGAACGAATTCTCCTTCAGACTCTATCCACTTTTCCCTCATCGAGGAAGCTCTTTGTGGAAGCTATGCGTGAGTGGCTCCCCAAAAAGCTTTGGATAAAAAGTTCAATAGCAAACCATTTGGAAATAAGCGCCGACAAAATTTATTTCTGCGACCACCACGTAAGTCACGCAGCATCCGCATTTTACCCGTCGCCTTTCAAAAAGGCTGCGATTTTGACACTTGACGGCGTCGGCGAGTGGACAGTCGCAAGTTGGGGTGTGGGTACGGGGAACACAATAAATATCTATAAAGAATTGCGGTTCCCCCACTCTTTGGGGCTCCTCTACAGTGTCTTTACTGCATATCTTGGCTTTGAAGTCAACGAAGGAGAATACAAAGTGATGGGCATGGCTCCGTATGGCAACCCAAGATTTACGGATAGAATCAAAAAAATCCTTGAAATAAATGATGATGGTTCTATCAAGCTTGATCTTGACTATTTTACTTTCCATTCCTCACCTCAAAAGTCCTTTAGTAAAAAATTCGTTGGTCTCTTCGGCAAACCTCGGGACAAAAATGATCTTTTCTTTACCAAAAAAACAGGTTATCCGAGGTTTTGGGGAGATAAACCCCGTGACTTTGAAACAAAACTTAAGGAAAACCAAAAATACGCTGATCTTGCAGCTTCTATTCAAAAGGTTACGGAAGAAGTGGTGGTCAGAATGGTTAACTATATCCACCAGAAAACCGGTTTGGTCAACTTGTGCATGGCTGGCGGAGTTGCTTTAAATTCGGTCGCAAACGGAAAAATTGTGCGAGAAACACCATTTAAAAACCTATGGATCCAACCAGCCGCGTCAGACGCGGGCGGTGCACTGGGCGCTGCGCTTTATCTATATCACAACGTATTAAATAACAAAAAAAGATACCAAATGACACACGCGTATCTTGGAAAAGGATACCAACAAATCCAAATTAAAAATTTTTTAAATAGCAATTCGATTCCCTTTACCCAATACAACATAGAACAGTTAATTAAACTTATCGCTAAAGCCCTCACCCAAAAGAAAGTCGTAGGCTGGTTTGAAGGAAGATTTGAATGGGGTCCAAGGGCTTTGGGTCACCGAAGTATCCTTGCCGATCCTAGAAGTGCCTCGATGAAAGATATCGTCAACAGCAAAATAAAGTTTAGGGAACCATACCGACCTTTTGCACCCGCAGTACTTGAAGAAGAGGCGAAAAAGTACTTCGACATAGACGATCCAACCAGTGGCCCGGCAAGGTTTATGATAATTGTAATTCCGGCCAAAAAACCAAAAACGATTCCTGCGGTTTCCCACATGGGAACATCCCGAATTCAGTCTGTAAATAAGAGACTTTCACCGCAATACTACGCTTTAATCAAGGAATTTGGAAAACTTACCGGTGTGCCCGTAATCATGAATACTTCATTCAACCTTAAAGGTGAACCAATTGTTACAAGCCCGAGTGATGCTTTTAAAACTTTCATGAAAAGTGGAATTGATCTTCTGGTCCTTGAAAATTTCGTAGTTGAAAAAAAGCTTGTCATGGACTTTAATCTTAATAACCTGAAATGAAAAAAATAAAAAAAATTGGGCGAGATGCCCAGCTTAAAATATCAAGTTTAAGAGAACTTATCACATTTCTTTGGAAACAAAAGCTATGGTGGATGATCCCGATGGTAACAATCTTGGTATTCTTCGGTATATTTTTAATAGCTGCCCAGGGGACTTCTATTATTCATTTTATTTATCCTTTGTTTTAACTTTTAGACAGCACCCCAGTTAAGTTGTTCCATTATCTCATGTATCGGTTTATCACGATACCTAACCCTCAACCACAGATTGACCAAATACTCATGGCCCAGGCGCACCATCCACTGAAAAAAAATTACTGCAGTAACCTTTGAAAAGATAGGCTTTGGATAAACTTCCATAAACAGATCAAAAAACTTCTTGGCTCGGGTAACATTACCTACTGACAGAAAAAAGATAGAGACACACAAAAAATACGCGAGTGGTTTCCTTACGAAAACCCTTTTTTGCTTTTCGTAAGGTGTAAATGATCTAATTATTAATTGATCCCTCTCAAAGTCATATAAAACCCGCGCAGAATCTCTACTCTCATTAATTCCCCTGGCATACTCTTCCCCTATAGGGACATTCGCACCCAGTTGGGCTGAGTGAACTCTGTATGCAAAAGTGGGTTTGGCAATGAAACATACATCATACCTTGGCAAAATTTTCATGGACATTTCATTTTCTCCAATTCTTCCATACTTCCTTCCCCAAAAACCAACTCTATCAAAGACATCCCTTCTATAAGCCGTCCAACCGCCAATCAGAAGGTTAAACCAACAATGGTTCCAAAATTCCTTTACGCATCTGGGTGGTCTCATATACATATCGTTTTTAAATGGCATGACTTTCCCCGTCACTGCATCCAGCTCATTAATCATAAATCCACCGGTAATGTAAACACCTGGTCGGCTACCATACACTTGCATCTTTTCTTTATATACACCAATAGCATCGGGGAGCATAAGATCATCCGCTTGACAAATAATTACATAATCAGATTTCGCTAGTTTTATCCCTTCTGCCATGTTTTCAAAATCACCTAGGTTTTTTTTATTTATATGAAGATTAATACCTTCGATTTTAGTAAGGTAGTTTACTACTCCAACATCTTCAGAATGATCATCAACAACAACAATTTCATCCGGAGCCGGGGAAAGATTTCGGATACTTTTCATTGTACGCTTAAGAAGACCAAGGCGGTTAAATGTGGGAACAACAACGGTAATGGTAGGCATTTTCATAATTTTTGAACATATCTATACACCTTAAATCCCTCATCCCCAAGACTTGCTTCATATTTATAATTCGTATCAAAAAAACTAAATGCTTTTTCCATTTCAGGTAAGATTACCCCCCATTGCCAACCCACCCTATGCTGCTTATCTAAAGGTGGCACACGGTAATGTAAGCTTGTGACGTCTGCAATTATCACAGGAGGGTTGGCAACAAGCTCTCTATAAAATTCATTGACTAAGTCTGGATTTGTATAACCACGGAAAAATAACGGATATTGATAAGTAAAACGTGTTGGCGAAAGCCTATTGGAGGCAAAATTGACGCTTCCGCCAAATCCCCAGATTAGCACCTTATTATCCTTATTGGTAGCAAGTTTTAAGTATTGGGTCAATTGCCTTTTAGAAGTGCCGCATTCGAAGAAATTTGACTGTGGCAGTAAAAACCATGCAATGTCCTGACAAACTGCTACAGTCGGTTTGGGCAAATACTCAAAAGCAACGACTCCAACGGGAATAATTGTCAGCGATAGTACGACAGCGGCGGCAATTTTCAACCGGATGCGCGAAAGTAAATAAACAGAAAAAATTATCAGTGGCATCAGCCATGGCATGTAATAGTGTGCAGCATGTATTCCTGAAATGCTCGACAGCATAACCTCGACAGGCAACCAAATTAGCGCAAATGACAGCAATTTCGATTTTTTCCTGGAACATAGCGCCAAAATGGCGCCGGGAATAGCTAGAAGAGCCATGCCGGACTTGGCCAATATCCAAACACCCATATAGACAGTTTTTAGTCTTGATAGAAAGTCGGAGGAGGAATAAACAAGATTGAACCTAACAAAACCGTCAAAAAACTGTGGTAAAGATTCGTTTAAGTAAAAGTAGACCACAATCACGCAAGAGACAGCCACAAAACCACTTGCCATGAGGAGAACAGACGGGATTTTTTTAATCGATATGATTTCCCAAACCGCAATGGCGACAAATACTCCAATCAGGTTCTGGCGCAGAAAAAACCCCGCGGCAGCAAGTGCACCAAGGAACAAAAACCTAACCCACTTGTTTCGGGGCCGGGCGTAAACATAGAGATAAACAGCAAGTGCCTGAGCAACAAGATAATACTCCTCAGTCAAATTTCCGCCGTCTAAAACAAAAACCAAAGCAAACAAAAATAAAGGAACAGCAAAAAGTGCAATTCGCTTGTAATCTAATCGCAACACTTCAATCATTAGAAGCACTGAAAACGCTATACCCGCAACTTCAATCAACCATATCCCCCAAACGGATCCTCCTCCAATCAAAAGGCCTAAGGCATTAACATACAAAATAACCGGCCCTTTGTGTTCCCAAGTATCACGATAAGGAACAGACCCTTGTAATATTTTCTGGCCGTGATACATAAACATACCGGAATCCTCGGACACCTGACGCCTAAAATAAGGACTATTTGGTAGTAACACAACCACAACTAGTATTAAAATAAACAGTACCTTTTTCATGATCTACCAAACTCTAAGACTAATTCTGCTGTTTTACAATATGCGCACCATAATCCGCTTCCCTGATTTTCGTAATTTTATACACATATTCGATGACGTCTTTATCAAAAAAATATACGGGGTTGAATTTGTCCAAAATCCCAAACTAATAGTTGACTGCGGAGCAAACATTGGCATCACAAGCTTGTATTTTAAACTCAAATACCCGAAGGTTAAATTAATTTGCTTTGAGCCATCTACTCTGGCTTTTTCGTACCTGACGAAAAACCTGAGTAAATTTGACAGAGACTGCCAACTTTATAATCAGGCCCTCGTCGGAGACAAACGTGCGCGCGCAAAATTAGCCGGCAACCCTGCTCATCCCTCCGCGCACTTAGCTGAGGGAGAAAAAATTGGTGAGTATGAGGAGGTCAACTGCACCCGGCTAAGCGACAAACTCCCCAAAAAAACCAAAATAGATTTACTAAAGATCGATATCGAAGGGATGGAGACGGAAGTGATATCCGAATTGGCAAAAAGCAGGCATCTTGAGAATGTGCAGCAGGCAATCATCGAGGTTCACCGCCAGATGCTAAATTCAAAACAAATCGCAAAGCTCATAAGTTTGCTGGCGAAGAATAATTTTGAAATTGTCTTCAAAGATGGAAATGTCCACACTTTTATGCTTCATGCATTCCAAAGTTAACCGCGTTAGGCGCAGCTAAGTCCAGCCCCATTTAGTAACCACAACCTTTCCGCGGACGGGAAAATAATATTTCATGAAACTATCCAGTGTTCGGCGACTGACAACCCTCCTTTTGGGCAAGGCCGTCGCAAGTACCCAAATTCCCTGTAAAACTCCCTTAATCATCCCAAGTCTGTTCACCTTTCCGGTGGCAAAGGCATCCGAAAATTGCCCCCCGTGGTGGAAAAGAAACCGCAACCAAACGTAAACAGGCAAATACATTGCATACAGTTTTATATGGTTTATTACAGTATGATAGCCCATCATCATTGAGCGGTATGGGTTTGCCGAGTATGTGTGGTGCATTACAAGACCCGGAAAATAGACGACCCTGTACCCAGCCTCCCAAATCCGTATCAAATGTTCCCATTCGTCTACGTACAAAAAAATGTCGGGGTTAAAACCGCCGACTTTGTCAAATGCGCTTGCCCTCATTGCCGGCAGTCCTCCTGCACAATCATATCCACCAGGGACAACAGAACGTGGGTCATAAACCGGCCGCCATTCAAAGGCACTATCTGTAGGATGAATAAGATTGGGGGCGATAAAATTTATTTGGGGATATCTGCTAAATTTATCTACAAGTTTCAAAATAAAATCCCTGGGCAAACGCATATCTGCATCGATTGGCACCAAAATATCCCCCTTTGCCATCTTTAAACCTTCATTGTGTGCGGAACGGCCCATACTCTTTTCGAGATGGACAATTTTGACACAGGGAAACTTTTGGGCAATTGTTTTGTACGACTCATCCGGCGTGGCGTCGTCAACCACAATAATTTCGACATTTTTGTAAGTCTGTTTGAGCACCGAGCCAACCGCCGCAAGGGTATCCTCTAGCTTTTTATATCGCAGTACCACAACACTAACTAATAGGTTGATTTTCTTAGCTTTATACATGTCACACAGTTAAAAACCTCACCGCGCTTCAATTTCGGCAATTTTGGCTTGGTATGGCCGATGTATTCCCAAACTGTGTCAGATTTTTTTTCATAGTACTCCATCTTTTGTAATATGAAATTCTTAAACAACCCTTTTATAGTTTTTGAGTCATAAACTTCCAAATAGGGGGTCTGTTTAAACCTGCCAAAAGGCAGCGTAACCAAAAAAACCCCGCCGGGTTTGAGAATTCTCGCCAGTTCGCCAACTACGGCACTATCACTTATACCTACCCTTTCTTTTTCGTACCAACCAAGTCCGATGTGCTCGAGTGAGGAAATCGCGTAAATGCAGTCATAACTATGTTCTTTAAGCTTTAAGTCTAGAATGTCGTTATTGTAAAAAACAAAGTTCGGGTGCTTAAACGGATATTTGTAAAGGTCAACACCGGTTACTTTATAGCCGAGACTGGAAAGTTGCAGCGGGACCATGCTTGAATAGCAGCCAAAATCCAAGATCCTGCTTCCTTTTTTAAGTGTAAAAACATTCGCCAGCACGAACGGATCCTCAACAATGCGCTCACTGACAGAACTTTTTAGTAAAAATTCACGCAAAAGCGGCACAAAGCCTATCACAAACCGTAGGTTTTGAGTAAGTGTCGCGCCCTTACCGTAGAGAGCATTCGGAATTATCCTACTAACAGGATAATTAAATTCCGCGGGGACTAAACCCTTCCAGAAAAATTTTAGTATCTTTTTCATTGTTTAACTGCCGTTATCTGCACATCCAACCCTCCACGAAAATGTCTTAATACCTCAGATTCGACTCCGGTTACAAAAGCAATCATCAGATCTAAAGGCTTGATAAGTATATCCAATTTCCTTGTTTTGCTCTGAACAAAATGCGTAACGATCATATAGAGCTGATTGGCGTAGTGCGAGCAAAAGGTTTGTTTAACAATTTTAAACCGGTTTGTCATAAGCGTGGCACTGATTCCCTCCAGTGTGTTTTTATTAATATGACCAAAAAGGCCTTTGTGGGTGTCATAATGTGCAAACTTATTTAAAAGACCATAAAGATTACTTGTATCCCCCTCCAAAGGTGTCGTCAGATAGAAGACTCCGCCTTTTTTCAAAACCCTGCCTATCTCGTGTACCACCTTATCAATCCTATCTACGTGCTCAAGCACTTCAAAACAAACAACTGCGGAGAAGTGGTCCTTTGCAAAAGGCAGCTTCTCGCCGGAAGCAACCGTATACCTGATATCAGAATTCTCGGATATGGCTTTCGCGATTTGATTTTTATTAATGTCGATGCCAAAAAACCGCAGATGAGGGCTGGATTTTTTAAGAGTGCGGGTGATTATCCCATCACCGCAACCAACGTCTAAAACGCGCCCGCTAACCTCTTGCAACGCAAGTTGTGCCGGCCCGACAAACGCCCGCTTGAAAAAAAGTTTATACCAAGGAATGAATTTCACCCTTTATATTATGCTCCAAAATCCTCGCGTGGGCATCCCAAGGATATTCTCCTGAATATACATGAGCAGCCAAAGCCATTTTGAAATTCATTCTTCTAGAAACCAGCAGCTTTTTAACTTTATCAGTAAAGTTATCAAGATCGCCAGGTTTTGCCAAAAAGCCTGTTTTCCCATTTTCAACTATATATTTTGGTCCTGCATTATTCCATGCAACTGGCGGCACACCACAAGCCATCGCTTCCAATATTCCAAGGCCAAAATCCTCACTTGGGGCTGTGTAGAGATAGACAAGAGCGCCACGATAAAGAGTTTTTAGATCTTTATCGGCAATCAAATCAAGAAATTTGACACGATTCCCTAATTCATATTTTTTAACAAGTTTTTTAAGGGTTTGTGTGTATTTTGTTTGCGCACCAGTAATTTTCAAAGTGACCGGTGGCATATGTCCAGTGTCCAGCGATTTGAGAATTTTTATACCATAGTCAATCCTCTTTGCCGGAAAGTGGCGGTTGGTGATCAGAATATAGGGATCCCTCCAGCGTGCTTCCCAAATTTTCCTACTAAACTTTCCCCCATCTACCCCTCCGGGACAATTTATAAACTTTCTGCCATAAGTTTTTTCACACATTAGCCTGGCAAACTTGCCATCTGCAAAACAGGTGTTCGCTTGTTTGACAATAAATTTGTCAACTACCATTAAAGGACCTTTCAGGCGGGCAGGGTAATTAAGATAAACAGCGAAGGGTTTTTTAAACATTTTGGAAGCGAAAAACGCCCACCAAGGGGCAGCCTGATTCGAGCCGAAAAAGAAATTGTAATATGTAGAATGCAGCAAGCAATACGCAGGAAACGCCAATGCAAAGCAAAGAGTAGCCAAAACCACCATCACCTGATGTGGAATAATCCTATTCAAAGCCCCCGGGAGGATTTGATGGATCTCATACTCGCCGATTTTATCCGGATAACAGTTTTCGCGGTCGATAAAGGCGGTAAAGCAATCAACCTCCCAACCTATTTTTTTAAAATATCTGATCTGTTCAAAAGTCATCCTTTCTGCGCCTCCGGCGAAAGCAAATTCAGGGTGAAAAATGGCAATTTTCATAATAATAACTTTATTATCGCCGCTTCGGTTTTTTGAGCTTGAATTTTCTCATCGAAGAATTTTTCAGCGCGGGCGCGGTTTTGCCTGCCAACTCTCTCTCTTTTGTTTTTATCAAGAATCAAGCTCTCAAGTGCTATTTTAAGTGCGCTTAAATCCCCCCAGGCTACCAATGAGTTCCCATTACCCACTTCCTCACCAATGCCGCCTGAGCCGGTTGATACAATAGGCAAACCGGAGGCCTCCGCTTCCATTAAAGCGTAAGAAAAATATTCCTCCCAATACTTGATTCCAAAAATTTTTGCTTCCTTTGAAGGTGCACAGAAAATATCCGCCTCACGATACAAATCCGGCAATTTTTCATAAGAAACAAAACCCCTATAATCCAAAACCTTATCTCTATTTTTTTTCTCAATCTCTTTTTTCATTTCACCATCGCCAGCAATTATTAATCGTAAGCCTCTGTAGCGCCCTCTGATCATTTCGTAAACATAAAGCAGATCATCCAGTCCTTTTGCCCTACTCAAGTTTCCTGTAAATAAAATGGTGATTTGTGATCTGTGACTGGAGACTGGTGAGGAAGAAAATTTTTGTAAATCAACACCCTTATAAATGACTTTTATTTTTGATCTCGGAATATTCAAGGAATCTGTAAATATAAGCGCTGTTTTCGATCGCAAAATAAAGAGGTCCGTCGCTTCGACAATTTTTTTCGTAATAAAAGAATAAGGTGGAAACCATGTTGTAATGTGGTTTGGAATTGTGCACCAAACAACGGTAACCACAGGCACTCTGTTTTTCTTTGCCCAATTAACTGCCTGCAGATTGGAAAAATAATAAGTGTCGGAAATATTTATGATGTCAACCCCTTCTAAGTACTCTTCCAAGTTCCTGATAAAGGCAAAAGAAAGGTTTCCGTACTGATTAAAAAGTTTCGCGGGATCAAATTTCAAAAAGTTATAATAAGGCAAATTAATGAATTCAAAGTTTTTATTGCCGCTTCTATATTTAAAGGGTTTAAAACTAGCTGAAATAAATTTTACGTTTAACTCCTCAAAGTTCTCGTAAAAAGAAATCACATTCTGTCTGTTTCCCCTGACAACTGCTATGGTTTTCCGGTTCATGCGATATAATTTTATACCCAAAATACTTTAGTTTGCATACAAAATATTATTTTGGGGGATCAAAATCACTTGCGAGAGTTGTAAACTCAAGTAAGTGGAGTTTACATTATGTACTTAATAAAATTTATTTATGCGCTTTTCGAAAATAATATATTAGCGCTTAAAAATATAAAACCTTTAAAAGAGACAGTCTATATAGTTTACCTTTACAGCCTTCTCAAGTTTAAAAAATTAATAGTTAACGACATTTTGGGCAAAAAAAACGGAGCTTTTAAAATCTATGGCAAAATGGTTTATTTTCCTGATTTTGATCTTTTTGAAATGATGTTTATAGATGTATTCATTAAACAAATCGAGGCTCTTGAAACCACAAATCCCAATCCTTTTATAATCGATTGTGGTGCAAACATCGGTCTTTCAAGCTTCTACCTTAAACTTAAATACCCAAATTCTCAAATAATTTGTTTCGAGCCGGCGAAAATTGCATTTAAATATCTTAAAAAAAACTTGTCACAATTTGAAGGGAGTAGAGTAATTAATGCTGCAGTGGTTGGAAAAAACGTTAAAAGTGTATTTCTGGAAACACCAAGTATCTCTTCCCACGCAGACATAAGCTCGTCTGTAAACCCTGAAATTGGCAAAATCCGCTGGCAGAAAATAAAGGTAAGGCGCGAAAAAACCAAAGCGGTAAAGCTATCAAACTATATCAATAGTAATGAAGTAGTGGACTTTGTTAAGATCGATATCGAAGGAGAAGAACTTGCTGTTTTGAAGGATTTGGTAAATTCAAAAAAAATAAAGCAGATAAAAGAAATGTTTGTGGAATATCATCACCACCGTAAAAATTCACTTGTTCAAATTCTAAAAATCCTGGACAATAATGGATTTAAAATAATTCCATCCGGAGATGTACGCCCCCCACTCCCTCCCTTCAAGAATAAATTTTATATAGCATATTTTTGGGCTTACAAAGATTAATCTTTCCCTGCAATGACAGTTCTTTGGCCAGCCCAATAGCAAATAGCAAGATTGCCTATTCCTAACTTTTTGGAAAACAATGAAAGTTTTGATCCGACATTTTTACTGTAGCGGCCCAGCCTTGTAAAAAGGTAAGACAAACTTAAAATTTGGAAATGTCTTTTGTCTCTAATTACCTTAAAACCTGCCTCGCGGAGCATTTTTGAAATTGTTTGAGGTGTAAAGTAGTAAAGGTGTCCCGAAATAACAAACCACCAATGCCGGCCGAGAAGTCTGGCCGGGAGCGAATTTATATCGGGGTAATTAATTACGGCTACTCCCCCCCGTGCAAGAATCCGGTGGGTTTTCCTGAGTGCTGCTAAAGGGTTAGGCAAGTGTTCTAAAACATCCCAAAAAGTAACGATGTCAATCGACCGCTCTGGAATATCAAACTTGTCAAATGTCTTTTGGTAAACCTTTAAAGAGAATGTTTTGTGAGCATAATTCGCCAAATACTTATTCGGCTCCACTCCAAGTACTTCAAAGCCTACTTTTTTAGCCTCATTCAAAAAAAGCCCGGCTGCCGAGCCCACATCCAATAGCTTTCCTGACGGCATGTATTTTTTTATTTCTAAAAGAGAACGGGCAAATGATCTTGAGCGTTCCTTTTGGGATTCCAAATAAGCCGTCTCGGCATGGCGTGAATATTCCCTCTCCAAAATTGCGGCGGGAGGAATCGAGTGTCGGTAGACTAACCCGCAGCGGCTGCAGCGAACAATCTGCCCGCCGACATACTCCTGGCTGGTTGCCGAGAGAAAATACTTCCGACTGGCAGTACCCTTGAGAAATACTCGAAAGTTTTGGCTGCCGCAGAGATTACACGCCATGAACCCTTAAATAAAACAGATAAAAAATGTTTTGTAACCCCACCGGGAGCGGCCACACCTTGCTTTGTCCAAATCGCGGATGGTAGTTTATCCTGTATTCATCAAACTTTACTTCCGGACACAGATACGCTTTTATTTTAATCTCCTCCGATATATTCCACCCGCTAGACAGTGGCGTAAGATATTTATAAATGCCTTTCTTAAAAATCCACATTCCGGAGAGTCCATCCTTAAACTCGCGCAGGAAAAGCACCTTCATAAGAAAAGATAACACTTTGTTTCCCAACAAGTTTTGCCAGTGCATACTTGAGTGATTTCTGAGGGGAAATCTAGAGCAGGAAACGAAATCCAGATTCTCATTGATAAGATAATCCAGCGGCTGTTTAGTGTCCTCGACCGGGTAAGTTGCATCACCATCAACGGTTATAATAATATCTCCTTTGGTGGCTCCAATACCCGATTTTAAAGCAAATCCATATCCTTTACTCTTTTCTGAAATCACTTTCGCGCCTAACTTTTTTGCGATCAATGCTGTTTTATCCCTAGAGAGATTATCGACAACAATAACTTCGTCTACAAACCGAGGTATCCTTTTAAAGGTAAGCTCTATTCCTCTTTCTTCATTATTGCAAGGAATTACTACTGAAATTTTTTTATTTTTATACACGGTTACTCTTCCTCATCCCACAAATGTATTCGTCTTTTGAAATTTCTGATCTTTTTTTCAACCAACCCCTTTAAAAACAACGAGTCGATTATCGAATAAATAATTATTAAGACCGATGTAATAGAAAAAAAAGCTCCTATAAGTACATTTTTCGTTATAGAATATTCAAAAATTACTTTTTCCCCGCCTTGTAGCTGTGAAAGCCACACACCCTTAAAACCGGGTCCTGCTCTATATATTTTCAAATCAGTTTTTTGATTACCTTTCAAAAGATATGCTCTCCAATCGGGAGTATATGAATCGGTAAAATATAAAAATGACGGGCTCGTAGGGACAGTAAGGAGCGAAATATAAACCCTATCCGGATCATCCCAATTAACCATGACTTCTCCCTTTGTTATTTCCTCTTTGGGAATAAGAAAATTAAACAACTCCCTCAAAAGTCGGAACTCCTCCGAACTCCCGCTTTGTAAAACGTGAACCAGCATGTTCATTCCCGACCAAAGCACTCTACCCTTGCCATAATTCCCTTTAGCAACAATCACTTTATCTCCTATTCTAAGTACAGGCTCGGCCCAAGGTCTTAAACTCGACATTTTGCCAATAGCCATTCCCCAAGGCATATCAGACCAAAGCGGCGGGGCAAACTTCTCTAATTTAAATGACTCACCATAATCGCCCGCCAAAGTTGCACCATCCCAACTTAAACCCACATTTCCCCACAAAGTTTTTGTAATAGGGGCTGGATCAGGCAGCGTTGTATCCTCGTCCTTTCCCCAATCTTTGGAAACATACTGCCATCCTGTGTCTATAAAAAGAGATCCTCCATCCTCAACATATTTTTTTAACATCCCCCATGCCTCATTAAAATTGTCGTAAGAATAACCATGCAGCACTACGACAGAAAATTGTTTAATCTCGTTTAAGCTATAATCGTCAATTTTCTCTGTGCCTTGGATCAGATATGCTCTGTCAAAAGAGAAAGCACCCTTTGTTGCTACTCTATAAACGTCCGTGTATGCTTTTCTACCTAGCGAGCCAATAACTAAAACAGAGGGCTTATCGGATATGCTAATCATTCCGGGTGTATTTTCTAGTTCCTTTATCTTGATAACATTCTCTCCACTACCTGCCTGAGCCGCGTCTAGCCAATAATCGCTGGAATAATTGTCCAGCGCAAACTTATCCTTGTTTCGATTTAAGAATGCGTACTTCACACCAAACCACTTGGCAACTTCCGATACCTCCTGGGAATTTCCCTCGGATGAGTAAAGAAACATGGCTTCGTTATGGATACCAAGCCAGCTTATGATGGGAGTTGCCTGGCTTGAAGGTGTCTGAAGCATCGAAGATCGGGAATGATCCGCCCAGGAAAATGCCAAACTGCCCAAGTTTGGCGAGACGCTCACGCGGGCTAATTTATCCAAATCAAGATTGGCAACATCTGCCTCGAAATTTTGCGGAGCTGAATCTTTTCCGGCCTTGTCTATTGTATACTTAGGTTTATAACTTCCGCACTCCGCGTCACTGATTCCATTTTGCCATTTGTAAATGTTACAAAACGGAGCTGTCGGATCTAATGTTTTAAACCCGGGGTAGGAAGCATAGCCGTAGTTTATATAATCTCTTCCCTTGTCAGTCCCAGGAAATATTTTGTTGTTTTGAAACTCTATAAACATCCAGATTGCAAACGGTATTACCAAAATATTGGCTGAAACCAAGGTTATTTTTGTTATCACCAATCTTGGTATCTTACCCAATCTTCCAATAAAATACCGGAGCCCGGCTCCCGGTATATCTACAAGAGACCAGATTCCAAAAGCCGCAAGAATCGTAAAGTAAATTGCTGCTGTCGAACTCGAACGAACATTAGTCGGATCTAAAAAAGCATCAAGAAAAGGCAAGCGTTCCTTAATGAAAGAGGCGTTAGTAATCCAAACTAAATAAAAAAGAGAGGTTACCCCCATGGCAGAGATAAAATGTCGTTTAATAATACTCATCCCCACTCCAACAACCGAAAATAATCCCACGATAGTTGATAGATATAAAGGGGTATGAAGAGAACCTACTAGATAAGGGTCCATTAACTCAAATCCCAATAATCCTTTCCAAGTCAAAAACGGAATGTCCAGCCCATAACCAAACTTTTGACCTTGTGTTTGGAAGGCAAAATATTTAAGCTGCGGATAAAGAAAGAAAAACGAGGTAAGGATCCCAAAAATAATACAGATTAACAAAGCTTTTACGGATCGAAAAAAAGAGTATAATCTTGCTTCTTTTATTCTCGGATTAAGTTGAGAGCGTACCATTGTATAAAGCGGAAAGCCCAATAACAAACTTGGCATTGCACTTCCGTGCATTAATATTGCGATAGTCAAGCTTGCTGAAAATCCCAATAAAAACAGCCTTTTTCTTAACACTTTCTGCGGCTCAACTAATTCGCTGTTTAAATAGAGATCAAAGAACAAAAAAACCGGAAGGAGAGTAACGGTCGAAAGATGCATACCGAAAAAGCCGGCTTGGGTAACCCAGCCCCAAGCCAGACTTGACAAAGGATAAAGCAGTGCGCCGACACTGGCTATAAACTGATTTTTCAGCCTAATCCAGATATAAATGTAAATTTGTAAGGCCACAACAGGCACAGCCAGAAACTCCAAAAGCCTGACTGCTTGCTCAACAGTCAGGTTCGACAAACAGTCTATTACTATCGCAATGTAGTACGGAAAAACCCAATATCCCATTGTTATGGACTGTCCGCCACCGGCAAACGGAAACCACATCGGAATTTTAGGAAAATACCTTTGCAAAGTGTGAATCCAGGAGAGGTGGTAGGCTGTGTCTCCTCCCATCATTTCCCCCTCCAAAACAAGATGACCTATAGAATATGAAATATAAAAAACAAGTGGGATAATAGCTGCAAACAAAATCAATGAAAAAAAGGCTTTCACCGAATAATTAAAAGGCTTAATCAACTTAGCCACTTTGTATTAATAATCCTCTTCCTCAGAAGACAAGACCGACGACTTTTTTCTAAGTACGATTTGCCTAAACCTAGGATTTAATTTAATTTTAAACACCTTTGGGTAAACCACATAAACCACAAGTAAAATGAATATGCCTATAGAAATTAATTTGAAAATTAGGTGCTTAATTGGCTCCTCTATATATAACAATATTTTGTCACCTATATTAACTGGTGGAAGCTCCAAAAACACAAAACCAGGACCTGCTTTGAATATTTTTAAATCCACTTCTCTATTTGCAGTTAACAACTTTGCTTTCCAGAAAGGATGAACAGACTCTTTAAAATATAAAAATGACTTATCACCGACTTGTTTGTTTATTGATACGTCCATGCGATCAGGGCTGATGCGTGCTGCATTAAAGTCCCTTCTGAAAACTAAGCTTTGACCGGACAATCCTTCAAAAAGCCAGTCAATAAGTTTTGCTGCAAATGTATTCTCCGGGTTAGTGCTATCATATACTTTTGAGTGACCCAGTAAATTCATCCCGGACCAAATTACCCTACCATCCCCCAAATATCCTCCCGCCACAAGGGGATGGCCGGAAACAGTCAAAATCGGTCTTGCCCAACTTTTTAGCAGGTCGGATGAAGACACTCCCCAAGGCCCATCTTCCCAAACCAAAGGACTAAAACCGTTAATATCAATGCCGGACATCTCGATTAGGTCGCGATTTAATGTATAGTCCTTGGTCTTTCCATAATTTGTCCAATCAAGTTTTTCCAAGGGCAGAAAATCAGGAGTCTTATCTGCCTTCCAGTCGGCAGATACATATTGCCATCCGGTATCCACAAAGAGCCTCCCGCCGTTTTTGACAAATGAATCAATCAAAGCCCAAGCTTTATTTTTATTCCTATACTTATATCCGTAGAGAAATATCACCTCAAATTCATTTAGCTCATCAACGGAATAACTGTCTATATACTCTCCTCCATTAACAAGAATTGCTTTATCATAAGAAACCAAGCCAAAATTGGCTTTTCGAAACACCAATTCAAAGACTCTCTTGGCTTCGTCTCCGATGACAAGCACTGAAGGCCTCGTTGAAATAGTGATGAGGGGCTCGGGGTCGCTAAATTTAAAGATCGCCGACCCATCTTTCAATCTTTGGTAACCGCCTTTTTCAAGCTTATCAATAGGGTCTGATGGATGGCTAATTAAGTAGCTTATTCCAAAATACTTTGATATTTCTGGAATCGAAGCGGGGTCTGTATAAACCTTTTCATTGGGTGGGTAAAAATTACTTACCTGGTAACCCCACATCCTGTTTATCAAAGATGCGTTATTAATATATGAAGTCATCTGTGGTGTAGTCTTGAAATAAGGCCCGGCCATCGAAAAGATCGCAACCATCGGGGACTGATCATAGCGGATAAAAGCATCTTCTGGTATTTCATCCAACGTAGCTTTGAGTTGCTTGTCTACCTTTTCGTCAAAATTAAGCAAAAAGTCATTTTGTTTGAATTCAGCGACTTTCTTGTTGATTTTTTCTAAACTTAAGTCATTTGCAACTACTCCAAAAAGGTCTGACCTGGAACCACAGAGATCAATTGACGGAAATGGGTCTATGCCTTTGTCGCAACTTGAGGCCCAATTATCAACGTCTAGGTCAGAAAAAAATCCACCGCATATACTTACACTACTCTCTTTGCATTTGGCCATAATTCTCGATGCATCAAAATAAAAAGAAAGTTTTTCGTTGGCGCAAATAAAATTGTCTTTGAGCTCCGGCGCTGTACACAACCCCAAACTTTTATTCAGAACAGTATCTATATTTATACCCTTGCCGAGTTCTGCTTCGATTTCTTCAAACCTTTTTTCATGCAAAATATTTCGAATGTTAGTGGCTCTTCCGGAAAACGAAACCTCTTTACCGTAGCTCGATTGATACGGAAGCAGGGCTGGCTTATAGCGGAAATAATAAAGCACACTAGCTGCAACAGCTAAAGCAGCAACAGATAGAATTACCGCCTTTAAGACCCGAAAAACGAATTTCTTTTCCAAAAATTTTATAGGGTAAGTAAGCAGCGCCAAAATCCCATATGCGCCAAATGCCGCACCCACTGGTACCATCAGTCTTGCGGCAAACATATTTCCTCTCCAGCCCGATAACCAACTGATTACCGTGACCAAAGGTAACCCCAACAAAGGGAGTTTTGCAAGATAGAAACTAACATTGTGGATTAAAAATATAAAAGGCATCGAAACTGAAATAAAAATTAATATTAAAGCTGCTAAAATCAACATCGGAAACTTTTTCCTCCACAAAATAATGCTCGTAGGGATAGAAATTAAAAATAGTATTGATATCGCCAGTGGAAAAGAAAGGTTTCTGAATATATATCCTTTCCCAAGCACATGCACATCAAATACTGAGTCACCTTCCTGGGGAGTTTCGTATTCTTTTAAATACTTTACCTTGTCATATTCCCTTGGCGGATTTATGGAAAAAACATGAGAGAGAGTTAAATCATTTCTGTCGTATTCTTCAGTCCACTTGGGCGGATTACTAGATTGATTACCTCCGCTTCCCGCAAGTCCAGTGTAATTGTAAAATGGAAACAGCCAAAAACCGGCAAGCAGCATAAACGCGAAAAACACTCCTGCAAAATATATACCAAACCTCAAAACTGTCCTAAACTTATCTTTTTTCCGTATAATAGAAACAACAACCCCATAAAAAAGCATGAATGCTATTGCTCCCGTAAAAACAAATGGGTGACCTAAAAAGGAAAGTGCAAGAAAAATCACGGTAAACAGTAAATAAATTCTGGTTCTGATAGAAAAATCTTTATCCAAAGCCCTAAGTATAAATAAATCAAAAAACAAGATTGTAAATGGAAAGAACATTCCAGCAATATGCTCCGCTATAAATCCCCACTCAAAAGGCCACATCCAGGCAATCGGCGAAATGATATAGAAAAGTCCTGCCAAAAATGCTACTACAAAAATTCTCAAACGAACCCACGCATATACAAATATTCCTAACCCAAATACAATCACGGAGCCGTAAATCCAGAATTTTAAAGACTCGGCTAGGGTCCATGAGAATAACTTTGCCGTAACAATTACAATCGTATGGGTTAATATCGGATAACTGTAAGTGAGCGATACACCACCTCCTTCAAGATAATTCCAAAAAGGGTAATCTGGAAAATAGTCGCTCAATAGTTTTAATCTGGTGATAAACGCCCACGAATCAGATCCAAGCACACCACCAGATATCACCTCATGACCGACAAGTACAAAGGCAATCAGATTATAAATTAATAGAACAAATAAGCTCACTACCAAGACTGAAAATACACCTAACACCCAACGGCTGCCCTTCGCTAGTCCTCCCATGTTATTTCTCTGTAAAACTTTAAGTTTTGCTTCCAAAATTTTCTCGTACTCATATTTGCCTTAACCCACTTTTTACCCCGCTTTTTTAGCATCTCAAATTTAGAGGGTGCCCGCAAGTAGCCAAGAATTGCCCTTGAAAAATCTTCTATAGTAGCCTTTGCCACTATTCCAATCTTTTGCCTTTTAATAACTTCACTTGCCGCAGAACCTTCGGCAATAACGCACATCTTTCCAACCCATAGCGCTTCAAAAGGAACAACTGTAAACCCCTCACCTTGAAAGTAGGGAACGATAACCAATAGCGATCGGCTCAAGTAATCTGAAATTCGTTCATAGCTGACAGCACCTTGGAAAAACACATTTTTGGCCAGATTGTTTTCTTGGATGATTTTATTAAGCCTGCCAAAATCTCCCCCACTTCCCAAAAACACAAGCTTCAAACCAGGAAACTCCTTTAATACTGACGGCATACAACGGACCGCCAACTCCAAATTTTTCCTGGGGTGAATGGCTGAAATGACAAGCAATATGCCCCTGTCAATTTTACTTTTAACACTAACCGCCGTGCGACTTAAGTCAAGCGGGGGATAAAGACCGACCACATGATTAACGCCATAAACCTTTCGCAATTTAGCCTCATCACCCGGAACAACGGTTTTTATTCCGTCGACAAACCTTGCAAAAAACTTGTTGACTCTAAAGGATATCGACTTCGACTCATCTATATCCGAAAAATGAACTACCCATATAACCTTTTTTCTATAAAAAAGCCTAGCTATTAATACACTCGCCCAAAGAGAAAATCCTGAATCTGTTTCAGTAATGTCAAATTTAGAAGCCCGGGCAATCAATAAACAAAAAATAATCGGGAAAGTCAAAACAAAATAAACAAAGTTATTTTGTATCAGTTTATTAATAATCTCCGGAGGATGATACAGCTTTATTGATTTATTTATTTCAAGGTTATCCTTTTCGACTCTTCCGGTTAAAATAGCAGCAAAATGCTTCTTTTTGATTAGCCCTAGAGCGCAATTTAGCGCGTATCGTTCAGCCCCTCTGTAACTTATTGTCGGCAGAACAAATAAAACATTCATTTTTTAATTGCACTTATGTGTGCCGTCTGGCCAGGGATTTCACTTAATAAACCATCTTCGCAATAAACTAAGCAACCAACTATCTTACTAATTACCTTTATTGAATTGCTAACCAGTTTAATATTCGATTCCAAATTCATATACTTCCCCTTTTTAAATAGCGTTACTGTCAAAAAATATAAAAAACTCACCACCTGATAAATAAAATGATATGAATACTTCACATCTTTGATCTTAAAACCGTGAGTGTCGAATTCGTTGCTAACTTGTCTAAAAGTAAATTGGTTTATGTGACCAATTGGGTCTTTTTTGAGGTTTATTCCCAATTTATTAATTACTCCGTCAATCGTCCAGATATCACCCTCACAAGGGACAACTAAATGAAATACTCCCTGCTTTTTTAAAACCCTACTAACCTCCGAAATGGCTTTCGGTGGATCCTCAAGATGTTCCAAGACATCAAACATTACGACAGCATCAAAATATCTACTTTTGTAAGGAAGGTTGCAAGCATCGCCGCGACGTAAAACAATTCGTTCCCGCAAGCCTGCAAAAACTTCAAGCTTTTTGTAATCGTTATCACAGGCGTAGAATTTAAGATCTGGTAGTGACAGGGCTAAAGCCCGGGTTATACCACCTTGACCGGCGCCGATATCAACAACTTTTCCCTTTAGTTTATTAAGTGCACTAAAAGCGTATTTTGTGTGAAAATATCTGCTGTGCCATTTAGGTAGCATCTTTTGTAAGTTCGCTATTTAAGAAGTTTATATGCTTTTTGAATAAAAATCTTGTCTTGACTTCTTTCACAGCATTTTGCGAAATTTTCCTATATAGGTTCTTATTAGCGATTAGTCGCTCAACCTGATGGGAATAGTCAGTTGCGTCAAAAGGATTAGCTAGAAGCCCGGATCGTCCGTTATCAATTATTCCTGCCGGGCCGGCATTGTTCCAAGCCACAACCGGAGTACCTGCTGCCATTGCTTCAATGATGCCCATCCCAAAATCCTCTTCAGGGGCAGTATATAGGTAAATACTGGCCTTTCGATATAAAGCACTTAGCTCTTTTTCGCTAACATAACCCAAAAACTTTACTTTCTCCATCAAGCCAAGCTGATTTATCAAAGCTTTAAGTAGGTCTGTATAGTCGGTTTCCTCCCCCGACACGAGAAGTTCAAATTCAGGATGTTTATGTAGTATATATGAAAGGGCAAAAATACCGTATTCAAATCGCTTCTGGCCATAGTGTCTATTTGTCATCAATAAGTAAGGTTTTTTATACTTAATTCCTACATATCCTATCTTGAATCTTGAGTCTACTCCCGCAGGGCAGGAGACAGCTTGTATTTTGTAAGTTTTCTCTAATATACTTTTTACATACTCGCCGTTACAAAGGACCTGGTTGGAATTATGTACGCTGGTTTGATCAGCCCACTTAATAAAAGGTTTAAATCTTTCAAGCAGACGTGTTGATAAGGAATTTAAAGTCTTTTTTGCAAACTTTAGTCCTGTTTTTTTATCAATATTTCGCGGATGTAATATTCGTGTCGGTTGAGCAAGATAAGAAATATAGGGAACTCTAAACAATTTTTTGACCCAAAACGAAATCCACAAGGATGGCTGGTTCGCCGCTAAAATGACGTCGAATTTTCTAAATCTGAATGCGAAAAATGGAGACAGAACACAAGAAAGCAAAATCAAAGTCGATTCGTGGTTTTCAACCAGAAATCTTATTTGAGGCAGAAACGTTCTGATCTGAAATTTTTTAATGTAATCGGGAAAGCATTTGTCTTCATCTACAACTGATGTAAAAATTTCTACTTGGTGACCAATTTTACTAAGTCCTTCTGCCTCCTGCAAAACCAATTTCTCCCCACCACCAGAATAGATAAAGGCCAAATGAAAGATAGCTATTCTCATAATAGTTGCAAAAATTTCTTTACATAAATTGGCCAACTTAAATTGTTTTTAATCCAAACGCTACCAAGTCTTACAGGATTTCTATACCTATAAAAATATAGTATTTTTTCTGAAAAATCCTTTACCGTTGGTTGGGTTACAAACCCCAATCTATTTTTCTTCACTATCTCATCAACACCACTTCCCTCTACGACCAATGACGGAGTACCGGCACACAGGGCTTCCAAAGGCGATAAATTGCAGCCTTCGGTTTTATAGGAGGGCAAAACAAACAAATCGGCTGTCTTATACCAGTCCCGTAACTGCGTGGGTGTCCGATAGCCAACGAATTCCACTTTAGCACCCAGTTCGTGGGTCATAGCTTTTAGCCGCACTAAGTCTGGGCCGGTGCCGGCAACAACAAAAACGGCATTTTTAATTTTCTCCGAGGCTTTGGCAAATGCGCGGATTGCTAAGTCAAAACTTTTTTCTTTCTTAAGTCGGCCGGCAGTTAGTACAACAAATTTATTTTTACATCCCGGGATTTTTTTCCCATTACCAAAAAAATTATAATCTATACCCGGATATAAAAGTTCAGCTTTCAGTTTATAACTATCCCAAACCTGAATTGCAACTTTCTCGGATACCGCGACGATCGCCTTGCACCGTCTTGCAAAAAATTTATCTAAAAACACCGGAAACTGTGACTGAGGAAAATTATGCACTGTCCAAACAACGGGAATCTTTCTTATTTTTCCGACAATAACGGCAATCCACAGAGATGGAAAATTATGAGGGTTAATAACATTAAAGTTTTTCGAATTTTTGAGGGTCAAATACAAAAGCATCGGAAAACCAAAAATAATTAAGAATGTTCTATAATTCTGAAGTAAATTCGAAATAAACCCAGGCAAAGTAATTATTTGAGTATTACCAGCGCCATATGGCAAGTTTTTATCTTTATAAAGGGCGACTACTTTTGCACCCTTCAGGTGGCCTGCAAATTGCAGACTCACCGCTTCGGCCCCTCCCCAGGAAAGAAATGGTTGAATGATTAATATTTTCATTTTTTAACCACCGTGATATGAACCCCTGCGCCCGGAATCTTTTGAAACAAAATAGATTCGTAATTTACAGCAACAGTCAACAAATTTTTGGCAAGCCTTAAAACAGAAGGCCAACTTTCAAGTTTTTCCTCCAACCCGATATTCAAGTATTGCTTAAACAGACTTAAGAAACTAAAATAGCCAACATCAATTATTTGGCCGAATAAATGTACCGAATACTTAACACTCAATACCTTAAACCCGAATTTTTCAATTTTTAATTTTAAATTTTGAATTTTAAACTGCTGTACGTGCCCCGCCAACCTTTCTTTTGCCTTCCACCCGAATTTGTACAGAAGATTATGCAGCGTGTACCACTCCCCCTCCAATGGTACAAATACATGAAAGACGCCTCTTGGTTTTAGTACTCTATGGATTTCTTTTAACGCTTTTTGGGGGTCGTCTAGATGCTCTAGTACATCCTCACCAATAACTGCATCAAAGTATTGTTTTAGATAAGGAAGTGTATAAACACTTGCCGTCTTGAAATGGACTTCTGGAAACTTTTTTGAGGCTGAAAAAACTGCCCTTTTATTAACATCGATCGCGTAAATGTTCAAATCCGGGCGATAAGTTTTAACCGAGGCAGCAAATCCACCACCACCGCAACCAACGTCTAAAATATTTCCCTGAGTGCATCGAAGGGCATCAAGGCAATATTTTAGGCGTAAATAACCAAGAAAAGAAGGACCAAGCCCTACAATGCTTCCGCCCCAAATTTTAGCCTGATTATCAAATATCATATAGGTAGTTTGCCAAGACCTCACCCACAATCCTGTTTCCTTCAACTGTCCAGTGCCCGTCAAATCCATAATAAAGAGGGAATTTTCCGGAGTTTCCAAGGGACTCATACAAATCAATAGTTTTAATGTTTCTTATGCTAAGCGCTTTTTGGATAATCTCAATTGGTAAAGGTTCATAGAGCTTATTTTTTTCTATCCCCAGAGGCTCTCTTCCCCTTCCCCACTCGCTGTCCGAGACATAAATTCCCCTGGGCACAACAGCAATTGCAAATTCAATCCCTTTTTGATCTAAAAAATGAGACATTAGTAATATATTTGCAATATTCAGGTTCCAAGCTTTATCAAAATTTTCCCAACCTTGAGCTTTGGCAAAAAGGCTTATATCCCAAGAAAGATTTGTAAGAGTCAATTTGTGCTTTTTATTTAAAAATGACGTCCCGACTTCTCTGTAAACAGTTTTGAAAGCTTCTGAATTCATCAATATTTGCTTTAAACCGGTATATTCTGGCGGCCAGACTTCAATCTCTGCCGACCAACCAGGGTCGATCTCTTTTACTTTATCAAAGTGCCTCTGCCATCCACCATAATAGAAATCGTCATGAAGATCGGACATGTCAAATATTAAAATTACCATATCAGGATCAAAGTCGATCAACTTGTCTTTTAACAGTGTCAGCGCAAGTATCGGAGAATAGCTTCGCACTCCCGCGTTAATGATTTCCGTTTTCTTGTTCCTAGCCGTAAGTACTTCCTGTGCGACGTTATCAAACCTGTCATCTACCTCCACCCCCCAACCTTCGGCAAATGAATCTCCAAGTATAAGAACTCGGTAATCTTTTTTCTTTTTATTAATTTCCTCATCCCGGAAGCCCAGACTATTTGTGGCCAAATTTACAGTGTAGTCTAATGTCTTTATTACCCCATTGCAATTAGGCATCAGTTTGTGATGAAATTGCCTGTCTCGGGCAACACAATCTGTCAGTTTCTCGCCTGTTAAGGCCCGGGAGATACCCCAAAGATCCTTGACCGAAACAAGTTTTAAAAAAGCCTCAAGAATCATCATCGCAACCACGGTGCCAAGCAGAATTAAACGGAGTTTAGAACTCTTGTTTGTATAGCTCATTTGTATTTACTCTATAAATTCTAAATCCTGAAAATTCCTCGACAAGCGTGAACAATTTATCTTTCTCGTACTCCATCATTTTAGAGTACTGACCAAGTGAATCGCTTAAACCAAAACTTCCAGCCAAGACAAAAAGCCGGGCATCCTCTTTCTGGAGCCATTTGATTATCTCCAATCGAAAATCTCCCCAATTCTCGAAAGGGTCTACTTTCGCATAATAAAAAGGGCCATAAAGCGCCGACACCAGTTTTTGGGCCGGAATATTTTCTTTGACAACCAGGTCGTAAGTAAGTAATGGCCTCCCGTCAGGAACAATAATTGATCCTTCCTGTTGATAATTTTCAGCTATTTTTCTTGCGCTTGCCGCTTCACCATCCATCGGAGCCAGAGCTTTAGTATAGTGATAGCTAATCGACGGCCAGGAAAGCTGGCTAGCCAAGAGTATTGAGACGAAAATACCACTTGAGAGAAATAAACCCACGGCTTTTACGTGCTTGTGTTTCAGTATTTCGAGTGTGTAATAGAAAAGGACGATACTAATAATTGATCCTATAAACACCCATTGCCAAGCCATAATCCTATCCACCCAGTTTCGGTCTATAATAAAAATTGACCCGTCTTCAGGATAGCCAAATAAATAAGATCCAAAACCAAAAACAAAAAAAATAAATACCAAATTCGCCAAACCAACAAGGTAGTACAAATAGCCTCGAGGCCTCCTCCACAGAAATAAAACTCCCAAAGCAACAAAGACAATAGTAAACACCTGAGAAACGGATTTAATCAAAAGAACCTTGGAAGATAGCTCGACTCCATCTTTAATAAACCAGTCTCCCACAACCGTTGCCATAAAGTTGTAATAAATAGGGTAAATTGGATTTCCTGTGTAATCCAACATGTACTTCATATAAAAAACAAGCGGTAAGATATACCCCAGAAATAAAATTACTTTTTTGTGGGTTTGCCTCGAGCGCAAAATTAACGCAAGAGTAAGTCCCGCACCAAAGAGCCAATACTCACTTCTGACCATCCCTGCAAACATCCAAGTGAGTCCTGCAAAGAAAGCGTGTCTTGGCCAAAGGAAAACACCAAAAAGGAGAAAAAACAATCCTAAAGGCTCCTGCATCCCAAGTGTGTCAGAAAAAAGAGCAACCGGAACAAAACTTGCAAAAATTGCTGCGGCAAAACCTGCTTTTTTATTAAAATAGCGAGTAATAATTAGAAATAGTAAAGAGATAGCAAGAGAGCTAAAAATTACAGAAACCATTCTCGGAACCAAGATGTCTATAGATCCGGAAACAATAAATCCTAGTATCAGAACCAAGGGGTGCATTAATCCCCAGTAATACTCAAGTCCTTTAAGGTCCCAAAGACGCAAAAAGCCGTGAGAAAATCCTACTTCTTTGGAAAGCAGAGCTATTTGCCAGTGGTGATAGACATCACCATACCAATCAGTACCCACAACATGAGGATCGGTGAAGAAAAACAAAAAGACCATCCTGGAAGAAAAAGCTATAGCAAATACTAATATGCTTACCAGTATCAGTGTTTTAGACCAACCTTGTTTTTCTTCTTCTTTATGGCCTACTTGTTTTTGATGTTCATTTTCATCTTCGTGGAGAACTTTATCAAAAAACTTGCCCAGCATCTTTTAAATATACCAGATGCCGTGGACTAAGTTAATTAACAGCAGCTCTGACAAATGACACAAAGTTGTTGCTCAGGGAAGCGCACCGAGTTTGAGTTTGGCAACAATTTGACTTCTGTTACTCCCATATTATGATTGTATCATGCTAAAAAAACCAAAGCACTTCCTCTCAATCACAGACCTTAGCATAAATGAAATCTGGAAAATCTTAACACTCGCCAAAAAACTCAAAAGTTCACCACTATCAAAATATAACAAACTACTAAGTAACAGAACAATGGTCATGATTTTTGAGAAACCTTCACTTCGGACTCGGCTATCTTTTGAAATTGGCATGACACAGCTCGGCGGCCATGCGATTTATCTGGCGCCAGGCGATATTAAAATGGGAGAGCGCGAAAGTGTAGCTGATGTGGCCAAAGTCACAAGTCGCATGGCAAACATTATTATGGCTAGAGTTTTTGAACACTCAACAATTGAGGAACTAGCAGCAAACTCTTCTGTTCCTGTTATCAATGGTTTATCAAACCTGGAGCACCCCTGCCAAATACTGGCTGACCTAATGACAATTTGGGAGGTTAAAAAGAAGCTTGAGGGCTTAAAAATCGCTTATGTCGGCGATTGCGAAAACAATGTCACCCACTCTTTTGCACTAGCGTCAAAAGTATTAGGTTTTGAGTTTGCGGCCGCCGGGCCAAGAGGTTACTGGATGAAATCAGGGATACTCAAAAAATCAGGAGCAATACAAGGGGTTTACTCCGAGGACACTGTCCGAGGGGCGAACGTCGTCATTACCGACACCTGGATCAGCATGGGAGATGAAAAAGAAAAGAAAGAGAGAGTTACTAAGTTATCAAGTTACCAAGTTAATAAGAAATTAATGGACATTGCCAAGAAAGACGCGATTTTTATGCACTGCTTACCAGCATACAGAGGATATGAAGTTACCTCAGAAGTCATCGACGGGTCCCAGTCGGTAGTTTTCCAGGAAGCCGAAAACCGTCTCCACAGCCAAAAAGCCCTAATTCTGTTTCTTTTGGATAAGTTAATCTAAGTCTTTGGAGTTTTGGTTTGACTTCTTCTTCTTCTTCTGTTAACCTTCACTAAAATATCGCAACTATAGGCTAATTGCGGCTTATTAGTTGGTTTTGCACCTTAACAACAACGAAACTGCGAAATGTGTTCTTTTGTGAGCGGAATCTGAGGTTTAAAAAGTTAAATTCCAGCCTCCGCTCACAAGCGGCTGATCCGTTTTCAATTGGGAACTTAGAGTTCCCGTGCTCTTGAAAGGAGGGCAAAATGAAAGCCAAGCTAGTAGTTTCTATTGTGGTGCTGGCTGCTTTGATTCTGGCCAGTGTTTCCGTCGCCTTTGCCGCCCCGCCAGCCCCGAAGGGCCAGTGGACCGCAAGGATCGTCCGTCAGGGTGATTCATATTACGCCGTGACGGTCGAAAAGATCACGCCGGGCTACAGGCCGGCGATCTTCTGCGCCAAGACCTACGCCAAAGCCAGAAATGGACAATGGTGGGCAATCTACTGGGCCGGGGGTACGCACAAGTACAACCTGACCGGAGGGAAGTGTCCTTACGCCCGGGTAATAGAGGCCCGGCTCGAGGAAACGGCGACTAGAGGGCGGGTCTTATATGGTCGTATCTCGGTCATACTCAGGACGGGTATCCCCTAAGTCCCACCAGCAGCAGCGGATCTCTCGAGGGAGTGCCTTCGTCATCGAGGAGGTGCTCCCTCCCTTCGGCTTCGCTCAGGGCGAGCCCGCACTTATTGCAGTTTCATCCCGGCGGGGAGATTTGGAGAGTCCCGATTAAATCGGGACAACAAAGCAAATTATTTTGCAATTATCCCTTTGTTTCCCCTCCATTCCCCCCGCCTCAAGAAGTACCCCTAACTATCCACTCTTGACAACCAAGTAACATTACAGTATCCTGTACATAAATGTACAAGATAGACAAACTTATCAAATCCGGTGAGAATTTGTTCCACACAAACGACTTGGCCCTTTTGTGGCAAACCGCAAACAGAAACACACTTTACACAACTATCAAAAGATACACCGATAAAGGAATCCTGATTCCTGTCCAGAAAGGTCTTTACTCCACTATCCCCCTGAAGGATATTGACCCATTGAAACTTGGGGCAATTGTGCTACATACCTACTCTTACGTTTCCTGTGAACACGTTCTTTATCAATCCGGAATTATTTCACAAGTGGTTTACGCCTATACATTTGTTTCTTCCGTCTCAAAAAAATTCACTATCAGCGGCAACCAGTATATTTCACGACGCTTGAAAGACGAGTGTCTTTTCAGAAATGCAGGTATTAGTGAAGTCAACAAAGTGTTCATAGCGACTACCGAGCGGGCCCTCGCTGACACGCTTTACTTTGACCCCAAATTCCATTTCGACAGCAATGTCAACATTAATCTGGAGTTACTTACTAAAATTCAAAAGGAGGTATACGGCAAATGATACTGCTACGGCCTCAAGATACTATACACAAAGTCCAACTTACAAGACTTTTAACTGAAATTCTTGACAATCCAACTCTTTCACAAAATTTGTATTTCAAAGGAGGAACCTGTGCCGCCATGCTAGGCTACCTGGACAGATTTTCAGTCGACTTGGATTTTGATCTAAAACAAGGCGCTGACAAAGCCACATTAAGGTCGCTTTTTCATAAAATCTTCAAGCGAATTGACTCGTCTGTTAAAGATGAAAGCAAAAAAGCTCTTGAGTTTATTCTAAAATACGAAGCTCCAGCAAACCAGAGAAACACAATCAAGCTTGACGCTTTAGATTTGCACGCCAAAGCTAACATTTACAAAGACTTTTTCTTGCCCGAAATAGTAAGATATGCCAAATGCCAAACAATCGAGACAATGTTCGCAAATAAATTAGTGGCGCTTACGGACAGGTACGATAAACGTAAAAGTATCGCAGGCCGTGATGTTTATGATATTCACCATTTTTACACAAGTGGTTATCGTTATAATGGCGGTGTAATTACTGAACGAACAAATCTTTCCATAACAGATTATTTTAAAAAACTTGCAAAATTCGTTGAGACCAAAGTAACCCAAACTATAATTAATCAGGACTTAAATACCCTACTGCCTTATGATAAATTTAAAAAAGTACGAAAGACTTTAAAAAACGAGACACTGGCTTTTTTAAATAATGAGATATTATCTGCAAAGACCAATAATTAGTTTCGATTTTGTCCCAGCATAACCTCACTTACCCTTACTGACCTAATACTCTTAAAATCTCCTTTTCCAAAATATCGACATGTTTCTCCCAATTAAAGATACTCTTTGTTCTCCGCCATGCAGTAAGACCCATTTTACTCCGTAATTTCGAACTGAACATCAATGTTAAAATTTTTTGTCCATAATCTTTCACGCTGTAGGGATCAGCCAAAAAACCTGTTACCCCGTCCTTCACTGTCACTGTCGGCCCGGCATGATTCCATGCCACGGTTGGAACTCCCCAACCGCCAGCCTCCAAGGGTCCAAGCCCAAAATCTTCATCAGGCGACGGATAGCAATAAACAGCACAGTTACGATATAACTTTTGGAGATCCCGCTCGGATACCTTACCAATAAATTTAACTCTCTTAGAAATTCCTAAGTCTTTTGCGTGATCGATAAGTTCTTGTGTATGATCAGTAAATGGTCCGGGGATTATAAGGCTCAGTTTGGGCACACTTTTAGAAATATAAGCCAAGGCAGATATTACATAGTCAAACCTCTTTTGCGGATCGTGCCTGTTAGTTATAAGTAGATAGGGCTTTGTTATTTTTTGGACAAGGACATTAACATGACCATTAAACACATCTACTAACCCATTGGGAAAATAATTTGCGCCAGCAGGTGCATAAACCACTTCCTTTCCGTAAACATTGGCAATAATATTCCCAATGTAGTCACCATTAACCAATAAACTCTTCGCTTTTGTCACCGACAGCCAATCTAGCTTGACTAAAAAAATGTTTAACCTTTGAAGAAGTTTATATAAGAAATGGTAATCCCTTTCGGTAGTATACCAGCCAAATTCCCTGTCAACTGCTCTGGGGTAAAGGATACGATTTGGTTGATTTAGATATACCATGTATGGTTTGCGGAGCATTGTCGCCATACAAAAAGCAATCCAAGCTCCCGGCTGATTGGCACCCACGAATACGTCTATATCGTGGAAATTGATAGCAAGCAAAGGAGCCAAAAAGCTGGACGAGATCATCCTAAGGGCGTTTCGAAGCGGCAGCTTATTGAAAATTGACGGAAAAAACATTTTTACACCCACTTCTTTCACCATTTCCGGATAGCATTTTCTCTTGTCGACTGTCGGGGCAAAGACCCTTACTTCCCAACCCCGCTTAGTTAGCCCTTTCGCTTCTTCCAAGACAATCCGCTCCCCGCCCCCGGAATAGATAAACCCACAGTGGAAAATCGCAATCTTCCCTTTCACTTTTTTGACCATTAGCTTTTTATTTGCTGTTTTGATCTTACAGCCAATAACGTGAGAGTGCAGGCAGTAACAAATGTTATAACATATCCGACGAGACTCGATAAACCGCTAAACTTATCCCTCGCCTCCCAAATTTCCCCCCGATTTACTTCAGAAAATATTCCCAAAACACTGGTATAAGACTCAATTTGGGGCCGCCCAACTATGATGCCGATTCCGACAAGCGCAAACGTCCCTAGAAGAATTAGCGAAGAGATTGTCTTTTTTTGCAGTCGTAAGTATTCCGACAGCCTCAGAACGCCAAGTCCTAACAAAAGTGCCAGCGACATCCCAAATTCGCTCGTATACCTCGTCGGGTGCGACGGCATAAAACCTCCCCCGGCAATAACAACCAAGGCAAAAGCAATTGTAAAAAACACGGCCAGAAACATGGGTTGCAAACTTGGTTTTCTGTCAAAGAGTAAAAAACCAAATACTCCAAGAATCGGGGCTACAAACATAGACATCGGAATGAGCCTTCCCAGAGTGAGTCTAATTTCTTCGCCCATTGGCCCAGTTATCATCCAATTGAAAAACGCCGGATTGTACCAAAAAGAGTTTAGGCCGGCTGCGAAAATCAACACAATCAAAAATCGCATAAATTTCAGTCTACCTTGACCAAGTAACATTTCAGAAAAACAACCAATAGCCGAAAACATCAAAAACGTAGTAAACGAAAACGGCGAGCTAAGTGACACCAATGCCCCCACAAATGCCGATAACACCAAATTTCTAATTCCGCCCTCTTTGATAAACGCCAAAAGCCCGTACACCGCCAACGGAATTAGCGTAAGCGTAACAACATGCGGCGTATCTTGGGACAGAAATCCAGAGACAATTCTCGTCTTTGCAAATGGAAAAAACGGTAAGCTGGCTATCAATACAGCTAAAAACGCGGACATTTTTCTATCCGTAAGTAGTCTCACGAAAACGTACATCGAAAGAGGAAACAAAAGAAATGAAACCAAAGCTACGACATGCACAGAATCAGAAAAATTTATCCCAAAAATGCTAAATATCTTTGCTACGAAGGGAATTATCGGACCTGAATACGAAGTTTCCGGAATCGAGACTTTAAAAAATGGCAAAACCAAATACAAGTTCAGTAAAACAATCACTCCAAGTCCCAATATTTCCACCGCCTCATTTGTCCACCAAGCCGTGGCTGTACCAAAAGTACCCTTTGCATCTAACAGTTTTTTTGTAATTCTAACCGTTCGCTTGACTGCTATTGTCTCTGTCTCTTTAGGTACCTGTTCCATCTACTCACCTTCAAGTATAAATTTATACGAAAACCACCAATAAAAAAAGAACCAGGCCACAGTAAACAAGGTTCCGCCGTAATCGTGAACAATAGTTGCAGGAATCTGGCCGAAATAATAAGCAATGACAGTTACAAAGGCAATACGTATAAAATTGATAAGAAAAGTACCAGACAGGCCCAGTAAAACTACTTCGATTTTCCTTCCCCAAGGGAAGTTTCCTGACAAGCCGGTAAAAAGGGTGAGAAGAAGCAGTACTGCAGATTGCCAACCAAGGCAATTCCAAGAAAAAAATATGCCGGTTGTTGAGCCATCGGGTCGCTCAATAAACAGGTGTGATACAGTCGGCTTGGCGTCTATCCCAAAAGGCCTCAAAATCAAGGAAACTGCTCTTGTTTCAAAAGGAACCACGTTTCGAGTTAAAAAAGTATACAAACCGGTTTTTTCCACAATCTTGGTCAAAATTTCATTAAAAGTCGTAAACAGAGGGAGACTCATGAGAAGAAAAACCAATATTATAAAGAGGTTTTTAGATACTCCCCTGAAACCGGTCAAGATACTCTGTCCAAACGGAGATTGTGCAGTTGTCCTGTTCTTATCCATGCCTTCCATTCCTTCTTCTCCTTTTAATCATGGCAACCCCACCAATAATTGCAGGCAAAAATATCAACAAATACTCAGGTACTATAATATATGCCCAGTCGACATTTCCATAGTCCCCTGCAACAGACTCGCTCCAATGGACAAATATGCGATCCGGCGCCTGATAGTTTGAGGTAGTGAAGTTGCCGTTAGTTGTTGCATTCCAGTTGGAAGTTGGTGTTTGCCAAGACGTAGTGTACTGGGCATAATCTACACTGTTATCACCGCCAGTGCCACTATCCATATATATCGCATACAAATAACCGGTTGTGGAGTCTCTTGAAAGAGTCGGATACTCAAAGGTTCCTGTAGCAACATTAGCTCCTGATCCCCAGGAAGGCACTGATTCGTCAAACATAATGTAATCAACGTCGTTCGTTGAATCAATGTAAATCAAATGGATATCAAAGTTTGCGTCTATCACCGCGCTCATATTATTTTCTGTTCCGGTAAAGCCTGTGGCAATTGAGTCAGCTGCATTGGTCGGCACCAATTGCCCTGACGTGTTTTCCCATTGCGAATCGGAATTGTCCCAACGGGCGCCCTGAATTGCTGTTCCGGCAATCCAAGCTGCATACATATCCTGAGTCCTGCCGCTGGCTCCCAAAGGCACGACCAACCCGTAAACATTGGTGTCTGTATTTGAGGTTGAGGATAAGTTTACCGAGGTCCATGTACAAGTATCGGGTGTATCTGCAGTTCCGCAACGGGAAGCCCGCATGTAGTAGTTTGAACTAGTAATATACTTTCCGACTACGTGCAAAAACCCTGAGTCATCCCGTGCTATAGACGGCCGGCGGTATTGATCGGTCGCAGAGGCGCCGTTTAAAGCAGTTCCTGCAGTCCCCCAGGTAATATCGGTAGACGAGAGAGTCCCCCGCCGGACTAGAACATCAAAGTTTGAGACATAGGCAATATAAACATAAGTATCCCCCGGAATATGCCAGAGGGAAAAATCGGTCGTATCCACCGCAATGTCAGTAGGACTATCAGCCGCAGTCCAAGTACTACCATCATTTCCCGAATACCAACCCTCTATCGAGTCGCCATCGTACCAAAAAGACCAGTAGACACCGTTAGTTGAATCATAAAAGACTTTGCGCTGTTGCGAGTAAGCAGTATAGGTGTGGTAGGTGACGGAGAGATCAGCAGCTCCTGCGGCCCCTTCGGTATAATCCTGCCATTCATACCAATTATTGGTCGAAGCGCTTGAATTCCTCCAAGTTATCCCAAGTCTGCCGGTATAACCCGGCCGATCAGTCATTTCTTGACAAATCGTCGAGAGATCAGGATCAGATGTATAATTGCCGGTCGAACTGATCGTACTCGTAACTGTTGCAGTTGTACGTGTGTGATGATCAGATATTCGGTGAGCATCACTGTTACTAAAATCAGAAGGACTATCCACTGCAAAGCCATACCAACCACCATTCACCGGAACGTTGTTATCACTCCCGTTAGTCAACGTAATAGTACAACTTGTAATAACTGCTGCCTGAGGCACTGTTGTTTCAAATATCCAGCCTCCGTCTATATTTCTGGTG
>Ga0209542_10000401_pt1 | contig 105831 bp, 109 predicted proteins | sample RifCSPhighO2_01_FD_184028 | JGI IMG/M metagenome (GOLD analysis project Ga0209542, IMG submission 184028) | Soil microbial communities from Rifle, Colorado - Rifle CSP2_plank highO2_0.1 (SPAdes) (version 2) | ecosystem: Environmental > Terrestrial > Deep subsurface > Rock core/Sediment ...
ATTTTCCTATTAGCTTTATCTGAAACAGGAATAGTAGGTTTAGTTGGTTTATTAGTTACTTTTGGCTACCCTATCTTAAAACTAAGAACTAAGAACTATGAACTAAAAACTATGTTAATCATCTGGGGAACAATTCTTTTCCTGGGATTATTTGATCATTATTTTTTAACTCTTCCTCAAGGGTACAGGTTACTTTTTCTTATATGGGGAATATCTTTTTCCATGTTAGAATTTAAAAATGGGAAATCTAGTTAAGATATCTAAGCAAACAATTTTTCAACTTTTAGGGAAGGTTATTACTTCTGTTGCTACTTTTATAATGCTTGGGCTTATTGCCAGAAACTTTGGTGAAGATGGTACAGGAACTTTTACGCTGGCACTCACTTATCTTTCGATATTTTATTTACTTTCTGATTTTGGCTTTAACGCGCATATCTTAAAACAGCAGGATATGCAGTGGCAGAAGCTTTTGGGAACTAGGATTGTGTGGTCAATTATCCTAATAGGAATATCACTGGCATTGCTTCCTTTTTGGTCCTTTGCTACACCTTCCTTTTCGCAGTCAGTTCTAATAGGATCCTTGGCAATAATGGGATCTGCTGTGTTTGTAACTTCCAATTTAATATTCCAGAGTAAACTTAGATATGATTTTTCGGTCTTAGCATCCAGCACAGGTACATTAATTGGACTTGCAGTATTTTTATATTTCATATCTTTAGGCTTACCTATCTCTGTTATGGTTTTGCCCCATATGATTTCTTGGATAATTATTGCTTTGACATCTCTACTTTTAGTTAAAAGATTTACCTCTAAGTTAACCCCTTTATATGATTTTTCGTACTCCCTAAAACTTCTAAAAGATTCCTGGCCAATTGCCGCAACACTGGCTTTAAATGTTGTTTACTTTAGAGTTGATTCTTTTTTACTGGCTTATTTTAGGAATATTTCAGATGTGGGTATTTATAATATTGCCTTTTCTATTTTTCAAACAGCCTTAGTATTCCCTGCTTTTATTATGAATGCCTACTATCCTATGATGCTTAAATCTTTGAAACAAATTAGGGTTATAGGGCTGATCCTTTTGGTAATAGCGGGATTAGGATCACTGCTAACTTTTCTGCTAGCTCCTCTTTTGGTCTCTATTCTTACAGGAGGAGGATTTGAGGGATCTGTTGAATCACTTCAGATACTTTCTTTAGGATTTCCTGCCTTTTTCCTTTCATCTTTAATGCTGTGGATTTTAGTTACCAAAAACAGATATAAAGTTATGCTTGCTATATATGGAATAGGCCTTTTGGTAAATATAGTCCTTAATTTAATCTATATACCTAGTGGTTCATTTATAGCGGCATCATGGATAACAGTTTTATGTGAGTACTTGATTTTAACCCTCCAGGTTGTTAGTCTAATCCGGTGAAACTTGTTATCTTTACTGATGGCGCATCCCGTGGGAACCCAGGTCCAGCCTCATACGGGTTTACAATCTCGGATGATAAAGGAAAACTGGTATATGAACACGGCAAATATATAGGAGAGACCACCAACAATGTGGCAGAATACACAGCTGTTCTAAAAGCTTTTGAGTGGATAGAGAAGAATGTAAAGGAAAAAGTTGAGATAAAGCTTTATGCAGACTCAAAATTAGTAGCGGAACAGCTCTCAGGACGTTATAAGGTAAAAGCTGTTCATCTTAAGCCAATAATTGCTGATATTAGGTTGATGGCTATGGAATTTGGAGATGTCTTATTTACTCATATTCCCAGAGAGCAGAATACCCGCGCTGACAGATTGGCAAATGAAGCGCTAGATAGTAGGTAATCCTTTCCTCCGCTCAGGATGACATAGAATGTCACCTTTACTCTCTCTTGCAATCTTTTCCTTAGGTGTTACGATTTACGCGTGGACGAAAATACCTTATCTAGCAAAAAAAATAACAGCATTAGTCTTGCACGAAACAATCCTGTGGGGTTAATCGTGGGAGCGGCGAGCTTCATAGGTTCTCATATTGCTGATGTACTTTTGCAGAAAAATATTCAGGTTATTGGAGTTGATAACCTAGAAGAGGGTAGAAGAGAGAATTTAAAAAAAGCCTCTGAAAATAAAAACTTTCATTTAATAATTGAAAGTATAGGACAATTAAATATTGAGCTTGAAAGACTGGATTATATCTTTATTACCTCAGAGCACGAAATCAGCCTTAAAAAAATACTTGAGCTTTTTAAGGAAAAAAAGCCTAGACTTTTACTTTTGTCTTCTGTTGAGCTTTACGGCAAGGATACACCTGCTTTTCTAAGGTGGCTGAAAGATGCTGAAGCAGAAATAGCTAAGATAGCTTCTGAAAATAACCTTAATGCCAGAGTTTTAAGATTAGGGGCGGTATATGGGCCGCGCATGAGCTTTAAGAGCGATGAGCCTACAGTAAGGTTAATTCAACAAAGCTTATCAGGAGATCTTCAGAAAGAAATTCCCATGGAATTTTCCTCAAGGGCTCTTTTTATTGATGATTGTGTAGAGCTTTCAATGAAGTGCATTTTAGCAGGCTCAACAGCTCAGAAGATTTTTGATGGAGTGCTACCCTCTCCCATAAAAGTAGCTGAAATTAAACAAATTCTTATGGACCCTGTCTGGTATGATCAAAAAGGATTTACCCCCTCTGAGCTTCCACCCTGGACAACTCCTAATCTGGAAAAAACCATTAATTCCCTGCATTGGCATCCAAAAGCTAAATTGGTTGAGAGCCTAAGAGAAACATTAAAATATTTTAGGGATAATGAAATATCAGTGCCGGTTGCTGAAACCAAAAAAACTGAGGTTGAAATGGTAAAAGAAGAGCCAAAGGGGGGGTGGAAAGAAGAAAAAGAAGAAGAAAAAGAAAAGAAACAAGGCAAAAAGCTTAAGTTTAATTTTTCAAAATTGCCTATGCTTTTGGCCATAGCCTTTATCACTTATGCTTTAATTTGGCCCATATTTGAGCTTTCCTGGGGAGTATTAACCTTTAGATACCAATTATCTGAGGCTGTTAAAAATCTAGAAAAAGGGCAATTTAGTCAAAGTTTATCTAATATCCAGCAGGCAAGTTTAGGGGTTGATCAGGCTCAATCTATTTACTATTCCTTAGAGCCAATAAGGCAGGCAGGTTTTTTAAAGTCTCAATTTGAAATAGGGGATCAGCTTTCAAATTTAGCCACCTATTCTTCAGATTCTGCAAAAAATACCATATTTGGAATAGAAGCTTTATATAAAAGTTTAAAAAGTGTGACAGGAGAGAGTGGGGATTCTCCAAAAGGTTATTTTGAACAATCAAAGTCATATTTAACATCTGCTGATGAAGACTTATCTAAGGCTTTTGCTCTGTTGAATGATGACAATTTTAAGAAAAGTTTACCCAAAATGCTTGAAGGCAGAGTACAAAGTTTGAAAGATAGACTGTCTTTATATTCAGGTCTGGTTAAAAAAGCCAGGGCCATAAGTTCACTTTTACCTGAAGTGGTGGCTTTGGATGGCTCTGCCAGTAAAAATTATCTGGTTCTGCTCCAGAATAATAATGAATTAAGACCTACAGGAGGCTTTATTGGGTCTTTTGCGCTAGTTACCTTTGAGGCGGGAAAGTTAAAGAAGCTAGATGTTAATGATATCTATGCTATAGATGGACAGCTTAAAATTCATGTTGAGCCACCAAAGGAAATAAAAGATGATTTGGGTCAAAAAGATTACTTCTTAAGAGATAGCAACTGGGATCCTGACTTTCCCACCTCAGCCAGACAGGCAGAATGGTTTTATAATCAAGAAACAGGTCAAAGGGTAGAGGGAGTGGTGGCTTTGGATATATCTGCAATTGAGGATCTTTTATCTGTAACAGGGCCGCTAGATTTGCCAGACTATAAAGAAACAGTTACCTCTGATAATTTATTTGAAAAAGCTATAGCTTATGCAGAGACAAATTTTTTTCCAGGAACTCAGGCAAAGAAGAGTTTTCTGACATCCTCATCTCAGGCTCTTTTCAATAAACTTTTCTTTATTCCTGATCAAAACTGGCCAGGGGTTGTCTCGTCTCTTGGCAGATCTTTGGACAGAAAACATATGAGTGTCTATCTAAATAACCCAACCCTTTTTTCCTATTTGGTATCACAAGGATGGACTAATGCTATGCCTAGGGCCGGCAAAGAGTCTGATAAGGTATATGACTTTTTAGCTCCTGTTGAGGCCAACTTAGGAGCTAATAAAGCCAACTATTATATAGACCGCACCGTAAATTTAGAAACTGTTATTGGCAAGGATGGAGAAGTCAATCATAGGCTCAGGATTGCTTATACCAACAGAAGTCCTTCTGATGCCTTTCCAGGAGGGAGGTACAAAAACAGAATGAGAGTATATTTACCTTTTGGGACAAAGTTAAACAGGATCCTGTGGGGTGAGACTGATATTACCAAAACTGCCACTAACCTAGTAGATTACGGCAGACTGGCAACATCATTTTTACTTGAGTTATCTCCAAAAGAGCAAAAAGTTTTGGTTTTAGATTATCAAATTGCAGACAAATTAGAATTTAAAGATGGTCAGGCGATATATAATTTAGATGTGGTTAAACAGGCAGGAACAATTAAGGACCCATTTAATTGGACTCTAACCTATCCTCTTAATTTTAAGCTTGCCTCAGATGCTGGGAAAAAAATTGGACCCCAAGAACAAACTATTCAAACAGACCTACAGACCAGTAAGAGTTTCGAGGTTGTTTTTAAAAAATGAATGTGGTAAATTAACAAGCCATGGATAGATTAAGTTTACATGCCGAAGAAAGAAAAGTCTTAGGTAAAAAAGTTAAAAACCTCCGTAAAGACGGGATTCTTCCTGCGCACGTTTTCGGAAAAGGTGTTGAAGGGGAGTCAGTATCAGTTATCGCCAAAGATTTTCTTAAGGTTTTTAAAACAGCAGGAGAGACAGGACTTATTGATCTTAAAATTGGTGCAGAAAAGGTTAGACCGGTTCTTATCAGAGAAGTATCATACAATCCTGTTTCAGGTGATCTTATACACATAGATTTTTATCAGGTAAACCTTTTAGAAAAGGTTAAAGTATCAGTACCTATTGTACAGATTGGTGATCAGCCTGAATCAGTGCATTTGGGTGAAACAATTGTGCTGCAAACCTTAAATGAAGTTGAGGTTGAAGCTTTACCTGCAGATTTACCAGAAAATATCGAGGTTGATATAACCTCCTTGAAGAATGTTGATGATGCTATAACAGTAGGCCAACTTTCTGTTGATAAAGAAAAAATTACAATTCATGCAGACCCTGAAGAGATTGTGGTAAAACTTGCCCCAGCTGTATCTGCTGAGACACAAGCTTTGCTTGAAGAACAGGCTGCTGAACAAGCTGCAGCTGCTGCTGAGACAGAAGAGGGTGCAGAAAAAGCGGCACACCCCGCCGAAGGCGGTGAAGGAGCTGAGGGTGAAGAAGGTGCAGTTGCTGAAGGTGAAGCTCCAGCTGAAGGTGGGGAAGCACCAAGTGAAGGTGGAGAAGCTCCGAAAGAAGAAGAAAACAAATAGCTCTGCGGTGTATTTGAGGTTATTCTGCGTTTAATCCAGGCACGGGCCAAGCAGTTACCATAATAGATTTGCCCTCGTGAGGCATTTTTTGCCAAAGTTCTTCTGTTATAAAAGGCATAAATGGGTGAAGAAGCTCCAAGGATATTTTGAAAACATATTCTAAAGTAGGTTGAGCTTCAGCTCTTCTAGTTTTAGTTTTTTCAATATAAACATCAGCTAAATCATGCCATATAAAATTATAAAGAGTCTCAGTGGCTAAATGAAGTTCAAACTTGTCTATATTTTTAGTAACTTTGCTTATAGTTTGATTGAGTTTTTCTATTATATCCTGATCATCTTTATTTTGAGATTGCTTCCCCCGGATCAGGTCCGGGGTCGCAATGACATCGGTGGGCTTCAAGTCTACAATAAATCTGGCTATATTAGTAAGTTTTGTGGAAAAGTTTCTGAAGTTTTTGGCCCGCTCATCCATGGTTTGTTTATTGGCTCTGCCATCTCTGCCTGGAGCAGAGTAGGTATAGAGTGCCATTCTGACAGCATCTGTGCCCCACTGTTTGCGCAGTTCATTTGGATCAATTCCATTGTTTAAGGATTTAGAAAACTTTCTTCCCTGAAGGTCTCTTATCATCCCATGGAAAAACATATTTTTAAAAGGAATTTGGTCTGTAAAATGAAGGCTTAGCATAATCATTCTGGCAATCCAAAGGTATTTAATTTCTCCAGCAGATGTTTCAAAATCCCAAGGGAAGTATTTTTTAAATTCCTCAGTCTGGTCTGGCCAACCTAAAGTAGCCATTGGCCAAAGACCAGAGGAAAACCAGGTATCAAGTAGTTTTTCATCTTGTACCCACTCATTTAATTTACAAGTCTGACAATTTTGAGTAGGGTGATCAAAGGCAATTATCATATCTTTAGGACCGTCAGGGCCCAAGCTCTGCTTATCTTTGCCAACTTCATGTCCTGGATTACACTTTTGACAATACCAAACAGGTATTCTATAACCCCACCAAAGAGGACGGGAGATACACCAATCATGAACTTCTTTTATCCAATCAGCTAAAATCTTTCCATAATTCTTAGGTATAAAATTAACTTCATCAATTCTCGTTAAAGCCTTATCTCCCAAAGGCTTCATCTTAACAAAGAATTCTTCTGAAACTAAAGGTTCAACCATGGTTTTACATCTTTCACAAACAGGCACAGAATGAGTTAAGTCTTCTACCTTTTCTAAAGCTCCCATTTCTTCCAATATCTCTCCAGCCTTAATCCTTGCTTCAGAGGCTTTCATTCCTTTTAAGTTAGGATCTAAGTCTGTGATTCTGCCTGTTTTATCAACTGCATGAAGAATAGGGAGGTTGTGATCTTTTCCAATCTCATAATCAAGTAAGGCATGACCTGGTGTAACTTTTAGAGCTCCTGTACCAAAGTTTTTATCAATTCTTTTGTCTTCTATGATTTGCATTTCAGCTTTGGTAAAAGGATTAATAGCTGTTTTACCTACAAGATGTTTGAATTTTGGATGTCCAGGGAAAATTGCTATAGCAGGATCAGCAGAGATTGTTTCAGGACGGGTTGTAGCAACAGTTATAAACTCGTCAGAGTCTTGGATCTTAAATTTAACAAAATATAACTTTTCTTTCTTTTCTTCGTATTCCATCTCAACAGCTTCTATAGCTGTTTGATCTTTGGGACACCACTGAACAATGTAGGCTCCTTTATAAAGTAAGCCTTCTTCAAAAAAGGTTTTAAATTCATGTAAAACTGCTTTTTGGACTTTAGGATCAAGAGTAAAGATCTCTCTTGACCAATCAGCAGAAAGTCCCATCACTCTCCAGGTGGCTGATACTGATTTATATGATTCATCTTTAAAAGCCCAAGCTCTTTTTAGCCATTCTTCTCTGCCAAGCTTGCCTTTATTCAAACCCTCTTTTTCTAGGAGTTTATTTAAAGTGCCTTCAAACTGAATACCGGCATGGTCAACTCCAGGTAAAAGCAGAACGTCAAAGCCCTGCATCCTTTTGAATCTGGCAATTGCATCTAAAATGCTGTGTTCCATAGCATGACCCAAGTGAAGAGCCCCTGTGACATTAGGGGGAGGCATCAGTAAGCCGTAGGGTTTTTTAGAGGAGCTTGGATCTGCTTTAAAAAATCCACTGTCTTCCCAGAATTGGTACCATTTTTGTTCATCCATACGCTTATTCTACATCTAAAGGTTGTGAAAGAGAAAGATTGGGATCAGCTTCAACTTTAAAAGTAGATTGAGAAGGTTTAGAGAAGAATCCTGCAGCAGCAATCATAGCCCCATTATCTGTACAAAGATTAGGTGGAGGCACATGAAGCTTGATACCTAAATTATCCACTGTAACCTGTAACCTATTAACTAAGCTTTTGTTAGCTGCTACTCCACCTGCAATCATAATTTGCTCAACATTATGTTTTCTTGCTGCCCTGATAGTCTTATCTACTAATACATCTACTATAGCAGCCTCAATTGATGCCGATAAATCAAATTTGTTAACCTTATCTGTTATCACATTGGAAACTGCCGTTTTTAAACCTGAAAAAGAGAAATCGAAGTCTTTTGAATCCATCATCGGTCTGGGTAGCGAATAGCTATTAGCATCACCTTTCTCTGCTAACTTACTGATCTCAGGTCCTCCTGGGTAAGAAAGTCCAAGCAACCTGGCACATTTATCAAAACATTCTCCAGCCGCATCATCTCTTGTGCCACCTAAATAAGTATATTTACCATGATCCTGGAAAAGGACTAGGTCAGTATGCCCTCCTGACACTAGTAATCCTATACAAGGAAAAGCGGGAATGGATTCCGCGGGTGACGGCGAGGAGGGGTTCCCGGCGCATAGCCGCAGCGTCTCAAGCGAGGATGCACGACGGGAAGCCGAGCTGGCAGGACCTGCGGTAGTGATCCAATTGGCATAAAAATGCCCCAAAAGGTGGTTAATAGGGATAAGTGGTTTGCCCCAAATTTCGGCTAAAGTTTTGGCTGTTTCTACACCTACTAGTAATGAGCCAATAAGTCCTGGACCATATGTTACTGCTATGGCGTCGATTAGGGTATAGGGTTTAGCGTTTAGGGTATAGTTAGGAAATGCTTGAGATAGTGCTTCTTGGATTACAGGAATGATTGATTTTATTTGTTCTCTGGCAGCTTGCTCAGGAATAACTCCTCCATATTTTGACTGTAGGTTTGCTGAGGAGGCAACAATATTAGATAAGATCGTGATTCGCCCATCGTTATTCGTTAAGACAGCCGCACCAGTTTCATCACAGCTGGTTTCTATGCCTAAAATTATCATGTTGGTATTTTAACAGAGCGGTGATAGAATTTGGAGAATGGCTTTTGATAATATCCCGCGGGTAAATTGTTTTTCCTTAGGTGATTTTCACTCATTTGAAAAATGCTACTTTGATTTTTTAGTTAAACACCACCTTCAAAAAAAATATGAGATAGCTGATTCTAATGAGAATATGGCCATAGGTTGTTTATTGGATTTAGCCATAAAAAAGCTTCATCTTAGTAAGGCTTATGATCAGCCCCTAGATTATCTTTTACAATCCCTTTTTAAGGCAGCTGAGATTGAGATGAGGGAACAGGCAGAAAGAGAAGGACCAAACTCTTTTTATGGGGCCACAGTTAAATTTTTAACTCCTGAGGTAAGGAAGGAGGCTCAAAAAGTTTTTAAAAACTATTTTGAAAAAAGAAAAGGTAAAATTAATAAAGCCATTTTAAATAAAAGATTCTGGCAGACAGTTTTAGAGGGAGATGGTTCGGCAAGCTCACCACTAAAGGTTTGGGGAGGACCAGATGCTTTGGAAATGGGGGATGATGGAGTGCCAGAGATTGTGGACTACAAGTATTTTGAAGACTCTAAAAGGGGTAAAGAAAATTTAGATATGGATTTAATGCCAAAGCTGTATACACTGCTTTGTGCAGAAGATATTCTAAAAATGGGCTTCAAAAAAGCCAGATTTAGGATCAGATCCTTAACAGATCCAGAGGATGAGAGTTTATATGAAGAGTTTGATTTGGGGAATAGTGGACTCTTAAAAGACTTTTTCAGGCATAATATTGAAAAAATTCTTTCTAAAACAGAAATCAGCTTTTGTGAGAAAGTATACTGTAAATCTTGTAAATCAGACAGTAGAGATAGTTGGCTGGCTCAATTAAAAGTCCAATTTAACTTTAACTAGGCACAAAAAACGTGAATATATCCCTAAAATCAGATAAATTCACGTTAAATTGACAAAAATACGTGAATATGATATAATGTAAGCTAACATGGCTATCTCCTCTTTAGTCAAAAAAAGAATTAAAGTTTTTAAAAAAAAGTATGACCAACTAAGAATAGATAAAGAGTCACTTCTTAAAATCATAGATGAAGTAGAGATTCCTGAGATGGTTTATAACTCCAATGCTATAGAAAATTCTACCTTAACTCTAAAGGAAACTGAAAAAATCCTTCTTGAGATGGAAGTTTCTAAAGATATTAGCTTAAGGGAGGTTTTTGAGGCTAAAAATTTGGCTAGGGTACTGGAATATATTGGTACAAAATCCCAACAAGAACTGTCTAAAGATTTAATTCTGCTTCTTCATCAAATACTTCTGGGTAACATTGATGATAATATTGCCGGCAGATTTAGAAAAAAGGGTGAATATGTGAGGGTTAGTACCCATATTGCTCCAGCTCCAGAGAGAATTGAGAAAATGATGCAGGAGATTTTAATTGAATACTCTGCTGACCCTATTAGTTTCTTTTTAGATAAGATTGCCAAATTTCACCTTGATTTTGAAATTCTTCACCCATTTAATGATGGTAATGGCAGAATTGGCAGAGTTTTAATTAATTTTCAGCTACAAAGCTACGGTTTTCCAGCCTTGATTATCCGTGATAAAGAAAAAAAGGATTATTATCAGGCTTTTAAAAATTATAGTGACGCCAGGGATACTAAGCCTATGGAAAGAATTTTGAGTTTGAGTTTGCTGGAATCTTTGCATAAAAGGATTACCTATCTTAAAGGAGATAAGATTATTGAGCTTATTGAGTATGCAAAAAAGATAGGGCAAATGGCGCCAGCAGTTTTAAATATGGCCAAAAGACAAACTATACCTGCTTTTAGGGAAAAAGGAGTCTGGAAGATTGGATTCAACAACTAAGAGTTCAATTTAACTTCAGTTAAGATACCTCTCCACAAAAATTCTTTACAAAAAGTTTCTTCAACTCTTTCATGTCACCATCTTTAATTTTTGGTAATAAGAAACTTAATTTAACTGTGGCAGCAGGTGGAACCATATCTCCAGTTTGGATAGCTCCATATTCAGAAGCTAATCTTGCGCTTTCATAAATGATTTTTGTACTCATTCCTGTTTCAGGTGGGGCTATAACAACTGGAACATTTTGTTTAATCAAACTTTCGATTACTGGTAAACTCCATTGAGGAGGATTTCCAGTACCTAAAGAAACCATAACTACTGCTGAGAATGGGAAGTTTGTTTGTAATTCTAGTAATTTCTCTAACATTTCTACTCCAGCATTAGGTTGTAATCGCAGAGTCAAAACCCGATTATCGAATGTTATCTCTTTTGTAAGTAACGGTAGAGACTCATCAGATGAACCAGGTTCTACGTTAAAGATAGTACTAGGACGGAATTCAATTCCCATAGCAGTACTAATTCCTACTGGACCAATGGCTGGAGAATCAATAAAACGGAAGGCATTCTCGCTTAATTTGACAGCTCTTACTGCTCGGTGTACCTCTCTTCCGGCAACAATAAAAACTTCTTTTAGCTGGTTTTCTCTTGCATAAATTAGAGTAGCCATCGCATCTTCAAGGTTGTATATAGCGTCTGTCCGGTCAATATTAATAGGCAGCTGTGAACCTGTAAAGACAACTGGATTATATAATCCGTCTCCTAATCCAAATCTAACTGCTGAAGCTGAATAAGCTATGGTATCCGTTCCATGAGTTATCAAAAAACCATCATAATCATTGTAATGCTTTATAATCCCCAGCACTATTTCTCTCCAGTCAAAAACTGTCATATTTGAACTATCTTTATTTATTATTGGAATAATATCCAAATCTGCTTTTTCCAATAGGTGAGGAGCAAATCTCAAAAGTTCTTGTGGATCTTTTGCAGGTTCTAAAGCACCATGAGCATTAGGAACACTAACAATCGTGCCTCCTGTCATAAGAAGGGCAAACCTATATCTCTTAGAATCAGTTCTTTTTAACCAATCACCCCAAGTTTGTAAGTTTAGCTTACCAGTAGTTGCCATAGAGGGATGATACAGGATTTTAGATGATCTGTAAATGCTAAAATTATCTACGTTTGCTGAATTTGCGCGCTGAGGGTTTATGCCTGGCTCCATAGTTTCCTGCACTAGCCAGAAGCATATCTGCTATTTCTTCAGGAGTTTTATCAATACTAAACTTACTGCCAGGTGCAATTTTTGATATCTCTTTAGGTGTAGCTCCAACATCAGGTAGGTGGCGATTTTCTTTATCTCTTTCTGGTGATCTTCCCATTAATTAATTATATCAGTTTTATTCAAATAGGACGTTGTGGGAGTGGAAGCTTATTTGTAAATTTCATGGGTGCCAATATCCTGATAGATGACATTTCTATAACTGTATTTAACTGAATAGGACCATAAATTGGATAACTTAACTTTAAGTTTGTGGGTTTTAAGTTGGGATGAGTGGGGATTAGTTCTGAATAGTTGATCCTTTGCAGCGGCTGCTTTTTGGATATCTTTTGGTAATTTTTTAAAGGATTTTTGAAACTGCTTTGAGGGGTAAACCTTCATTTAAAGAAGCTGGGACAGGTCTTGAATTTCTTCTAATTTTCCAGTTTTATAATCCTTTTTTGCTTGGGTAAAGATTTTTAAAGCCTCATCCTCTGTAATTTCTCTTTTCCCAGATAATTTCCTTCCTTCTGGACTATTTTTTGGAATTCTCATAATAATATATTCATCTGTTGTGGTAATATTGATGCTACTCATAGATCAATTATACTACTTTCCTAACTGAACTTCAGCTAATACATTGTGGGAGTGGAAGCCTTGGTTGGGGACTGATTCAAATAATTTGATGGAAGAGATTCGTATTGGATCAAAAGGTTGGGCCATTAGTTTTTCCAATCCCACTTCTAAGTCTTTATCTACCTTTAGTGTTTCATTAAATTTAGCAATTGTTATGTGAGGGATAAATCTTCTTTCATCTACAGGAAGCTGTATAGAAGCTAGTCCATCTTTAATCCTTTCTCTAATCTGAAGCACCTTATCTATATCACCCTTAACTCCAACCCAAAGAATATTTGGATTATGAATATCAGGGAAGCCATCAATATAGGCAGGGGTTACCTCAAAAGGAGAGATATTTTTAGCTGCCTCTTCCAGAATTTCTGTTAATTTAGGCACTAAATCATCACTTTGTTCCCCTAAAAAGGCTAAAGTTAGGTGAATTTTATCTAAACTGGTTAATCTAACTTGAGTAATTAATGTACTCAATCTATCTTGAATAGCTTGAAACTGAGGGCTATTCTCACTTGGTATTTCTAATGCTATGAAGAAACGCATAACTACCTATTAATAGTTTACCATAGAAACTTGACAAAGACTTTTAAAAGTGACCATCATTATATGTAGGTAATTTATGGCTATTGAGAGTCCGTCTGCTCTGTATAAGGAATTAGCGGCTTCTAAAAAAGCTGCAAGAGAATATAGAAATGCAAAAAATCATCTTGTCCCTATTTTGGATGCTATATCTTTTGGTCCAAAACAAGTAGGTTATTCTATTCATTGGCAAGGACCATTTAGAATGGATATTAGTAAATATTATGAAAGAGGAGATGAGTATACTTTTGGAGATCAGGTAGAAGGAGCAACTGGAAGCGAAAGAGTAGTTACTGAAAGATTAGTTGCAACAGCAGGTCACCGCAGCAGATGGGGAGTAGAACCAAAAGTTTCTCCGCCATTTAATTTAAAGCTTGCAGCAGTTTGTGGTTTAACTGAAAATGGACCTTTACCCATACTTCCTTTCCGTGTCTATCAGAGCGGTATTGACAAAAAACCACATTCTAGGTAATCTTGTATTTACAATTTAATATTAATAAACCGTGGGACTATTTCCTACGGAAATCAAGAGTGATGGGGAGAGAATTGGCTCTATGATCCATCCAGCAACTGATTCGAGTCTTCGAGAATCATCCGGCGCGATTAGCGCAGGACATCTAAAATTCGACTGCGGTGCTACACCCAAGCCGAAAGGCGAGGATTTGGTCTTAAAAGACAAAATTTTATCCCGCTATAGGCGGGATTTTTCGTGAAAGGAGGTGTTAAAAATATGGCAGCAATACATGAAGGTGAAATAGACGCAACTTTAAGTTTAGCTACAACAAGTGTAGCTATTATTAGAGGCTTAGGAGGAAAACAAAGTAATCCTGAAGGGGTATACCTTGGTACTATTGGAGATGCTAAGCTTTTAGCAACCAGGTTTGAGCGTCAATTACGAGATCCTAAGGATCCTAATAAAGTACTTTTTGGATGGACTAGAGAATTAGCTTTTGGTGTTAAAAGGAGAGTGCTGGGTGTGGATGGTTTACCAGTGTGGTCAACAACTCCACTTTTTCAGGCATCTGATGTTATAGGATTAGGGTCCGAATTAGCGGATAAAGTTTTAACCAGAATAAAATCAGCGAGAAGACTGGGAATAATTTAAGTTCCTTCGTTCCAGGAGGCTAGATATTTGATTTGTTCAGGAGTTAATTTATCAATCTTGACTCCTATTGATTCAAGTTTGATGGAGGCAATCATAGTATCTAGCTCTTCTGGAATGGTATAAACTTTAGCCTCCAGGTGACCTTGATTTTGTACCAAATATTCTGCCCCCAAGGCTTGATTGGCAAAACTCATATCCATCACTGCAGCAGGATGTCCTTCTGCTGCTGCTAAATTAATTAATCTGCCTTCAGCCAAAACAAATAATTTTTTACCATTAGCTAGAGTAATTTCTTCCAGTTGATCTCTCATATGACGTCTTTTTTTGGCAATTTTAGTAAGCCCGTCATATTCAAACTCCACATTAAAATGACCTGTATTAGCAACAATAATGCCATCTTTAGCATTTTTAAAATCTTCTACAGTTATTACTGATTTATTGCCTGTGGCAGTGCAAACTATATCTGCAATTTTTATAGCATCAGCAATTTTCATAACCTCAAAGCCATCCATCACAGCCTCTAATGCTTTAACAGGATCAATTTCAGTGACAATAACTTGGGCACCCATTCCTCTTGCTCTTGATGCCAGTCCTCTTCCACACCAACCATAGCCGCAAACCACAAACTTCTTACCAGCCAGTAAAACATTAGTGGCGCGGACGATCCCGTCAACAGTTGATTGACCTGTGCCATATCTATTATCAAATAAATGTTTTGTTAAAGAATCATTAACAGCAATAACAGGAATCTTTAAAGTGCCATCTTTACTCATAGCATGTAATCTTATTACCCCTGTTGTTGTTTCTTCAGTTGAGCCCAAGACTCCTTTTAGTTGTGCCTTTCTTTCTGTGTGAAGTAAAGTTACCAAATCTGCGCCGTCATCCATGGTAATTTGAGGGTTAAAATCCATTACCTCATTAAGATGTTTATAATAAGTTTCCTTATCTTCACCTTTAATAGCAAAAGTAGGAATGCCAAAGTCTTCAACTAAAGAGGCAGCTACATCATCCTGAGTGGAAAGTGGATTTGAGGCACAAAGAGCTAAATTAGCCCCACCTTCCTTTAAAGCGATCATTAAATTGGCTGTCTCAGAAGTTACATGAAGACAGGCTCCTAAAGTAATGCCTTTAAGGGGTTTTTCTTTGGCAAAGCGCTCTTTGATGAGTTCAAGCACCTTCATTTGGGATCCAGCCCACTCAATACGTAGTTTGCCTTTAGCTGCTAGTTTTAGATCTTTAACGTCACTTTTCATAATACTACCTCGTCATTCCGAGTGAAACGAGGAATCTCTAGATTTATTCTAGAACAAGTCTAGAGATCCTTCACTACGTTCAGGATGACAGCCGATCACCAAAATTCTCTTTATATCTGCTGTCAAATTCTTCTTTTGAGAAAGTGTGACTAGTTGTACCATATTTTTCTATTGCAAAACAAGAGGCTATAGACCCCATTTGGCCACAAATCTGTAAACTTAAATTCTGCATATAGCCTGCTAAAAACCCAGCTCGATAAGCGTCTCCTGCTCCTGTAGGATCTAAAACCTCATTTGGTTTTCCTGGAGCAATCTGGATTGTTTCATCTTTGGTTTGGATAGTTGATCCTTTTTCTCCTAAGGTGGTGATTAAAATTTTGACATTTTCTATTAGTTTGGAAATTGGAATTTGTATCTTGGAACTTAATAATGCTATTTCATAATCATTCCCAATTAGTATGGTGGCTCCGTTTATCATGGATTTGAGATCTTGGGCATCCAAAGCAGGTAGCTGCATGCCAGGATCCATCATATAGGGAATCTTTTTTTCCTGGCATTCTTTAGTAAAATTAATCATAGCTTTTGGATCATTTGGGGAAATAACTACAAATTGAGGATTTCCTTCAAGGATAAGTGAGGAATTTTCAGACATAGCCCCAGGATAAAAAGCTGAAATCTGATTATCAGCTTTATCTGTCATGGCAAAAACAGAGGCTGTTGGTTTATCAGATACTGTTTTTATATAAGAGGTATCAACTCCAGCGCCGTCTAGAAATTTTTTATAATCTGAAAAATCATTTCCAGCAGCTCCAACTATGGAAACATCAGTGCCCAGTAATGCCAGATTATAGGCGATATTTCCTGCAGTCCCTCCATTTTTTTTGGATAAATTATTAACCAAAAATGATAAATTAATCTGATGGATTTTATCAGGCATAATATGATCACCAAACTTGCCATCAAAATCCATAATTGTGTCAAAAGCTAGAGAGCCGGTTACAATAATCATTATTGTGTACCAATCAAGTATACAGCCTGCCAGGGTTTGTAGGAAGAGTTCCAGGTTTCTTTAGCTATAATTTCACCATTTCTGGTAACAGTTCTATTAAAAGATACTTTTGCTCCTGATGCTGCCCAGTCCACTTGCTTAACTACTCCTTTTGGTAGAGTTGGATCATCTTGTCTTAGTTCTGGGGGGGCAGGAGTTATATTGGTGACAACAGGTTTGCTTAGAGAAGCTATTCTTCCATCAGATGTGCCATATAAATCTACATAAAGGGTAGTTCCAGCAGTATAGGCCTGGATTAAAATGTGACTGCCAGTATCATTTTTAAATTGAAAATCAACAGATGGATAATAAACTGTAGCATCTAATCCTGGGGGAAAGCCCTGCTCATAATACCCAACTCTATAAGCATGAGCTGTTCTTTTTATCACAGGCAGCCCTGCATTTAGAACAGCCCTAAAAAGGGTGGTGGAATCCTGACAAACTCCGCCTCCATCATCCAAAACTGTCCTGCCTTCTTTAATAACATAGGCTTTTTTAAAACCTGTTGCTTCTGTTATGTCTCCTACAGTTCTATTAAAGGAAAAAATTTCACCTGGAGGAATCAGCACTCCATTTATTTTGGAAGCTGTGAGACCAATATTATATATTCTATTTGGAATAGACCCTCTAAAATGAGAAATACCCTGACCAATCAGCTCATTAATTCCAAGCGAGTTAACATCTGATGTTTGTATCTTTGGATTAACAACTTCTACCGGCAAATCAATATTTTTTGAATTACTACTCAAGCTTTGAGTAACCAGCTGAAAAGTTTTCTCTTCATCTAATTTTCTTCCAACCTGTGAAGGCTTAAAACTGGAAACCCTTTTGCTAATAGGATTAAATTCAAACAGTCCCTCTTGTACTTCCTGATTAATTGCTCCTGCAATATTTTCTATGTAGGAGTTAGTTTTTTCTTTATCCAAAAGACTGGTCCCTTCTGTTAAATCAAAAAGAGTCAGAAGTTGTTTTGCATCAATAGTCCAAGAAGAATCTTCAAAGTTTAGATTAATTGGTTCTTCTATAGTCTTTTCTAGAGTGAGTTTTGCCAATTTGACGTGTTCTGTTGTAACTTTTGGAGGAACTGTTTTTATTGGCAATAGATTTGCAAATCGTCCTGTCAGCAAAAACTGGGAAATTATTTCAGTTAATCTATCTTTATCAAGGCCTATACCATCCGAACCTTCTTTTATTTGAATATTAGCAGAGGGAGAACCTTCGGGAGTGGTTATTTCGTTGTAAATGAGTTGGGCGTTAGTGTATGGTTGTTCAACAGCTTTGCCAATTGGATCCAGTTGATTATCTAAAGAAAAATTAATAGAAGGAGAGATCTTAAAGGTTGATATCAGAGCTTGGAGTTGTTGAGTTAAATTATTAAAGAAAGAGCCGGCCCGCCCATTATTAAAAGCTTTATCAAAAGAGGAATAATCTAAAGATGCACTAGAGGTTGAAATATCAACCTCAAATGAGCCTTGAGCATAGGCAAATTGCAGTTTTTCTTTTGAGCGTTCATCAAAGCTGGATTGAAATTTTCTTACAGCTTGACCTTTAGATAGAAAAGAAACATTAGTATCTCCGATAAAAGTTAAGGGATAATATTTATCTCTCATAACAACCTGATAAGTCACAATAGTTAGGGTAAAAAGAATAATTGTTAGGATGATGGGCAGGGTAGGTATTTTAGGAAAATGGAATTTAATCTTTCGTTTTGACATCGGCGCTATTATAAGGTTTTAGAGTATAATTTAATAGTGACGTTTACCGTCATCCTGAGGAGCCATATAGGCGACGAAGGATCTATTTATGAAGCGTACAATTATTATTGTTTTGGCAGTAGCAATTATTTTAGGGCTTATATTTTGGTTAATTGTTCCAAGATTTTTTGGTAAAAAAGCTCCTGATGGTCCAATAACTTTAACCTATTTTGGACTTTGGGAAGAAGATAGTTTAATTAAACCGGTTATTGATGAGTATCAGAAACAAAATCCCTCAATCATCATAAAATATGAAAGACAATCCTCTATTAATTACAGAACCAGGGTTCAAACACAGATAAGATCAGGGGTAGGTCCTGATGTTTTTAGAATTCACAATTCCTGGCTGGCTATGTTTAAAGATGATTTAACCCCAGCCCCTCAGGATATTTTTACTTTGACTAACTATAGAAATCTTTTTTACCCAATTTCAATAGAATCTTTTGTTTCTGATAACAAAATATATGCAGCTCCCATTGAAATTGACGGACTAGGACTTTTTGTAAATGAAGATATGTTAAAAGGAGTGGGAGGAGAAGATCCTATAACTTGGCAGGATTTTATAGACACTGCCAAGCTGATGACTGTAAGAGATGCAACTGGAATTAAAACTGCAGGAGCAGCTTTAGGTACTGCCTCAAATGTTGATCATTTTTCCGATATCTTAGGATTGCTTTTACTGCAGCAGCCTGAGGTTGATTTTAATAATTTAGTGAGTGATAAGGCTGCGGAAGTATTGGATTTCTATACCTCATTTGTAACAGATCCAAATAGAAAAACTTGGGATGTAAATTTACCTGATTCAAAAACAATGTTTATTCAGGGAAGATTAGGTTTTTATTTTGCTCCTTCCTGGAGAGCTCATGAGCTAAGAGTGGCTAATCCTAATTTAAATTTTAAAGTAATACCTGTTCCACAGCTTAATACCCAAAGAATTGTAAATTGGGCAACCTTTTGGGGAGAAGGTGTTTCTAAAATATCTAACCATCCTAAAGAGGCCTGGCAGTTTATTAAGTTTTTAACATCTCCTGAAGCAGAAAAATTAATGTATCAAGAGGCCTCAAAAATAAGACTTTTTGGAGAGCCATACTCTTTAACTAGTCTAAGACCTGAAATAGAAAATGATCCTATTTCAGGAGCGTTTGTTAAAATGGGTCCAAATTATAAATTCTGGTATCTTGCATCAAACACTTTTGATGGAGGGATTAATGACAATATGATCAAATATTTTGAAGATGGAGTTAATAGTACTTTAAGGAATGGAAATTCGAAAAGTGCTTTAATAACTATAAATCAGGGGGTAAAACAGGTTTTAGACCAATTTCTTGGTCCCGCAGCCTCACCCTAAAGGAGGTAAGTTAAGAAGTTGTACTTCTGGTTCTAATTTTATTCCATATTTTTCATAAACTAAATCCTCATATTTTTTTGCCAATTCATAAAAATCTGAAGCTTTGCCATTGCCTTTATTTACAAATAAATTAGCATGATAAGTGGCAATTTCTATATCTCCTAAGCTGTCTCCTTTAGCTCCAACTTCCTCCAGCAAAGATCCCGCGGGGATCTTACCAAAAACTATTTTTTCTTTAGGAATTCTTTTTAGGATACCTAAAGGAAGCTCTTCAGCCACTAGGTTTTTGAAAAATGATCCCGGGCATTTTATTCCTTTAGGATACTTAATAAGTCTTTTTTCTAAAATCTCATCAGCCTCTTTTCTTAATTGCTCTGTTTTACCAGAATTTAATTTAAAAACAATTTCTAAGACGATATAGTATTTTTTTTTGAAGAGGCTGCTTCTATAGGCAAATTCACATTCTTCTTTATCAAAAGTTATAATCTGGCCATTTGGATCTAAAGCTTTAACTTCAAATATAAAATCTGAAATTGTTTGGCCGTAGGCCCCAGCATTTCCATAAACTGCTCCACCGATAGATCCTGGAATTCCTGATAATTTCTGAAGTCCTTCTAAAGAGTGAGCAATAGAATAATCAACTAGGTGCTGCAATATAACTCCACTTGCAACTTTCAGAGTTTTTCCTTGTTTTATAATTCCTTCCATTTCATTCTTGATGATTAATTTATTAACCCCACTATCAGATACAAGTAAATTAGATCCTCCGCCAATAACTAAATATGGAATATTTTTTTGACTGGCATAAATTAAAGTCTCTGTTAGCTCACTTTTATTACTAACAACAACAAATTGTCTGGCAGGCCCACCGATTCTAAGCGCAGTAATTTCTTTCAAAGGGAAGTTATCTTCAAACCTGAGCATGTATTGCATTTTAACAGATCACTGATACACTTGTCGCAAATGGAAAAAGCTATTTTAAAAACTTTAATTTATTCAAATATTTTTGATTATCCCTTAACTTTAAGTGAAATACATAAATGGCTAATTGAAAAAAAGGCCACTCCTAGGGATATAGAAAAAGCCTTAAAGGTTTTAATTTTAAAAAGAAAAGCGAAAGAAAAAAAAGGATATATTTTTTTAAAAAAAGAGGGGTTGGTTAATAGAAGAATTCAAAGAGTCAGACAATCAGATCTTTATATAAGAAAGGTTAGGATTATCTCTCAATTTTTAAGAGTGATCCCCTGGGTTAAACTAATTGGAATTTCAGGAGGACTGGCTATGGAAAATGCTGACAAGAAAGACGATATAGATTTGTTAATAATTACATCCAAAAAAAGACTTTGGCTATCAAGGTTTTTTGTTTTGGGATTCTTACAAATAATAGGACAAAGAAGGAAAGTGGACCATTCTTTAAAAGAAGCCTCAGGAAAAATATGCTGCAATATTTTTTTGGAGGAGGATAATTTAGAACAAAGAAGACATGATTTATATACAGCTCATGAGATTTTACAGATGAAAGTGCTTTGGGAAAAAGATAATATTTATTCAAAATTTTTAGAAGACAATGAGTGGGTTTTTAAGTTTTTACCAAATTGGGTAGGGCCTGATGCGTCATTGCGAGGAGCGCAGCGACGAAGCAATCTCAGAAAGGAGATTGCCGCGCCCTTCGGGCTCGCAATGACGATGGAGGATTTAGCAAAGAAAATACAGATGAAAATAATGCAAAAGTCTAAGGGTATGGAGAGGGTAGAAGAGGGAGCTTTATATTTTCACCCCAATGATTTAAGAGATAAAATTCTCAAAGAATTTAATAAGCGAAGTTCCCTGATAGGTAAAAGGGCTAGCAAGACTTGACATTAAGTGCTAACTTCTGGTATATTCCAAACCTAGTTCCGCCAAAGGCGGACAGGTCTGCCCCTATTTATATTTCATATGCCAAAAACTAAATTGAATACATCTGTAAAATTATCTGTGAAACCTTTGATGGGTTATATTCTAGTTGATCCTCTTGATGCTGAAACAAAAACAGCTAGTGGAATAATCCTTCCGGAATCTGCTCAGGAAAAACCAGCTCAAGGAAAAGTTGTAGCAGTAGGAGATGATTGGATAACAGAAGGAAAAGTAATGAAAGCCCCAGTTAAGGTTGGAGATATAGTAGTTTATAAAAAATGGGGCGGAGATGAAATAAAAGTAGAAGGGAAAGAGCTAAAGATTGTTAAGTTTGATGATCTGATGGCAATACTAAACTAATATGGCAAAAGGCGGAGCAGAGAGACAATTAGAGGGAATGAAGAGATTCTTGCAATTAGCAGAAGAGGGGGCAAACTGGCAACTAAGAGTAGCAGTTGGGTGGCAAGGAACCAGATTCCAAAGAATAGGAGATCCTGATTGCTCAATTCTCCTTAGTAGGAGAGAAGCAATTCAAGGAGATAGAAAATTTTTGGAACAGAATGGTGAACAGATTCTAGCTGGGGAAGAACAAGTGATTGGATTACCATCAGGTTTAGCAGTAGATTTGATTCCAGAATCCAGATCATTAGCTCAAAGACTATTTTTCAGAGAATCAAAGCAAGAATCATTAACAGGATTAGCGCCCTGGATGTTTTTGACACCAAGAGGACAAATATAATATGGCTAAGATTTTAAAAACTAAAAATAATAACACAGAAACATTAAAAGCCTGGATAAGGAAAAATGGAGCTTGGAATAATAGCCACACAATTTTTGTTTGTATCACTTGTAAAAAATCTTTTTCAGGTTCACCTTCAGAAGAGGCTAAATTCTGTTCAAGAAAGTGTTACTACCAAAGCATCGAACAACAGACAGGAGAGAATGCCCGCAACTGGAAAGGTGGTAGATCTACAAATAATAAGTGCATAGATTGCAAGAAAGGAATTAGTTTTGCCTCAAAGAGATGTAAAAAATGTGCAGTAAAATTGATGCCTCATATGTTTATTAAAAACAGACCTTGGTTAAGAACGAAAGAAGTAATTAAAAAGGCATTAAGAAGACGTTTACCCTCCTCTTTAGAAGTCAGATTTCAAGAGATTATAGATAAGTATCAGTTACCTTATAAGTTTGTAGGTAATGGTGAATTCCTAATTGAACGCAAAAATCCTGATTTTATAAATATTAATGGAGAAAAGAAAGCAATTGAAGTATATGCCAGGATACATAAGGAGAAAATGAGAAATATGAGTATTGAAGATTGGAAAAAGCAAAGACAAGAGATCTTTGCAAAATATGGATGGGAAATTATTTTCTTTGATGAGGTAGAACTTAATAATGAAGATAGTGTTTTAACTGTTTTGAAGGGAGGATATTACAATTCCTAAAATACTTAAGTTTAATCAGGAAGCTAGAGAGAAGTTAATGAAGGGGATTAATACCCTAACTGATGCTGTTGCTACAACTTTGGGTCCAAAGGGAAGAAATGTAGCCCTAGATAAAAAGTGGGGAGCACCAAGCGTTGTTCATGATGGAGTTACTGTGGCTAAAGAGATAGATTTAGAAGACCCTTTTGAAAATATGGGAGCTCAGCTTCTAAAAGAGGCAGCTAGCAAAACTGCAGATGTGGCAGGTGACGGAACAACTACTGCTACTATTTTAACAAAAGCTATAGTAACTGAAGGGTTAAAAAATATTACAGCTGGAGCTAACCCCATGATTTTAAAAAGAGGCATTGAAAAAGGGACAGCTGCTTTAGTAGAAGAGCTAAGAGAGATGAGTAAGAAAATCTCCACTACTTCTGAGGTTGCACAAGTAGCCACTATCTCTGCAGCAGATTCTATTATTGGAAAGATGATTGCTGAAGCCTTAGACAAAGTTGGTAAAGATGGAGTTGTTACTGTTGAGGATGGTAAGACTATGGAGATGACTGTTGATTATAAAGAAGGCATGGAATTTGATAAAGGCTTTGTTAGCCCTTACTTTGCCACTGACAGCGATAAAATGGAGGCCTCGATAGAAGATGCTTATATATTAATCACAGATAAAAAAGTTTCTTCAGCCTCAGATTTAGTACCATTCCTGGAAAAGTTTGTGGAGGTTTCCAAAAACTTAGTTATTTTGGCTGATGATGTAGAAGGAGAAGCATTGGCTCTTTTAATAGTTAATAAACTCAGAGCAACATTTAATGTTTTAGCACTAAAAGCTCCAGGGTTTGGTGATAAAAGAAAAGAAACGTTAGAAGACATAGCTATTCTTACAGGTGGAAAAGTAATTGCTGAAGATACTGGGGTAAAATTTGAGTCAGTTGAAATTACAGATTTAGGAAGAGTAGGCAGGGTCACATCAAATAAGGATAATACCCTAATAGTTGATGGAAAAGGTAAAAAATCTGCCATTGAGGCTAGAATTGCGCAAATTAGAAGAGAAATTTCTTCATCTGATTCTGAATTTGATAAAGAAAAACTACAGGAAAGATTGGCTAAACTAACAGGTGGAGTAGCAGTGATAAATGTTGGGGCAGCCACTGAGGTGGAGCTTAAAGAGAAAAAAGAAAGAGTGATAGATGCAGTAGCAGCCACCAAAGCTGCCATAGAAGAGGGCATTGTGGCAGGTGGGGAAGTAGCATTACTCCGTGCAGCCAAGGCATTAGATAATGTCAAGGTAGAGGCAGGGGAAGAAAAAATTGGAGTGGAGATATTAAGAAGAGCTTTGGAACAGCCTTTCAGGATTTTAGTTAGAAATGCCGGCATGGATGAAGGAGTGGCTTTGTCAAAGGTAATGGATCTTGGGGCTAATATGGGAATTGATGTAATAGATGGAGAAGTTAAAGATTTGGTAAAGGCAGGGATTATAGATCCAGTTAAAGTAACTAGATCAGCTTTACAAAATGCTGCTTCAGTGGCAGTGATGGTTATGACAACAGAAGTTTTAATCACAGATGCTAAAGAACCTGAGAAGCCTCAAATGCCCTCTGGTGGAGGAATGGAATATTAAAGATTAATGGGTCTACAATAAGGTAAAGAATTACGTAAGATTAAATTATTTTTTACCTCATTTAATTCATTTATTTTATTTTTATGTTTATGGTATGGGGTTAATAGTTTTATAAAATCCCAAAGTGATTGTTTACGATTAATACTCAATCTCCACATTTCTTTTTTGTATATTCTTTTCCCTTTTGTTTGATAAAATTTATGTTCAATTCCAATAGATTGGAGTTTTTGAGAGATATGTTTGAGTATTCCTTTATCATAGCTTTGTATTTCGAAAACTCCCCAGCCTGATTTAGCATGTTTATAATATGGTTTCCTTAAATAATAGGAGCCTTCAGCATCAGCGTAACCTGCTAAAAAAGAAAGAAAATATTTCTCTTTTTTTAAAATCCAATGCTCAACAGAATCATTTTTTGGCAACAGGAAACTAAAGGAATCGTTTAAAAGAACTATCATCTCGTATGTTCCTCTCTTTGCTATCGTAATATTTACGTAGCCATATCTTCTAAATATATTTTTGAATAAATTAGCTTGTTCCTTTATTGTACTGGAACAACGGGCTTGGATTAGATAATGTACCTTATAGATATTCAAATCACCTAAACGAAAACCAAGAAGATAGGCCTTGTCTTCTAAATTACCGCTAAAATCAAACTTTGAGTATTTCGTATGAAATTCTGAGTCACTTTTTGACTTTAACCCATACGTTTTCATTAGGCTATGAATTCCTGTAGTACTTTTGTTACCAAAGTTTTTAGCGATTTGTTTCTGGGTAAGCTTTTTATTGTAATAAAGATCGATGAGGGTTTCTTTACTAATATTTATAGATATACGGTTTCCTAGTCTTGACCGTCTAGGAATGTTGTATTTTTTCAAATAATTAAGAATAGTTACATGGCTTTTACATTCTAATATTCTAGAAATAGCACTAGTGGATAGCTTTTGATCTAAGTAGAGATTAATTAAAGTTTTTCTAAGGATATTTTTAGAGCTAATCATTTTAACAACTAATGTATAGATCAATTTTAACAGAAAAAGAAAGTATACTTCAAGAGGTCAAAATGCCAAGTTGCGGAATGCCAGAATATTAATTAACCTGAGAAAATTAGGCCTGTATAGGAAGTGGTATAGGATCAACTGAAGGGGTTTTTGATCGTTGAGATTCTAATAATAAAGCTTGGGTGAGTTGGTACATCTGTTGTGTTCTTCTTAAAAATAAGTCTAATACTCCTGTTTCAGCTTCCGTTTGTTCTCTCGGGTGTGTATAATCAACTTCTACTTGGGTCCAAGGTAGCCCATCATTAATAATTTGTAATTTGGGTACATGTATAGAATCCCACAGATCATCAAAAGGACTTTGATATCTTAAAAAATAATCTACACCTTGATGGCTTAGTGTTACAGGGCCGAAGAAAAAATCAGTTTCAATTCCAGCAATATACCTTATAGCCAGATTGCCCATTTGGTAAGAATGCATTTGTTCTGGAGGGTAAGACTCTAAACTTTTTCTTCTAAACATTACCATATCAAAATTTCTACTATTAACATAATCTACTGCTTCGTCAAGAAGAGGTACCATAGGGTATTTTTCAGGCTCTAACCAGACTATGGCTCTTTCATCAGCTATATCGTCAGCGGTCTTGAGTGCCTGACGTCTTGCTCTTCCCATTCCTGGAGTTTCTTGGGGTAGAACTAGAGCGCCAAGTTCTGTCATCTGATGTATATAATCAATAGGAGAGCCCCCATCTATTACTATGATTGAATGATTATGTTCTCTTGCTTCTGCAAGAGTTCTTAAAGTAAGATCCGCTCTTACTTTTTGATATCTTAGCTCGCTTTGGGCATAAACCGTTGTAGCGAGTACCGCTTTGCTTTCTAGACCCATAATAATTTGATTATATGACTTTGCATGAACAAATGCAATTATGTAAGTTATGCTAAACTTATTGTAATGTCTAAATTTCACTATGAAGGAAACCTTCTAATGAAATTATAAGAACCCTATTTAGAAATATGAGTAAATTTCATTATAAAGACAGCCCTTCTGAAAAACAGAAAAAAGCTTTTAAGAAGTTTTTATCTGAAGATGAAGAATTAATTCTAGTTACTGGTTTATCCTCAGCTTATATAAGATCTAAATTTATCTGGTATTTAATATTTCCAGGCCTTATATTTTTTGGAGCTTTAGGAGGTATAGCATTGCTTTTGGGATTTTCTCAATCAGGGGCTTTGACTATAGCATCTTTAGGAATGATTGCAGCAGCCATTTTAAAAACCATGCATCTTTATCATTCCAACAGATATTTGTTAACTACCAGAAGAGTTGTTATCAAAAAGGGAATTTTTGGAGTAAAACTATCAGCTACTTTATTTGATAAGATTACTCATCTGGAGGTTGATCAATCATTTACAGACAGATTGCTTTTGCATCACGGAACTATAATTATAAACACAGCTGGGATGAGTAAAGGTGAAATAAGTTTAAAGTACGTAGATTATCCAATGGAGCTTAAGAATCTTTTAGAAAGACTGATTAATCGTGAAAGGGAACAGTTCGGGCTGAGGGGAACTACCCTCACTGAGGTTGAAGGGGAGATTGTTTCTTGACTAGATTAACTGGCTGAGGCATACCAGGAATTTCAGGTAAAAGTTTTAAAGGATCAACAGACTGTCCATTATGAGTTATCTCAAGATGTGTATGAGGACCGGATGTTCTACCTGTTAATCCGACTTCACCCAGAATACTTTCTGAAGTAACTTTCTGTCCTTGTCTAACATAGACCTTCCCCATATGTGCATATGTGGATTTAAAACCATTTTCATGAATGACTTCTACAAAATTTCCCAACCCAAATATATTACGACTTGCTCCAGTGATTTCTCCATCAGTAATTGGATGAATTGGCATTCCTAAACCAGTTGCTATATCAATTCCAGGATGCCAATTAGAAAATTTTGTTGATAAATATCCTGGATGAGGCAGGATTAATGGTTTAGAAAAAGAGGCAGGAATAATTTCTCCTACTTGCTGTTGGGTTTGAGCCAGGACCTCAGATTTCTTAAAAGGAGGAATCCCAAAATTTGGATAGTACCCCAAAAAGTTAAGTAGGATAAATGTAACTATAGTAAGCCAGACAACCTTTTTAGGGAACCCTAGCTTGATTTTACGTAACTTTAGTTTTGGGGCGACCCCATCTAAAATTACGCTAGGCAGAAGGTTTTTGAAACCGTTTTTCAAAACAAAACCGCCTGCATTTTTGTACAGTCGGAGAAGGGAAATTATATCAAATTTAAGCTCATCTGTCAAAGAAAGTAATGTATAATGGTAACTTAGTGAGTGGAGATAAACTATGAAAAAGACTTTGTTTTTGACTTTAATCTTAGTAAGTGTTTTGGTTTTTCTTATCCGCTACAGTGGGCCTGCAGCAGAATTAATCTTAGGTATTAAAGCAAGAAGCGGCATCTCAATTATCTCCGATCCTGAAGGAGCAGTTGTTTTCATGGAAAGCAAAGAAGTAGGCAAAACTCCATATGAGGATAAAAATTTAGATGTCAAAGAATATAATGTTAAATTAGAAAAAGATGGAGTCTCCTGGCAGGGCAAAATAAAACTTACTCCTAAAACCTTAACTATAGTAAACCGGGATTTGGCAAAGTCTCAAGCTTCTCAATCCGGTGAGATATTAACTTTAGAAAGAGGCAAAGGAATGACAGTTATCTCAAATCCATCTGATTCAGAAGTTGAAGTGGATGGAAAAATTTATGGTAAAACGCCTATTAATATTGATGTAGCTGCAGGAGAACACACAATTGTCATTTCTCATACAAGTTATTTAAAAAGAAGCATTAGGGCAAATTTGCCTGAAAATTTTAATTTAACAATATCTGCAGATTTAGCTCTATCTGAGGCTGATCTAACTTCAGTTTCTGCACCTGTTATTACTCAGACTCCAGAAGTAGAAGTCATTGATACTCCAACTGGATTTTTGAGAGTTAGGGATAAGGCTTCAACTGCCGGAAAAGAAATAACTAGGGTTAATGTCGGAGATACCTTAATTCTTTTGGAAGAATTATCTGGATGGATGAGAGTAAGATTATCAAACGGAACAGAAGGATTTGTATCATCTACTTATGTTTCTAAGAAGTAGAAACGAGAAGAAAACTCCTTAAACACCCAAGTAGTAAATTATTCCGATAACCATAATAAGCCAAACTACAACTGATACAAGCATAGGAGTATCTGAAAGCAAAACTCTCTCAGGTGACTCACCCTCTTTTTTCTCATATATAATATATAGGTATCTCATGACTGCATAAATTACCACAGGCACTGTAGCCATTAAATATTTTGCCTCGGAAAAAGGTAATTCAAGTCCCCCTAAGAGATCATTGAAGGCTTGTTTTGCTTGAATAGGAGGCTGTAGGAAAGCAAAGAAAGCATATGTCAGCCAGGCAGAGGTTGCAAACATAGAAGTTAAAATATCCAGTAAATTTTCTGGGTAGTGAAGGAGAGTTTCTCTGTGTGCAGAAGCATTTGCCTCCATTAAAGTTCTTTCAGACCTTCTTTTTCCGATTGCTAAAAATAGAGCAAAAGAAGATACGGAAAGTAAAAACCAAACATTTAAGTGAGCATCAATTGCCCAGACTCCGGCATATACTCTTAAAACAAATCCGGCTGCAATCACCAGTACATCAACCAAAATTATCTGTTTAAGATAGCTTGAATAAAAAAGCTGTAAAATTAAATAGGCCACAGAAGCAAAGAAAAAAGCAGGAGATAAGATATAAGAGATAGGTAAAGATATAATAATTGCTCCAAGGGCAATTGAAACTGCAAAGGGGACAGGTAAAACTCCTGAAGCAATAGGACGTCTTCTTTTAAATGGGTGGAGTTTATCGCGTTCTATATCAAAAACATCATTTAAAAGATAAGTGGAGCTTGAGAAAACACAAAAAAGTAAAAATGCCTGGAAAGCTTTAAGTTGACTGATTGGTTCCAGAAGAGAACCTGAAAAAATTAATGCAGCAAAAACAGCAAAGTTTTTTATCCATTGCCTGGGTCTGACTGCTTTGATAAGCCCCCAAAGAAATTTAACCATAAAATTATTCCAAGTATGCAAAGTCCAACTAAAGCTGCTGCAAATAATTTACCCTGCGAGGAAAGACTAAGAGCAGCTGAACCAAGAATAACAGATCCTAAAATGTAAAACAAGGATATTTGCTGGTGAGATAAACCTGCATCTATTAGTTTGTGATGAAGGTGGCCTCTATCTCCCCAAACAGGAGATTTGCCCTGCATTATTCTTCTTAAAAATGTATAGGTAAAATCAGTTGCAGGAATTAAAAGTACCAACCCTGCAGTTGCCAATTTTGCTCCAGATAAAATAGCCAAAATTGCTATCATAAAGCCCAGTATTGTGGAGCCGGAAAAACCCGGAAAAATTTTTGCTGGATGCCAGTTAAAAATTAAAAGTCCTAAAGAGGCGCTGGACGTTATAAATGAGAGTTTAGCAACCTCGTTTAAGTTTAAATTAAGAGATAGGAGGCCTAAAATAAAAGCCGCCACAGCTGCAATACCGGGCATTTGTCCATCAACTCCCTTTGACCAATTTATCATATTCATAACCCAAACAATCCAGATAACTGCTAAAACTGTTGGAAGATAGGCAATTGCGTTAAGGTCAATAATTCCACCCATCGGGTTTGTAATAAAGTGTATGCCAACACCACTTAATACAAAAACAAAACTTGCAAAAAATTGGGCAATAAGACGAAAGTAGGGAGATAAGTTTTGATATTTATCATCCAAGAGCCCAATAATAAGAAGAATAATTAAGCCTAGTAAAATTGCGATAATAGTTTTTGTCAGAGGAATAAAAAGTAAAATGCATATTAGAATTGCAATAAAAACAGGTAAACCTCCCGCTCTTGGGACTGTTCTTTCTTGGGTATGGGCGGGGTGAGGTCTAAGTTTAGGATTATCAATCAGTTTAAATTTTTTGGCAAATGAAATAGTGGGCGGCAAAGCGATAAGAGTTATTAAAAAAGAAGTTAAGCCAGGTAAAAACATGTTAGTTGCACTAAGAAAATCCATTAGATAAAAATAAACATTACCTTAAAATATGTAGCTGCCAATATTAAAGTCATCAGCAAAGATGAACAAATTAAGGCTCTTTTAAAAAATATTTGGGATGGATGAAGCTGCCAGGCTAAAAACATATTTAACAGAGCAACAATTGTGATAATTGCAGGAACTATTAAAATCTCCATTTGAGTTACCAATTGGTTTTCTCCCCAAGCCAAAGAGTAAAAAAGAGGCAGTTTGGGTGGCAGGATTTTTCCAAAAATTAAAATGAACAAAACCATAATTACTGAGACAATGAGAGGAGTAATGTTTAACCATTGATATAATTTGAAGGATTGAAACACTTTTAGACTTCCTCCTTAAGAAGCCTGGCTTTATTTGTGACTCTAAATTCTAACTTTTTCCCAAACATTAAGGAAGTTTGGGCATCAATTGCAGGAAGAGATGAAATAGTAATCAGGATAATAGGCACTAAAAGCCACTGAATATAGGACCAGACTTTCTTAAAAAAAGACCATCCCTCAGGTCTCTTGGGAGCTGTTTTTTCATGAACATAAATGGTTGCAAAAAGACCAAAAAAGGCGGCAGTTAAAATCCAAGATGAAACTATAGGTAAATTTATGGATATCACAGACTCCCTAAAATTAGGATTAATAATGGGAATAAGTAAACTGCCAAAGGTTACAAAGATTGCCAAAAATCCCCATTTTAAATCTCCCCAAATTTTAAAAAGCACCTTATCTGTTTTATCCCAAAAATCCATATCCTTTGTAAAATATTGTTTAATAACAAAAGGAATGTGTTCAACTCCATAAGCCCACCTTTTGATTTGTAAATATTGGTTTTGAAAAGTTTTTAAAAGCGTTGTATCCTGAACAGCATCACCAGAGATTGGAAGGAAGTGAGGGATAACTTTATAGTCTCCATTAAAATGAAAATATGCTTTCCAATAAAATCCATTGTCATCATTTACTTTATCAGGAATCCACCCGCCAATATCCATCAGAGCTTTTAGAGAAACAGACATCGATGAATAGTTCATATATTTGTCAGATCCTACCATTTCAGCAAGCTGCCAGAAACTGGTACCGGTTGCCATCAGTCTCATTGGAGTTGGAGTTTGCCAGTAATTATTGTGGTATAAGAATACCCCTGTAAATGTTCTTTTGTCTCTTTCTTTTTCCGGTAACGAAAGATATTTATGTAAGGCGCCGGATAAAAATTGTGGGTGAATTACAAAATCTGCATCCAGGGTAGTGACAAAACAATCTTCAATTTTTATGCCTCTTTTTTGCAGTTCTGGAATAAGATGCTTAATCATCCAATTTTTATTTGATCCTTGTCCTGCTACTTCTCCAGGAAGATTGTAGGGGTGATTGGTAGTAAAAACTCCGGCTATCTTTTTCTCAATTTTCTTAAGATAATTTTCAGTTTCTTTTATTTTCTCCGCATCATCTCTTTCTTCAAATCCCACTGCTATTAATATTTTATCCTTAGGATAATCAGAATTTGTAATGGCATCAAAAGTTGGACCTAAAACATGAATAGATTCTTTAAATGTTGGAACTAAAATTAAATGATAATATTTACCCCACTGATTAGGGTAATCAGTGGTAAGCATTTTTGACCAATTCTGTTTCTTAGCCCATTCCATCTTCTTATAGCCTGCAATAATTAAAACTCCAATTCTCAGGGCTGTCAGGAGCCAATAGACATCAGCTATGAGTATTAAATAAGCAACAGCATAAGGAAGAGTGAAGGATAGCCAGATAGGGGAGGTTAAAGCTATCCATGTCATCAGGCCTGGCAATATTTCCAAAATTCTTTCGATTTTAGTTTCATGTTTTAAAACAAATTCTTTCTCAAGTTTTGGGAAAACAATGAAACGCTGGGATAAAAGATGGTGAACAGTCAGTCCAAGTCCAGAACCTATTAAAAAGAAGGCGGTTAGGACATTTACTCCTTGGGGCAAATATATTTTTCCAAAGATCCCAATAAATAAACCAGTTAAAATTACTAGTATTCCCAAAAGAGAATAGCGGAAGCCTTTAAAAAGACGTCTAAATATTTCAGCAGAATAAAAAAAGAATAAAAATCCTGCAAAAAAAACTAATATGATACGCATTATTTAATCCTTAAAATCTTCTGGGCAGTTTCTGTTGTTTTATTGGCCGCATCATCTAATGATACTCCTTTTATTTCAGCTATCAACTTGGCAATTTCTAAAACTGAAGCAGGTTCGTTCCTTTGGCCCCTTATAGATTGAGGGGGGAGGAAGGGGGAGTCTGTTTCTAAAACAAGCCTATCCAAAGGCATAAGTTTTACAGCTTCTCTTAAATAATCATTTTTTGGATAGGTAAGTGTGCCTGCAAAAGAGACAAAGAGGGTAGGGGAGGCAAGTACTTTTTGGGTGGTTTTAGCAAGGCCGCTATAACAATGAAGGATTGTAGGATGTGTATCAATAATATCTAAAATTTGATCCCAAGCCTCAGAATTTTCTGGGTTAGTAGAGCGATCATTGCGACAGTGTATAAGTAGGGGAAGATCTAGCTTTTTTGCCAGTTCAATCTGAGCCCGAAGTAGCTTTATTTGGACAGCTTTCTGTGAGAGATCAGATAGGGAATTAAAATCTAAACCACACTCTCCAACTGCTACAATCTGATCTGGTAGGGATTGATATAGTTTTTCTAATTCCTCTATGTCCTTATGTATGGATACATCTGTAGGATAATTCACAGACTCATGGGGATGAATTCCAATTGTAGAATATGCTTTGAAACCTGGGATACTCGCCAGTTTACCCTGAACCTGTTGAAGGGCTATTTTTGATAATTTCACATCAACACCGACATTAATAATAGTGGTTACCCCTGCACTAATGGAGCGCTGTATAATCGCGTCTAAATCTTCCTGAAAAGATTCCCAATAAAGATGTGCATGTGTATCGATTAAGGTCATATTCTAGGAAACAAGGAGGCAGATGATTTAATAGATCCAGAAAATTGTTTAAGAATTTTTTCTGAGGTTTCTGGTAAGAAAGGTTGTAGGTTATAGGCAATATGTTGAATTCTTTTGACTAAATCTTCTAAAACAGTTTTTGCTTTGTCCCCCGATAGCTCCCAGGGCTTTTCTAAATTTACTTTTTTATCTGCCTCAGATATTTCTCCCCAAATATGAGATAAGGCCTCATTAAATTTATAATCTTCTAGATGGGTTGTCATCTTAGGATCTAGAGATTGCTTCGTTTTACTACTCGCCGCGCCTTCGGCTTCCGCAATGACGGAATGAGATTCACAAAGCTTGGCCACTCTGGCAACTAAGTTGCCTAAACCATTTGCCAGATCTGCATTATAACTTTCATGAAGTTTATCTTCTGAAAAGTCTCCATCTAAAAATGGAGATATTTTGGATAAACAAAAATATCTAAGAGCATCAGCTCCATATTTTTCTATAGCAATATTTGGATCATAAACATTGCCCAGAGTCTTAGACATTTTTTGTCCATTAACTGTGAAATACTCATGGACAAATAAACCTTTAGGTAAAGAAAGTTCTGCTGATAAGAGTATGGCTGGCCAATAAACTGCATGAAACCTAATAATTCCCTTTCCTATGACATGTAAATTAGCAGGCCACCATTTTTTGTACATATCCTCATCCCAACCAAATCCAATACCAGATTGGTAAATATTTAGGGCATCAAACCAAACATAGATTCTTTGGGAATTATCACCTGGAACTTGAACCCCCCAATTTTTAGCTCGTTTATTACTTCTTGAAATAGAAAAATCTTGTAAACCACTTTTTAAAAAGGCCAAGACTTCATTTTTTCTAAACTCAGGAGTGATGGGATATTGTTCTGATTCAATAATTTCAATTAGTTTCTCTTGATATTTTGATAATTTGAAAAAATAGTTTTCTTCTTCAACTTCTTCTAATTTTTTTCCCGGATGTTCAAAACACTCACCTTTTTCATTTAATTCCTCCTTGGTATAAAACTGTTCACAACCAACACAGTAGAGACCTCTATAAGATTTTTTATAAATATCCCCTGATTTATTACAAAGTTCCCATAATTTTTGAGCAGATTTATGATGTTGTTCGCTGCTACCTTTTTGAAAAACATCAAATTGGACATTTAATTTTTTGGCCAGTTCTTCGAATAGTTTGGCATGTTTGTCTATAAAAACTTGTATATCTTCCCCTGCTTCTTCAGCTGCCTGGACATTCTTAATAGCATTTTCATCTCCACCACAAAGCAGAGTCACATCCTCCCCTAAAAGGCGATGGAATCTAGCAATTGTGTCTGATTGAATAAATTCTAAAGCATGACCGATATGGGGTTTGGCATTAACATATGGTATGGCATTAGTTATATAAAATTTCATTGTCTTTTCCTCCGTAAGGAATGTAGTTTAGGTATTTTTGAGTTTAAAGTCAAACCTGATGAACCACCTTTCTTAAAATAACTTACCAAAAGATAAACAGATACTAAGATTAAAAGTCCTGTCACTAAATTTAAAGAATCTAAAGCTTTTAAAATAAGTAAAAAAATTAAACCTAAAGATAAAGAAGCAGAAATGGAAATATTTTTTAGAAAAATATTTAAAGTAAATATTAAGGATAAATATAAAGGAATAAAAAAGGCAATGAGCTGAGTGGTATTGGCCTGCGTTAAACTTTCAGGATAAGGAACTCGAAAGATAACAAAAATAAATATAGCCCAAAATAAAACTGTAATAATATTGAGCAGGATCTTTCCCATATCCTCATTGTAACTCAAGCTCCGATTACTTCAAAGGTGGAGCCAACATTATTTTTAGAAACCTCAATTCTGACAGGGAATTCTTCTTTTAGTTCTTCAATATGAGTGATTATTATAATTTTTTCAAAATCATCTTTGATAGCATCGATGGCTTCTACTAGTCTGGCTCTTCCTGGAGCATCCTGTGAACCAAAGCCTTCATCAATTACTAAAAACTGTAGCTTTGCTCCTGCCCTGTGAGTCAAAAGTTTTGAAATAGCGAGTCTTATTGCAAAATTTACTCTAAAGGCTTCTCCACCAGAATACATCTCATAAGGCCTCTCTCCCATTTCATCTGAAATAATAATATCTAATGTTTCTACAATTCCTTTTTCCCCATCACTCATTTTAGTTTTCGTTTCTTTTTGAGTTTCAAGAGTAATTTTCATTCTACCTTCAGAAAGTCTCCCTAAAAGTTTATTAGATTCCTCTTCTATTTCCGGAATTGCCGCCTCAATTATCATGGCCTGTATTCCTTTTTTCCCAAAAGCGACGGAGAGTTCTTCGAACATCTCCGTATCCTTTTGCAGGCTAATTTTTTCCTCTGATTTTTGTTTGGCCACTTTTTCCAGTTGTGCAACTCTTGATATAAGTTCGCTAGCTGCTCCCAATAAATTCCTGGCATCTTTCTCCTCTAGTCTTAAGAGATTCAACTCTGATTCTTTTTGCAAAACTTCTTTTTCAGATTCTGAAAGAGTTTTTTCTAAATCTGGTAATTGTTTTACTTCTGCTTCCAATTTTTCAACCTGAGATTTTTTATTGGTAAAAAGAGATCTTAATTCTAAGATTACTTTTTCTTCGGCTGTCTGGGTTGCTTCTGCGGTAATGAGTTTTTCGTACTTTTCTTGTAAAGAAAAAATATCTTTGAGTTTTTCTGAGATTTCTTGATATTTAGTATCGTCTATATTTATAGAACCGATTTCTGCTTTTACTTTTTCAATTTTTAATTCCTCATCAATAGTTTTGATCTCAGCTAATTGTTGAGAAATCTTTTTTTGTTCTTCTAAATATTCTAATTTTACTTTTTGTTTCTGATCAGCGTTGATAATTTGTCCACAAGTTGGACATTTGGCAGAATCTTTGGCAATTGCATCAATATGGATTCTTAATTCCTCCAATTTCTTGTCCAGGTTTTGTTTTTCTTGATTCTTTAAAGATAATGGACCCATTAGATCTGAAAGTTCTTTCTGTAATCCCATTTTCTTTTGGGAATTTTTAGTAAATTCCTCCTTTTGTTCTTCAAGCTGTTCTTTTTGTTTTAATTTTTCTCTAAGTGCCGGAAGTTCTAATAATTGCTCTTTTAACTGTTTTATTTTTTCGGCCCTATTTTTTCCCTGTGTTAAAATTTCTGTTAACTCACTTTGCAATTCTGATAAAGTTTGTTTCAATTTAATTTGCTGTTCATTGGAAGCAGATAAAGTGGCTTTCTTTTCCTGTAAAACTTTTAACTCTTTTTCTAAAATATTTATCTTGATTTCAACTTCACTAATTTTTTTCTCAGCAGCAGCTTTCTTTTCTTTTGATTGATCTTTTTGAGAAAGCTCTGCCTCGAGTTCTATTAATTGATATTCTAATAACTGCAGCTTTACCGCCGCGGTTTTTGCTTTTTCCTTAGCTTTTTCTTCTAATTTATCATAGTGAGATAAACCTAAAATATCCGCTAGAATTCTTTTTCTGTCCGTTGGGCCTTTAGTTGTAAATTCATCAGCATGTCCCTGTCTAAGGTATGAAGAATTAGAAAAAGTTTCAAAAGTAAGATGAAGTGAATTTATAATTTTTTCTTGAGTGGTTTTGATAGTGCCTTCTGTTAAGTTGTGTGAGCCAGACCAAAGTTCTAAAGCAGTTGAACCGCCGCTTTTTTTTGCTCTTTTTCTTTTTATAGTGTAAAAATGAGAGTCTAACTCAAAAGAAAATTCTACCTGCATACTTTCTGCTCCCGCATGTATTAAGGAATCTGATGAATCTCCAGCTCTGGATGTCCCCCAAATACACCAGGTAACAGCATCAAGTAAGGATGACTTACCAGCTCCGTTTAAACCGGAGATAGCTGCCAGTTTAAATTTTGTAAAATCTAGCTCTGGTGGATTTTCTCCGTAACTTGTGAAATTGGAAAGTTTTAATAAAACAGGAATCATATTATTCCAAAAGCTGGGCAGCGAATTTTTCTAATTGTTTTCGTCTTTCAGGAGAATATTTTTTGGCATCAAAATATTTATTTAATGCTTCTATTGGAGTTAATCTTTCTACGTCTGAAACTCCCTCTAGTTTTACTCTCTCTCTTCTTTCAACATTCCTAGAAATTCCTGCAATTAGATGAGCAGAAGATAGAGCTTTTTTAATTTTATCCATTTCAATTTCTGCTTCTAGATCTGCCGGAATATTAATTGTTAATCTAACTATTTTATCTTCTAAATTATGTTTTTTAATTTCATCTAAAATGGTTTGAGTTGGTTCCCGATCATCAGCTTTTAAATCTACCTCTATTGATAAAAATTTTCTGGAATTTGTTGATACGAATTGGAAGGTGGTGGTTTTTTGGATATCAACTAAAATTATTCCCTTATCTTCTTTCTCTTCCCCGAAATCTATCCTGTGAGGAGAGCCGGCATAAACAACTGGTGGGTTAGAAGATAAAATTTGATGTTTGTGAATATGGCCTAAAGCTACATAATTTAATCTTTTATCCTGCAAAAGAGGTAGAGGAACAGTAACATCATTGGCAATAGCGAGTCCCTTTTCTGATCCGTAAGAAGCTCCCTCTACTTCTACATGAGATAGAAAAATAGCAGGGGAATTCTTTTTAATCTTTTCATATAAAAGAGTTAATTTTTCTCCTACCTGTTTGTAGTCATTTTTGTGAAGCCAAGGTAAAGTTATAATCTGTAGATTTCCGGATTTAGTTTCTATATTTAAAAATTCTGGTTTTCTTGAAACAGTTACATTATCAATTTCTAAGGCTGAATAAATATCTAAGGTATTAGCTTTGCCTTCTGCATTTGGGGTGTCGTGATTTCCTACGACTAATATAACTGGAATTCCAGCTTTGGCCATCTTTTTGATTCTCTCACCAAAACCCCTTTGTTGGGTGGGATTAGGGTCTCTCGTTTTATAAGCATCTCCCGCAAAAACAACAGCATCAACTTTTTCTTTAAGGGCAGTATCAACAATAAAATCAAAAGTCTTAAAAAAATCTAAAAGTCTGGTGGAGAGTCCTGTTTCCGGATCTAACTTTCCATAATTTTCCATACCAATATGAATGTCAGAAAAATGGAGAAGCTTCACGTTTTTTGAATCCTTTCAAAAAAGGCAAGGTTCTGAGAGCACGAAGTATAATATTTCATACTGAAGTGCGAACAGGTCCTTATCATTTTTGGATTATACCATGGTAAAATATGGAGCATGTTTGAGAAAAGAATTAAGGATTTAAGAAAAAGACTTTTAAAAGAAAAATTGGATGGAGTGTTAATTTCCTCTGTTTCCAATATCTCATATCTTTCTGGCTTTTCTAATTTCTCAAAAGATGAAAGGGAAGCATACCTTTTCATCGGTCAAGATTTTGAATATATTATTACTGATGGCAGATATTCAGAAGCCGTAAAAAAGCAGGTTACTCATTTAACTCTTTTTGAAAGAGGAGGAGAAAAATCAACAGAAGATCTTTTAAAAAAGCATAAAAAGGAAATTAAAACTTTAGGAATAGAAGAAGATAATCTAACTGTTTCAGAACACAAATTGATAAAGAAGCATTTTAAAAACTTAAAGCATTTTCCTATAAGTAGAAGTATAAAAACAAATGATGAAATAGAAAAAATTGAGAGAGCTTGTAAATTGGGAGATGAAGCATTCAAGTATGGGCTGGCTCAGATTAAATCTGGAATAACTGAAAAAGAGTTAGCTTTTGAGATAGAAAATTTTGTTAAGAAAAATGGGGTAGAATTATCTTTCCCAACTATTGTAGCGTTTGGGGCAAATTCATCTGTCCCCCATCATCAAACCGGTAATACTGTTTTAGAAAATAATCAAATTGTGCTAATTGATATGGGAGTAAAACTAGATAATTATTGTTCTGATATGACAAGGACAGTATTTTTTGGAAAACCAACTGAGAAACAAAGACATATATATGAAACAGCTTTAGAAGCTCAGCAAAAAGCTGTGGAGTTTTTGGAAAAAAGCATGAAGTCTGGGAAACAAGTAAACAAGTTTGCTGCTAACGCAGTAAAAGCTTCTGAAGTTGATGGGGTAGCAAGAAAGCACATTATCACCAAAGGTTTTCCATCTATTCCACACTCTTTAGGCCATGGAATTGGTCTTGAGGTCCATGAGTCACCTCACCTATCTCCAAAGAGTAAAGACATTTTAAAGGAGGGCATGGTGTTTTCCATAGAACCTGGTATTTACCTAGAAGGTTTTGGTGGAGTCAGAATAGAGGATTTATTTGTGCTGGAAAATGGTAAGTTGAGGTGTTTAACCCATTCCAATTCCAGTCTAAAAATAGTATACTAAACGCCTTCTATGGACTGGACTAAACTTGCCTCAAAAGAAATAATAGAAAAAACTATTCAGGCTTTAAAAGAAAATGGCATTGATGCCAAATTTGTAGAAACTAGTGAAGATGCCAAAAAAGAACTTTTCTCTTTAATACCAGAAGGGTCTGAGGTTATGAACATGTCCTCGGTAACTATTGATTCCCTAGGCATTGCCAAAGAAATTAATGAATCAGGTAAATATGATTCTGTAAAGAATAAATTAAGCAAAATGGATAGAGCAACTCAAGGGTTAGAAATGCAAAAAACAGGAGCAGCTCCAGAATATGCAGTAGGATCGGTTCATGCTGTAACAGAGGATGGACATCTATTTATTGGTTCCAATTCAGGGAGTCAATTGCCTGCTTATGCATATGGCTCTCCCCACGTGATTTGGGTAGTAGGAGCACAAAAAATTGTTAAAGATGATACAAATGCTAAAAAAAGAATCTATGAATATGTTTTACCTTTAGAATCAGAAAGAGCCAATAAAGCTTACAATATAACAACAGGTAGTAATGTTTCAAAGCTACTTACTATTAATAGAGAGAATATTTCAGGAAGACTGACTGTAATTTTTGTTAATGAAGTTCTAGGTTTTTAACTACGGTATAACCAGAAGACTCCAGCTCCGATTATATCTTTACTAAAATCCATTTCTTTTGATAAATCAACTTTTTTAAAAGGTTTCCAATTTTTAAAATGATAAGTTTGAGTTATAACAATACTTCCCTTTTTTAATTCCTTTTTAAGTTTAGTTTCTAATCGGTTGACCCCTTTCATTAAAAGATAAATATAAATGATGTCGGCATCCGAATAATTCTTTTGGAAAATATTGCCGTGAATGAATTTGGCATTTTTAAAATTTATTGCTTTATTTTTTGAAAGTAATATTCTCAAAAAAGATTCTTCTACTCCGACTGCATAAGCTTTAAGTTTTGCTGCTTCTATTACAACTCTTCCATCTCCTGATCCCAACTCATAAAACTTTTTTCCTTTTTTAACTCCAGCAAGTTTTAAGATTTTTCTAATAGCTTCTAGCTTTGTTGGTACAAATGGAGCATCAGATCCGGCAAACCAAGATAGAGCAATAAAACAGCCAACTAAAACTCCAATGGAAATAATCAGTGTAAGATCCATGTCACTTTCCTAAAATCTTGAGTAAAAATATTTTAAGAGGTGTAAGTTTATCAATAAGAGTAAAGAGGTAATAAAGGGGATAGTCAAAAACTAAATCAAAGGTTCCTATACACTCAACAAGCTTGCCACCATATCCCCTTTTAAATTTATGGAAACCAAACCAGGGATCTCTTGGATTAGCATCAGGTCCTAAGGCACCCCACATATCAAATTTTTTAAGGCCTAATCTTTTCCCAAGTTTTATAGCATTCCATGCTACAAGATTATTGCTCATAACCTCAGGATGTGATTTTGAAGAACCCCCATAGGGATAGTACAAACTATCCCTGAAATTTAAAAGCATCCAGGCAGTTAAAGGCTCACCCTTAAATGATGCAATTAAAACTCTTGCCATATTTTTTTCCTTTAAAGCTTCCCATATTTTTTTGTGATAATTTTTATTATGGCCATGGTAACCCTGTCTTTTAGTTGTTTCAAAATATAATTTTAAATAGGTTTCAAAATCTTTGTCATCAGTTGATTCTATAACTTTTACTCCATGTTTTTGGGCAACTTTGATGTTATATCTTGTTTTGGAGTGCATGTTTTTTAACAACTCTTCCTCTGGTTTGGTAATGTCCAGAACAAAATTGTATTTAGTAAAAAGTGGTTTTGGGGATTTATGGAAACTTGCATCCGCAAGAGATCCTTCACTTTCGTTCAGGATGACATCTGGTTCAAGCTTTATGAAAGCACAATTATTTTCTTTACCGATTTTTTTTAAGGCTTCTGCCAATTCTTTGTCAGGAAACGGACCTTTTGGTAAGTAACCCACAAATTTATTGGCAAGAGGAATTTTGTGTAGGGTTAGTTGAAAAGCTTTAACTAATTTTCCATTAGTAAAAATACCATATCTTAATAAAGGAACTCCTAGAGCTTTTCTGGCTTCTCCCCATTCCCACGATTGGATAACATGAGTTGCCAATTTATTAAATTGAGTTTTCTGACTATCGGTGATAGGTCTTAAATCCATTGGGATATTGTACAACAGGTGAGTTTAAAAAATCTGGATATTGGCACTAGATCGGAGTTGCTGAAATTTTTCAGAGAATATTTGAGAAAGTTTTTGCTGTTTTAAAGCTTCAGTGGCTTCTTTTTCTAAGCCGGCGGAATCAGTTGCCTGCATTTGAGCTTTGTTTTCTTCTATGTATTTTGTAACTTCCTCTGAGGAAACTGTAGCATCCTTTTCATAAAGTTTAGAGATAGCCAGCTGAATTCTTATTTGATTTCTTATAGAACTTCTTGTTTGTCCCTGTTGAGAAAGTAAACCATCAAGAGTTTCAGCGCCTCCTACTTGAATTTCAAGTTCGGCGATCTTTTGATCTATCTCTGCTTGTGAGGCAATGGCATTATTTTTCTTTGCCTCATCCAGAATAATTTTCTCATTAATCAGTTGATTTAAAGTTTGGGTTCTAAACTGACTATTAAGCTCACTTTGCAGCTGCCAGTTAGTAACTGGTTGTCCATTAACCATTGCCGCAACGAACAAGTTTTTTTTGTAAATTGCCAAAAGTAAAATTCCTAGTATTAAAGCTATCAAATAAAACTTTTTAGAGGATTTAAAATTCATAAGCTTGTCTGGAAAATTGTTTAAAAAATTATTTAGTTGACCGCCAGGAATTTGAGGGACGGATTTTTTTGTAGATCTTTTCGGCATTGGCCGATAATAACAGAAGCAGTTGTTTCTTGGCAAGAAGTAATTTAAGATTAATTAATATGCAAAAAGGTTTTGCCCACCTTGGACTGCTTTTAATCGGAATAATAATTATTCTAGGTGGAGGATATTTATATCTTAATCAATCATCCGGAATAAAAAACGTAACTACCCCTATAGTCACTATTATATCAAGCGTTCATACCTATTCTAATAATAGTTTAGGGTTTGAATTTCAATATTCCAAAGACTTGAAAGTTCTAGAAGACTCAGAGGAAGAGTTTAATCAGCGAGTTGCCGGAGGAACAGTTAAAGCTGTTGCAGATCTTAGGAAAAATTTCAAAGGATATGTTTTTTATGAACCAGGAAAATTTTTGGGGGCAGCAGTAGTTTTAGAAAAAGAAGAAAATTATGATGCAAGCCCCTTTACTGTTTGGGTTTTTGATAATCCAGATAATTTGAGTATAGGCTCTTGGGATAAAAAATATTGGTATTACCCTTTTGTCTGGGGGGATTTTACTCAAAGAAGAAATGCCGTCGCCCCAGTGACAGAAGCTACAATATCTGGGCAATTAGCAAAATTTGGGATAGTTGATTACCAGCCAGGAAAACCAAAATTCGTCTATATCTCTAAAAGTGGAAAGATGTATATGTTAAGAGTTATTGGGGATGAAGGAGAGAAAGTTTTACAAACTTTTAAATTCATTTAAAGAAGATATATATCTACAAACCTAGCACTCCAGCCAGCTGTTCTGGCATCATCAAATCCTAAATCAATAATATTTCCCTTTATTGCCCCACCTGTATCTCCTGCAACTGCTATTCCATATCCTGGGATATAAACTTTAGATCGAAGTTTTATTACCTTTGGGTCAACAGCAATAACCCCTTTTCCTGCTCTCATTCCAATTGCTGTCCATTCATTACAGCCCAAACAATGCTGATCATAATGGGTGGCATAAACTCTCATTTTTTTCCAATAACTTATTTCTCCATCAGAAGTATTTAATGTTTTCCAAATAATTTTTGTGCCCCTTAGAATCTTTTTATCTTTGGCAGGAGTTGTCTCAACAGAAATAGTTTCCCTTTCGTATTCTTCGCCATCTTTTGAAAAAGTTATTTTAAAGATTTTTATTTTTTTACCATCCTCACCCTCCTCTAAAACTTTTTCTTCCCCGGCTTCTGTTTCCGGGTCATCCTCATAGATAGTTTTTTTAGGGATAATTTCACTTTCTTCTTCTAATTTTTCGATGAAAGATGATTCTGTTAATACTGGCTGATTAACTGGCAAAACTTCTGTAGGTGAAGGAGTAGAGTCTCCAAGGATGGCCGGGGCTTGCCAAAAAGATTTAGCAAAGATTGTAAGGGCAGCTATTAAAATAATTCCTAAATATTTTTCCATCTCAGGCGTTTAACCAATCATCGTTATCAATGTCAGATGATAAAGATTGGCTCTGATCTTTAAAATTGGCGTTGGAGGTTATTAGATTTTCCGGAATATCTGATAAAAATCTTGAAACTAAATTATTAGATCTTGTTCCAAAATATAACCGTTGTCTTGAGTATGTTAAATATAATTTCTCTTTTGCTCTAGTTATTCCTACATAACAAAGTCTTCTTTCCTCCTCCAATTCATTTGGGTCAAGCATAGAGCGGGAGTGAGGGAAAAGTCCCTCTTCCATACCCACCATAAAAACGGTTGGAAACTCCAGTCCCTTGGCATTATGAAGAGTTATTAAAGTTACACCATCGGAATTTTTAGAACGGGGATTATCAGAAGCTTCGACCAGAGATACATTTTCTAAAAAGTCGACTAAATTTGGAAATTCCTCGGCAACTGACCTTAATTCCTTAACATTTTCCACCCTCATTTTCCCTTCTTCCGTGCTGTCATCAAGGTATGCTAAATATCCAGTTTTACTTAATACTAAATCCATAAGTTCTAAGGTAGAGTAAGTCTCCATATTAGAAGAGACTTCTTCAAAAAGTTCCATTACTTTAGAAAGCCTTCCTTTGCCAATTTTTTCTGCTCTTTTTAAAGAAACAGAATCTTTAGGATTTTGCAGAAGTCTTAAATATGAAAGCATATCTTTAATTTCTTTTCTTTGATAAAAGGAAACACCACCGACTAATTTATATGGAATACCTGCCTTTAAAAATTGTTCTTCCAAAGATCTTGATTGGGCATTGGTTCTGTATAAAACTGCGAAATTAGTTAATGGAATAGATTGCTTCCCCGCCAGTTGGCGGGTCGCAATGACGTTTAACAGAAACAAGGCTTCCTCAACTTCATTTCTCACCTCAACAATTTCAATTTTTTCGCCGCCATTTTTATCAGTCCAAAGTTTTAAAATTGGGTGAGATTTATTTTTAGAAATAATAGAATGAGCTGCATCCAAGATATTTTGTGTAGATCTATAATTTTGTTCAAGATTAAAAACTTTAGTTCCCTTATAATCTTTTTGAAAATTAACAATATTTCTAAAATCAGCTCCTCTGAAAGAATAAATTGATTGGGAAGCATCTCCAACAACACAAATATTTTTATTCCTTTTAGCCAAATATTGAGAGATCAAATATTGAGCAGGATTAGTATCCTGATATTCATCAATTAAAATATATCTAAATTGGATTTGATATTTAGTTAAAATAGTTGGTTCTTTTTGGAAGAGCTTTATTACATATAAAAGCAAATCATCAAAATCCAAGGCATGGTTTCTCTCTAAAATCTTTTGATATTCAATATAAATTTTGGCCACAGTTTCCTGATAAAACCCTCTGGTGTATTGGGGATATTCTAAAGAAGAGATCAGTTCATTTTTAGCTCCAGATATTGTGGAAGCAACTCCGTAGGGAGAAGTTTTTTGTGGGGAAATATTAAGGCCACTCATAGCTTCTTTGATGGCATCTAAAGAATCACCGCTGTCATAAATAGCAAAGCCAGAAGGAAGACCCAAAGCAATGCCCTCTTTGCGAAGCAGTTTTGCACAAAAAGAATGGAAAGTTCCCATAACGGGTAGAGTAGGTAAATTACCAACCAATTTTTTAATTCTTTCAACCATCTCGCTTGCAGCACGATTTGTAAAAGTCATTACTAATATATTCTCAGCAGGTACTTTTTTTTCAGAAATTAAGTAGGCAACTCTATAAGTTAGCGCTCTGGTTTTACCGGATCCAGCTCCAGCCAAAATTAAAACAGGACCTTCAGTTTGTTTAACAGCTTTTTGTTGTTCGGGATTTAAATCATTAAGGAGGTCAGACATGCCAACAATCTTAACACTAAGTTTCAAAGTTGACAAAGACCCTATAAAAAGATGTATACTCACTTTTATGGCAAGAGTTGAAGATAGATATGATGTAGCTATATTTGGTGCTGGTCCAGGTGGAATTGATGCGGCATTGCGTGCCAAAGAACTTGGGCTAACTACTGTTTTAATAGGAGAACAATTAGGTGGTGTTTGTTTGAACATAGGTTGTATTCCTACAGAAGCTATGCTCGTGAGTGCAGGAAGGATAACTTCTGCTGCAGAATCAGGAGAATTTGGTGTTACTACACAAGTGCATAATCCAGATTATGCAAAAGCAGTACAGCGTCGCGATAAGGTAGTTGCTAAGTTAGGTGGTTATATTGAGCAATCCCTCAGGGTTAACAGAATTCCTTTCATAAAAGGAAGAGCAAGATTTGCTAACCCTTTTGCAGCAGACATTACAGCTGAAGATGGTTCACAACAAGAAATTCTTTTTAACTATGCTATTGTTGCTACGGGTTCTAAACCTAAACGTTTACAAATCCCTGGTGTAGAACTTCAGGGGGTTATAGATAGTGATAGATTGCTTAACTTTACCAGTGCGCCAGAAAGAGCAGTTTTTGTTGGTGCAGGTAAGTTAGGAGTGGAAGATGGGGAGATGTGGACCGCATTTGGTACTAAAGCTGTTGTTTTAGAAAAACAAGCACAAATTCTTCCGAGCCAAGATGGGGAAGTTGCTAAAGAATTTCAGCGTTTGTCAGAAAGAAGAGGGATAAAATATCTAACCGAAGCAACCATTTTAGAAATTCAGAGGGTACAAAATGGTCTGGTTGTAGTAGCAGATGTACGTGGGATTAAGCAAGAATTCCCTACAGATGTTGTTGTTATGTGTATAGGCCGTGATGCTAATGTGGAAGGATTGGGTTTAGAAAATGCAGGATTAACTCCTGACGAGGAAGGTATTTATACCTCCTCAGATATGCGTACCCGTGTACCTCATATATTTGCAGTAGGCGATGTTACAGGACGTTTTCAATTAGCACAAATTGCAAGTACACAGGGAGTCATTGCAGCAGAAGTAATTGCTGGTTTAGATTCTCGTTTTGACGATTCCGTTATTGAATCAGCTGTTTTTACTGATCCCGAGATAGCAAGCGTAGGACTTACAGAAAAAGCTGCTTTAGATCAGAACATGAAAATTATAGCAAGTAAAGCGCGATTCCTGGCATCTGGGCGCGGAGTGGCTAGCGGTGAGGATAAAGGATTTGCTAAAGTCATAGTGGATGAGGATTCAGGTGAGGTAGTAGGAGTACATATTATTGGTTCTAGAGCAGGAGATTTAATAGCAGCGCCTTCTCAGGCAGTGGCATTAAGATTAAGAATAACTGAACTGATTAAAAGACGACCTCCACATCCTTCCCATTATGAAACTGTTTATCAAGCATATTCGGTTGCAGCAAAAGAGTTTTTGGGAAGGAAAAGATCTACACAATAATAACTAGGCTAATGATGTCATTTCCCCTAGACAGTTTTTAGAAATCCTGCTATTATCTTATCCCTATGGTTAAACTTCTGGATTTCTGGGCTCCTTGGTGTATTTGTTGAGATATCATAGTTTAAAAAGCTTTATACCCTTAATTTTCTCAAAATCCTTTATATTTAATGTAGCCAGTTCTAGTTTATGAGAAATTGCTGTTTGGGCAATAATTGCATCAACAATTTCCATATTATGGTATATTGCATTGATCTGTCCGGCTTTTTTAGAGATTGCTTCTTCCAAGGGTAAAATCTTGAAGTTAGAGAGAAGTTTTTCCAAAATCTCCATGGCTTCTTTTCTTTCCCAAACACTTCTGCCTGCATAGCTTTCTGCATGAGTAATTATAGAGATATATATCTGGTATTGGTGCTGGCCAAAGAAGTAGAGTAAAGTTTTACTTTTATCTTTTTGCCTTAAGAAATCTATAATTATTGAAGTATCAATTAAAATTTTTGGCATTAGAAGTCATATCTCTTCGCTCTTTTCTTAAGTAGCGCCCTGTTCCTCTTATACTCTTTATAATCCTTATCTGTAAACCAATCGGTGTTTAATGTTAGAAGCATTTTAGCAAAGTCTTTAGCTGGCTTTTTTGTACCAACCTTATCCCTGATAACAGCAGAAAGACTAGTCCTTTTTTTAGCAGCTTCTTCCTTGAGTCTTAAATAATCTTCTTCAAGCAGTCTGATATTGGTTACAACATAATTACTCATACACCACCATTATACCATAGTATTGGATTTATAAATATAATCCTGTACCCTAGACAATTTCTAAAACTGCTGTTAAGATTTTAAGTCCTATGGTCGTTAAACTTCTGGATTTCTGGGCTCCTTGGTGTGGTCCCTGCAGAATAATGAATCCAATTTTAGAAGAGATAGAAAAAGAGCTTGGGGAGAAAATAGTTATTGAGAAAATTAATGTTGATGAAGAAAGTGAAAAAGCTTCTAAATACGGAGTGATGAGTATTCCTACCTATATAGTAATGAAGGGTGAAGAGGAAGTTGGGAGAAAAGTTGGTGTTACCGCTAAAGCAGATTTGTTAAAGTTGTTGTCATCCTGAGTGAAACGAAGGATCTCACAACTTGTTTGTGACTTGCATTCACAAGAGATTCTTCACTACGTTCAGAATGACAAAACCTAATTTCAAGGAGAGAGTTTTATCAATTGTTAAAAAGATTCCTTATGGCAGAGTGACTAATTATGGCACCATAGCTTTAATGGCAGGAGTTCCAAGAGGAGCCAGACTAGTGGGAGGAGTTCTACATTTTAATATGGAGGAAGTTCCTTGGCACCGGGTAGTTAACAGACATGGATTCATCTCCACCAAATGTTTAGATCACCCAAAAGCTCTTCAAAGAGCTTTACTTGAACAGGAAGGCATAGAAGTATCATCTGATTTCATGATAAACTTGAAAAAGTATGGCTGGTAATACTTGGATTATTGCTAATTGGAAATCAAACAAAAATATAGCAGAGGCTTTAGATTGGGTTTCCAAAGTTGGTCCTCAGATACCCAAAAACGAAAATCTGAAGGTTGTTGTTTGCCCAACCTTTACTTGTCTGGAAGAAGTTAAAAAAGCTATTACTGTTTCTAATTTCCCTTTAATGGTGGGTTCACAGGATTTGTCCCCTTATTCTGAAGGGTCATATACAGGTGAAGAGGCAGGAAGAATCTTAAAAGATGTTATAGAGCTGTCACTCCTAGGCCATTCTGAAAGAAGAAAAAACTTTGGAGAAACAGATGAAATGGTATCAAATAAAGTTAAACAAGCTTTAGATAATAATATAATCCCTTTGGTTTGTGTGCAGGATGAAAATGTGTCAGTGCCGGAAGGTTGTAAACTAGTAGCTTATGAACCTGTCTGGGCAATCGGCTCCGGAACCCCCGATACTCCGGAAAACGATCAACAGATTGCTCAAGTTCTTAAAAGTAAATATGGTGATATAGAAGTTTTGTGTGGAGGAAGTGTAAATTCAGGAAATATCAAAAGTTTTGTTTCCCAACCCGACATTAGCGGTGCATTAATTGGTGGGGCTTCTTTGAATGCTGATGAATTTATAAAGATTCTTAAGGAGTTGTAAGCTTTGAAAAAAATTAATCTGCCCATTGGAGAAAAAGATAATCCTATTAAGGTAAAAAGAGTCAGGGACAGCTTAAAAAAGTTAGTCCCTTTTGCTTTAGTGATTGGGGTTTTATCTGCTTTGGCAATTTTTTTAACTACTTTTTCAGGATCTGAAACTTTTACAAATATTCCTTTTTTGGGATATTCTGTTCATAATACTGACGGGAAGGTTAATGTTTTATTTTTAGGAATAGCTGGAGGTTTACATGACGGGGCAAATCTGACAGATACAATATTGGTTGCCTCCTATAATTTAAAAACTAATCAGGCCTATCTTTTTTCCATCCCCAGAGATCTTTGGCTGCCTGAACTTAGAAGCAAAGCAAATGCTGCATATCAGGCGGGCCTCTCTCAAAATAATGGATTAGAACTTTCTAAAACTGTTATGGGAAATGTTTTAGGGTTTCCAATACATTATGGTTTAAGAGTAGATTTTAGGGGATTTGTTCAGGCTATTGATGCAATAGAAGGAATTGAGGTGGATGTTGCCAAAGCTTTTGATGATTATCTTTATCCGATTGCCGGTATGGAAGATGATCTTTGTGGCTTCAGGGAAGAAGAAAAAGATTTTTCAGAAGAGGAGGCGAAATTACTTAATATAGAGAAAGGCAAAAGAAAAGTCTTTATTGCTCCTGATGGCAAAATAGCCACAGATTCAGCTGAGGAAGATAAAGGGGTAAAATATTTCTCCTGCAGATATGAACATATACGATTTGAAAAGGGACCTATGAAAATGGGTGGAGCTGTTGCCTTAAAGTATGTCAGAAGCAGACATGGAACAGCTGGTGAGGGATCTGATTTTGCCAGATCAGCAAGACAGGAAAAAGTTCTAACAGCTATAAGAGAAAAAGTTTTATCAGCAGAAACTCTTTTTAATCCCAGAAAAATTTCTGAACTTATAAGTGCCTTAGGAAAAAGTGTTGATACTGATATTTCCGGAAAAGATGCAGTGGAGTTTTATAAATTATCTAAAAAGATGGAAGGTACTCACACCTTTACTTTAGATGATTCCCTGAAGGTGGGATTGCTTCCTGAGGGTAGGAATCGCTTACTGATACATCCTAGTCCTCAAGATTATGGAGGAGCATATGTCTTAATTTCTCAAGATGATGACTTTTCAGTAGTTCATGAATATGTTAGAAAGATACTGATTGGAGAAATAACAGAATATGAAGCAACTGCTTCTGCACGGAGCGGGAACCGTTAACTCCCGGAAAAACCTTTCACAATTAAAAGAACAATTCGATCCCAGCAATGTGGTGATATTTGAAGGTGGAGTTAATATTTCTGATGTGCTAGGTGAGTTGGCAACAGTATCATTGCTTGATGAGAATAGATTGATAATATGGGAAAATTCTCCAAAAGAATTAACAATCTACAAATTGCCAATTACAAACTGCCAGTTTATTTTATGGTTTGACTACGAAGTAGATATAAAAAAATATTCAGGATATGAAGTTTTTTTCTTCCCTGAAGAAAAAGAAGCATCGGTGTTTCCCCTGCTGGATTTATTGGGAAACAGAGATAGCTTGGCCTTTTTAGAACTTGAAAAGAGAAACAGGACTTCGCCCAATGACACCCAGTATATATTAACAATGGTTTTTTACTTGCTTAGAAGTTTAGTAGTTACTCCAAAAACTGCAGGAGATTTTATTAAGAAGAAAAACGAGAAAATGAGATCCAATTTTCACAAAGATGAGTTAATTAATTTATACAAATCAACACTAGAGATTGATTTTAAAATTAAAAGTGGTCTTTTAGAAATCCCCCAAGCTGAATTTTCACTGATTAATTTGTTCACCAAGTAGGCTTAGATCTTTTTGGTCCACTACCCCATCCAAATTTAAATCATATTTTGGATTTTTAGGATTTTTACCAATGTTTTGCAAAAGAATAGAAATATCATTTGAATTAATTTTCCCATCTCCATTTAAATCATAATCAATAATCACCTCCGGAGAATCTTCTAGAATTGTTAAGTCTAGATCTTCACCTAATTGTAGAGGAGGAAGTTCTTCGTATGCATCCCTTAGTTTAAAAAGAGCAGTAGATTCACCTTCAGGAGATAAAACTGTTAATTTAACAATTGTCTCATCAGTTAGAGGAAAACCATCAGAGAGATCAGATTTTCTGATTTGAGAAAGGGGAATTAAAAAGTTGCCAAGATCTCTTATCAGGGAGCTGCCAATGCTCGCATTAGAAATAGAAAGATAGACTACTCCTTCATCCAGGGGTATATCGTCAGTTAATACACTTCCAATAATTGGTCTAAACCCGCCGGAGTTAGAAAGCGGAGAAGCGGTAGTAAATGTATCAGTTTCACTTTGTGAGTTACCGGAAATAATTCTATATTGGTACTCAGTTTTTGGAAGTAAATCTTTTATTGTTACGTAATGAATAATGTGGGCCTTAGGGGTTTTAGAATCCCTATCATCTAAAACTGTGTGCTCATTAGTTGAATTAACCCCAAAATTAACAAAAGATACTGAAGATGAAGTAGTTGTCCAGGATAAAGCGACAGTATCATCAGAAATATTAGAAAGAGTGATGTTTTGAGGAGTTTGATCAGGTGAAGCTTTGGAAATAAAATTTTGTCCCTGGAGTGTTAAAAAAACACCCGATGCTATACCAGAAAAAATAATAGCTAAACCTAAAAGAGTAGGTATTCTAAATTTTGTTAAAAAATTTCGCATAGATTTAGGAATCCAAAACTTGAGTATTAAATTCAGGATTTATAGGTTCTATAAGTTTTGAAGTTTCTGGAGGGATTTCAACTTCTGCTGTGATATGGAGGATGTCAAATACTACCCAAGCACAAATAGTAACAAAGACTAAAACAGTTGCAATGAACCAATTTTTATTTGTCATTTTAAATAATAAACCTTTCCGGTAATTGACATAGTAAGTCCTGAACCTTCAGAAAGCTGTGACAAGGAAAGATTATCTATGGAGATTAACCTACTACTTATGTATATATCCTGCAATAAGGAGATTAGATTTTGATAGGTGCCAGTTGTATTAAATGTAAATCCAATTTCTGCGATAGTACCTAAAGCCTCCGGGTTGCTAGATTCAAAAACTTGGGGCTCAATTTGTAATGCTGATATTGAAGCATTATATTTTTGGGATGTACTCTCAAGAGCTTGAGTGATAGATTTTAAATCAGGTTTATCAGGTATTGCAGAGGATAGTTTGGAAAGAGTGCTTTGACCTAGATTTTCATAATTTTGTCTGGCTAAAGATAGATCATTTCCTTTTTGGATTAGTTTTTCCAGGGTCTGATTTGAATCAGCAAGTTTTTTCTGTAAAACTAAAATGGTTTCAACAGTTGGTTTAATCGCAAACAAAATAAAAACTACAGACATAATCAAAGTAAAAATAGTGGAACCATAAGTTCTTACAACAGGTATTTTAGTAAATGATTTTACATAGGTAAAATACCTGGAATAAATTTGAGACTGTGATCTCATAATTTAGTTCCCCCTGATTTATTTGCTTGAGCCTCTAAAGTGAAATTTAAAATTCCGGTACTAAAGGTAATATTTCCTATATTGATATCTGAAAAGATAGGATCCTGTTTTAATCCTGCAATGAAGCTTGATAGATCGCTATTATTTTGGGCAATTGCTGATATTCGGATGCTAATTTTATCAAGACTTTTTTCAAAATTAACAGTAGTAAGTTTTACCCCAGCTGGAGTTTGGTCAGCTATTTTTTTCAATATTTGAGGATAGTCAGTGCGATCTGATTTAAGAGAGCCAATAGTTGAAAGTTTAAGCTGAGTTTCTCGTATTAAAATCTCAAAAGACTTTTGACTTTCAATGAAAGGAGCCTGTTCCAGTACAATTTTTTCTTTATCAGTTTGTAAATCTGCGTCAAGTTTAAAACGGGTGATAAAAGCAATCAATACTACAGCTTCTACAAAAATTAAAATAAACCTCCCTGAGGATAAAAGCCAGCGGATCAGCCTTGTTAAAATTTTTTCAGGGCTGGTTTGGGGCCTTAGTAAATCTAAACGGAGAGTAATTTTAGGATTATTAGGTTTGGGCATAACCTAATTATACAGGGTTTAGATCAATTTAGAGAGACGTGATTTTAATCTGGAGGCTTTATTGGGATGAATCAATTTAACTTTAGCTGCTTTATCTAAAGCGGAAAAAGCTGCTTGTAAATCCTTTGGTTTTTTGCTGACACGGACTTTTTTAATTGCTTCTTTCATGGAAAGCTCCCGTTTTTTATTGCGGGCTGTTCTGGTTTTATCTTTTCTGACTTTTTTGATTGCTGAACGTATTATTGGCATGCGCGATATGATAACATAAATTGAGCGTATGGTCAAAAATTTGCTTTCTCTTCTTTATTCAAGACAAACATCAATTTTATCCGGGGCAGTAATTATAATGGCCACGGTTATTTTATCTAAGATTTTGGGTTTAGTGAGAGATAGATTACTAACACATATTTTTCCTCCTGATACTATTTCCATTTTCTTTGCAGCCTTTGGACTTCCGGATATAATTTTTCAACTTCTAATTTTTGGAGCTCTTTCTGTGGCATTTATTCCGGTTTTTACAGAGTATGCTCAAGTAAAAGGACGAGATGAGGCTTTCAAATTGGCGGGATCAATCATGAATCTGGCTCTGCTAATTCTAAGTTTGGCAATTGTTGTTATTTTAATTTTTATTGATCCTTTAACGAATTTAATAGCTCCTGGGTTTACTCCTGAACAGCGTTTGCAAACTATCAGTTTGACACGAGTCATCCTGTTGGGACAGCTTTTTTTAGTGATTGGCTCGTTATTCAGCGGTGTTTTGCAATCTTTTCAAAGATTTATTTTTCCGGCTTTGGCAGGGGTTTTTTACAATATCGGAATTATTTTAGGGATTATTTTTCTATCCAATTCAATGGGTATCATGGGTGCCGCGGTTGGAGTGGTAATTGGAGCAGTTCTGCACTTGCTGATACAACTTCCGATTGTTTTATCCATAGGTTTTAAACCAAAATTTTTATTTACACTTTTTCATCCAGGAGTTAAGGAGATTACAGGACTTATGAGTATTAGAAGTATAGGGCTTGCAGCAGAACTTATAAATGAAAGAGTGGCAATAGCATTGGCTTCCTTAATATCAATTCAGTCGGTAACTTTTTTAACATTATCCCAGCATTTGCAGTTGGTACCTATTAGTCTTTTTGGAGCCACAATTGCTCAGGCTGCTCTTCCGGTTCTTTCTGCAGAAAAGGCCCGTGGGAAGATGGAGGAGTTTAAGGCAACTTTACTTACAACACTGCACCAAATTTTATTTCTAGCCCTTCCTGCAGCAGCTGTTTTAATTGTTTTAAGGATCCCTTCGGTAAGGTTAGTGTTTGGAGCTTCTCAATTTGACTGGGAGGCAACAGTGTTGACAGGGTCAACGCTGGCTTACCTTGCCATTGGTCTTTCCGCGCAGGCTATATCACTGCTTTTTGTTAGGGGATTTTATGCACTTAAAGACACTAAAACTCCGGTTATTGTTTCACTTATTGTTGTTGCAGCCAATATTGCCTTGAGTTTTTATTTTGTAAGAGTTTTATTTTTAGATGTTTGGAGTTTGGGACTGGCATTTTCTCTTTCAAATATATTGTCAGCAATATTACTTTTTGGGACTTTGCATTTTAAAGTAGAGAAATTTAATCTAAGACAGGTGCTAACACCTTTGGCTAAAATGCTGATGGCAGCAATTATTATGGGAGTTGCTCTTTATATTCCCATAAAGCTTTTAGATCAGGTAATCTTTGATACTACCAGAACCATAAACCTTTTGGTTTTAACAGGAATCTCATCTTTTTTTGCCTTATCTGTTTATATAGTTTTAGTTTGGTTTTTGAAGGTAAGAGAGCTTAAAACATTTATAGATTTAATCAAAAAAGCAGCTCAGTTCCAGACTAAATTTAAATCAAAAGAAATGCTTCCTGAAAGCACTCCATGAACATTAGGAATTTTTCCATTGCGAAGCGTCAGAAAAGTTACTTTAAATTATGAATATTAGAAACTTTTCTATTATTGCCCATGTTGATCATGGGAAATCAACTTTGGCTGATAGACTCCTTGAAATAACAGGAACTATTGCTAAAGAAAAAATGCAGCCTCAGCTTTTGGATTCTTTGGCTTTGGAGAGGGAAAGAGGGATAACTATAAAGCTTGCTCCGGTGCGACTAAACTATACCCTACACACTATACCCTACACCCTAAACCTGATAGATACCCCAGGACATGTTGACTTTTCTTATGAGGTATCTAGAGCTTTAGCTGCAGTTGAAGGAGCTGTGCTCTTGGTAGATGCAACCAAAGGAATTCAAGCTCAGACTTTGGCCCATGGACTGGCAGCTCTGGAACAAAATTTAACCCTAATTCCTGTTATTAATAAGATTGACATGCCCAATGCAGATATTGAGGGTACAAAAAAACAGCTTATAGATACATATGGCTTTTCTGAGGAAGAAATCTTGCTTGTTTCAGGAAAAACAGGTCAAGGAGTAGACAAATTACTGGAAGAAATTGTTATAAAAATTCCTGGCCCTAAACAAGAAATAGAAAAACCCCTAAGGGCTTTAATTTTTGATTCTTTTTTTGACTCCTTCAAAGGAGTTATAGCTCAAGTTAGAATAGTGGAGGGTCAAACTCCAAAGGATCAGTCACAGATTACTTTTTTAGGAACAAAATCTTATGGTCATGTTTTGGAAACTGGTTTTTTTGCCCCCCAGTTAACTTTAAATAATGGTTTAAAGTCAGGGGATATAGGATATATAGCAACAGGCATAAAAGAGCCTGATTTAGTCAGGGTTGGGGATACCATCTCAACCAGCTTTGAGGCAGATCAACTACCTGGATATAAACTGGTTAAACCTATGGTGTTTGTAGGCCTTTTTCCAATAGATTCTGCTGACTACTTTGATCTTAAAGAGGCTTTATCAAAATTTAGATTAAATGATCCAGCTTTTTCTTATATTCCTGAGCAGTCTCAAGCTTTGGGCTCTGGATTTAGGTGTGGGTTTTTAGGTCTACTTCATGCAGAAGTGGTTCAGGAAAGGTTAACTACTGAGTTTAATGTTAATCTTTTAGCAACAGCTCCATCAGTTGAGTATTTGGTAAATGGAGAAAAATTAGATAATCCATCAGAACTTGATCCAGCTTTTAAAGATATAAAAGAACCTTGGGTAACTTTGAAAATCTTTGTTCCACAAACCTATATTGGTCCTGTAATGGAATTGGTACAGGATAAAAGAGGAAAATTTATAAATATGCAGCATTTTGGAATACAGGTTGAGATGAGTTATGAAATGCCTTTGGCTGAAATGGTAACTAATTTTTATGACAAATTAAAGTCAGTCTCATCAGGTTTTGCCTCCCTTGATTGGGAGTTTTTGGAATTTCGAGAGGCTGATTGTGTAAGGGTGGATTTTCTAGTCGGAGGGGAAAAGGTAGATGCATTGTCCACCATTGTCTTTAAACAAAAAGCGGAAGGATTAGGCAGAAGGATGGTAGAAAAATTAAAAGAAGTTTTGCCTAGACAAAATTTTGTAGTGGCTATACAGGCAGCAATTGGAGGGACAATTATAGCCAGAGAATCAATCAGCCCTTTCAGGAAAGATGTGACAGCCAAATTATATGGCGGGGATGTTACCCGTAAAAATAAACTTTTAGATAAACAAAAGAAGGGTAAAAAGAAAATGAAGATGGTAGGAAAAATAGAAATCCCCCAAGAAGCTTTCCTCTCTATCTTGAAATCATAATCATTTTGTGAGTACACTGGAATTGTCAATAAGACAAAAAGGGGGTGATATTTAAATGAAAATACTTCATATGGTAGCTTTTGGTCTACTGGTTTTAAGTGGTCTTAATGTTGGTTTATCCTCACTTGGAGTTAATGTTATTGGATCTATAGTTGATTCAATTGGATTGGGAGGAATATTTAATCTTTTAGTTGGAGTTTCAGCTGCATACTTAGCAGCAACTCACATGGGAGATTGCAAAGCTTGTGCTAAATCCTAAATCTTAGGATTTGTTGGTAATTATTAATCCTGCCCCCTTCTGGGGCGGGATTTTTTTGTGCTTCGACTTCGCTCAGCATTTTTAATATAATTCTTTCATGAAAGTTTTAAAACCTCCAAAATTAAATACTGGAGACACTATTGGTATTGTAGCCTCATCTCTGCCAATACTCACTTCATACAGAGAAAACTATGAAAAAAGGAAAAAAATATTGGAGGACCTAGGATTTAAAATTAAAGAAGGTAAAACAATAGGAAAAGTTAAAGGTTTTATGGCAGGTACTCCAAAAGAAGTTGCAGAGGATATTAATAATATGTTTGCTGACAAATCTATAAAAGCAATTTTTGCTGCAGATGGGGGATATTCAGCAATCTCTGTTATTGAACATTTGGATTATGATCTGATCAGAAAAAATCCCAAACCATTTTTGGGATTTTCTGATATGACAATTTATCATTTGGCTATTTTAAGTCAAACAGGGATGGTTGGATTTCATATGGATTATCTCTCAAGTTTTACAGGAGATTATTTCTTAAAATTCTTAACTTCTCCTAATCCTCCAGAACAAATTAAGCCTTTAAGTGAATGGGAGGAGTGGAAAAAAGGAAAGGCAGAAGGACCTTTGATAGGTGGGTTATTGGAAAGAATATCAGTGCTTTCTGGGACAAAATATTTTCCTGAAGTGAAAGATTTTGAAGGATCTATATTGTTTTGGGAACAAGTTGGAGGAGATATTACTGATATTTATCAATATCTTTACCAGCTAAAAAATATGGGAATTTTGGATAAGATCTCCGGAATGTTAATAGGTAAAATCCAATATCTCAAACCTTTAAGAAATGAAGAAATTAACACTCTATCAGTTAAAGAAATAATTTTGGAAATTTTGAAAGATTATGATTTTCCTGTAATGGCCAATATGGACTTTGGTCATTTTACAACAAATATCCCTATGCCAATTGGTATTAAAGTTTCCTTTGATACATCCAAAAAAGAACTAAACTTTTTAGAAGGAGCTGTAATTTAGCTAGTTAGTGAAAGTAATTCTAAACTAGGAGAAAAAATTGGAAGACTATCTGGTAAAGTTGCTTCTCTCTGTTGCAGAAATTGTTCCATCCTAGCTAGATCCCTTTCGCTTATAACTAAACCCTCCCATAAATCTGCTGTGACGCTTTCAGTTCTGGTGTTTGGTATAGAAAGTCTGACTTCATCATTAAAGTGCAGACCAGAAGGTTGTTCTATAGGTATACCAAAGACTGAATCATCTGCTAAGAAATTTTCAAAAATACGCCTTCTTAAGTCTTCGAGATCTGGAGACCAGAAAACCTCCCCAACGGCAGTTAATCTATCAGGAAATCTTTCCATAAGTTTCCGACCTGAAACTAACACTGCTAGCTTATCAGGAAGATACCCATTGAGTTTAGGACCTTGATGGTGAGAAGAATTGTATCTATCGGATAATTTTATGGGTGAAAGAATTGAAAAACAAACATCCCTAGGGGTAAAGCTATGTCTGTTAACTAACCCACCCGGTTTTATTCCATCGGCTATTAAATCTGGTAATTTGGATATGAGTGCCATGTACAAAATTCCCTGGTTGGAATACTTTCTCACTTAATTCAGCCCCAATTATCATAGAAGAGAATTTTAACTTATTTTGGGGTTAATATCAAACTATGGGTCAATCTCGAGCGACTAGCCCCTTGTGACAATGCAGTTGGGACATCTTAGAGAATCTAGTTCATAAATTTTAGCTTTTTGGTCAGAGAGTTTAAAGGTTAATTCCATTCCTTCTGGAATTAAATAAATATCAGGGGCATTATCAGAGGTTAAGGCTGCCTGGCCCCGACTTAATTTAAAAGAAATTTGATCTTCTTCATTAAAAAACTGAGGTTCTAATTTTTCTGTTGTATTGTTAAAAGCTAGACCAAATCCAGAATCAAAAGTTTGACCAGTTATAGATTGAAAATAACCTGAGCTGCCATAAGGAGTTGAGATAACTACTCCATCTCCTATAATAAGTTTTTCATCTGGTGGAGTTCTAAATCTTATTGAATGTATAGCATCTTTATTTCTTATAACAAAATCATTTAAAGCAAGTAGTTTTTTTCCTTCAATTATTGTTTCTAATTTCCTATATTCTGTTAGATCTAGTTTCCCCTGAAGAAGTTTTTTAAGTAAATCTTTAGACTGATGATCTTCACATTTTTTGGCAACTGCATCATTCCTAATAGGAAGCTTTGGAATAGACGGATATTGTCTTTCTGAAGCAAGCAGGGTTCCGTCTCCACCATAGGAAATTACTGCTTCAGGATTTTCAGAAACTATTTCAAATCCCAATTGTTTAACAAGAGGTTCCAAATCCTCTGAATTTTTACCAGAGACTAGTACTTTCATCTAGCTAATATTACTACAATTTAGGTATAATTTTTAGATTGTGAAAGCTTTAACAATCCCTACTTTTAGAAATTATATTTTTGGGGCTTTTTTTTCAGAAACCGGCAACCAGATGCAGACAATTGCTGTTGCCTGGCATGTTTATGAATTAACAGCCAATCCAGCAGCTTTAGCTTTAATAGGGCTTTCTCATATTTTGCCAATTTTAGGACTCTCTTTAATAGGAGGGGTGGCAGCAGATAAAATTGACAGGAAAAAAATTCTAATAATCTCTCAATCCTCAATGGCAATCTTGGCTTTTTCCTTATTTTCTTTAACTACCCTTAATTTAATTAATGAATGGATGATTTATGGAGTACTGCTTCTTTCTGGTGTTGCCCAAGCTTTTTCCATGCCAGCCAGACAGGCCATTTTGCCAAACTTAGTTCCAGGAAAATTTTTTATGAACGCTATATCTTTACACACTCTGCAATTTCAAACAGCCACCATGACAGGTCCTGCTGTGGCGGGACTGATGATTGCAGGGTTTGGAGTTTCTTCTGTTTATTTTTTCAACTCTATTTCTTTTTTAATTTTTATTGCCAGTATTTTAAGTATTAAAAAATCCCTTAATGTTGAACACAGTGATGTGGAATTTAATCTAAAATCTATCAAAGAGGGTATACAGTTTGTTTTTAAAACTCCCATACTTTATTCAACAATGATTTTGGATTTCCTGGCAACCTTTTTTGGCACAGCCAATATTTTAATGCCAGTTTTTGCCAAAGATGTTTTGCATGTTGGCCCTCAGGGCTTGGGGCTTTTATATTCTGCTCCAGCTCTGGGAGGAGTAATAGCTGGGATTTTAATGTCCTTGGTGCCTAAGATTAAAAATCAGGGCAAAATTATTTTGGTCTCAGTAATTTTATATGGCCTTGCCACTATTGGATTTGGGTTATCTAATAGTTTACATATAGCCCTGGCATTTTTGGTGGTAGTGGGATTTGGGGATATGACTTCAACAATTATTAGAAATACCATCAGACAAATGGTAACTCCAGATCATCTAAGAGGCAGGATGACATCTATTATGAGAATGTTTTTTCAGGGAGGACCCCAACTTGGGGAAATTGAGGCAGGTCTTTTGGCCAAAGCCATTGGAGCACCTTTAACGGTAGTAATAGGTGGAGTAGGGGTAGTGTTAATAACAACTCTCATGGCTTTTAAAAATAAAAGCTTAAGAAAATATACCTCTTGACAGATGTTAGCACTCGGTGTATCATACTGCTAACCTATGGTTGATTTGACCGAAAGGCAGCAAGCACTTTTAAAAGCTATAGTAGAAGAATATATAGAATCTGCTGATCCTGTGGGATCAGAGGTTATTGAGAGAAAGTATAATCTTGGGGTTTCTCCTGCTACCATCAGAATTGAGATGGGGAAATTAACAGATATGGGGTATTTAAGACAGCCTCATACTTCTGCTGGAAGATCACCAACATCTCAGGGTATGAGATTTTTTATTCAGGAACTGATGAAGGAAAAGACTCTCCCTGTGACAGCTGAGGTATCAATTAAAGATAAAATGATGTCTCAGAAATTCAAACAGGAGAAACTTTGTAAGGAGGCTGTTTTAGCTTTATCTCAAAGGCTTAATATGTTAGGGATAGCAATTGATGATGAGGGACAGCAATATTTTGCGGGAGCGTCAAATATTTTGGATTGGCCTGAATTTTACGATATTGATGTAACTAGATATGTACTATCTTTATTTGATGAAAACCCAAGGTTAAAAGATATTATAGGAAGGGCTGTAGGAACTGAACCAATACAAATTTTGTTTGGTGAAGATATGGAATTTGAATATCTTCGTCAAACAGGCTTTGTATTTACAAAATATGAAGCTAGTGCTGATACAACAGGAATAATTGGGGTAATTGGACCTGCCAGGATGAATTTTCCTCTGGTCCTGCCTTATGTAAAGTATGTTAGGAATTTATTAACGGAGGCATTAAGAGTTTAATATGGCAAAGAAACAAGATATAAAACAACAAAGAATAGAAGAATTAGAGAATCAGCTAAAAAGAGCAGTAGCTGATTATCAGAACCTTGAAAAAAGGGTTAATGAAGGCAGACATGAATTAACTAGCTTTGTAGGAATGGAGCTTGTGAGAAAACTTTTGCCAGTGCTTGATCATTTGGAACAAGCATTAGCTGGAGTTAAGGCTACAGCCATGAGCGAGCAAAGCGAGTCGAATGGTTGGTTTAAAGGAGTAGAGTTAGCTGTTAAAGAGTTTAATGGTGTGCTGGCTCAAGAAGGGTTGGATCAAGTTGCTACAGACGGGGCGTTTGATCCCAGCCTTCATGAGGCAGTTGATACAAGAGATGGAGAAAACGATATGATTTTAGAAGTTGTCAGAAAAGGGTATAATCTAAATGGAAAAGTTTTAAGACCAGCTCAAGTGATTGTCGGGCGAGCCGCCTCTACTGAAGTTTCGGCGGACAAGGAAGGGAATACAAATTAATATGGTACAAGAACAATTAAGACAATTAATCTTCGAGGGATTTGAAAAACATGTAAATCCTATAGATAGGGAGATTCCTATAGCTGAATTTAAAGGGCATCTTCCATTTTGGAGGCGGGTAGGGACTTATATAAATTATCTATTAGCATTTACCGATGAACCTTTTGGTCCTTTAAAAGGTCCTTATCCTGAGATATTAGTGGATCCAGTAGAAAGAACTACCACAGTGATAAGAAGGTACCCAGAAGGACCAGGAGCAATTCAATATGTCTAAGATTGTTGGAATTGATTTAGGTACAACTAATTCTGCAGTTGCTGTAATGGAGGGTGGAAAACCTAAAGTTATACACTCAGCTGAGGGGGAAAATACCATTCCTTCTGTTGTTAATCCTGTTAAAAATATTGTTGGAAGAGTAGCTAAAAGGCAGGCTATTGTTAATCCTAAGGAAACTATTTTTTCTGTTAAAAGATTAATGGGTAGAAAATTTGATGATCCAGAAGTCAAAAGAGATAAAGAGTGGCTGCCTTATACCATAAAGTCTGGTAAAAATGACATGGCTGTGGTGGAGGTTGATGGTCATGAATACACCCCACAAGAGCTTTCAGCTCAGATTTTAGGAAAAATTAAGGCTGATGCTGAGGCCTATTTAGGAGAAAAAGTCACAGATGCTGTTATTACAGTTCCAGCTTATTTTGATGATGCTCAAAGACAAGCTACCAAACAGGCTGGAGAAATAGCAGGACTTAATGTTCAAAGAATTATTAATGAGCCAACTGCTGCAGCCCTAGCTTATGGACTGGATAAATCACACGCTCACACTATTGCTGTATATGATCTGGGTGGCGGAACATTTGATGTTTCAGTTTTAGAGCTGGGAGATGGGGTAATTGAGGTCAAATCTACTAATGGAGATACTCACTTAGGTGGAGATGATTTTGATCAGTTAATTTTAGATTGGATAGCCGGAGAATTTAAAAAAGAGCAGGGAGTTGATCTAAAGAGCGATAGACAAGCTTTGCAAAGACTAAGAGATGCTGCAGAAAAAGCTAAAATTGAGCTTTCATCTTCTATGGAAGCAGAGATTTCTATTCCATTTGTCACTGCTGATTCAAGCGGTCCAAAACATTTGGAAATGAAATTATCTAGAGCAAAGCTTGAGGCTATGGTTAAGCCTTTAATTGATAAAACCTTTGAGGCTGTAAAAGCTGCACTTAAGGATTCTAAACATGATTCCAAAGAGATTGATGAAGTAGTTTTGGTTGGAGGAATGACCAGAATGCCATCAGTTCAAAAAGCTGTACAAGACTTTTTTGGCAAAGAGCCACACAAAGGTATAAATCCAGATGAAGTGGTAGCTGTAGGGGCTGCTATTCAGGGTGGAGTTTTAGGAGGAGAAGTTAAAGATGTTTTACTTTTAGATGTTACTCCTTTAACTTTAGGTATAGAAACATTGGGTGGAGTAAGAACACCACTTATTAATAGAAATACAACTATTCCAACTTCTAAATCAGAAACTTTTTCTACAGCTGCAGATAATCAGCCTGCTGTAGAAATTAATGTTTTGCAGGGGGAAAGGGAGATGGCTGCAGATAATAAAACCCTGGGTAAATTTACCTTGGATGGAATTCCACCAGCTCCAAGGGGTGTTCCACAAGTGGAAGTTACTTTTGATATTGATGCCAATGGAATTTTAAATGTTTCTGCCAAAGATAAAGCTACTTCTAAAGAACAAAAAATAACTATCACAGGTTCAACTGGTTTGGATAAAGAAGAAGTGGAGAAGATGACTAAAGAAGCAGAGGCTCATGCTGAGGAAGATAAAAAGAAAAAGGAAGAAATTGAGGTTAGAAATACAGCTGATACTTTAGTTTATTCTGCAGAAAAAGCTCTTAAAGATGGGGGAGAAAAAGTTCCTGCTGATGTCAGGACTGATGTAGAACAAAAAGTCTCTGACTTAAAAGGAAGCATTCAGACAGCAACCGCAGAAGATTTAAAACCAAAAATAGATGCACTTTCAGATAGCTTGCAAAAGATTGGTTCAGCAATGTATGGTTCGGCAGGCTCACCACAAGGTGGCCAACCAGGATCCCAAGCTGACACCTCGGATGGTGGCCCCGCAGGGGACTCCTCCGAGGTGGGCGAAAAGGAGCCAAAGGAAGAAGCTGTTGAAGGTGAAGTAGTAGAAGATGAATCAGATAAGAAAAAAGACTAAACTTCAAATTTACTACTTATTAATCTTTATTAGGTAAAGCAGTACTGCTACCATCGATAAAATGACTGGAAGAAGAATAGGCATATCCCAATCAAAGTAACTATTAGAAAATACCAGTCCTAACCCAATAATGATCACAGCCAGTCTCCAAATGGTAATTCTATCCTGTTGCATAATATAACTGTATCACATTATAAAACTAGTACTTTTGAGGCTTAAGTTTCCTCAGTAATTGTTGTCAATTTTCCAAATAGTGATTTTTTGGTGGATTTATTTAAGAGAGCGGTTAGTTTTTTATCTATCTGTTCAAATATAAGATTTGGAGAGATACCTATAACACCAGTATCATTACTTGTTAATGCCAATTCTCTAAAATCTTTAATATTTCTTGTTACTACTAACCTATTCTCCTTACGGGCCAAAGCATAAACTTCAGGGTCAGATAAACCTTCCAGGTTTAAATCAACTCCAACATGTTTTAGATCAAATCTTCTATTTAGAAAAGGGAAATGTTTTCTAATAGGAAAATTTTCATCAAGCAGCAACTTATGCTTGTAGAATCGTTTGGTCGTTTTCACCATGGGTTAGTTTACCTGCTAGCTCATCCAGTACACCCTCTAGCTTATGCATGCCTACCCAAGGATACATTTTATCAATCTTTTTTAGGGTGTAATCTTGTTTTAAAAGAGACAGAATGACATCAATGGGCACTCTGGTTCCAACAATGCAAGGTACTCCACCCATAACATCAGGTTTGGAAGTAATATACTTTTTCATAAGACTATTATACCACTTTTCTTAAAACTAGCACTTTTAGGCTCAGACTGCTATAATGTGGCATATGGCAAAGCGTGACTACTACGAAATACTTGGGGTTAAAAAGGGAGCCTCTGACGCCGAGATTAAATCTGCTTACAGGCAACTTGCAAGAAAACATCACCCTGATATAGATAAATCTGCTGGAGCTGACGAGCGATTTAAGGAACTTGGGGAGGCTTATCAGGTTTTATCTGATCCTTCTAAAAAGTCTGCCTATGATCAGTTTGGTCATGCTGCCTTTGACAGAGGAGCTGGTGGAGCAGGAGGACCATTTGGAGGTGGGAACCCTTTTGGTGGAGCTGGAGGATATCAGCAATATTCCTGGTCAAGCTCTGGGGGTCAGAGTCCTTTTGGTGATTTTGAAGACCCATTTGAACTTTTTGAACAAATTTTTGGTGGGGGATTTGGAGAAGCTTTTAGAAGAAGACCTACCTATTCTTTAGATTTAAAATTTGATGAGGCTATAAAAGGGGTAACTAAAGAAGTAGAAATAGAGAGTAGAAATCAACACGGAAGACTGGAGAGAAAAAGATTAAAAATAAAAGTTCCTGCTGGAGTGGATAATGGCACAAAAATTAGATTTGGAGAGTTGGACATTGTTTTTAGAGTAGGGAGACACCCAGAGTTTATCAGGGAGGGAGCAGATATTTTTTCTGATATAAAAATTAATATTCCCCAACTAGTTTTAGGAGATATATTTGAGGTAGAAACAGTTTCTGGAAAGGTGAAAGTAAAAGTGCCGCCAGGTACTCAGCCTGGATCTTTAGTTAAACTTAAAGGTAAAGGAGCCCCAAGATTACAAGGAGCTGGATCTGGAGATCACTATGTTAGGGTTAATCTAGAAGTTCCTCAGAATCCAACTAAGCAAGAAAAACAGCTTTATGAGGAATTAAGAAACCTAAGTGGCAAGAAAAAAGGCTGGTTTTAGGATCTATTGTTCGACCGAAGTGGAGAACTACAACTTAAAATTATCTATTAAAATCTTTCTCTTTTTATTCTGGCTCCAACCTTTAATTTGTTTTTCTCTAGCTCTAGCAACTTCAATATCTGTATGTTCTTCATAATATACAAAAGCCTTGACTCCGTGTTTAGCTGTATATTTACTACCCAAACCAGATAAATGTTGATTGAATCTTAACTCTGGTTTCCAAGTCATACCAGTGTAGTAAGTATCATCCAAGCACTCGATTATGTAGACATACCATTTCCACTGCTTTTTCATTAATGTACTTCTCCGCTCGCTTCGCTCGGTCGAAGAATATCTATTTTATGAGCTTTTTAAGTCCTGCCAGGACTTCTGTGGGAAGGGCAAAGACTACAGTATTTCCAGCTTTATTGCCTGCTGCCTCAATTGTTTGTAGGGTTCTTAAAGATATTGCACCTGACGCTGACATATTCTGCATAGCTTTTTTAAGATTTTCTGAAGCTGACATTTCACCCTGAGCTCTAATAATAGTTGCTCTTCTTTCTCTTTCTGCTTCTGCTTGTTTGGCCATAACTCTTTTCATATCTGCAGGCAGTTCAATATCCTGCATTTTTATAGCAGTAACATTAACGCCCCACTCTGCTGTTTCTTTATCAACCAAAGTTTGAATTTGTTCTGCAATCTTTTCTCTTTCAGTTAAAAGAGCATCTAACTCTATTCCACCAATAACATCTCTTAAAGCAGTTTGAGCATATTGGGTAACAGCATAATAATAATCCTGAATTTTAAGCACCGCATCATCGGGCTTCTCAACCTGGAAGTAAACAACAGCATTTATTCCTACAGGCACATTATCACGGGTGATAACTTCCTGTTTTGGGATATCAGCAGTGGTGATTCTTAAATCTACTCTTATTAGTCTTTGGAGGAATGGAATAACAACCCTTAACCCAGGATTCAGAATCCCACTAAAAGTACCCAGAGTTAAAATAACACCTCTTTCATATTGATCAATAATCTTTATTCCAGAGATAACAGTTAAAACTAGAAATACCAGTAAGGGCCAAAGTAAGAAATCCATTAAGTGAAATATAACATTTTACTTCTCTAACTTCAATTTATATGCTAAACTGAATATATGAAATATGCAGGATTTTGGAGAAGATTTGCGGCTTTTTTTATAGATGGACTTATTATTGGAGTCTTGCCTAATGTGGTGATAAATACAGGTGATGGACATGGAAATAGCATGAATAATCCTTTAAGCTTTTTACTTGCTTTGGCCTACAGTGTTTGGATGCTTGGAACTTATGGGCAAACTGTAGGGATGATGATTTTAAAAATAAAAATTACAAAAGAAAATGGTTCGAAGGTTAATTTTAGGGATGCAGCTTTAAGATATTTTGCAGGTATTTTATCAGGAATTGTTTTACTTTTAGGATATCTTTGGATGCTTTGGGATTCTAAAAAACAAACCTGGCATGACCATATTGCCAAAACAGTTGTGGTTAAGGTATAATCCCCCTTGGTTAATATTCCAATTAATCGGAAGGTGGGCTAGTCCCACCTTTTTTTAAGGATATATAAAATATGGCTCAAGCTAGAACAGAATTTGCAGCAGCATTAAATCAAATAGCCTCTGAAAAAGGGGTTGAGACTGAGGTGGTTTTAGATGCTATCCGTCAGGCGGCCTTAGCTGCCTATAAAAAAGATCTAGCCTTAAGAAATGAAATTATTCCTGAAAATTTTGAAGAATTTACCTCCAAAGTAGATCCCTCCACTGGTGAAATTTCTATTTTTGATGGTGAGAAAAATGTAACCCCTCCAGGTTTTGCCAGAATTGCAGCTTCTATTGCCAAACAGGTGATTATGCAGAAGCTAAATGAGGCTGAAAGAGGGGCAATTTTAACAGAATATGAAAGCAAAATAGGAGCTGTAATCTCAGGCGGCATCCAAAGACAAGAAGGCAATACTTATTTTGTTGATTTAGGCAGAGCTGAGGGAGTTTTGCCCCCATCTGAACAGGTTCATACAGAAATTTATCATGTAAACCAAAGATTAAAATTTTTGGTTAAAGAAATAAGAGAAGATGGCAGGGGTTCAGAAGTAGTAGTTTCAAGATCTGATCCTGCCTTAGTTAAAGCTTTATTTGCCCTGGAGGTTCCAGAGATTCAATCAGGAGCTGTTGAGATACAAGTTATAGCTAGGGAGGCAGGATCCAGAACAAAACTGGCTGCCAAATCTAGTCAGGATGGTGTTGATCCAGTTGGATCCTTGGTTGGACAAAAAGGTGTTAGGGTACAAGCTGTCATGGGTGAGCTTGGTGAGGAAAAAATTGATATTATTTCATATTCAGATGATCCAGCAAGATTTATAGCTTCAGCTCTGTCTCCTGCAAAAGATATTCAGGTTAGTTTGAATGAAGAAAATAAGGTAGCAACAGTAACAGTGCCACAATCTCAATTATCCTTGGCTATTGGAAAAGGTGGTCAAAATGTTAGATTGGCTGCTAAACTAACAGGCTGGAAGATTGATATTATAGGAGCAGAAGAGCCTGAATTAGAAGTAGTTGAGCCAGCAAAAGAGGAAGTTGTTGAGGAAATAGCACGCCAGGCCGATGGCCTTAAACAAGAAGTCAAAGAGGCTGAAGAGAATGCCGCTACTCCTGAAGAAAAAAAAGAAGCTGAAGAGGCTGGAGAAGTTTTAGAAAAAGCAGTGGAAGAGGAAAAACCAGCAGATGAAGAGAAAAAATTAGAAGAAGCATTAGAAGAGTCGAAGTAGCATGAAAACTCTTCTTAAAAATTATGGCAGACACATTACGAGCACCAATAGTTACAATACTTGGCCATGTTGATCATGGTAAGACTACCCTACTCGATTTTATAAGAAAATCTACTGTTGCCGCTAAAGAACACGGTGGAATCACTCAACACATTGGGGCGTATCAGGTTGAACATGAAAAAAAGCTAATAACCTTCATCGATACTCCAGGCCATGCTGCTTTTGAGAAGATGAGATCAAGAGGAGCCAAGGTAGCTGATATTGCTGTGTTGGTGGTATCTATTGATGATGGACTTATGCCTCAGACAATTGAGGCTATCAATCATATTAAAGGAGCAAAAGTGCCTATGATTGTAGCAATATCTAAAATAGATATTCAGGGTATTAATGCTAAAGTCCAAATGGACAAAATTAAAAAACAACTCTCAGACAGAGAGATAAATATTGAAGAATATGGTGGAGATGTGCCATTGGTGCCGCTTTCAGCTAAAACCGGTGAAGGAGTGGATAAACTTTTAGAAATAATTCAACTGGTTGCAGAACTGCATGAGCTTAAGGGTGATCCAGCTGCTCCTGTTGCTGGAGTTGTTATTGAGGCTACCTTGGATAAATTTAAAGGAGCTATAGCTACAATTTTAGTTAGAAATGGCACTTTAAAAAAAGGTGACCAGATTATGGTGGGTGGGGTAACTGGAAAAATAAGAGGCATGTTTGATTTTAATGGAAAAGTTGTTGATTCTGCTGGTCCATCTTTTCCTGTTGAAGTTTTAGGATTGGAATCTGTGCCTGAGGTGGGAGCAAAATTAGGTGAGGAACCGGAAGAAAAGGAAGCCAAAGAAATTCAATCTTTGGTGGAGAAATTAAAAGCTGGGGACACAAAGACTTTAAAGGTGATTATAAAGGCTGATAAACAAGGATCTTTGGAGGCAATTCAGGCATCTTTACAGAAGTTTAACGAAACAGGAGAAGTGGTAGTAGTTATATCCAAAGGAACAGGGGATATTACAGAAGATAATGTGAAAATGGCCAGTTCTGTTAAGGCAATAGTTTTAGGATTTAATGTCAAGCTAGCTCCTGTTGCCCAAAAAATCTCTGAAACAGAGCATGTTTTAGTTAGAACCTACAATATTATATATGAGCTGCTGGAAGATGTAGAAGATGTGGTCACAACTTTACTTGAGGTAGGACAACTGGAGGAGGTTTTAGGCAAAGCCAATATCATTGCAGAATTTCCTCATGGTAAAGAGAGGATCGCTGGCTGCAGAATGATAGAGGGAGAAATTGCTAAAGGTCAAAAGATTAGAGTTGTCAGGGAAGGGGTATTAGTTTCTGAAACTAAGCTTAAATCTCTAAAGAAAGTTAAGGATGAGGTTAATAAAGTAGAAAAAGGAAATGATTGTGGAATGCTATTTGATCCAAACTTAGACTTTCAAATTGGAGATACTGTTGAGAGTTTCAGAGTAATTTAGTCGCTCATCACAGTAAAAAGCACCATTCGGCTAGTAATTCCTGAACCATTAAGTTATTCTCAAGCCTCATTGTGGGAAAATTTTTGAAATAGATCTTCACAAAAATTTTCTAACTGCTTTTATACTTGTGTCGAGCGACCATAAATAGTTAATTCTTGACTATTATGGGATATTAAGGTAAAATCTAGCTACTGTCCCCATTATGGCCAAATACGATTCTGTTCTTTCTGAGCTTAAGAATTTAATTCCTTCTTCAAAAACTATTTTAATAGCTTTGCCTTCTCAGGCTTCAATTGATCAATTAGCCTCAGGTTTATCCTTATTTCTAACTTTAGAAGCTGGCGGTAAACAAGTTTCTGTGGTTTGCGATGACAGTATGGTAGCTGGTCAAGGATATCTTTTTGGTATAGATCATGTTCAAAAAAATATGCCCACCACTGATGGGGGAAATCTAACTCTAACTCTAGAAGGAGTAGCAGCCTCAGATAATACTGTTCCAGCCTTGGAAAAACTTGATTGGTTTGCAGAAAATAGTAATTTAAATTTAGTTTTTCATGTACTTCCAGGACAGCAATTCCAGCCTGTAAGAATTGTTCCTAAACATCAGGGAGCAGGCTTTAACTTAATTTTTACTATTGGAGCTGTTAATTTAAACGCTTTAGGAAATGTTTATTCTGCAAATTCTCAGGTTTTTTCAGGAACTCATATAATAAATATTGATATTCAGCAGGCTAACACAGGTTTTGGTCAAACAAATATAGTTGATCCTAATGCCTCATCAATCTCCGAGGTTATGAGTAATGTAATTTCTGATTTAGGATTAATCTTGGATGGTGACAGCGCCTCTAATCTTTTGGCAGGAATTTTTGAATCTACCAGCAACTTAACTGATGGCAAAAGTGGAGCTGAAACATTTATGGCAGTTGCTAATTGTTTAAGAGCTGGAGGCAAAAAGCCAGGATCTACTGCTTCTCAACCGCAATCCGCTTCTCAAATACAGCCAGCTCAAACTATCCAACAGCTTCAATCACAGCCTCAACCTGCTTTTGATTGGAGTGCTTTAATGCCACAAGATTCTCCTATCACACCTAAGGAAGCTCCTCAGGAATTTGCAGTTCCACCAGTAGTTTCTTCTGATGCAGGAGATGATTCTCAGGCTTCACCAGAGGAAAGACCAGTTGAAGAAGGTGTAATTTCAGAAACAGTAGAACCAGAATGGCTTACTCCCAAAATCTTCAAAGGCTCATCTTTAGGTTGAATAAACTTGACTTTTGGAGATTATACCCTATAATCTATACGTATTATGCCAGCTAAACAAGAAACATATCAGAGCGCAAGGAATCGTGAGTTAGGTTTTAGAAGAATAGGAATAGGTAAAAGATATAGCGCAAAAGATTTAAATGCTTTTAAGGATCAAACATTTGAAGCTCCTCTATTTAAGGATGGAACATTAGTTTTTGATACTGAGTACTTCAGCGAAATCATTGGAGAAGTATTGGGAACCTGGTCAAAAACATCCTACAAAACTGTATTAAGGGCTAGCAGATTAACAAGACATATTCCAAAAATTGGAAGAAAATTTGCTAGAGAAGAAAACCATAGATTGAATGATGCTGCCAATATAGAAATATTTGGTAATACAGTTGGTGTATTAACGGACAGAATACCAGCAACCTGGAGAGATCCACAAGTTGTTATTCAAACATATAGAGATGCAGTAGAAGCAGGAGCCAGGTTAACACCTGATCTCATTAGGTTTGGGTTAATACATCCTGTTACTGAAGTGAGAACAGTATTATGCGAGACACAGGAATTAACAGCTCAACAAATGGGAATTGTTGGTTACATGCAAATTGATTCCAAGGATAAAGATCTAAACCATAAAATTAATGCCATAGGTATTGCTGGTGCACCTTATTTTCATATCATATTACCTGTTGAATTTGGTGGGTATAGACCTACTCAACAGTCTACTGAACCTCAAGCAGCTTAAAGTAATTTATCAAATTTGTAACAATATAGTGTGCGATCGTACACTTAATTGAATGAGATTGCTTCGCTCCGCTCGCAATGACGAGGACATTTAACTGTTGCATCTTGTAAGAATCTCTGCTAAAATACCCACAAATTGAAAGGTTAACTTTGGCACCGAAGTTATACCTAACGAAAGGACAAGATGCCGCTAGATCCAAAAATAAAACAGAAAATAATAAAAGACTTTGCCACCAAATCCGGTGATACCGGTTCTCCTGAAGTGCAGGTGGCTCTTTTAACAGAACAGATTAAAAATCTGACTTCTCATTTAAAAGAACACGCACACGATGTTCATTCAAGACGCGGACTTTTATCCATGGTTAATAAGCGCAGGAGACTATTACAGTATTTAGTTAAGAAAGATGAAGAAAGATATAAAGTTGTTATTGAAAAGCTAGGGCTTTCCAAGTAACAACTTTGCGATAGTTCCACGCTTCGCGTGTAGTAACTATCTAAAGATTGTTATTCGTGCTATAATACGAAAGTAGAAGGTATTTGGGGATTGCAAAGAGGTAATTATCATTACTGCGAAGCAGGGTGTATTATTATTTCTTCCACAGTTTCCAAATCCTCAAAATGTCATCCTGAACTTGATTCAGGATCCATATAAATTATTATATAGATTCCGTGTCAAGCACGGAATGACAAAAGAATATGAATAAAATAATAACAAAAGAAATAGATTTGAATGGTAGAAAGCTAAAACTTGAAACTGGGAAATTAGCCCTTCAGGCAGATGCTTCAGTTTTAGTGTCTTTAGGAGAGACAGTTATTTTGGCAACTGTTGCCACCCAACCTCTTGCAGTCGATATTGGATACTTCCCGCTTTCAGTTGAATATGTTGAAAAACACTATGCAGGAGGTAGAATTTCTTCCTCAAAGTTTATAAAAAGAGAAACCAGGCCTACTGATGAGGCTGTTTTGACCGGTCGGTTAGTTGATAGATCTATAAGACCACTTTTTCCAAAAGAATTTAAGATGAATGAAGTACAGGTTATTTTAACTGTACTTTCTATTGATCAAGTTAATGACACAGATGCTCTGGCTTTAATTGGAGCCTCAGCAGCTTTATCTATATCCTCTGTTCCTTTTAAGGGTCCTATTGCAGGAGTCAGGGTTGGTAGCAAGGATGGCAAGCTAATTGTTAATCCAACTGTTGAGGAGATGGAACACCTTGATATGGATCTTTTGGTAGCATCGGGTAAAGAAAAAGTTGTCATGATAGAAACAGGAGCTAAGGAAGTTCCTGAAGAGCTAATCTTTGAAGGAATTAAAGAAGCTCATAAATCAGCACAACAAATTATTACCCTTATTGAAGAATTCACTAAAGAGGCTGGTAAAGAGAAAAAAGTTGTTTCAGAATTAGAAGAGAAAATTGAGGAAGCTTTACTTGCTGAAGTTTCTAAAATCGTCAAAGAAAAAATTGAGGCAGCACTTTTTGACAATGAACATCCTTGGCATGAAGCAACTGGGGATATGATTAAGCGTGATTTAACTACTCAATACAAAGAAAATCTAACCCCACAAATTATTTCAGGAATTTTTGATAAAGTTGCCAAAGAAATTCTGCATGAAACTGTTTTAGAAAAGCAAAAAAGAGTTGATGGTAGAGGTATGGAAGAAATTAGACCTCTTTCTATGGAAGTAGGCCTCTTACCTAGAACACACGGATCAGCAGTATTCCAAAGAGGAGACACACAAGTTTTATCTGTTACAACTTTAGGTGCGCCGTCTCTAGAGCAAACTTTGGATGGAATGGAAGGAGAAAGAAAAAGAAGATTTATGCATCATTATAATATGAGCATTAATCCTTTTTCTGTTGGTGAGGCTAAAAGATTAGGTGCTCCAAATAGACGTGATATTGGACACGGAGCCCTAGTTGAAAAGGCTTTAAATGCTATTATCCCAACTGTTGAAAATTTTCCTTATGCCATAAGAGTTGTCTCAGAAGTCTTAGCAGCTAATGCATCTACCTCTCAGGCAGCAGTTTGTTCAACAACTTTGGCGCTGCTTAATGCAGGTGTTCCTTTAGTCAATCCTGTTGCAGGAATTGCCATGGGATTATTTTCAAACGACAAAAAAACTCAGGTTGTGACGGACATGAGAGCTGTAGAAGATTTTTACGGGGAGATGGATTTTAAAGTAGCAGGAACAAAGGTTGGAGTTACAGCAATTCAAATGGATACCAAACTGGAAGGATTAACTTTTGAGGTTATCGAGGAAGCGCTAAGACAGGGCAAGATTGCCAGAGTAGAGATTTTGAGTCAAATGGAAAAAGCAATTCCTGCTGTTGGACCCTTATCTCCTCATGCTCCAAGAGTAGAAATACTTCATATAAAACCTGAAGAAATTGGAATGCTTATTGGACCAGGTGGTAAAAATATTAACGGCATAATTGCTAAAACTGGAGCTGGAATTGATATTGAAGATGACGGAACAGTAATGGTTTCAGGAACTGACTCAGATGGGGTCGACCGCGCCATTGAGGCCATTCAGGGAATGTTTAAAACATTCACAGTTGGAGAAGAATTAACAGGTAAAGTTGTCAGGTTAGCTCCATTTGGAGCATTTGTGGAGCTTTCTCCTGGAAAAGATGGGTTAGTCCACATTTCTCAGATGGCCCCAGGGCATGTTGAGAAGCCGGAAGATGTTGTATCAGAGGGACAAGAAGTTAAGGTTAGAGTGACAGATGTTACACCTGAGGGAAAAATTGGTTTATCAATGCTTTTTGGAGCAGACATTAAACCTGAATCTGAGAACAGACCTTCAGGTGGAGGAGCTGGATTTAGACCTCGCCCTTCTTTTGGAGACAGACCTCGAAGACCTTTTGGTGCTGGTGGAGGTAGATCCTCTGGTGGAAGATCACCAAGTGGATTTAATAGAGATCGTAGTGGTGGAAGTCGTGACCGGGGTGGAAACCGCGGCGGATTCAATCGCTAACTGCTTTCAGTAAGTGTTAAAATAATTACATAATGGATGTTTCTGCCCAAGCAACAATTGAAGAGCTTAAGGGAAAGGTTTCAAGAGCTAATTTACCTCCTGAAATTTCTGAAAAAATTTTAAATCTTTTAAGATTTCCAGGAACAGTGGCTGAACTTGCAAGTTTAACTTCATATATAGATTTTATATCCGGACTGCCTTTTTCGAAACATTCAGAAGATATTTTAGATATACAAAGGGCTAAAGAAATTTTGGATAAAAATCATTACGGTTTGCAGGTTGTTAAAAATAGAATTTTGGAATATTTATCTGTCTTAACATTGCACAAAAAAAAGGGAGGCAACACTCCTTTTCATGCACCAATCTTAATTTTTATTGGACTTGTGGGTACAGGTAAAACCTCTTTGGCTCTGTCTATAGCTGAATGTTTGGGAAGACCAATGCTTAGAATACCCTTTGGAGGATTAGGAGATCCTGCAACTTTAAGGGGTCAATCCAGAATGAAAGGGGAGGCAGAAGCAGGAATGATTATTAAAGCAATAAAACAGGCTAAAGTTTCAAATCCTGTAATACTTTTAGATGAAATTGACAGAGTAGCATCGGAGTATAGAGTAGATATTATGGGAGTTTTAGTTGAGCTTTTGGATCCTGCTCAAAATCAGGCATTTACTGATCATTATGTTGATTTTCCATATGACCTTTCTCAGGTTTTATTTATAGCCACAGCAAACAACACAGGAAATATAGCAACAGCAGTCATGGATAGATTGGAACCAATACAAATGCCTAGTTATTCTGATGAAGAAAAATTAGTAATAGGCAAAAACTATCTTCTTCCAAAATCTTTGGATGAAGCAGGAATTGATAGGAATTTAATTCAAATAGATGAGGCTATTTGGCCTAATCTTATAAGACCCTTAGGGTTTGATGCAGGTATAAGATCTTTGCAAAGAACTCTGCAAGGAGTATCAAGAAAAATTGCCAGAAAAATAGTAGAAGGTAATCCAGGACCATTTAAAATAACAGCAGAAAACTTAGGAGAGTATCTTACCCAATAAGCAGAGCTTGAAAATATGAATTTATGAAATCATTCAAACCGAAAACTAATTTACCAAAACCAATCTTGCCGCAAGTTGCTGGAGGTCAATCTTTAAAGCTTATCCCCTTAGGCGGGGTGGGTGATGTTACCAAAAATATGTATGTATATGAATATGGCAACGATATCATCCTTGTTGATTGTGGTGTTGGATTTCCTGATGAGGGTATGCCTGGGGTTGATTTGGTTATTCCAGATATTTCATATTTAAGAGATAAAAAGGAAAAAATCAGGGGAATTTTAATAACACACGGCCATGAAGATCACATAGGGGGCCTGCCATATCTTTGGCCGGAACTTCAGGTTCCAATATATACTCAAAAACTAACAGCAGGATTTATAAGGGCAAAATTTACAGAACATAATTTGCCTAAAGAGAAGATTAATGAGCTTAAAATTACTGATACTCTGGAATTAGGAGTATTTAAAATTTCTTTTTATCAGGTCTCTCACTCAATTCCTGATTCAACAGGAATTGTTATTAGAACTCCTGTGGGAACAATTATTCATCAGGCAGATTTTAAAATTGACTGGACTCCTGTGTCAGGACAAGTTACAGATGTAGGAGCAGTTGCATCGCTGGGTGAAGAAGGGGTTTTACTGATGATGCTTGATTGTCTAAGAGTAGAAAAACCAGGCTTTAATAAATCTGAAAAATCCATAGAATCCTCCTTTGAAAAAGCAGGACTTGAGACTCCGGGAAAGCTTTTGATAACCATGACCTCCTCAAATGTATCCAGAATGCAGCAGGCTATAAATGTGGCAGAAAAGGCAGGTAGAAAAGTAGCAATTGTAGGACGGTCTTTTGAAAATAATTTTCAGGTAGCCAGGGATTTAGGATATTTAGATATTCCCCCAGGAATCGTGGTGGCGCCTGATGCTATAAATTCATTTGCAGGAGAGAAGATGCTTATTTTAATTGCAGGAGCTCAAGGTCAGGCTGAATCATCTCTTTCTCGGGCTGCCAACGAAGACCATAGATTTGTCAAACTTAAAGAAGGAGATAGCGTTGTTTTTTCTGCAGATCCAATTCCTTCAACAGAATCTGCTCAAAGTGCATTGATAGACAAATTATCTAGGATTGGTGTGAATGTTTATTATTCAGCTATTACATCTGACTTGCATGTCAGCGGTCATGCCGCTTTGGAAGAATTAAGACTGATGGTTAATTTGGCCAAAGCTAAATTTTTATTCCCAATTGGAGGGACATTTAAACACATGAGAGCCTTTTCCAAAATGGCACAGGATTTGGGATACGCTCAGCAAAATGTATTATTGCCGGAAGATGGAGATATTTTAGAGGTAAGGGCTGATTCAATTAAGCTTACCGGCAGAGTTGAAGTTCAAAATGTCTATGTTGATGGACTGGGTGTTGGCGATGTGGGACATGTAATTTTAAGAGATCGAACAAGATTAAGCGAAGAAGGGCTTGTGGTGGTTGTAGTGACAGTGGATCAACATAGTGGAAAATTAACTTCAGATGTGGATATTATATCTCGTGGATTTGTTTTTGAAGAAATGGCTAAAGAAATAATGGACGAAGCAAGAGACTTGGTGAAAAAATCAGTAGAAAAACATGCTAATAAATCTCCTGACTGGAGATTTTTGAGAAAAGTAATTGAAGATGAATTAGGAAAATTTTTATATTCTCAAACCGAAAGGAGACCGCTTGTATTACCAGTGATAGTAGAAAATTAATCTAATATCCCATAGTTTAATATGATATAATACAAATAAGATATGGCAAGAAGAGGATCGATTTATAAATTACCGAAGTTAAAATTAAAACAAAAAACCATTACTGCTATTGCTTCTCTTATTGCTTTTGGTTTAGGTATTCTATCTATAGTTGCTCTTTCAACTGATTCTGAAGTTTTATCATTTTGGAGAGAATTTCTATCACAAAATTTGGGTTGGACTGAAATTGCCGCCCCAATTATATTTGTTTTATCAGGGTTTGTACTAACAAGAGTTAAATGGAAGTTTGCCCAAATGAATGTACTTTTAGGTTTCATTCTTTTGATCCTATCAGTTGTTGGTCTAACAGCTTCTGTCAGATCAGAAAGTGCCGGCTCTTTGGGGGTTAATCTTTGGGGTGAGCTTTCCTCTTTTATAACGGCTCCTGGGGCAGCTGCTTTACTTTTGCTTGTATTTTTGGTGGGGCTGGTGGTTTTATTTAATACCTCTTTGGGACAAATATTTGCAATTTTTGCAAGCATTTTTAAATTCATAGGAGACCGTCTTTTAAAGCCAATCTTTAATAGACCAAGAACCTTTGAAGCAAAAAATATTCCAATTAAAGTTTCAGGAGTTGATGATAGAGCTAAAGTTAAAACAGCCATAGTTCCTGTTAAGGAACCTGTTATCGCAGATACTTTAGTACAAAATGTGGCTGGGCAAAGTAAGGTTTGGAAATATCCTCCGCTTTCACTGCTTTCAGATAAAGTTGGATCACCTGCAGAGCGCGGTGATGTTAAAAAGAGTGCTAATATAATAGAAAAAACTTTAGATTCTTTTGGTATTCAGGCAAGGGTAGCTGAGGTTAACGGAGGTCCGGCTGTTACTCAATATGCTTTGGAAATATCAGCTGGTACAAAAATTTCAAAAATCGCCAACTTGCAGCATGATTTAGCTTTAGCTTTAGCCACTCCTACAGGAACTGTTAGGATTGAGGCTCCAATTCCAGGAAAATCTTTGGTGGGAATTGAGGTGCCAAACAGATCTTTGGAAATTGTTGGGTTAAAGCATGTGTTGGCATCTGATGATATGAGTAAACATAAATCAAAACTGGCTGTAGCTTTAGGGCGGGATACATCTTCAAAAGCAATGGTTGTTGATATTGATAGAATGCCTCACTGTTTGATTGCAGGAACAACCGGGTCCGGAAAATCTATCATGCTTAATGCCATTATAACTTCCCTTCTTTTTAGAAATTCTCCTGATGAGTTGAAATTAATTTTGATTGATCCAAAAAGAGTTGAACTGACAAATTACAATAACATTCCGCATCTTTTAGCTCCGGTTATTACAGAACCGGAAAAAATTCTCTCATCCTTAAAATGGGCAATGGCAGAAATGGATAGAAGGTATAAACTTTTTCAATCTGTTGGGGTCAGAAATATTGCTGGGTACAATGAAATGTCAGGTTTTCAGGCTTTGCCTTATATAGTTATTGTTATTGATGAATTGGCTGATTTAATGATGTTTGCACCTGTGGAAATTGAGGATGCCATAACCAGAATTGCTCAACTGGCCAGGGCTACTGGGATTCATTTAGTTGTTGCTACTCAGCGTCCATCTGTTGATGTTATTACAGGTTTAATCAAAGCCAATATTCCATGTAGAATTGCTTTTAATGTAAGTTCCATGATTGACTCAAGGGTTATTTTAGACGGTCCTGGAGCAGAAAAATTGCTGGGGCGTGGAGATATGTTGTTTCTTCCTCCAGATGCAAGTAAACCTATGCGTATTCAGGGAGTTTTTGTACAGGATTCAGAGATTAATAATTTAATAAAATATCTAAAGGAACAGGGTATTGCCCCACAATTTACAGAAGAGGTTACAGCTATGCCTTTAGGTAGAGTTGGAGGTAGGGGTGGAGACAGCGGGGATAGAGATGAGCTTTTTGAAGAAGCAGTTAGGACTGTTTGTCAGTATGATAGGGCTTCAGCATCCTTACTTCAAAGAAGATTAAAAGTAGGTTATGCCAGAGCAGCCAGAATTATAGATGAGCTGGAAACTGCAGGAGTAATTGGAGTAGGTGAGGGAAGTAAACCAAGAGATGTTTTGGTTAAAAATCCAGATGACTACTTTGCCTCCCAAAGTGCAGAAGGAACATCAGAAAGTTAGAATATGCCAGGGAAAACAATTGCTACCATTTACTTCTATATTATTTCAGCAGCATCTTTGGCATTAATTGTTATTGGAATTTTTAATGCAGTAAATTTTTTAATAAATTCTACCCAATATGATAAATATCCCTTAAGATATCCTCAAGCTGATTGTGAGAATAGTGTTTATCCTTATGCAAAACCAATCACTTTAGATGATGTTAATGGTGCCACAAGATCAGCTCAAGATATTTTAGATATAAAAAGACAGAGACAACTTTGTCTTAATCAGCAGGAAGAGGATAGAAAACAACACAAAATTGATGATTTGAAAAATAGCATAACGTTTACATTAGTTGGTCTAATATTATTTGCAATTCATTTCCCCCTGGCCAGAAAACAATCAAACAGTTAGAATAGAGTATCTTTATGGATGGAAAAATTGGAGTAATACCTACCGATACTATATATGGAATCGTGACCTCAGCTTTTGATGAAAAGCTGGTGGAAAAAATTTATCAATTAAGAAAAAGAGCAGCTGATAAACCCTTTATAGTTTTGATTGGGTCCACGGAAGATTTGAAAAAATTTGGTGTTCAGCTGACAGATAAACAAAAAGAGTTTCTTCAAAATCACTGGCCTAATCCACTAAGTGTGGTGTTACCTGTTTTAGATGAAAAATTTGCCTATCTTCACAGAGGAAAAAAATCTTTGGCTTTTAGAATGCCAAAAGATGAAGAGCTTTTAGAACTTTTGAAAGAAACAGGTCCCTTAGTTTCCCCAAGTGCCAATATTGAAGGACAAAAACCTTCAGAGACAATAGATGAAGCAAAAGAATACTTTGGTAATTTTGTAGACTTTTATATTGATCGCGGTAGAATAATTTCAACTCCTTCTACCTTGATAGAACTTAGTGATGATGGATCAGTGAAAATACTTAGAGAAGGAAGCTATAAAGTTGAAGTATAAAGCATTAATAACAGATTTTGACGGAACTTTAGTAGGGTTAGGTTTTACACCCTCTCCTCAGGTTAAAGAAGCAGTCAGAAGACTTTTAGAGTCTGATATTAAAGTTTGTATTGCCACAGGTAGAACTTATCACGGAATAATAGAAAGTGTTTGTCAGCAGCTCAACCTCACTGATCTTCAAATAGCCAGTGCAGGCGCTCAAATTATAGATCCAAAAACCAACAAAATTATTTGGGAAGAATATTTACCAGAAAAGGAAGCAAGATCAATAGTTGAATTTCTAATAAATGACAGTCACCCATTTGCACTAGAGATTGAGGAATATGTTTTTACAGATGATGAGGATATAAAAATAAGATATGGAGCCGGAATCCTATTTAAAGAAATTAAAAAAGCAGATTTAAGCAAAGTTTCAAAAGTATTTGTCCCGGATATATCTTTGGAGCATTCTTTAAGGGAACTTTTTCCTAATTTAAATGTTATTGTGGCTGGTTTAAGGATTAGGCATGCCCTAGATATAACTAGTAAAAAAGCATCAAAAGAACTTGCTGTCCTAGAACTTGCAAAGATATTAAACATAGATCCTGAAGAAATGATTGGTTTGGGAGATGGATATAATGATATTCCTCTGCTTTCTGTTTGTGGGTTTAAAGTGGCTATGGAGAATGCCCCAGAGGAACTAAAAGAAATAGCAGATGTTATTGTACCAATTGTTGAACAGGATGGGTTTTTAACTCTTACTAACCTCTTACTCCAACCTAATGGAGATTTACTCTCTAAAGAATAAAATTATAAACAGGAGGTGGATTTTTATGGCTGATATAAATGCGGCTCAGGCTCAATTGGCTGATGCTCAGAGAAAGAAAGAAGAAGCACAGAGGCAATTAGATGCTGCACAGCAGGCAGCTGCTCAGGCTGCGGAACAGGCAAAGAGAGAAGCGGAAGAAGCTCAAAGAATTGCAGATGAGGCGGCACGACAAGCCAACCAATAGTATAATGTCTTCTTATGAGGACTGTAGGCCAGCTTCTGAAAGAAGAAAGAGAAAAAAAGTTTTATACTCTTGATGAGATAGAGAAATCTACCAAAATTAGAAAAGAACTGCTTGAAGCTTTGGAGATGGGAGAATATGAAAAACTTCCTCCCCAAACTTTTGTTCAGGGTTTTATCAAAAATTATGGAAAGTTTTTGGAACTAGATAGTGAAAAATTACTAGCTGTTTTTAGAAGAGAGTTTTCAGAAGGAAAAAATCCTCCAAGGATTTTAGAATCCTTTAAAAATCCAATAGAAAAAAAATGGTTTAAACTTACCCCCCCAAAGGTTTTAGGATCTGTTGTTTTAGGTTTAATAATAATATTTTTTGGATACCTCTGGTTTGAATATAAATTTTTAGTAGGTTCTCCATTTTTGGAAGTTATAGAACCAGAAGATCAACTCAGTATTTCTTCATCTAATATAACTGTTTCAGGAAGAACAGATCCTGAAGCAAAAGTATCAATTAATGATCAGCAGATTCAGGTTGATCAAAATGGAAAGTTTGCTCAAGAAATTAAACTTTCAGATAATTCTTCCAGTATTACTGTTGTGGCAACGTCTCAATCAGGTAAACAAACAAAGGTTGAAAGAACTGTTTTTGTAAAACGTTAATGTTAGAATAGTAAACATGGATTTATTACAAGTAGCTCTAATATTTTTAATACTACTTTTGTCAATATTTTTGGCAATAACAGGGGTGCAGGTTTTTTTAATTTTAAGAGATTTAAAAAAAGCCTTAGATAAATTAAACAGAGTGCTAAATTCAGGGGAAAAAATTGCAGAAGATATTGAAAGACCAATAACAGCAGCATCAAACTTAGTGACTAGTTTAGGGAATAGTGCTAAAGCTGCCACAGATGCGGCAACAAAAGCTATCTCGGGCGCAGTCAAAAAATCCCCTCCAAAGAAAAGATTCTATAAACGAAGTTTGTAAGCGTAGCTTTCAAACAAATTTTTAAGCTTTGCTTATGAGCGAAGCTTAAAGCTTGGCTTATAAAAAGGTCCGATATATAATAGCTTCATGACATCTAAGGATATAAGAGATAAATATATAAAGTTTTTTACAGATAAAAATCACAAACAAATTCCTGCTAGTAAGTTAGTTCCTGAAAATGATCCCAGTACTCTTTTTACCTCCTCTGGTATGCAGCCTTTGGTACCCTATCTTTTGGGTCAACAACATCCTGAAGGAAAAAGATTAGTTAATTCTCAACCAAGCTTTAGAGCAGAGGATATTGAGGAAGTTGGAGATAATCGTCACACCACTTTTTTTGAGATGTTAGGTAACTGGTCTTTAGGGGATTACTGGAAAAAAGAACAGTTAGAATATTTCTTAAAATTCTTAACTGAAGAATTAGGTTTAGAAAAGGAAAGACTGTATGTTTCTGTTTTTGAAGGAAACTCTGATATTCCCAAAGATGAGGAAAGTCAAGAAATTTGGAAAAGTTTAGGAATTAATGAAGATCATATTTATTTTTATGGAGCAGAAGAAAATTGGTGGAGTAGGTCCGGACCCCCAGAAAAAATGCCAGAGGGAGAAATTGGAGGACCAGATTCTGAAGTATTTTATGATTTTTTTCCAGATGATGAATTTAAAGAAGATTTAAAAGTATATTCCCATAACGGCAGACTCCTAGAAATTGGAAATTCTGTATTTATGCAGTATCAAAAAACAAAAGATGGATTTAAGGAACTCCCTCAAAAGAATGTAGATTTTGGAGGGGGGTTAGAAAGACTTACTGCTGCTGCAAATAAAAATCCAGATATATTTAAGACAGACTTATACGAAAATATTATCAAAGAAATAGAATCAGCTTCTGATAAAAGTTACGAGGATGAGGTAAACAAAGCGTTGATGCAAGTAATAGCCGATCATTTGAAGGCTGCTGTTTTTTTAATTGCAGATGGAGTTTTACCAAGTAACAAATTGCAAGGTTATGTTTTAAGAAGATTAATCCGACGTTCTGCAGTGAAAATGCACCAACTAGGTGGAGGGCTAACACCTTTGCCGGGATTTGGTGGAATAGCAGAATCTGTATTAACCACTTACGACGGAGTCCTATTGGATAGACATACACTAAGAGATAATGTAGACAAAGTTATAAGAGAAGAGCTTAATAGATTTGGAGATTCGTTAGACAAAGCCTTAAAAGAAATAGAAAAAATTCAAAATATTGATGGTAAAAAGGCTTTTGATTTGTATCAAACTTTTGGATTCCCATATGAGGTAACAGAAGAACTTTTCAGACAAAAAGGACAAGAAATTGATAGAGAGAGTTTTAAAGCAGAATTTGAAAAACATAGAAATTTATCTAGAACTGCTTCTGCCGGAATGTTTAAGGGAGGGTTGGCAGATCATTCTGAAACAGTAACTAAATATCACACAGCTACTCATCTTTTACACCAGGCCTTAAGGGATGTATTAGGACCAGAAGTTTTTCAAAAAGGATCTAATATAACAACTGATAGACTTAGATTTGACTTTTCTTTTCAAAGAAAAGCGACTGATGGGGAAATTAAGAAAGTTGAGGACCTGGTCAATCAAAGAATTAAAGAAGATTTAAAAGTTGATCATATGATTATTTCTTTGGAAGAAGCTAAAGGAATGAATGCCATAGGTCTTTTTAATGAAAAATATGCAGACAAAGTTTCTATATATGGAATAGGGCCCAATTTTACTTTGGATCCTGATGCTTTGGATCAGAGGAATAGGAGTGGCTATTACTCTGCCGAGTTTTGTGGTGGACCGCATGTTGAACACACCAATGTAATTGGTAAAATAAGTATAGTAAAGGAAGAGGCAATTTCTGCAGGGATACGTCGAATCCGAGCGGAGATTGTGTTAAACTAAATCTACTCATGAGTTTTTTTGATAAACTCTCTGCCCTCAATCCTTTTTCTAAAAAGGAAGAGGTCCTGGAGTACTTTTTTGCCTTAGATATTTCAGAAGAAAGCTTAACAGCTGGTCTTTGGACAATAGAGGGCAGACAACTTAAGATCTTAGAATCAGAATCTCAGACTTATTCCTCTTTGGATGAAGTCCCAAAAATAACAGATAAGCTCTTGGATCAGGTTTTAGGGATAAGAGAACTTGATGTTGAAAAAATTCTTTTTGGAGTCCCAAGTAGTTGGCTTTCAGATGAAAATTTAAAAGGGGAGTATCTAAAAATACTTAGGGATTTGGTTAAGGAGCTTGAACTTAAGCCTATGGCTTATGTAGAAACTGCCCATGCTTTGGTTCATATGTTAGAAAAGAAAGAGGGTATTCCTCCAACTGCAGTTTTGGTCGGGTTTGAAGAACGCCACCTAACAGTAACTGTTGCTAGAGCTGGAAAATTAGATGGGGTAAAAATAGTCGTTCGGGGAGACAATTCTGCGGCAGATATAGAAAAAGCTCTTTTGCAATTTAGCGCCATTGAAACCCTGCCCTCCAAAATTTTAATTTATGGTGAGGGAGTTTCTGAGCTTAAGGATCAACTGCTTTCTTTTCCTTGGATGAGTAAACTTTCTTTCCTTCATCTTCCAAAGATAGATATTTTAACCGAAGGATTAGAAATTAAAAGCATTTGTTTAGCTGGTGCATCAGAGATAGTGGAAAATGTTACATATACTGATGCTCCAATAAATCAGGCAGTCAAAAAATCAGGAGTACTCTCTACAGCCATGGAGGAAGAGGTAGAAGAAGAGATTGTTTCGTCGTCTTCGACTCCTCGTAATGACGAGGAAAGTGAAGATGAAAATTTTGGATTTATGGTTGGAGATATAGCAGATCAAAAAGAAGCAGAATTGGACGATTCAAATCTGGAAGTACCTGAAGAAGATGAAATGCCTGTTAGGCAGACAGCTCTCTCTGAAGTGGATGATTTTGAAAGAGATCTTGACACTCCCAAGCCTCAAGCTTTTCAAGAAACAGAATCTAAATTTTCCCCAAAGAAATTTCTTACTCCTATTTTAGGACTGTTTTCATTTAAGAATTCAAAAAGAACAACAATTTTTATAAGTGTTATTGGAATCTTGCTGTTAATATTTGCCCTTTCCCTATTTTTACCAAAAGCAGAGATTAAAATATTTGTAGAGCCAAAGATTTTAGAAAAAGATACCCAAGCTATTGCTGACCCAAATCAAAAATTAGTTGATGAGGATAAAAAAATAATCCCAGGTATAGTTATTCAAACTGAAGTAAGCGGATCTGACAAAGAAACAGCTTCTGGTAAAAAACAAATTGGAGATCCAGCAAAAGGAATAGTTATTCTCTACAATAAAACAAGCGATAGTAAAACTTTAAGCAAAGGAACGACCCTTTCTTCTGGCAGTCATAAGTTTATTTTAGATACTTCTGTTACCATTGCTTCTCAATCAGCTTCAGATTCAGGTATAACTTATGGAAAATCAAATGGGAATGTAACAGCCTCTATTGTTGGGGCAGATGGGAATTTACCTTCTGGTACAGAAATGTCGGTGGGAAGTTTTTCTACTTCCCAGGTTTCTGCTAAAGCAGAAGGGAATTTTTCAGGAGGAACTAGCAAAGAGGTGACAGTTGTTTCATCTGAAGATCAGCAAAGATTACTGGCAAAATTATCCTCATCTTTGAGACTGCAAGCACAGCAAAAACTGCAAGAGTCTAATCCGGATAAAAAAGTTTTAGAGGAAGCCTTAGCTGAAACTATTTCTAAAAGAAGCTATAGTAAAAATGTAAATGATCAGGCTTCTGAATTTTCCTTGAACTTAACTGCCAGCTATAAAGGGACAGCCTATGATGATAAAGATTTAAGGTTGATTGTTTCAAGATTAGTGACAACAGATGTACCAGAGGGTTTTAAGTTGAATTTGGAAGATACAGAAACTCAGGCAGATGTATCAAAGCTTGAAAAGGATGGAAAATTAATTTTCATTGCCCGCTTTAAAGCAAAACTTATGCCGAGTATTGATACAGAAAAAGTTAAAAAAGAAATTCAGGGTAAAAGTATTTCAGAAGCAGAAGAAATTATAAAAAACATGGAGAATGTTTTAGGTTCAGAGATTAAAATTACACCTAGTTTGCCAAGCTTCCTTCAAAGAATCCCCTTAATTGGTGGAAATATAAAAGTTGAAGTGGGACTTAAATGATAACGATTTCAAAGATCATTCCCCTTACCTTTTTACTGGTTGGTGTATTTTTATTAATGCAGATAATTATGCCCATTGTTTCATTTCAGCTACTCTGGTTTGGACAAAAATATAATAATGTAACTTTAATAAGCCCAACTGAGGAAAAAGAAATTTTAGGAGTTTCTATTGAAAACAAAGATAATTTTCCAGCTTTTATTTCTTCAAATCAAAGGGAAAATCTGCCGAATTATGAAAAATTTAGTCTAACTATTCCAAAACTTAAAATAGCAAATGAATTAGTAAACGTTGATAGCAACGACTTATCTTCTGGTTTAATACACCTTCCAGGTGCATCTTTGCCAGGAGAAAAGGGTAATGTTTTTATTTCAGGTCATTCGGCCTTAAGTCGGATTTTTTCCTTAAAAAATGCTGTCTTTGCCAGTCTTCCCAACTTAAAAAAGGGTGACGAAATTGAAGTTTCCGCCCGGGGAACCAAGTTTAAATATCAGGTAGTTGAAACTAAATTAATAGACCCAAAAGACACCTCAGTTATAAATCCTCCAGATAATAAGGGGAGGTATATCACTCTTATGACCTGCTACCCGCCAGGCCTAAACTTTAAAAGATTGATTGTTTTAGGTAAAATGATTTGATTGTGAAATATCTAGGTATAGACTTTGGGTTAAGGCGAGTTGGTTTAGCAACTTCTGATGGTGAACTAGCTTCCCCCCTAAAAATTATTGAAGGCAAAAATTTAAAAGAACTGATTAAAAAAGTTTTAGAAGAATCAATGGGTTTTGATAGGATCGTTGTGGGAATGCCGGAAGGAAAAACAGGCAAGATGGTAAATGGTTTTATTAATAATTTAAAGAAACATGGACTGGAAGTAGTCGAAGCAGATGAAACTTTATCAAGCCGGGAGGCACAGAGTATTGCTGTCATAAGCGGAGTGTCCAGAAAAAAGAGAAAGTTTAATGATGATAAAGCAGCTGCTATAATTCTTCAGAATTACCTGGATACCCTATGAGAAAACTTATATTACCGCTAGTCATTATTTTAATTGCAATATTTTTAATAGGAAAGGGATTTTGGGATAGCCAGCTTACTGCTGTCTCTGATAAAAAAGAAACAGAAGTATTCGTGGTAGATAAAGGAGAAAGCTTTTCTTCTATTGCAGAAAATTTAAAAAAGGAAAATTTAATTAAATCTACCTTTATATTTACAACTTTTGCTAAACAAAAAGGATTAGCAGATAAAGTTTTAGCAGGAACTTTTAGGCTTTCCCCCTCATATTCTTCTGAGGAAATTTTAAAAGTATTAACTGATCAACCGCTTGATAACTGGGTAACTTTAATTGAAGGATGGAGAGTTGAAGAAATGGCTTCTAAATTAAACGCCAGCTTAGGGATAAATGAAAAAGAATTTATAAAGCTTGCTAAGGAAGGATATATGTTTCCTGATACCTATCTTTTTCCTAAAGATTATTCTGCAGAACAAATAGCAAAAAGATTAAGAGATACTTTTGATCAAAAGTATTCTGATGACTTAAAAAGTAAAATAAAAAATTTGGGTTTAACAGAAGCTCAAGGAGTGATACTGGCCTCTATTGTAGAGAGAGAGGGAAGATCTTCTAAGGTCAGAGAGGAAATAGCAGGCATTTTGCTTAAAAGATTAAATATAAACATGGGTCTTAATGCTGATGCCACTTTGCAGTATGCCTTAGGCTATCAGTCTTCAGAAAAGAGCTGGTGGAAGAGGCATTTAACAAAAGATGATAAAAAAATAGACTCCCCGTACAATTCCTACCTTTATAGAGGTTTGCCCCCAAAGCCTATCTGTAATCCATCTTTAGCATCTCTGACTGCTGTGGCCAATGCCAACCCCAATACCCCTTATCTTTATTATTATCATGATTCTCAAGGAAACTCTCACTATGGTAGGACATTGGAAGAACATTTATCAAACGTAGCAAACAACCCATGAAATTCTGGGGGAAGGTTAGGACATACAATAAAAGGGGTAAGGATTTAGGCTTCCCTACTGCTAATGTGAATCTTTCTAAAGATATTCCTGAGGGTATTTATATTTCAAAGACTAAAGTGGGTGGTATTGTGTATAAATCGCTAACCTTTATAGGGGCTGCCAAAACTTTTGGGGAAACCAGATTTCATTCTGAAACTTTTATTTTAGATTTTAAAAAAGATATCTATAAAAGTTGGATTTCTGTTGAACTTTTAAAGAAAATAAGAGGTAATAAAAAGTTTGATTCTGCCACAGATTTAGTTGCTCAAATGAAGAAAGATGAAAAGGAAGCTAGGGTCTACTTTGAAGCTAATTTGACATATTGACAGATCATTTTGGTTATGTGAATAATGATTAAAGAGTTAAAAATTAAATGAGAAAGTTTCTGCCCAAAACATTAAATAATCCTTCAGGTTTTACTCTCATTGAACTTCTTGTTGTTATCTCAATTATTGCTATTTTGTCAGTCTTAGGTATTTCTCTTTTTGGAGGAGTACAAAAGAAAGCCAGAGATACAGAGAGAATATCCGAAATTAATGCCATCAAGGATGCTTTAGAGCAAAGATTTGATGCTGCGTCCGGTACATATCCTGGACCTTTGCAAGCTACCTGGTTTGCAAATGGTGTAATTCCAGAAGATCCAACAGAAGATGGCGATCCATTAACTGCAGACGATTATACAGGTGTCCCAACAGCTCCAGCTACAGGCTTCACAATCTGTGCAACTTTGGAAGCTAACACAACACCTTCCTGTGTTTACAATCAGCAGCAATAATTTCTAAAACTCTATTTTTTTATTTTACCTTGTTAATTGCCTATTGACGAAGTTGATTTTCTATGTTAAATTAGGTTCAACTGAATATAAAAAATAGAGGCGTACGGGTACGTATGCTTCTTTTGGTTGTCCAACACCGCCCTTGGACAAAAAGGCCATCTACTAATGTTAGCAAATACTATACAAAGCGAGCGTAAATATTGGACCAAAACCCCCTCTATTGTTCCTGAGCTCAATTTAATCCAAATTCAACTTGATTCATATAACTGGTTTTTGAAAGAAGGCATTAGAGAAGTCCTTATGGAGATTTCTCCTGTTGAAGACTTCACAGGAAAAAATTGGACCCTTGAACTAGGGTCCTTTTATTTTGGAAAACCTAAATATATCTCTGAGCAGGCAAAAGAAAAAGGTGTAACTTTTGATGCTCCACTTAAAATTGAAGCTACATTAATTAATAAACAAACAGGTAAAAGAAGTAAGCAGGAAGTATTTTTGGGAGATATCCCGCAAATGACTGATAAAGGCACCTTCATTATTAATGGAGTTGAAAGAGTTATTATTAATCAATTGGTTAGATCTCCCGGAGTTTTCTTTCAAGCAGTTGATGATCCAATCACAGGTAGAAGACTTTATTCTGCAGAAATTAGACCATATAGAGGATCATGGCTTGAATTTTCAATCTCAAGAACAGGAGTTTTAACTGCAAAAATTGACAGAAGAAGAAAATTTGCAGCTACAACGTTTCTTCGGGCAATAGGGATTTCAGAAACAGAAGATATTATTAGTCAGTTTAAAGACGTTGAAAGTAATTCCGAAGGAAAGAGTTTGATAGAAAATACTCTTTCAAAAGATCCAACTGCCAATACTGATGAAGCTTTGCTTGAAATCTTTAGAAAAATGAGACCAGGTGATCCTGTTGTTTTAGATAATGCTAAAGCTTTATTGGATGGAATGTTTTTTAATGCCAGACGTTATAATTTAACTAAAGTAGGCCGCTTTAAGATTAACAAAAGATTAGGTTTAAACCTACCAAATACAGAAGAAAGCTGGATTTTAACAAATACAGACATCATAGAAGCATTAAAATATCTTATTAAGTTAAGTAATGGTGAAGGAAAGCTTGATGATATTGATCATTTGGCTAACAGAAGAGTTAGATGTGCAGGTGAGTTAGTTCAGCAAAATGCTTTCAGAATTGGTGTATTAAGACTTGAGAGAATTATCAAAGAAAGAATGAGTTTGACTGCTGCCGATCAAGAGCCAACCCCCGGGGGGTTGATTAATGCCAAACCTGTTATTGCGGCTATCAATGAATTTTTCAGATCATCTCAGCTATCTTCAATTTTGGATCAAGTAAACCCCTTATCTGAGCTTGATCACTTAAGACGTCTTTCTGTTATGGGAGCAGGCGGGATAACCCGTGATAGAGCATCTTTTTCAGTTCGTGATATTAACCACTCTCAATATGGAAGGATTGATCCTATCAGATCTCCTGAAGGACAAAACATTGGTTTGGTTACCTATCTTGCTTTATATGCAAAAATTAATGAATATGGATTTTTGGAAACTCCATATAGAAAAATCTTGCAGCAAAAGGGTAAAACAAAAATTTCTGAAGAAATGATTTATCTTTCAGCTGATGATGAAGAAGATTTCCATATCACTGAAGCTACAGTTGCTCAAGATAACAAAGGTTTTATTTTAGATGATAGAGTTCCAACAAGGTATCAAGGGTCATTTTACGAAGGTAAAACATCTGAAATATCACTCATAGATATTTCACCTCAACAGATTTTTGGAACTTCCGCCTCTTTAATTCCATTTTTAGCAAACGATGATGCAAACCGAGCTTTGATGGGTACTCAGATGCAGTGTCAGGCAGTACCACTTCTTCGTCCTAGTGCTCCTATTGTAGGAACTGGGATGGAAAGAGTAGTTGCCGATAATATGGGAAGAACAGTGAGAGCTCCTGAGGACGGAGTAGTTATAAAAGCTGATGGTAATGAACTTACTCTCAAAACCTCCAAAAATGAATTTAGGTATGAGATTAAAAAGTTTGTTCACTCTCCACAAGGAACTTGTTATTCTCAAAGACCTATCTGTACTGTTGGAGATAAAGTTAAAAAAGGCGATCTGTTAATAGATGGAGCAGCTACTCAGGGTGGAGAACTTGCTTTGGGGCAAAACTTAACAATTGCTTATATGAGTTTTGACGGACTTGGATATGAAGACGCGATTGTTATTTCTGACAGATTGGTTAGAGAAGATCTTTTGACATCAATTCATATTGAAGAATACGAAGTTGATGTTGTTGAAACTAAACTTGGACCAGAAGAGCTTACCCGGGATATCCCAAATGTATCTGAAGATGCGTTGGGTAATCTGGATGAAACTGGAATTGTCAGGATTGGAGCAGAAGTTGGTCCTAATGATATTTTAGTTGGTAAAGTTCAGCCTAAAGGTGAAACAGAATTAACTGCTGAAGAAAGATTGCTGCGGGCAATTTTTGGAGAAAAAGCAAAAGAGGTTAGAGATACATCTCTAAGAATTCCACACGGAGAAAGAGGAACAGTTATAGGAGTTCAGATTCTATCAAGAGATGAGGGAGATGAATTGGATACAGGAACTTTAATGAGAATTAAAGTTAAAGTTGCTCAACTCCGTAAAGTAACTGAAGGAGATAAACTTGCAGGTAGACATGGTAACAAAGGAGTTATCTCAAGGATTGTTTCAGCTGCAGATATGCCGCATATGGAAGATGGTACAGTGATTGATATTATTATATCCCCACTGTCTGTTTTATCCAGAATGAACTTAGGTCAATTATTGGAAACTCACTGGGGTTTTGCGGGCTTAAAGTTAGGATATAAAGTTGCAGTGCCCGTTTTTGAAAAAATTCCAGAAGAGTTGTTAATATCAGAACTTCAAAAAAGTGGTCTTCCGGCTGATGGAAAAGTTAGACTTATTGACGGACGAACTGGGCAAGCTTTTGATAGGACAATAGTTGTCGGTAAAAACTACATACTAAAACTTATTCATATGGTTGAGGAGAAGATTCATGCAAGATCAACTGGACCTTATTCTCTAGTTACTCAACAGCCGCTTGGTGGTAAAGCTCAGATGGGTGGACAAAGACTTGGAGAAATGGAAGTTTGGGCTTTGGAAGCATACGGAGCTGCGCATATTCTACAGGAAATGTTGACAATAAAATCTGATGATGTTGTCGGACGTGCCAAAGCTTTCGAGGCAATTGTTAAGGGAATAGAAATTCCACAAGCCTTAATTCCAGAATCATTTAAGGTTTTGGTTAAAGAGCTTCAAGCGCTAGGTTTAGCAGTCGATACTTTGGGTGCTAAAATTATTCAAGCTCCAGAGGCAGAAGAAACACCAGAAGTAATAGCTGAGGTAGCTCAACTTGAAGAAGCTTTGGATATGAAGCCTACTGTAACTGAGGGAGAATTGGAATCAGAAACCAGCTCATTTGAAGTGGTTGATGTAGCTACTGAAATAGCGAAGGAGGCAAAAGGCGATGAATGATCTTTTAGATTTTGAATCCTTAAGACTTACTGTAGCTAGCCCGGATCAAATCAGATCCTGGTCTTTTGGCGAGGTTACAAAACCAGAAACTATAAATTATAGAACTCTTAAAGCTGAAAAAGATGGACTTTTTTCTGAAAATATCTTTGGTCCAACTAAAGACTATGAATGTTACTGCGGAAAATACAAGAGAATCAGATTTAGAGGGGTAATTTGTGATAAGTGTGGAGTTGAGGTTACTCAATCTAAGGTCAGGCGAGAAAGAATGGGTCATATCAATTTGGCATCTCCAGTAGCTCATTCATGGTTTGTTAAAGGTGCACCTTCAAAATTATCTTTAATTTTGGATATTTCACCTAAAAACTTAGAAGCAGTTGTTTATTTTGCTTCATATTTGGTGATAAATACTGACTCAGCTGCAAAAACTCAAGCTTTAGAAAAGCTTGAAAAAGATTTGCAAAGTAAAATTTCCGAATATAAAAGCGCTTTGGAGAAAAATATTAAAGACATAGAAAGTCTTCTTAAAAAAGATTTGGGGGAGTTAAAGAAAAAGTTTGATAAGGAAAAATTTGAATTAGAAGCGCAGGAAGCTGAACTTAAGAACAGACATGAAATTCAAAAGCTTCGCGATAATCATGTTGTTGAAGTAACCCAGCTTGAAAATATTTATAAAGCAGTTTCAGACTTAGTAAAATCAGTTGCTCCCTTAAAACTATTATCAGAGGAAGAATATTATAAACTTTCTGAATATGGTGTTTCTGATTTTGTATCTTTGGGAATGGGAGCAGAAAGTATATTGGAGGTTCTACAAGGCTTAAATTTAGATAAGCTTTCAGCTAACTTGCGTGAAGAAGTCAGAAAATCTACAGGTCAAAAACACATTAAAGCTACAAAAAGACTTAGAGTTATCGAGGGAATGAGAGGAGCCTCAATCGCTCCTGAATGGTTAGTGCTTCGAGTCTTGCCGGTTCTGCCGCCTGACCTTAGACCTATGGTTCAACTTCCAGGAGGAAGGTTTGCCACATCTGATTTAAATGATTTATACAGAAGAGTAATAAATAGAAATAATAGATTAAACAGGCTTATTAATTTAGGTGCTCCTGAAATTATTTTAAGAAATGAAAAAAGAATGCTGCAGGAAGCTGTTGACTCACTTATAGATGCTTCAAGTAGAACCTCCAGAAGAGGTGGTCCTGCTACAACTCATGTTTTAAGATCACTTTCTGATATGCTCAGAGGAAAACAGGGAAGGTTTAGACAAAACCTTTTGGGTAAAAGGGTTGATTATTCCGGAAGATCAGTTATTGTTGTTGGTCCTAAATTAAAATTAGATCAGGTAGGTCTTCCCAAAGAAATGGCACTCGAGATGTTTAAACCATTTGTTTTAAGAGAAATGATTACAAGAGGTTTGGCATCCAATGTTAAAGGAGCTAAAAATGTTTTGGAAGAAAGACCTGCAGAAGTATGGGATATCTTGGAGCAGATAATTGAAGGTCATCCAATTATGATAAACCGTGCCCCAACTTTGCACAGATTAGGTATTCAGGCCTTCTTCCCTAAACTAGTTGATGGCAATGCTATACAAATTCACCCATGTATTTGTGCAGGATTTAATGCTGATTTTGATGGAGATCAAATGGCTGTTCATGTACCACTTTCTACAAAAGCTCAGGAAGAAGCAAAGAATTTGATGATGGCCAGAGAAAATATCTTTGGTCCAGCTAATGCTCAGCCAATCACTGTTCCAAACAGGGAAATGGCTTTGGGTTGTTACTACATAACATCTCTGGCACCAGCAGTTGAGGGTGAGCAGAAGAAATTTTTTGTCTCCGAAGAAGATGCTATAAGAGCGTATAGAATTGGAAAAGTAGCTGTTAATAACAGAATTGAAATTAAAATCAATGGAGAAAAAACTGAGACATCTATTGGAAGAATACTTTTCAATCAGGTCCTGCCACCTTCTATGAGATTCTTAAATGCAGTTGTTTCTGGAGTAACTATAAGAGATATTATTTTAAGGGCTACAGAAACTTTAGAGAGAGAATTAGTTACAGATCTTATAGATAGCATTAAAACTATCGGATTCTGGGGAGCAGGTATTGCCGGAATATCTATTTCAATATTTGATGCCAAGATTGTTCCTGACAAACAAAAATATTTAGATAGTGCACATGAGGAAATTAAAAAGATTGAAAGCAATGTTGCTAAGGGTCTTATTACTCCACAAGAAAAATCACAGCTTTCTCAAATGGTTTGGATTAAGACAACTGAAGATTTGGCAGGAGCAACCTGGGACTTCTTAGGACTTGATAACCCAATTAGGATGATGGTTGAGGCAGGAGCTCGAGGATCAAGAGATCAGGCGAAGCAACTCTCTGCTATGAGAGGACTTTCAACAGATCCAACAGGAAAAATAGTGGAACTGCCTACCAAATCAAATTATAGACAAGGTCTTTCAGTTTTTGAATACTTTACATCTGCCAGAGGAGCCAGAAAAGGTGTTGCAGATAAAGCTCTTAAGACTGCTGATGCAGGATATTTAACAAGAAGACTTGTTGATGTTGCACACGATGTTATTGTCAGAATGGAAGATTGTGCAACCAAAGAAGGCTTGGATTACGATGTCTCAAAATCCTCATTCAATAATGCCAGAGAAAAACTTTTAGGGAGAATGGTTTTAGAAGAAATAAAAGAACCAGGCACTAGAAAAGTTTTAATTAAAGCAGGAACTCTTTTAATTGAAGAGCATATCTCAAAAATTCTTAAAGCACAGGTACAAAATGTTTTGGCAAGATCACCATTAACTTGTGAGGCAAAATATGGAATATGTGGCTTTTGTTACGGCCTTGATTTAACAACTAGAAAGTTAGTTAATATGGGAACACCTGTTGGTGTTGTAGCAGCTCAAGCTATTGGTGAGCCAGGGACTCAACTTACTATGAGAACTTTTCACACCGGAGGTATTGTTGGACTTGATATTACTCAAGGATTACCCCGTGTTGAAGAGCTTTTTGAGGCTAGAACTCCAAAGATTGTAGCGCCTTTGTCTGAAATTGCAGGTAAGGTTGCTATATTAGAAACAGAGCTTGGAACAAGAGTAAGAGTTAGAACTACACAGAAGCCTCATGAAGAAAGAGAATATGTTATTCCTGCAACATCAACTCTTTCTGTTGAAGAAGGACAATTGATTGATGCAGGAACAGTTTTAGCAACAGGACACATTGATGTTAAAGAAACCTTAAGGATACAAGGCTTAAAGGCTGCTCAAAGATATATTGTTGATGAGGTCAGAACTGTTTATGAATCACAGGGTGTTCCAATTAATGAAAAACATTTTGAAGTAATTGTTAGAAAAATGTCTGATAAAGTGAGGGTTGAGTCCCAGGGAGATACGAACCTTCTTCCAGGTGAAATTATTGATAAACTTAGATTTGAAGATGAGAACAGAAGAGTGTTGGCAGGTGGTGGAGAGCCGGCAACAGCAGAAGTAATAGTGCTTGGTATTACTAGAGCATCACTTCAGACAGAAAGCTTCCTGTCAGCTGCATCTTTCCAGGAAACAACATCAGTATTATCTGATGCAGCTATATCCGGAAAGACAGACAGATTAATCGGTCTTAAGGAAAATGTTATAATTGGACGTCTTATCCCAACTGGGGAAAGAGCAAAGTTAGAAAATTAAGGTATGCCAACTATAAATCAATTAGTAAGACATGGTAGAAAGAAAATCTCTAAAAAGATTAAAGCTACATCTTTAAGACGTAGTTTTAATGCAAAAGACAGAAGGTTTGTTGCCACATTTTCTCCTCAAAAAAGAGGAGTAGTAACTTTGGTTAAAACAATGACTCCAAAAAAACCTAACTCAGCTTTAAGAAAAGTTGCCAGAGTACGTCTTTCCAATAGATCTGAGATAACAGCTTATATTCAGGGTGAAGGACATTCTCTGGCAGAACATGGAATTGTTTTAGTAAGAGGTGGAAGAGTGAAGGATTTGCCAGGAGTTAAATATCATCTAGTCAGAGGAAAACTGGATTTAGCAGGAGTTGTTGGAAGAAAAAGAGGTAGAAGTAAGTATGGAACGAAAAAAGGAGCAGGTGGAGCAGCACCTGTCCGCAATGCTAGCGCAAGCGTGGCAGGCGGGGCTCCAGTAGCAGAAGCACCAACACCTGTGGAGGCAGCAGCATAATGAGATCAGGGAAAGTTGAAAAAAAATTATTAGAACCGGATCCAATATTTAACTCAAGACTTATTACAAGGTTTATAAATAAAATAATGAGTGATGGAAGAAAATCCACAGCACAAAGGGTTATCTATGATGCTTTAAATGAAATAAAAGAAGTTTCTAAAGGGGATCCTGTTGAGGTTTTTGAAAGAGCTTTAGCAAATGTTTCCCCAAAAATGGAAGTTAGACCAAGAAGAGTGGGAGGAGCATCATATCAAGTTCCTGTTGAAGTTAGAGGAGATAGAAAAGAAGCATTAGCTATAAGGTGGATAATTGCAGGGGCCAAGAGTAAACCAAATAAGGAATATCATACCTTTGCTAAAAAATTAGCAGCAGAACTTATGGATGCAGCCAATAATGCAGGAATTGCTATAAAAAAGAGAGATGATATGCAAAAAGTAGCTAATGCTAACAGAGCCTTCGCCCACTTCCGCTGGTAACCTCTGAGAGAATCTGAAGGACTTGCTTAAATTAGTAATTTGAACACCTAATCATCTTATTTTTTTCAGTAACATTTTACTCATATTTTTAGTATAATTGAAGGATTAAAAGGAGGAAATTATAAAAGATTTTAGGAGTGTGCAAGGCTTATTAAGCAAAAATCCTTCTAGAATACTAGAAGTTGCTTCTAATTATGACTTAAATACATATCAAAATTCTGAGGGCTTGACATCGAATTAAGTCATGGTTTATACTTACTCATAGTATGGGACCAGTAATAGAAGATAATAGAAAAAAGAATATAAACAGAAGTGCCGCTTACCCTTCAGCTTCTCTGGCTGAAGCCTTGGAGTATGCCGCTACCCTAAAACAACAACTAGGTAAAGGACCTTATGATCGAGAAACCGCAGCCAGGGCTTTAGGACATGGTGGAGTTAATGGAGCTTCTGCAGCGAAGATAGCAGCCTTAGTACACTTCGGTCTATTAACTAGAGCGGGGAATACTTATAGCCAATCAGCTTTATCTGATAGGATTTTTCTATCAACTTCAGAAGAAGAGAAAAATGATGCAATACTAGAGAGTGTTAAAACTCCGAAACTATATAAAGCGTTAATTAATAAGTACTCAGGTTCTGCTTTACCAGGATTATTAGAGAATATTCTAGTGAGAGACCATAAGATAGCTGAGAAGGTAGCCAAAAAAGCGACAGACGATTTTAAAAAATCTTTAGAGTATGTAGGATTGCTGAAAAATGGTGTTGTGAGTGAATCTCCAGAGGTGTTGGATGATTCTCAAAATCCTCAAGGATTAGTTTCTAGGGAAGAAAAGGATGCGGTAGGCTCATCTAACCCTCATTCGCAAAACCAATTGAACTTGGGGAATTATTATCCAGTGGAGCTACCTTCAGGAATAATAGTACAATTTCCATCAGAAATGAGTTATCAAGTAACTATTGGAAAGTTTGCAATACCGATTGAACAGCTTGAGGAAACAGCTCAAAACATCATATCTAAACAACAAACACAACCTTCCCAAGAAAAATTACAACAGGATAATGGTGGGGTGGCACGAGAGGCTGAAGGCAATAGGGTGACAGACTATTAAGCGCGTTGTGATGATGCGTTCGTGGGTTCAAATCCCATCCCCACCGCCATGAAAAAAGTAAGCAGAAAGACACATCTAATAACTGGTGTTATCTGGATAGCATTAGCAATCATACTTGTTAATTTATTCCCGACTAGCAAAATATGTGCCATTATTGGAAGTGTATTCAGTTTATTAGCGTTTATACAATTTTATTCCTTTTTCTTTTATAAAGAATAATTTGGAATCTCGGAAAAAGATTGTAAAGCAAGTAACTAAACGGTTCCAGACCCACATGCTCCGCAATATTATCCTATAATAGATTTCTTGCGAAAAATATGATATACTAGAAATACATCACAACGTACTTAAGACAACAAGCTCCTAAAAGGGGCTTTTTGTTTGCTATAATTACGCAGTGGTAAATATTACCTTCGAAGCACATTCAACTACCTTAGATAACGAAGCTCATTTATCTTCTGGGCATAATGATGTAGAACTTTCTCCACTAGGTGAAAAACAAGCAAAAGAATTAGGGGAAAGATGTAAAGATTTGGATGCAATCTTTTGTTCTGATTTACAAAGAAGTTATAAAACTGCAGAAATTGCATTTAATGGAAAATTCCCGGTTATTAAGGATAAAAGATTAAGAGAATGTGATTATGGAGATTTAACCCAACATCCATCAGAGGAAGTTGAGCCACTTAAAGTGGAACATATCAGTATTCCTTTTCCAAATGGAGAATCATATAAGGATTGTATGAAAAGAATGAAAGAATTTTTAGATGAGTTAAAGAAAAAATATGATGGAAAAAGAATAATGATTATTGGTCACAGAGTCACTCAATATGGATTAGAGCATTCAATAAAAGGAAAATCCTTGGAGGAATTAATAACTACCCCCTTCAAATGGCAACCAGGTTGGACTTATTCAATTTGAGTTCGTTACGTAATCTATTACGTAATTAGTTACGTAACTCTGCATCTTAGTTGACTTTTGGGATCAAAATCATTAATATTGACTTGTTGCCTCCCAAGTTTGAGGGAGGTTTTTTAAAATCTATGGATCCAAAAAAACTTAAAGTAGAAAAATTGAAGATGTGGAATGAGAATCTAGCTAAACTGGAAGAGCAGTTGGTGGTTGTTCAGCACAAAAAAGGTGCTGCTGCACAAGAAGGTGATTTATCTGAAAATGCAGCTTATACCATGGCTATTGAGGATGCAGAAACATTGAGGGTACAAATTGATCAGGTCAAAAAAATCATTTCAGATATAGAAAAATCCTAATATGCCGGTTCAAAAGACAAAACGTGATTTTCCATTAGATAGGATAAGAAATATTGGTATTATTGCCCACATTGATGCTGGAAAAACCACTACAACTGAGAGAATTTTATTCTACACAGGTAGAACTTATAAAATTGGGGATATTGATGAAGGAACTACTACTACTGACTGGATGGATCAGGAGCGCGAACGAGGCATTACTATTGTTTCTGCAGCTATTACTACTTTTTGGATATCTCAAAAAGAACAAAGCTTATTTAAAGATGCTGAAATAAGAATTAATTTAATTGATACACCGGGTCATGTTGATTTTACAGCAGAAGTTGAAAGATCTCTTAGAGTTTTAGATGGAGGAGTTATTGTTTTGGATTCATCTTCTGGTGTTCAATCTCAAACAGAAACAGTTTGGAGACAAGCTAATAAATATAAAGTTCCTTTGATTGCCTTTTCCAATAAAATGGATGTTATTGGGGCTGACTTTTTAGGCACAATTCAGAGTGCTAGAGATAGGCTTGGAGCAAATGCCCTGCCTTATAATCTGCCTATTGGAAAAGAAAATGATTTTAAAGGGGTTGTAGATTTACTGACTAAAACAGCCTATATCTGGGAAGGTGATGAGACAGGAGCTAAATTTCACGCTACCGATATGCCGGCAGATATGGTTTCTGAGGTTGAAAAACACAGAGAGAAATTAGTTGAAGAAATTGCAGGTACAGATGATGTTTTAATGGAAAAATACCTTGGGGGTGAGGAGATTTCTGTTGAAGAGTTAAAGCAGGCCCTAAGAAAAGCAGTTATTGCCAATAAAATAGTACCTGTCTTAGCAGGATCATCCCTTAGAAATAAAGGAGTACAGCTAATGCTTGACTCAGTTGTTGAATATCTCCCATCCCCTCAGGATATTGGGGAAGTTATTGGTCTTAAACCAGGATCAGAGGATCAAGAGATTAGAAAAACAGAGCCCACTCAACCTTTAGCTGCCTTAGCTTTTAAAATTCAGGTAGATCCCCATGTTGGAAAGCTAACTTATATCAGGGTTTATTCTGGAACACTAAAGTCCGGCACTTATGTTTACAATGTGACAAAGCAAATTAAGGAAAGAATCGGCAGACTCTTGCTTATGCATGCCAATGACAGAGAAGAAATTGATGAGGCATTTGCAGGGGAAATTGTGGCTGCTGTTGGACTTAAGGATACTATAACTGGAGATACTCTTTGTGATGAAACCCAACCTATAATTTTGGAAAATATTTCCTTCCCAGAACCAGTTATCTCCTTGGCTATTGAACCTAAAACAAAATCAGATCAGGAAAAATTAGGTTATGCACTGCAGAGACTTTCTGAGGAAGATCCAACATTTAGGGTAAAGAGTGATCAAGAAACAGGTCAAACAATTATTGCTGGAATGGGTGAACTTCAGCTTGAGATTTTGGTTGACAGGATGAAAAGAGAGTTTAAAGTTGAGGCCAATGTGGGCCAACCACAAGTTGCTTATAAAGAAACAATTCAAAAATATGCTGAAGGTGAAGGAAAATATATCAGACAAACGGGAGGTAAAGGACAATATGGTCACTGTCTACTTAAGATTGAACCTCTTCCCCGCGGATCTGGCAGAGAATTTGAGTCTGCAGTAGTTGGAGGGGCAATTCCAAGAGAATTTATTGGTCCTATTGAAAAGGGAGTTGTAGAAAAAGAAGATACAGGAATTTTAGCAGGATATCCTGTGACAGATATTAAAGTTACAGTGTATGATGGATCTTTTCATGATGTTGACTCGTCTGAGATGGCCTTTAAAATTGCAGGTTCATTAGGTTTATCTGATGCTGCCAAAAAAGCAGATATGATCCTACTTGAGCCCATTATGAAGGTGGAAGTGACCACACCTGAGGAATTTTTGGGAGAAATTATTGGGGATTTATCTTCTAAAAGGGCACAAATTGAATCTTCTGAGTCCAGGGGAAATGCCAGGGTTATTTTAGCCCTAGTTCCTTTGGCTGAAATGCATGGATATGCTACAGCCATAAGATCAATGTCACAAGGAAGAGCTACATATTACATGGAAGCTGATCATTATGAACCAGTACCAAACAATATTACAGCTAAAATCATAGAAACCTCAGGCTTCACAGGTAGAGTTGAACATTAATCTGTGTACTTGCAAAATTTTTTCTTCTGAGATAATAATTAATCATGGCTGAAAATAAAGATGTTGTTGGTACAATAGTTACTGATCATTTATTTGATGAAATAATGACACACGATCCTAAAAGGGTTAAAGCAGCCAGAAAAGCAGCTGATGCTAACAGGAAATTTGGACCAGGTAATTGGACTAATGGTCTTAGGGGACCGGTTGATTTAAGAAAACCAAAATAACTCTTGCATTTTGTAAGGGATTATTGTATATTTACATACATCCAGCTTGGGATTAGGCTGGTTTTTTAAGGATATTATGGCAGATCAAAAAAAGTTCGACAGAAGTAAACCACACGTAAATATTGGAACCATGGGTCATGTTGACCACGGTAAGACAACCTTAACTGCAGCTATAACTAATGTATTGGCAGCTAAAGGTTTGGCAGAGAAAAGAAGCGTTGATCAAATTGATAATGCTCCTGAAGAAAAAGCCCGTGGAATTACCATTAATATTTCTCACCAGGAATATGAAACAGAAAAAAGACACTATGCTCACATTGACATGCCTGGACACGCAGATTATATAAAGAACATGATTACCGGCGCCGCACAAACAGATGGCGCCATTTTAGTGGTATCAGCTCCAGATGGTCCTATGCCTCAAACAAGAGAACATCTTTTACTTGCCAAACAGGTTGGAGTTCCAGCAATTGTAGTTTTTCTTAATAAAGTTGATATGGTTGATGATGCAGAGCTTTTGGATTTAGTTGAAGAAGAGGTTAGAGATTTACTTAAAAAATATGAATATGATGAGAAGTCTCCAATAATCAGAGGTTCAGCTAAAAAAGCTTTGGAAGGTGATGCTGAGGCTGTGAAACAGATAGAAGCTTTAATGGAGGCTGTTGATACCTGGATTCCAACTCCTGTTAGAGATGTTGACAAGCCTTTCCTTATGGCTGTTGAAGATGTTTTCTCTATCAAAGGTAGAGGAACAGTTGTTACTGGAAGAATTGAAAGAGGACATGTTAAAGTTAATGAGGAAATTGAAATTGTTGGCATAAGACCTACCAAAAAGAGCGTTGTTACAGGAATTGAAATGTTTCACAAATTACTTGATGAAGGACAAGCTGGAGACAACGCTGGAATTTTACTCAGGGGTGTTGAAAAAGATGATGTAGAAAGAGGTCAAGTTTTATGTAAACCAGGTTCAATTACTCCACATAGCGAGTTTGAAGCAGAAGTTTATATTCTTTCCAAAGAAGAAGGTGGAAGGCATACTCCATTTTTCAAAGGATACAGACCACAATTTTATGTTAGAACAACTGATGTTACAGGTGAAGTTACTCTTCCAGAAGGTGTTGAAATGGCTATGCCAGGAGATACTGTTAAAGTTAAGGGTAAACTTATTACCCCAGTTGCTATGGAAGAAGGTTTAAGATTTGCTGTCAGAGAAGGTGGAAAGACTGTTGGAGCTGGAGTTATAACGAAAATTATAGCGTAAGTCAGTCAGCCAGCTGGCGGATGCACATTGAAAGGACTATATGCCAAGAGGAAGAATCAGAGTAAAACTGAAGAGTTTTGATCACCGAGTACTGGATAGTACTTGTGAGTCCTTATTGGATACAGCCTTAAGAACTGGAGCTAAGATTGTTGGCCCAATACCTCTCCCTACAAAAACAGAAAGAATTACTGTTTTAAAGTCCCCACACACAGATAAAAATGCCAGAGAAGCATTTGAAATAAAAACCCACAAAAGAGTCATAGATATTGTAGAACCAACTCAAAAAACCATAGATAGTTTAATGCACCTAGAAATCCCCGCTGGGGTTGATATAGAAGTGAAGATGTAATAAAATGTGCCTATAATATGGTAGAACAAGGTGAGTTTACCCCAGATCAAAGAAAAGAGATGTGGCAAGATCAGATCATAGAGGAACAGGCTCGATTTCTTGAGAGACGTCCTGTTTCTTTAGAGGAACTTTATGCAGAAGGTTTGTTAATAGATCCAAATCCCTACTCCCCTTCAGACATATTACCGCAGGGAAACTTAAGAGATACAACCGCTGAGTTATTAGCTCCTTTAAGTGAAGTACAAAGAAGAGTATTAGAAATGGATTTTGGAATAAATACCGGTATAGAGAAATCCCGAAGAGAGATTGGCGAAGAAATTGGAAGATCCAAACGTGCTGTTTCTAGAATAAGAGGTAGAGCATTAGTTAAGCTTAGAAAAGAAGTTCTACCCGAACATCTTCGAGAACATCTTCAGTAGTTGCAATTCACGCACAATCTGTGTTAAAATCTCGTAAGAAAATGATAAATACTTCTTAAGGTTACTTAAGATATTTTCAGTAAATCGTGCGTCGTTAAAATGATACGGCGATTGAGGCGGCTTACTGAGTGACCACGCCTTTGG